>Ga0335072_10013461_pt1 | contig 11653 bp, 8 predicted proteins | sample Lox_Sample_21_FD_206725 | JGI IMG/M metagenome (GOLD analysis project Ga0335072, IMG submission 206725) | Soil microbial communities from Loxahatchee National Wildlife Refuge, Florida, United States - Lox_Sample_2.1 | ecosystem: Environmental > Terrestrial > Soil > Wetlands | place: USA: Florida...
TGGCGCTTGGCGCGACCCATCCCGACGCCCTGGCCTGGCTGGCGGCAAACTGGGGGGTCACCGACCGGCTGCGCCAGGCTGCGCTGCGGCCCGGTGCGACCGCGAGGCACCGGCTGCCGCGCGGCCACGGTGTCATCGGCTACGGCTTCTTCACATCGGGCGAAACGCCGCATCCGGCGATCGCCGCGCTTGCGGGGCGTTTCCCAGCGCTGCGATTTGCCTCGGTGCCGCGGCCGGCGGACTGAGCGGCTGGGATGGTGGGGGATCCGATCGCTGCTGACACCGAGCAAACTCGGGATGGGGCAGGGGAGGGGACCAGCCCGCGGCTGGACCTTGCCGGGTTCTCCGGGCCGCTGGCGCAATTGCTGGCGCTGGCGCGGGCCCAGGAAATCGATCTGCGGGAGGTTTCGCTGGCGGCATTGCTGGACCAGCTCGCGACCGCCTTCGCCGCAGCCGGGCGCGGAGTCGCGCTGGCGCATAAGGGCGAATGGCTGGTGATGGCCGCGTGGCTCGTCTGGCTGCGCTCGCGGCTGCTGTTGCCGCCGGACGCTCCGGCGCATGCCGAGGCCGTGGTGGAAGCGGCCGGACTGCAGGACCGCCTGCTGGCACTCCGCGCGGCTCAGGGATTGGCCGCCTGGCTCGAGGCGCGGCCGCAGCTCAGCTACGACGTGTTTGCCCGCGGCGCACCAGAATGGCTGGGGACCGGTTTGGCCACCGCCCATCAGGTCGATGTGGTCAGCTTCCTGTGGGCGTCGATGGCGCTGTTCGACGACGGCGCCCGGGACGTGGACACCGGCATCGTCTACCATCCGCCCGGACAGGATCTGCACGGCTTGCTGGACGCGCGGCAGCGCATCCTGGCGTTGCTCGACACCCTGCCGGACGGCGCCTCCCTCGAGAGGTTCCTGCCCGATCCGGACGAAGCGCACGACAATCCCGCCCGGGCCGTGCTGCGGCGGCGTTCCGCCTGGGCGAGCACCTTGCTCGCCGGTCTGGAGCTGGCGCGTCATGGCGACGTCGCCATGACACAGGAGGCGGCCTTCGCCCCGATCCATATGCGGCCGGCGGACCACGGGATTTCCGGCGACAGGGAACACTGACCCCGCGACATCGGCCGCGGCCCGAAAGACTGAGTGGCGGTCAGCCCGTCAGGACCGGCCATACCGGCGCCGGCGCATCGGCGAGAAGCTGGGCCTGGGACGGCGTGCGGACGGTGCCGACAGCCTGGCACGCCGGGCAAGGAACCCGTTTGCCGCCGACAATCTCCACGCCTGTCGGCGTAGCGCGGTGGTAGACGCGCTTTGTGCCGAGGCAGCGGGGGCAGGTTTCGTCCGTGCCGGGCCACGGCAAGGGGATCTGACGAGGCTTCCGATGGGCTGTGCGGCGCATGGCCGCAGTGTAGCCGCGCAGGAACAGAATGAGAATCTGAAAAGCGATGGTTCTGCGGCTGCGGTGGTGAGGATTGCCAGCGGGGACCGCCCGACACCGCGCAATTCGGTTCTGAGCATCGCGGCTCCCGACGCGACGGCCCTTGCGCGGGCGGCCACAGCCAGGCGCCAGCCACGGCTCCGCCACGGTGTCGGCGCAAAGCCTGTTTTGAGCCCCACGCGCGCGGGTTTCTCGGCGCCTTATGAAGGAACCACGTCAGCGCCGCAGGATACGTTGCCACCAGGCCCGTGGGCGTTCCACGGCAAAGCCCATCTCCTGCTCAAGCGCATGCAGGTCGAGCTTGACCTGATCGGCGAAGCGCCCTTTCAGCACGAAATCCGGCACGCTGCGCGCGAACTGGCCAGCCTGGTTGGTGTCACCGCCGAAGCTTATCGTCAGCTCACCCGCGCGCCGGTTGACCGTAATGCGATCCTCGGCATCGGCCAGCATGTCAGCGAGCTGGTCCCGGAAACGCCGGTGCCGAATGCCGAAATAATCCGTGAAGCCGAGAGGACGCGCCCACTCGGGGATCACGTTGAGTGTTTCGCCAAGCAAATCCCTCAGTATGTCCGCGGACCGGGCCAGCAGGTCGGGAAAGATCTCCGCTTCCGCGTCGATGTCCGCGCGCATGGCAGAGACCTCCGGGATCAGGCGCTGCAGGTAGGCGCGATACAGTGCAGTGCCGATCTCCTTCTGCGCCCGCCGTGCGATGCGCTCGGTGACGGATCGGTTTTCCGGGATGGCGGCATCGATGTGACAAGTCACCATGCGCTTCGTCAGGTCCGGCGGAATCGTGCTCACGTCACGGTTGGTCGTGAGCACGATCGGCGCGTACTGCGCGCTCATCTCCTGATCCGTCCGGACCAGATCGGGCACATGGCTGGTGAACTTGTCGCGCGTCACGTCGTCGATCAGCAGCGGTATGGCGCCGAGGCGCTCGCGCAGACCCAGAGCCCGGTTGGCCGTGAACTGGCCGCTCCGGATCATTTTCTCGAAGCCGAACATCGAACGTGCTGCGATCCTGGTGAACAGGGTCTTGCCGCCGCTCGAGCGGCCGAACAGCACGGCATAGACCGGGTAGACCCAGGGGTCGATGCCGACCGGCACAGCAGCTTGGCGGAGATATGGCGCCGCAGGCGCCGCATAGAGCCACACCAGGAAGGCCCAGTAGACCTCAACGGCCCCCGGCGCATTGCCGAAGAAGGTGAAGAAGCTGGCGAGGTATTCCGTGAGAATGCGTGCGTCGTTTGCAACCGCCTCTGGGGACACCGGCTCGTCCACGGCGAGCCACCGTGTGCCGTCGAGATGCACGACCCCGGTCGCGAAATCGATGTCGGCGCGCGGAATACGATCTTCCGTCATATCGGCAACCGGTCGCGCCTGATGGCTGCGAAGCACGCGCAACATGGACGCCGCATTCACCACGGTACGGCCTGCCTTGTCCTTCGGCAGGGCGAGATCCTTCAACTCTGCACCGATCGATGCGGCCTGTCGCAGTGCGTCCGCGGCGAACCCGGCTGGCATTGGCCGTGGTGGCTGATCTACCAGGGCCACACCGGCATTCAGCACGCGTACAATCGGCACTTCATCCAATGCGAGCGGCGTATCGCGAGGGGCTTGCACGCCGTCTCCGCGTGGCGTGACCAGCGCATCCGGTTCGACCGGCACGCTGTCCTTCCAGTCGCGCTGATAGTAGCTGTCGAACAACCGCCACGCAGGTTCACCGTCAAAGGCGACGTACACCTCGTGTTGTCGGCCTTCAAATGCGGCAAGGCTGAGATTTGCCGAACCCGTGAGCACCCGATGGCCCTCAGCACCAGCGAGAAGATAGAGCTTCTCATGGCTCGGCCGTCCGCGCAGCAGGCGAAAGCGCAAGGTGCCAGTCGCCACGCGCTCAAGGAGCCTGGTGCCAGCCCGCCCAAGGAGACGAGAGAGCGATTCGACCAGGGCCTTCTGATCAATCAGCGCGTCGCTGAAACCGTAGCTCTGGATGGTCTGGCTCGCCTGAGCGAGCGCCAGATGCTCCTTCGAGAGGATGGATTCCGAGCCGAACACGACCTCCATGTCGGCGAGCTGGTCGGCCAGTCGCAACAGCATTTCGACGCTGCTGGAAAAGGTGATTGCCTTCAGTGCGGTATAGCCGGCGAACAGCTCCTCCCAGCTTGTCTCCTCCGCGCCGATCAGCTCGGCCCGGAACACCGTCAGCGGCTTGATGGCAGGGCGCGGTCCGGCGGTACCAAACAGATCGGAAATCGCTCGTCTCCCTCAACGTTCCGGGTATGACTGGTGCGACAGGGTAGCACTCGCCGCATCAAAGCCTGGTCTGCTCCACTTCCTCGCGCGTCCGGCGCTCCCCGGTCCGGCCGTGGAGCATTGTCGTGGGCGGATTTTCGTGCCCCGCCATGGCCTGTGCATGGTCCGGCGCGTCACCGTTTTCAAGGCAGGGCTGTGATGCTGGTGAGGCGGAAGCTGTGGTTGCCGACCGGCGCCATGATGCCGGCCGCCGGGGCGCGCGGGTGGATCACGCGCCAGGCATCCGGAACAGGCCGCAAGCCGGCGCGTAGGCCCTGCCGCGTGTTGAGGTTGCGGATCTTGGCGGTGACGAACGCGATGTAGCGCCAGGAGGCTTGGTCGCCGGCGCGGTGATCGGCGCCGGGACGACGGCGGCTGCGCCGGGTGGCGGGGTGAAGGTGGTCTCGTCCGACGCGACGACAACGGCAAGCGCGGCTGACATTACGGCTGAGGCTTCGTGGCCCTGCGACGCAGCATCCCTTCGAGATGGCGCGCCGCACGCTCTTGCAGCGCGGCCGCGTCTGCCGCCAGCGGTTCACCTGATGGCATCCGGCCGCTTTCGACAGAATCTCGAAGTACGCTGATCGCCGCTCGGAAGGCGATTTCGTCTTCGGTCATGAAATCATCGTCCGGCATGAAGGGTCTCCAGGCTGCAGACCAGGGGATCTCGCTCCGTCGTCTACCACAGATACCGCGCTTGGCGCTGAGTGCACGTCTCCCGGCGTCGCGATTTGCACTGGCGCGGCAGTAGGCGGACTGAGCGCGCGGAATGACGATGGTGGATCGAGGTGTCTCTGCCATCGGATCGGAGCTGGCGGCAGCGGGTGAGGGGGACCGTCCAGAGCTGGACCGTTCCGGCGTTCATTGCCGTTGGTGCTATTGCTTGCGCGGGTGCGATGGTAGTGTTCGATAACGGTCCGCGGGACGTGGACACGGCTATGATCTTGCTGTGGTTGTCACCGGCACGCGCGAGGCGAGGTCTTTGACCGCGCCCCCGTTGTGGTCCGCTTCTTGCCAACAGGCCGAGGCGCGGGTGGTGACTCTGCGTAGAGTGGTTGCCGCCATGCCTGTGCGACCGCTGCCGCGCGATCGGCGCAATTGGCTGGGTTGGTTCCGCGCAGCCCGGACTGCGCGAGCACAGACAAATAGCCAATCACCGAGGGGTTGATTCGATGCGACCCGGTGTAGGCCACTTGTGCGATCTGACGATAGATGAGCTCCTGCGGCGCGATCAGCTCCTCCATCGCGAGCGAGGGGGCGTCGCCCAGGGCCGCGCCGCACCGACCGCATCGCCAGACGGTGGTCGGTGCGTTCGAAGCGAGAGGACGCACGATGGCACCGCACCGCCAGCAGGTGTCGAGCAACAGGCAGGCGTCCTTCCAGCAGGCGACTTCGAAGGTGAACCGCCAGCCACGGCGCAGAAAGGCGCGGTCCTCGCTGGCGAGACAGATCGGACAGTAGGACACGACTGCGGTGGCCAACCGGCCGCCGTGCGAGCGCCGTAGCACAAGATCGCCATATCGCAGCACAAGGTCCTGCACGCGGACCCGTTCGTCGAAGGTGAACTTGTCACCGTCGGGACGCAGGGTGCAGCGCTCCAGGTCGGGGCGCGTCAGTCCGGCAAGAAATGCCAGTCGCTCCAGAGCGGCATCGCCAATGTCCCAGTCAGGGTCGGCCAGCTGTTGGCCGATCGCCTCCAGCGCAAAACGCCGTGGTGGCGCGCCGATCCCGCTTGCGGCACGCCACAGCCAACTCGTCAGGAGCTCATCGCGCTCCGGCCTCGGGCGATATGGCCAGAGCGTCGCGCGCGGCAATTCCCGCAGGACCTCGATGTCCAATGCCGAGCCGTGTGCAGCCGATGCGCTTTGCCTCCGGGGCGTCCCGCCGTGCGGTCGCCGCAGACGCGTGGACTCCGGCAACATGGCGCGCAGCATGGGCAACACGTCGACACCTTGCCGTGCCGCCGGCGCCAGCAGCTGAACGATCTGCTGGCGGGTGTGCGGATCGTCTGCCGGCAACAGAGCATCGATAGCCTGCCGGAGGCGGATGACCCGGGCCGCGGCCAGGTCGAATCCATCCACGCTAAAATTCATCCGATGCCGCCAAGGCCTCGATCCCGGCCGGCGTCGTCGTCCTGACTCGATCGATCATAACGCGATCGATCCGCTCGTGGGTCGTGCGAATTGCCTGGACGGCGGCCTGGCGCAGCAGCGCGGTGATGGCACCGATCAGGCCGCTCGAGCGGGCGAGGATATGAGCGGCAAGGTCGGGCTGGGTCAGGTTGGAGGCCGACCGCAGCGGCAATCGCCGCTCCAAGGTATGGAGGAGGCGCCAATAGTCCGGATCCTCGATGCGCCAGCGTGGCAACGTCATCAGCTCGAATCTGTTGGCGAGCTGGTCGTCCTGTCGCAGCACGTGCGCGATCTCCCTTGTTGCGAAACAGCCCAGGGATACGCCGGCGACGGAGCCGATCTCCCGCAGCTGGACGAGCATGGCGCTCACGCCAGATCCGCTGATGTCGTGCAGATCATCGATCAGCAGCAGGCGAAGGTGGACCGCCTGCATCATGCGATAGGTCTCCAGCCGCAGTTGCGCGGTCGTCTCGCGGCGGCCGGGCGGATGACCCAGGGCCGCGCGGATAGCGGTGAACAGCTGAGGAATCCGGGGACCGTTCGGTGCCTGGATCATCGCGACCGGGATAATCGAATGCTGCGCCGCCGGATTCTCCGGCGGTGTCGCGCGGCTCAGAAACCGTCGCGCGATGGCTGTCTTGCCGTTGTTGGATGCGCCAATGACCAGGACATTGTCGGGGCGCTGGCGTCGTTCGGAGCGGAGAATGCGGGCAAGACCGTCGAAGGCGTCATGCGCCCGGCCGTATCCGATCCAGCGGTCGCGATCGATCCGCGCAATCCTCAGGTCGTCCGGCAACCGCAAGTCGCCGCGAACCGCCTCATCCAGGTGTGTCGCTTCGCCAGTGGCAGCCACCATCACAGGTCCTCGACATCGGCAAACGGCTCGATCACCGCGGGAGGCACGAATGGGACTGGTGCTGGCGACACCGGTTGCACCGGCGCGGGCGGCGCGCGCGCCTGCCGGCGAGCCTGGCGCGATCTCTCGGCTTTCATGCGGGACGTGGTCGTGCGGCCACGCTCTTCGATCGCGCGAACCTGCAACACGTTCTCGAACAATCGAGCCTCGGTTCGATCCGCCCGCTTGAGCGCTTGCAACTTCCGCCGGGCAGCCTCGCTCTCGGCGAGCGTCATGTCATTGTGGGGAATGCGATAGGGCACGGCGATATAGTCGCCGGCGGTGTCACTCGCGACCCATACGGTCGCCAGGCTGCGCGGGTCGTAGACCACGATCCGTTCGACCGGGGCCTGATTCTGCTGCCGCCATAGCGGCAGAAGCTCCCGCGCGCTGTAATCCACCTGAAACAGCCGGAACCCGGCGCGGCGTAGCCGCCGGGGTTCGTAGGGCAGGAAGTCCAGCAGCAGGCGGTCAGCCGGCAGCAGTGGCGGAATGCGCTGGTCCTCCGGCAACTCGGCGCGGGAATAGTACGCGAGGTAACGATCCAGTGGTCGCTCGCCGATCCCTGTGTGGGTTGAATGATTATAGCTGTCGATCTCCAACGCCACGATCCGCTCGAGTTCGGGGAGGCTGAGGCACGCCAGACTCTCAGGCTCGGTGTCGCCTCTCTCATTGATGTTGCTGAATGTGGTGCCGCGGCGCTCGTGCACGCGCCGCATCATCGTGCCGATCAGACGCTCGATGGTGCCATGATGCTCGGGATGGCCTTTGGCTCTGATCTTGGCCCGGATATCGTGCAACCGCAGGCCGCGCTGGATGCCCTTCGCCTCGTGCTCTGGCCCCTGATCATATTCGAGCACAGCGGGCTTGCCCCAGACCGGCCAGTGCACGCCGGCCAGATCGTGCTGCATCAGCCAGTCCTGCTTGGGAAGACAGGCATGGGCCACGCAGCTGGCGACTGTGACCGTCGAGGCAGCTTGCAGCGAGACGGAGAACCCGAGAATCACCCGGCTATAGACATCGATCGCGAACCCCAGGTTCGGGCGTCCGATGACTGTCCTGTCCTGTTCCCGGACGAGGCGGATATCGCAGGGCGTGCTGTCAATCTGCACCCGTTCCCAAGGTGCCGATGCTCCGGGGTGCGAGCCAGTGAGTAAGCGCATCGACCGCGCTTTGCGCGACCCCTCGCGCCGCCGCGTCAACCACACCTGGTCGCGCGTCCGGACCCGCGCCTTGATGGCCTTGGCGGACGGCGCGGCTAGCTCGGCGGCCTCGCAGCGTCGGGCAACCTCGGAGACAAGGCTTTGCATGCCCGGACGGGTGGGTTTGGCGTAATGATCGTCAATGGCCTGCGCGACGATGGCCTCGACACCACTGCCCAGGCGCTTGGCCCGAAGGCCCCGGCGCGCCGGCAGAAATTGCGCCACGTCATCGCCGCGTAACCGCATCTGTCGCAACAAGCCCCAAACCCGCCGGGGTGTCAGGGCAAGTGCCTTCGCGACCGCGGCCACCTCGGCGCTGGTTCTCGGCCCATCAGCGAGTTCGCGCAGTAGGTCCCGGCGGTGCGCAGCGGCGGCCCAATCCGCATGATCATAGTCCAGCTCGCGCACCGCGCGCGGCACAAGTTCCTCGGTTTCCGTCGGAGGCAGCCGAAGCTTCAGCGGATCAACCGAAACCTCGGTACCGGACTCCGAGCAGAGCAGGACTGCTTCCGCACCAAGTATGCGCGATATGCGCCACCGTGAACCTGCATGTTCGACCAACATTCCACTGCGTAACGGTGGTGACACAATCATCCAACGCTGAAGCGATAAAGGGACCATACGCCACGCACTGAAACAGTAAGGGGACGGTTCAGTGAAATTGGTAAGGCATCAGTCCCGCGGTTTTCCTGGCACCGGACTGAAATGCGAAAGGGAGATCGACACTCGTCCGCTGCCGCGGTCAGCCCGCCTGATCGCGCCGACCGCCCGGGGTTTTGCCCCTATTACTGGTGCGAAATTCTTGATATCTGCGTTCCAATGATGCGGGGGCGCCATCTGCCGCCCGGGACGCGTCGGCGCTCCTGTGACGGTGGCGCCTCCCCAGTCTAGATGTGATCGACGTTACCGGCTATCCGTATGTAGATGGGTCCGCAAGTCGTTTATGAAATCACAGCGGCACGCCAACTTAGGCATCAAATCAGGCGGCCTTGCTTATTGGCATAGTTCGAATGTGTGCGAGCGCCTGATCCACACGGCGCAGTGTGTCCTCACTTTGGCGGAATGCGAGTCCAAGGACGCCTTTGTTCGAACGGATGGCACGGGCAGTCACCGTGCCGTCGGCGCCTGGGATCTGCAATTGCACCTCGACCCCCACGGCGTCCCACCAATCACTGCAAACGGCAATACCACCACGGGAGACATCCACGATCGGGACTCGCGCCTCGCTATGGCCCGGTGTCCGCAGCACAGCTTGAACTCCATTACCGGGAATTCGCTCGTATTGTCGGCGATCCTCCTCACTAGTCGTTGCCATCGCTACCAAGAACTGCGTCACTTCACCGCGCAACGTGTCAGCGTCGCGCCCGACCTGACCAGAGCCGTCCAATACCTTGGCGCTCGCGGCATCCGTTTGCTCCGAAATCGCGGAGACCTGCTGGATAGCTGTAGTAGCATCGTTGGTCGCGGTAGAGACTGTCCGCACGCTGGCCGCGATCTCCCTTGTCGCGGCCGCTTGCTGCTCTACAGCGGCTGCGATGGCGCTGGCAACCTGATCAACGACACCGATCGCGTGGCTGGCCTCACGGACCGCGGCGACGGCATCGTCGGTCGAACCTTTAATTGCGGCTATTTGTGCGGTGATCTCGTCGGTCGCCTTGGCAGTCTGAGTCGCCAGGGCTTTCACCTCGGCGGCAACCACCGCAAAGCCCTTGCCGGCCTCGCCGGCACGCGCAGCCTCGATTGTGGCATTCAGGGCGAGAAGATTGGTGCGGCTTGCTATCTCGGTGATCAGCTTTACCACGTCCCCGACCCGGTCAGCCGCCGATGCGAGGCTGACAACTTTCGCGTCGGTGTCATTGGCACGCCCAATCGCTTCGCTCACGGCTTGCGTCACGCGTCCGACCTGCTGGCTGATCTCATTGATGCTGGAGGACATTTGCTCGGTCGCCGCCGATACGGCGGCGAGGTTGGTTGCTGATTCCGTCGCGGCGTTGGCGGCGCTGGAGGCGCTGTCGCGGGTCTGGCGCGCCGCCTCCGACATATCTGTGGCGGTCGCCCGCATCGCTTCGGCGGATCGAGCCAGACTGGCCATCACGCCAGCGGCGCTGGTACCGAAGTCCTGGGTGTGCCGATCCATCGCCGCCTGCCGGCGGGCCTTCGACGCTTGCTCGCGGCTCGCCTCGGCTTGCAGCCGTCGCGTCTCGCGCGCGTTGGCCTTGAACACGTCTACCGAACGTGCCATGCGTCCGATCTCGTTGGTCTGATCCGTGTCGCAGACGGCACTTTCGAGGTCGCCTTCGGTCAGCGCGATCATCCTCGCTTCCATGCGCCGCAACGGGCGCGTGATGCTGCGCGATGACAAGAACACCAGAAGCAACGCGACCAGATACACCGCTGTCACAACGGCCCATGACATCAGGCGCTGCTGGTCGTTCCGGCGTTGTGTCGCGCCCATCGATGCGGCAGCCGCTTGCTCGATTTGCGACCACCAAGCCTGCAATGCGTCCATCATCTCGCCAAATCGGCGGCTCGAATTGCGCATCAGGGAAATGCCCATGGCCGGGTCGCCGGTGGCCATGCTGAACATTTGGGCGGCTGCCTTCTCGTAACTCGCCAGCGCAACCTCGGCCTTGTCGGCATCCTTCCGGCCAGCCATCCGGCCAAGCTCAGCCAAGGCCGCATGGAGACCGCGAATGCCCCTTGTGTAAGACTCCATATAATTGTTCATGGTAGCCGCATCGAGGCCGGCGCCAGACAGCATCACATAATCGGAACCGCCCTGTTGGGCGGCGGCCATGTCACCGATCGCCTGCTGAATAACATCCTTCAGCCGGGCTGACTCATTGTGTTGATCGACCACGTGTTGCAGGGAGGCGCCGCTGCGGATGTCGAACAGTACCAATGACAATGCACTGACCAGGACGAGCAGCAGCGGACCCAACACGACGCGAACAATGATGGACGACACCAGCCAACGTATGCCTCTGGCGGGCCGACCGAAGTCCGCCCCACCTGTTGTGTCCGCCATCACTTGTATACGCCGACGTAGACGACCACTCCCCGGTCAGGCACCGAGACGACATACGAAATCTTTTCCTGGATCTTCGTGGTCGCCGGATTTGTCCACCGGTACTGCGTCCAGCCTTCGCCTTTTGTCTTGGCTACCTCAAGGATATCCTTGATCAGGTATTTTCCGTCGACATCCTGTGCGTCGGCGACGTCCACGTTGATGACGTTCGGCGTAGGCGGATAGACTAGGCGGACACCTTTGTCGCTGATGACGTTCACATAAATTTCGCCATGCTTGAATTCGCCCTCGGCGTCGAGGACGGTCCGCGCCGCATCGACGCCCTTGTCTTTGACGAGCGCCGCCGCCTTGAGTGCCACCTGCTTGGCCTCAGCTTGGCTTGGCTGGTCGGCAGCCCATAGCGCCGTCGGGCTAGACACAAAGCCTGCCGCGAACGCAGCGCGAAACAAATCTCTCCGCCGCATGTCCACCCTCTCCTTTGGTGCTATAGACTGGCAATAGCATGCGAAGGTTGACAAAGGTTTAACAGGCTGCTGAAAAACCCCAAGCCTTGTCCGATCTTCCCCGTCGCGCGGTGAGACTTTGACAGTGCGCGGGGAATTTCTGGCTGTTTCCTCGCCGTCCAGGATGCCTGTGGCGGTCTGAGGCATAGTCCGGACAGACTCATCCTGTCGCC
>Ga0335072_10013462_pt1 | contig 11653 bp, 6 predicted proteins | sample Lox_Sample_21_FD_206725 | JGI IMG/M metagenome (GOLD analysis project Ga0335072, IMG submission 206725) | Soil microbial communities from Loxahatchee National Wildlife Refuge, Florida, United States - Lox_Sample_2.1 | ecosystem: Environmental > Terrestrial > Soil > Wetlands | place: USA: Florida...
AGCCGGTCGTGAAGCTCTATCGGAGTGGGTGGTGTCTCCTCCTGCTCGTTGCTGCCCCCCTTTGTGACGTGACCAGCCGCAGAGCCGATGGAGTGGAAGATGCTGCTGGTGATACCCGTCGACTGGCCGGTGTTCGAGGTCACATTGAACTCGCGGTCATAGCTCGCTTTGACGTTGTCGGCAGCAAGCGAACGACCTGTTCGCGAGGCGGCCTTGAATCCCACGGTCAGAGTTCCGGTGACGCGCTCCATATATTGAGGCGGCGCGGGCTTGTTCTTGTTCAGGGACACGGACTGCTGCGCCGTTCGCACCGGCGGGCTGCGCATAGCTAGTGACCGTGCACGTGATGATCGTGTCCGGGTGAACCTCTTCCGTTCTGAGCCGTGGATCATTGCGCAGGAGGATGTCTTCGAGATCTGACTTGAGCGTCGCCGCGACGGTTCCTTGAACGCCAACGGCGTTCACGACGACCTTGATACCGGTTCCGTCGATATGTCCCGTCGGGGGCAGCTTTCGTTCGAGCACAATCTTCTTGTGAGAGAAGGCCGAGCCAAAGTTCTGGGCCCACACCGCAGAGGCCAGGGTCAACGCTGAAACTCCAGTGACCAGGGCGAAAAGTCGAATGCGCTGATTGTTGCTCATGACAGCTCTCCGTGCGGAACACACGACCCCGAAGTGTCGCCTCGTTCTGCTGAATATTGCGTTGCCCGCCTTCCAGATCCAACCACACGATCGCGCGCGCGCAGCGGACTTCAACTCTTCTTCTTGCCGCCTCCGGAACCCTTGGAACCGCTAGAGCCCTTCGAAGATCCGCCGCCGCTTCCAGCGGGGGTTTCACCGGCTTCGGACATCGGAGACAGTTTCAAATTCGCCGTGATGTATGTGACGTCAGGGGTAAGTTTTCCCGCCAGATCATAGATCGATGCGTTCGTACTGGAACCCTTCGGTACGAGGAACCCCTGACGAAGTTCGAGATTCTGGAAGTGGGGCTCGAGTTGCGCAGCGTAGACATGGGGCACGAGTACGTAGTCGCCGGGGACGAGGTTGAGGCCGGCGGTGGTGGTCGACGATGCGCGCGCACCCCGCGTGGTGTATGCCTGCTGCGGGAATCCATTCAGAAGGAATGTCGTTCGCTGCTCCAACGATCCATAGAGCGTGCAGAAGGAGTTCAACGCTGTCGTACTGATCGCGGGAAGGCCGAGGACAGGGGCGAATCGATTGACTTCGCTGTTGATCGTCTTGAGAACCGCGACGAACGATGATTCGCGGTGCGCCATCGACACATTCACGGCGAGCTGGCCCGAGCCGCCGGGAAGAATGATCTTCTGCATCTTCTCCCATGCACTTCCCGGATCGAAGCTCAGGTTCTGCAATGGCGGCAACTGCCCGGCTTTGTCCGGATAGAGTGCAGCAAGACATGTCCAGGCCATGGGGTCGAGCAGGTTCAGCAGAGATTTGCGCTGCAAAACATCGATGCGCAACTGGGCAGACTGGAGTTTCTCGAACTTCTCCTGATCCTCGCCTGCCATCCGAAAGCCGCCGACGTTCACGCTGGCAGTGATATCGGTTTCGGCCGGATACTCCAGCAGCTCGCTTGGCTCTACAGCAGAGGCGTAGCGGAGCCCCTTGTCAGGGTCATACTGAATCCAGTCGATCTGCCGATTGACATCGGCCGCGCCAGTGGTCTCCTTGTGGGATCCGAAGAGACTACGGCTGTGAACCCCGGACGAGGAGGCCTCCGCCTCAGGGACGAAGTTCGACCAGAAGGACATGGAGTTGTGCTCGCCCGCCGGCGGCGCGTCGTCGTTGTTAAAGGCGTCGATCAAGGTCTCGGCGAGACCCGGACGAGCGCTTAGTAAACCGCCCAGAGAGCCTGTAAATATAAGGTCCCTAAAAAACGTGCGCCTGCTTGCATTCATGGCTCCAACCTCAGCTACGAACCATAGACACTGCTAATTGTCAAGTGTTCTGGATGATACCTTAGAACCATTACGTCTGGTAACAAATTCCTCTGACTTCGACGAGACGCAGCGAATGTTTCGCACGCATACAGGGTCTCGCTTCGCATCGCAATTAGCGCCAAAAGTAACTAAGGGTGTGGGTCACTTTCAGGGCGGTCTCTGTGTCTAGAAAACGCGCTAAGTCGCTGCATACAATGAGTTGAATCGATCACGCATTGGTAACCGCCTTGCACGTGAAGCGCGCATTCACAGGGACCGACCTACCACTTCTGTGTGGTGGCGTTTTTTGTTCGGATTGCCGATAACCAACCTAGCTAATAGACGGGATTCAGGAGTTCGTTCCGAGCACTGTCAGCCCGCGGAACTATCTCTGAATTTCCGGCTGGCCCAAATCCCATGGCGATTCGAGTCATTCTCTTTCTCGGTGCAATCTTTCTGGCCTGTGGCAGCGTGGGTCTGGTCATCGTGCGCCTGAGCAATCCACTATTGCGGGGCCTGGGTTGGCTTGGCGGCTCTTTCGCTTCCGGCGCTATCGGCGCCTTTCTGCTCGCGTGTCACGGCAAGCTGCCTGCTCTGGCGACGATTCCGCTCGCTGACGTACTCGTTCTCGGCTCGTTCGTTCTACTGCATGTCGCCGTACTGGAATTGTCGGAGAGGTCCTCGCTTTTCCCGACTTTTGGAGTGGCGCTGCTCGTCCTGCAAGTGGCGGTCGATCTCACTTTGATGTACTCGCCGCCGGGATTTGGACCTGTTGGCTGCCGCATTATGGTGGCCGGACTTCTTATCGCGATTGTTTGTGGTCACACCGCGTTCACTCTCATCGGCGTAGCGCGCCGGGCCATTCGCACCTCGGCGTTGTTTACCGCCGGCCTGCTCTTATCTTTCGTCTTTTATAACATCCTGCGTGTGCTCGCAGTCGGTCTTGGCCTGCTGTCGCGGCCGAGCACCTTCTATAGCGAGGAGACCGTAACCTTCGGCCTGTTCGTCGCGGTCGCATTGGGTGTCGCGTTCGGATTCTTCTGGATGACGACTGCGATGCTCACCACGGGACTCGAGCAGATGGCCAGCACCGATCCCCTGACCCGCATCTACAACCGGCGCGTCTTCCTGATGTGGGCAGAGAAGGAGCTGACACGCGGGCAGCGTACCGGAACACCCTTTTCGGTCCTGATGGTCGATCTCGACCATTTCAAGCAGATTAATGACTGCTTCGGGCATCAGGCTGGCGATCAGGCGCTCTGCGCAGTCGTCGAGAAGATGCAGGACTCGGTGCGCGGTATCGACGTGCTTGGACGGTGGGGTGGTGAGGAGTTTGCCGTATTGTTGCCCGGCGCGGCCGCAGACTCCGCACTCCTGGTTGCGCAGCGCGTCCGGCGAAACATTGAGCGGATTCTGCTGCCGGGAAGCGGCATTCGCAACGGCGAGCGGGTTCAGATGATCAGTGTCACGGCCAGCGTCGGCATCGCCACCTACCGCGGAGTGGATGACAACGTCCACACCATGATGGAGCGGGCTGACATGGCCCTCTATCAGGCGAAGGCCGCGGGCCGCAACTGCGTGCTGGCGACGGCTTAGGCCGGTCACGAAAAAGTCAAGGAGCGAAAATCAATGCCGCTCCGATATAATCAACCCTACCCGCGGAGAGTTGGCCGAGTGGCTGAAGGCGGCGGTTTGCTAAACCGTTATAGGATCAAAAGTTCTATCGGGGGTTCGAATCCCCCACTCTCCGCCAGACATCTAAATTACTGATAATAAATTAGCTTAATTGTTCGACAAACCGCCCGAAACCGGGCGGTTTTTAGTTGACGAGAGCGCCCAATCAGAATCTCCTAGCTGGAGAACACGCAGTAACGACGCGGCGATTCTCGCTCCAGCGCAAAAGAGGCGTTCTCCGATGCGTTGTTGAAATTCGGAGAGAATCTGAATGCGGTGCGAGGATTCGAACCTGCGATAGAGGTTTTCCTCTATCAAGGGTTCGAATGACCGCACCCCCGCAAGACATCTACGTTAGTAAAAGCAAGCAGCTTACGACTCAAGGAATTCGCCCGAAAGCGGGTGGTTTGCATTTGACGCGAACCCGTCGAGAATCTCAAAGTACGATAAGACCCTGTAACGACGCAGTGATTCTTTGTTTGTCCTAGGTACCAGAGGGCATTTTTCCATGCGTGCCTATCTCTGTAAGCCCGAAAGGCTTTCCCTCTTCAGGCTCATCTAAATTCCCTGCTAACGGCAAGGCGTTTTATCGGAAGACCCCGATTTCGTTGGTGGTTTGCCCAGAAGCGACCTTGGTGTTACGGGATGAAGAAGCCGACCTGGGCCGTGAAAGTGGATGGACCCACACCGGCAACCTAGTCTAGAGCCAGCAGCGATTCAATCATCATAGCCGCGGGTCGACGGGCTCACTCTCCAATGCAAGAACGCCAAAGACGCACTCATGCGTGAGCCTCAATGGTTCTTTCCTCACGAATCGCTCCAGCGCCTCAATCCCGAGAGCGAACTCACGGCTAGCCAGCGACCTCTTTGCGCCGACACGCCTTGAACGCAGGCGTTCAAGGTTGGCCGGCAGCAGGTATTCAGGGCCATAGATGATGCGGAGATATTGGGGGCCGCGGCATTTGATTGCGGGCTGCGTAATGCCGCGGCGGCCGGTGGCGATGAAGTCGAGAGGCTTGACCACCATGCCTTCGTTGCCTTGGGAGGTGAGCTCGGTCCACCAGCGGACAGCGCCCTCGCAGTTTTCAGGATCGTCGAGCACGACAAGGCGATAGGGCGTTTTCAGCAGCAGGCCGTCGTCTGCGCACAAGCGCCCGAGTGTTTCCATGTGCCAGGTGTGCGGCTTGTCGGTGTGCACGGCGCCCTCGGTGGCTAGCAGGTGGAAGGGCGCGAGCTTGAGATCGTCGAGCGAGTTGACCGGCCAGCAATACTGGCGATATTCCCGGGTGTACGCTTCGACTCCTTCAAGACGAACGCCCATTTCTGTGGCAATATCTTCGAGATTTGCTGTGCGCTTCATTGCGCGCATGATGACGTCACGCTCGGCGGAAAGTGCCTGGCGCGCGGCAGTTCCCACCGGAGCGTACTGATCACGAAGCAGCTCCTGCGCTTTGGCTGACCAAGGCATCAGCTCGCAGTCCAAGCACAGCCAGTCTGTATTCAGCTCATCCCAAAGGCCGGAGTGATGTGCGGCCTGCTGGATGCGGGTTAGGAGTTGTTGTTCCAGAGCATCGTCCGCGAAGAAGCGGCGGCCGGTCCGCGTGTAAACGACACCAAGCGAAGGTGAGAGCACGCCGAACCGCGATATCGCGACGCTCTCTTCTTTGCAGACGATGACGACTGCGCGCGAGCCCATGTGCTTCTGCTCGCAGATGACGGTAGGGATGCCTTCGGCGCGATAGAACCCGAATGCTTCGTCCGGATGTTCGAGGAGGTCGGTCCGCTCGCTGGTCTCGGTGGGAGACATCGTAGGTGGCAGATAAATGAGCCACTTGGGATCGACAGCGAAGCGGCTCATTACCTCAAGCGCAGCGATGGCGTTTTCTTCGCGGACGGTTATCTTGGGCTTGAGGCGTGTGTCAATCAGGCGCTTGCCGGTGACGTCCGCGATGTCGAGTACGTCGTCGTATTCATGCTGCGGCGTACGCTGAGTCTCTGTAGGAAGGAATGGGCGTGCAGGCTCGTAGTAGATACGGTGCGAGGGTACAGAGACGGTCTCACGCTCGGGGTATCGCAACGCGGTCAGCTTGCCACCAAACGCACAGCCGGTATCGATATTGACGGTGTTGTTGAGCCAGAGAGGCTCGGGGACGGGCGTGTGGCCGTAGACAACGAGTGCCTTGCCTCGGTAGTCGGCAGCCCAGTTGTAGCGAACGGGAAGGCCGAACTCATCGGTCTCACCAGTCGTGTCTCCGTAGAGGGCGAACTCGCGAACAGCACCGGAGCCCCGCCCCTGCATAGCCTCTTTGAGTCCGGCATGCGCAACGACCACGTTGCCGTCGTCGAAGACGTAGTGGCTGACAAGGTCGTCGATAAAACTGGCGACGGTGGCGCGGAACTCGGCTGGCTCCGCTTCAAGCTGCTCCATGGTTTCGGCGAGGCCGTGCGTGCGCTTGACGTCCTTGCCGCGCAGAGCGCGCATCAACTTGATGTCGTGGTTGCCAGGGACGCAGAAGGCCTGACCGTCTCGCACCATCTGCATGACGAGGCGAAGGACGCGTGTTACTCCCGGGCCACGGTCGACGAGGTCGCCGACGAAACCGAGTGTGCGGCCTTCGGGGGCGGTGACAGTGAAGCTGTCGCCGTTGTCCTCTACGTTGTAGCCGAGCTTCGCCATGAGCTCGACCAACTCGTCGAAGCAGCCGTGGACATCGCCGATGATGTCGAAGGGGCCGTGCTCGGACTTGCGATTGTTCCAGAGAGGCTGGCGTTCCACAACGGCGTTGTCGACGTCTTCGAGCGAGGAAAATCTGAAGACATGGCGCAGACCCTCGCGCTCGAGCCCGCGGATGGATCGCCGCAACTGCTGCACCTGGTTGCGCACGACGTGTGGACCGAACTGGCGATCGGGACGCAGGGCGTTGCGCTCGTGACAGAGGCGCTCGGGAAGATTGAAAACGATGCCGACCGGAAGGACGTGAAACTCACGGGCGAGAGCAATAAGTCCCCTACGTGCTTCGGGCTGCACGTTCGTGGCATCGATGACAGTGAGACGCCCACTTGCGAGCCGCTTGCGCGCGATGAAGTTCAGGACATCGAAGGCATCCCCGGTAGCAGACTGATCGTTCTCGTTATCGGAGACGAGGCCGCGGCAGAAGTCAGAGGAGATGACTTCCGTAGCGAGGAAGTGCTTGCGGCCGAAGGTGGATTTACCCGAACCAGAGGGGCCGATGAGCAGGACGAGCGAGAGCTCCGGGATCGTAATCTTCATGCAGTTGCGTTCTCCGTGCGCGAGAAGATCGCGATCTGTGAGAGATGGCCGTGCTGCGGGTCTTCGGGGCCAATGCCCTCCAGTCGAACGGTGTAGCCGAAGCGTCCAGCGATACGTGTCGCCCACGACTCGAATTCGGCGCGCGTCCACTCGAACCGATGATCGCTGTGGCGGAAGCGTCCTTCGGGAAGCGTGGGAAAGAGTGCGTTGTACTCGGCATTCGGAGTGGTGAGGACGATGTGTGTGGGCTGCGCGAACTCGAAGAGATTGCGCTCAAATGCGGCAAGCCGTGGGGCGTCCAGATGCTCGATGACCTCGACGACGGCGGCGGCGTCGAAGCCGCACAGGCGCGCGTCTCGGTACACCAGTGAGCCTTGCATCAGCTCGACGCGCGCGCGCTGACGTTCATTCATGCGGTCAAGGCGGATGCGCTCGCGGGCGATCTCGAGGGCTCGCCAGGAGACATCCATTCCAGTCACGAACTCGAACTGTTTCTCGGCCAGCAACAGGCGCAGAAGACGACCCTCGCCGCAGCCCAAGTCGAGTACGCGCTTTGCGCCGGTTTGCCGCAGAAGATCGAGCACACGCTCGAGACGCTGCGTATGCGCGCTCAGTTGGCGCTCCGCTGGTTCCTCCTCGGCTGGTGGTTCTTCGAGTACGGCCTCCTCGCGCTCAGGCTCGTCAATCAGCAGCCGTTCGAGTGCGACGCGAGTGAGCGCCGCCTGACGCTTGAGATAGCGCGAGACGATGAGGTCCTTTTCCGGGTGCTGGGGTAGCCAGCCTTCGCCGCGGCGCAGCAGTTTCTCAACCTCGTCGGCGGAGACAAAATAGTGTTTGTCGTTGTCGAGCACCGGCACAAGCACGTAGATATGGGTAAGCAGGTCCTTCAGCTTAGTCGTCGCGTGGAGTGTCAGTGAGATGTACGGAGATGCACCCCATTCAGGAAACTGCTCGTCGAGAACGGTGTTCTGCACGTCAAGGGTGTAGCCGAGCGGCTCGAAGAGGCGACGGACGAGATCTTCTCCACCCCGGGCGCGGAGTACAGGAATATGTGCCTGCAGTGGGATGGCGGTTTCGGCGAGCTCAGGGCGGTCCTTGCTACGCCCGCCGAGAGCGGAGGCAAATACCCGGCTCATGGCGACGCTTAGAAATGAGTTCGCCGCGTATGGCCGGTCGTTGACGTACTGTTCGAGTTGTCCGCCTTCTCCGGCGGGACCGCGCCCGCGCACCAAGCCGATAGGGTCGACGTCGACCAGCAGGGCGGCGGTGCAGAGATTCTCATCCGCATCAGGGTAGAAGACGTGAGCCTTGCCGAAAGTGAGCTCTTCGGTCTGTATGCGGGCCGGATTCTTATGGAGCAGGTATCCCAGGTCCGTGGCCGGCTGGTGTGTCGTAGAGACAGTGAGCAGCATCGCTCCAGAGTAATGGAGATTCGGCGATTTATGCTCTTCGGGCGACGCTCAGTCGCTTCCAGTTCACTTCAATTCAGATCCTCTCTGCAGCAAGCTTCATAGGCTAGGATGGCGTCGCGCCGTATTTGATAGACGAACGATTTCAGAGGTGACCGTTGAAGGAGAATGCAACAAAACGTCTTTCTCGCCAAGAGCTTTACGACCTCGTCTGGGCCGAGCCAATGACAACCGTCGCGTCTAGGTATGGCATCTCTGACGTGGCGCTCAAAAAGAAATGCGCGAAGGCCATCATCCCGACACCCGATCGGGGCTATTGGGCGAAGAAAGAGGCTGGGAAGCCAACAATTCAACTGCCGCTGCCGAAGCGAGCACCCGGTCAAGACGATGAAGTCATCGTATCCGGGGGCGATCGCTACTGGTATGGGGGACATGATGAATCCGAACTGCTTGGTGCCCTACCAAGTCCTCCAGAGTTTTCTGAACCGATCGAGGAGGTACGCAGTCGAATCGCCAAGACGATTGGAGCTGTTTCGGTTCCTCGTGATGTACGAATATGGGCCGGCCCGATTGAACGCCTCTTTAGGGAAGATGAGAAACGCCGGGAGAAGCAGCGCAACTCACCTTACCCGAGTTCCTGGGATAACCCGATATTTGATTCTCCTTTTGAACAACGCAGGCTTCGCATCCTCAACGCTCTCTCTACAGCGACCGCAAAGATGCATGGCCAGCTCTATATTCACGGAAAAGAAGGACGATCTGTCGGCTTTCGAGTGGTCGACCAGACGGTGTCGATCCGCTTGGACATTCCGGCGAAGCGTGGTCGGGAGGACTCTTCGGTCGTCTGGTCGCCACGGCCGGATCATGCGGATATGACATTGACGATCGGAGAACAGGAATCGGAGCGCCAGTGGTCTGATGATGCGCGAGGAAAGATTGAGGCTAAGTTAGCCGAGATCGCGATTGAGATCATTGTTAGCGCCGAAAAGCGATATCGAGATCGGAAGGTGCAGAGCCACAAGTGGATGGTGGAAAGAAAAGCAGAGCTCGGAGAGGCTGAGCGGAAGCGGAAGCTCGAAGAAGAAGCGGCTGCACGAGAGAGAAAGAGGGTTCTGGAGGAAGCTCGGGTAGATCGCCTGCTCAGGGACGCCGCCGCGTTTCAACAGGCCCGTGAAATCCGTGCTTACGCAGAGGCGATTCGGGAACTGAAACTGAAGGACGCGAACGCAATCCCATCGGGGCTTGATCGATGGGTCACATGGGCTATCGCTCAAGCCGATCGTATCGACCCAGTCATCGGGAACGCCTTTCTTGTGTTTATGGACGACGGCGATGGTGAAGATGCCGGCTCGGCGCCCGCTGCTACCGAGCGGAATCAGATCCTTCTTTTGGAACATGACCTTATTCGGCTCGAGCAAGAAAATCGTGCACTGGCAGGCCAATTCGACGCACTCAAGAGGGATGCGACGTCCCACAGGTACACATACGAAGATGCAGTGAGGGAGCAGCGGCACAACTACTTCAAATACCGAAACGCGCGCCGCTACTGAAGCTTGGGCGCTGGGTAGTCAAGAACATACGTGGCGAGATCTTGGATGGCCTCTCGGATTGCGTCAAAGTGAAGAGTCGACATTTGGCGTCGTCGCCTATGGATTGTGGGTTCGCTGATCCTTATGTCTGATTCCCTGATCGGGCAACTTGAATTCCCTGATCCACGAACGCATCGCAACGGCATGGAGAGGTATAAGTCGCTGTAAGCAGGTAGCTTACGGGGTTCGAGCGAGGTCTTTGCGGGCCTCGAAGGCGCAGATTCCCTGCAAATTTCCCTGATACCAGGGAATTCTTGCTGAGACGAGTTCGCGGCAGACTGCATCCACCGCCAGTTTCTAAGCCTGTCGCAGGCCACTGCGAAGCGTTTTACTTATCTCACGGCACAATTCGAAGAGCGCCTTGCCAGAATGCGACGCGGTGCTGTTCAGCATCCAGCAGGGTAACCTGGCACTCGTAATTCGCCGCCTTCAACGTCCCCAGTGGAAGCGTGAACATGAACGGGGTAACTCCCAACCGGGTGTTTGCGAGCGGGGTTACGGCAAGCGGTCTCGATGCGAATGCTAGATGTCCCTCCGAATACAAACTGACATAGCCCACAAGTGGCTGAGGTTGCGTTGAGGATGTCGACACACTCTCCGCGGCGGCGACAGTATAGGCCTGCAGGAAGACGTACAGGTCCTTATCCGTTTTGAATACCCGCGTGACGCTGGGAATGAGCTTCTGCCCATCCTGAACGAGTGGATTCGCAGCATCATTCTTCGCAGCCTGCTTTCCATGAGTCGCGTTGTACAGCGCATCACTTGTAGTCACGCGCTGACTGCTCAGCACGACGGAGCTTATGGGAATTTGCGTCGTTACCTTGTTCAGGTTGGGGATGTAAAACGATGTCTGGAAGGTGCCAATGCGCCCGGTCTCATCGTCGCGGGCCAGGAACTTGATGGTGTAGTGCCCGGGCAGCAAAGTAACGCCGGCATCGTATTCAACAGGCTGGTGGGCTAACTGCGCCGCAGTCTGGTCGCTCAGCTTGATGTTGACACTGTCACGAATATTGCTCACCGTGGTTCCACCGAAGTCATCCTTGATCTCGCATACAAAGTCGATCAGGGTGTGTTCGGATCCCATCTTCTTCGCCAGCGCGAGCTCGCGCCCAGGGATCTTTACCGCCAACGGCACGTAATACTCCGCCCGGTTCAGCTGGAAATAGTTGATCTCCACTGAAATCGTCAGGTCAGTGACGGGATCGCCCAACATCAAGGCATCTTCGAGTTGCCGCTCCTTGTCTGCTTCGTTGAAGTGCGCAAACTCCTTGTTGGCGTAATAACCCTGCCGATAGTCCAGCGACGCGTTCTGATCGCTGTTGAGGGTCAGCTTTATCTTTCGGAAGTGGCCATTTTGAGCAGTGTTGGAGGTGTAATAGCCGAGGACATAGTAGTCCGTTACCGCTCGTTGCGCCTGCGTGATGCCACGAGTCAGGTCATTGTTGTCCAGCAGCGCCTTGCCGCCCGTATCTGCCGCGAGAGAATATAGCGTGTCCTGCGATTGCTGGAAGTTGGCAGTGACTGCCTGCGCCGCGGCACCCGTGTACATGGCCTGGCCACCGGGCGAACCTTGCGTCGCGTCGCCGAGTGGCGCATTTGCGACAAGGCCTCGGGCATCCACAGGCCAGAAGGTCACGCCTGAACGGATGGCGGCATCGACTGTGGCATGCAACTGAGCCTGATTGTCTATTCCATGCAATTGCAATCCGCTGGCAAAGTAGATCAGTGACTTCTTCTCGTTCATGCCGGCAAGCATCTGCGCTGCAGTCT
>Ga0335072_10013463_pt1 | contig 11653 bp, 11 predicted proteins | sample Lox_Sample_21_FD_206725 | JGI IMG/M metagenome (GOLD analysis project Ga0335072, IMG submission 206725) | Soil microbial communities from Loxahatchee National Wildlife Refuge, Florida, United States - Lox_Sample_2.1 | ecosystem: Environmental > Terrestrial > Soil > Wetlands | place: USA...
TGGATCGGAGGTAGGCCTCGGTCGTCATCTGTAACAATTACGATGGGGACATCCTCCTATTTCCTGACCCTAAGAGCAATTTCACCACAATATAACCATTAAAACCATCCAAAAACAAGCATCTTCCAATGAAGTTTCTTATTCTCAATATCTTTTAGAACTTCTCCTTGCATTATTGCATACACGTAGCAGCCGCCAACCGCGACAAAATGGTTGCCCTTAGGACGGACAACCAAAGGATAGTCGCATCCACGTAAGATACATATTTGGTCTCCTGTTTTCATGAAGTAAGGCCCAAGTCTCATGCAACCACGGTCTGTTACAAAAAGGCTTCTTCGCTTGGTACAATCGACGATCATAGAACAATATAGTCGTCGGTGCTTCTCCAATCCCTCGTCTGTTACAGGAAGAGCACGCGACGCGAGATGGAAGAGCGAATCCTGAAGTCCACAGGATTCTTCAAGCATATCCTCTTCGGATAATGCAAGTATAGAATCCTTTCCGCCCTTTTTATATGCTTTGTATATAAGATCGCTTTCGCATAAGTCTAGGAAATGGAGTATAAGTGGTTTTGTTTGTATAATATCTAAGACTTTGCAAATGGCACCTTCCTTGAATTGTGTTACCCAAAGTAATCCAAACTCCCGTTTCTTATGAAAGACGTTAAACTTGTCACAAAAATTCCCATGGAAAGTGGAAAGCCAAGCACTATTTCGTAAAGAGTGTTATCAAAATTGTGAGGTGATTTAATTCAGTTTTGTGGCAGCTGTGCAGATCCTACGTCGTGGTGCGAAAGAAGACTTGTCATTGTGGTATCCTAGTTGGGTGCGGCGCGCTTTTGTGTTGGCTTTGTACCAGCCACTACCACTCCTTAAGCTGCAAAACAAATTCTCCATTCCAGTTGGTAAAGTAGTGCCACATCTTAACACGATCGACAATTGCCCCTGCTATTTCTAAAATTCTCGTATGAGGCAAATGTGACTTCTGATTTTGAGTGTCCAGCGGCACAGATTAATGAATCAATAGATGTGAATGCGTCTCTAACCCGAAGATTAGGAACCCATGATTCTTGGGATCCCCTAGTCAAAAAGATGTGGCACAGAATCCGCTTAATTGGAGGATAATCTCTTCTTTACATGGGAAGGCATTCTAACGAAAGACCAGTTGGAGGAGGTTGAAAGGGTGCAGTAGGATCAGGACCTTAAGTGTACGGTAGTCCGAGATGAGATTGAGTCCAACATGTTCAACATGTTGGCGAGAGTTGTAGACTTTTCACTCCGTCGAGAATAAAATTGGATTTCTTATTCGTATGTGAAATGTCATTTGGTCACAGAAAGATGAATCCAGCAGTAAATACAAGAATCTCAACCACTATAAGAAATACCTCACTCCATCCGAGACGATTGACTGCGGTTTCCCAAATCCACAACCAAACAGCGTTAAACACGACAGAATCCAAGTCGTAATATTAAGCATATGTTTTACCAATTCTGTCTCATCGAAAGTATCGATAGACTGGAAAATGGACATAGTCTGGATTGTCTTAATGCCCAGCTAGGCTAGGTACTTGTGCTAGATCAGGAACCACTCAACACTGGCCCCGTCCGGCGTGCCGGTTAGCGGATAGAGCCCAAGTGGTCCGGAGGTAAACGTGACGCGGATGCTCCAGGTGCCCAAGTGGAACTTAACTGGCCTATCATTCGTGACGTTTTCGTTCTAGAGGGTGGCAATTCTCGAGAATCAATCTTAAAACCAGGCTCAATCTGAGCTGACATATTTTGATTTTGAGCCCATTGCTGAAGGCATTCGAACTGCGTCATATAGGCCTCTAGGCTCATATCAACCCAAAGGTAGGGATCGCCGCCATTATCGTCTGCGATACTTGCATCCCTCATAGCGGTGGTCTTGTAAATGAATGTTGATTATTGTAAGATCGTTGCTTTAGAGGCTTGCCCTTCACTGAAGGTGTATATAGGACTTTATACTACACTTGTTGGATATAACGTTCCCCTTCTCTTATTTGTGTTCTCATATATCGTAAATGCATCACACTTAAGGCGGACACTCTTTAGCCTCTCTTATGTAAACTGTTTCAGAGACGACCTCCTTAAACCCCTATTCTCATGGAGATAGATAAATTGATCTCTACATGCAATTCAATATATCCAAATTGATGAGTTTGTCCCTAAGAACCGCCCAAGACTAGTTGTATATGCAACACACATATATTTGTATATTACCGAACAAGATAGAGCTTTCCGTCATACTCCAACAGAGCAGGTTGGGTGCTTAGATTCATAAGGTATTTGTCGAGAACTAGCCGGACGCCATCTTGATGCCCATTTATCAAGGTCCAGTTGTGCACGGCATACTGGTATACACTGTGCCAGTGAATTTGATTGATGTCCTTGTCCCTTATGGGTTTATTGTTTTGCTTGGAAAAGCTCACACCTTAGTATCCGGCTTGCTTAATTCTATTTGGAAAGGCGGATAAAGAGACTGACGCCCGTAATGTGTCGTATTGTTAGAATTACAGCTTCAGCGGCCTAATTACTGGATATCGGAGACACCAGAGCCACATATGAAACACTTATAATAGTAGCGGTAATACTGAACACACCCCGTTATACCGAACGGTATTATAGGTTATTTAGTGTATATATATGGACTCCCGCTCTGCTGAGTTAAGTATTTTTAAGAAATAATCATTCATGCTACGCACTAAATTGCCACTCTATTCCCATAATTCCAACATATATATGCTAGCATGTTCGTTATTCTACTTTGATTCACTAAGTGGTGTTCACAAAGAATTAATGCTAACCATATTATAGATGTTCCTAATGAGGCGGAGGGCGCCCCTTGCCGAATCCAGGTCATGGGACGGCATATAAGAGATGAAGAGTTGCTGATAGATATTCAGGTTGTTTCTAACGTGCTTAAGAATTAATAGTGTTTTTCGATAAATGGCATTTATAAGGACGGACTAGTTCTAACCTAGATTTCATTATTTGATGTCAAGTTTGGTATACAAGTCTCATAAACCTATATCACATTTGGAGGACGGTTTGCTCCCTGCAGGCTCTCTCTTGTGTGCTCCCATATTCCATGCATTGCCGTTAATGCATGGAAGCCTGAAGATTTGTTTAGGGCCTATATGTTATAGAGCGATAGAGTGAATGTGCCGTCAAGGTGCACGATCGGCGATAGTGGAATAGATCGGCGTACAGCAATAGGCTTAGGAAAGTCGCCGGCGGTAAGGAAGATAAAACCCAATGCATGGCCCAAAACACACAAAATGAATGAGTGCAGGACGCAATCGGAGTGACCAACACTGTGTGAACGTAGGTAATACAGTAATACCAAAGCTCAATGAAAAATCATGGTCATCTTCTTCCTCCTGCCTCCTGTAACTAACTTTCTGAGTGCGTAACTAAATATCTAACTGTAGAGCAGACCGAATATGTCAATACACAAGATAGGAACAACCACAGCTCGTATTAGGATTTTTCAGGGGCTGCCAACTGTACCCCACCACAATATCTACACATTCCAAATATCAACCTCTCTACATAACTCAAAAGGCGTCTGATTAAAAATGTTCTTCCCCCCCAAAAAGCTCCTCTGTAGACTAACTTCCGTATACTCTCTCATCGTTCTCTCATACTCCCCAATGCTCCCCTTCGATAACCCATCCTTCGCTAGAATCTTACCCAAAACCCATGCATCCTTGATAGCAGTACATGCACCCACCCCCCCTGCAGGACTCATAAGATGCACCGCATCTCCCAGCAGCGTAATCCGCGGATTCGGAGCCCAATAACCCAGCCTCGGATCCGCGCTAAAGATTCGCAGGGCTATTGTATATCTTGGATCCTGCAGCTCGAGCAGCGCCCGGATGGAAGGGTGCCACTCAGTCGTAATAAACAAGGAGAGCTCCTTCCCTGGGCGCTGCAGGAGCTTTTTGAGCTCCTCGTCGGTAGATGCAAATAGCTGTTTCTTGAAGAGCAGGACCCAGTAGACGTAATCTTCAGGCAGATCGTCTCTCTTCTCCCGGTTTTGAAATCGCATCGGTTCTAAAAGGAGAGTGACAGGATTTGCCCCCTGCACAACACTTTGAATCACCGGCGGTTCGTCTTGACAAAGCGTCATCCAGCGGAGTGCTTGGTTAGGAAACCGCTCTGCTAACTCGGAGCCGAAGAACGTCTTCCCGTAGATGCAGCATCCTTCCACATCAAGAGTCCTGTGCAGGGGAAGATATTGCTTCGTTACCTTAGAGCGGAAACCATCAGCCCCAATGAGGAGACAACCTTCTTCCATTGTCCCATCTTTGAAATGTGCTACTATTTTCTCCTCTTGTATCTCATAATGATCGAATTCCTTGCCCCAATGAAGCACATCCTCTAATCCTTGTAACAGGACTTTCCGCAGCATGGAGCGGTCGACCGTATACAGATCCTTGTCGCCGAGACCAGGTAGTCCCTTTCTGCTAGCAACAATACTCCCATTCAGAGAGTTTATAGTTGTTTCACCGAGAACTGTCTCTCCACATGTTTCCTCGAAGTCTCGCCACAGCTCCGGGGAGAGTACGGAACGGAGAGCAGTGGTCGTTTCGCCATGGACTTTGATCCTGTAGCCTTGGGGTCGGCGGTCAGCTGCTTTGTCTCGCTCAAAGATTTTGAATTCAATTCTTGAATTTTTGAGGCTTTGGGCCAGTGTTAGGCCACCTAACCCGGCCCCGATGATTAGCACTTTGAATGGAGGTCGTGTAGGATTTTCGCCCATTTCGAGTTGGTTGAGCGTGAGTGATATATCTTCCGCCATGGCTATCTGCTACCAGGATTGACTATATTTCGCAGGAAATTGTATGTTCTCGCGACTATTTGGGACTATATGATCTTTTTCATTTTACCCTATTCATGCTAAAGGGTTTTCGGTTTTCGGCTTTCAAGTCGGGTTTCATCGGGATATATGCAAGAAACATAAAGGATTCCCGTGCCTTTTTGGGGGGGAGGGGTGGGAGTTCCCGGTTTCGATCCCCGACCAGACCTAAACAGGGTTTTCAAGCAGAAGTGCAACGGGTGCGCTGAGAATTCTTTAAACAAGACTTCTAAGTCCAGCTTAGCTAAACCTGGAATATCACATTCTGTTCTATATTCATGATTCAATCTTTGAATTACACAAAGGAAGTGGTATCTTATGCTTATCATGCTTTTAAAAGCCCACACCACTTCACGTTATATGAGGTAACCCTATATGTATGACAGAAATGCGAATTCCCCTCAACTGTTTATTAGCGGCTTCTACTCTAGAGCTTATTGGATAGGACGCTGAAGTTGAGTTGGAGGTTAGCGAATGGGTACCAGGGAAAGTCAAGTACCCACAGGACGTCTCGCTTGTTAGCGGAAGTGTTTCGGCCCACAACTCAGTATTGATAGTTAATTTCTCTGTCCAATAGGCGGTGTCCTGTTTAAGAAAGTTATTCTGAGTCCAGAGGCTTTGGTACCTTTTGATTCCTTGATACTTAGGTAAGTAGCATTATTAAGGAACTGGCTTCAAAGTAAATGATTGGTAGGCGGTGAACCGGGAATCTGAGGTACGGGTCCTAGATAAGCAGGGGTCTATCACTCCGTTATCTCCGTCGAAAACTCACTCATTCTACTCTCTGTCTAATTCTTGCTCGTCCAACGGCATCAGCAGCATTCTGGAGCTTGTTCCGCTATAGATCTAAGGGATTACTGAAGCTTAGAGCATTTTATTTCACATTCCATCTCTAGAATAAGGTGCGACCGCTGAAATAGTCTGAAAGCGCCAGCATGAAGATCCTCTGCCTTCACGGCAAAGGCACCAGCGGATACATTTTTAAATCTCAAACATGTAATGTTGCCCACGGAATGAAACATCTTAGTATTCTAACCACCTCGGTCTCCAGCTTCCTTCCTCTTGAAGCTGGACGAGTCAAACCCTGCCTTCACATTTGATTTCGTCGACGCGCCCTACTCTTCCTCGCCAGCACCAGACATCCCACTGTTTTATGACCCGCCTTACTACGCTTTCTACGACGGATCAGACACAAAATCCATCCGTGCCTCCCACGACTGGCTGAAAGCGAAGCTTGACTGCGATGGCCCCTACGACGGTGCCCTGGGGTTTTCGCAGGGATGTGCTGTAGTCTCCAGCTATCTCCTCTACCACCAGCGGCACCACCCCGAATTACCTTTGCCTTTAAAATTCGCTATGTTCATCTGTGGTGGCATTCCCCTCCAAGTCCTCGAAGACCTCGACGTGTCTGTTTCCGAGCAAGCAAAGCAAGTCGACCAACGCACCAAGAACCAGCTTTTTGAGAAGACTAGTGGTGGAATCACTGCGGATCGCTGGCAGCACTCAGAGCATGCTGCGGAAGTATCTATAGCGATTAATGACTCTAGAAATGTCTTTGGCCTTGATCTTAGCAAAATGGGAGAGGAGCTGAAAATTAAGATACCTACAGTGCACGTCTTCGGAGAGAATGACCCGCGATGCCCAGCTTCGATACAGCTAGCGCATCTGTGTCATCCTTACGCAAGGAAACTGTATAATCATAAAGGAGGACACGAGATCCCTCGGAATAAAGAGGTGTCAGAAGAGCTTGCGAAGTTGCTGCAATGGTGCGCTAATAGGGCCACTTTTCCGGGAAAGGAAGCTCTAGGCATTTAAGGGTCATATAAATAGGAAGAGTCTACAAATAGATGGTTATTTAGAGTTCTGAAAGTAAGATAGATATCTCAATACTTGTAACCAAAATTTGCAAGAGTTTTAACGTCTAGTCTAGTGATAAAATGGCGCTGTTTCAAGATTTAGAGACTACTTCTATCACAGACATTGCACTCCCAAAAGGCTGCACAACATTTACCAGCTTCAATCTCTCATCCGCAGCTGCAAGAAGTTCCTCCCAAGCCTCCAGGTCCCGCTCCTGACTATTGAATGCTTGCAGCATTGTCAAGTCCCTCACCCGCAAAAGACGCTCCTGGGAAGCTGGGATTGAGCCGGGAAGCGGCAGGACTGAATCCATGATAAGTAGCCTTGAACCAGGCTTTAATGCAAGTACATTATTCCTGAGAATCTTTATGGCTTCCTCCTTGGGCCAATCATGAAAAATCATGCGGAATAAGTAGACTTCCGCTCCTTTGACCAGCTGGGGCTGGAAGAAGTTGTGCCCTTGGAAAGTGATTCGGGAGGAAATAGACTCAGGTAGAGTGGATAGAGACGCCTGGCCATCTGCTGCGTTGGATGGAATATCTTGAACAACAAATCTGAGATCTGGGAACGCTTTGGCGAGAGCTATACTTGCATTGCCTGTTGATCCACCAACCTGAAAGATATATGAACCTCAAGAAGAGCAAAGGTGCGATGATGAGAGGGGTTACTTACATCCACGACCGTTGATGTTCCCAAACCCGCCCAGTCAAACCCTGCAACAAGGTGTTTGATATCTGTTCCCTCGCTCGTCGTAACGTTCTTCATGTACCTAGCGAACCGCTTCGTCTTCTCCGGATCAAGCGCTATATCGTCAAAAAATGGCAAGTCTGTCTCAAAGGCGATATTATAAGCCGCTTCGTTTTTCTTTTCACTACCTGGCCATTTCACTGATGCTTCGACTAGTTTGGCTGCAGTCGGGGCGGAAGTCTCGCATAGATATGTTGCCCAAGCATAGACATTTTCATTCTCGACGAAGAGCGCAGAGGTTGCAGAATGCGTGACGATATTTGGAGCAGGCTCGGAGAAGAGTGTATTCGTCATAGCCATGCGCACGATGCTCTTTAGCCGCTGTTCGGGCACGTTTGCTAAAGCTGCGAGTTCGGTGTAGGAGATGTTTCCTTTGAGGGGGACTAAGTGGAAGATGTTGAAATGGCAGAGCCATTGGAGACAAGCTGTATACTGGTACTGAACTCTATATTAGATTCAGAACTGGAGGTCTGCCAGAGGGTGAGAGAGGGCAAATAACATATGCCAACAGCAATATTGGGAAGAAACTCGGCTGGACCAACGGCTAGTTGGAAGATCTTAAGAGAAGCATCTATTAAAGACTGCCTCGCGACTCGAACCTCCTGTGGTGCACCTGCTGGAAGGGTGATAATGGGACCATTTCTATCGAAGGAAGGTTGAGGATAAGAATTCGAGCGAAGAAACTGGCTGATGATGCTGGCCTTCTTAGAGATTTGCTCACTTAGCTCCTCAAGAAGGGATGTTTCCATAGTTGGGCAATCTGGTTCAATCTCACAGGATCCCACGGTCTCCCTGCTGTGATGTTAAAAATTACAAGCACTACTTTCAGCCTCGCGGCCTAACTTCTTGTTCCTTAAGTTAGATTTTCAAGCGGGAAATCAGGGCGCCAGTGAACGGGGATATAGTACCAATCTCGTGTCCTATACGATCGGTTCCCGAATCCGCTGTTCATGCCCGAACGAAAGCCGGCCAGCGACACCGCGCTAGGAGTGTCCAGGCCCCCCGGGAAACCCTTGGTTCACCGACTCTCCCGAGGTCATTCATCCTCAGAAGCTTAGGCTGTTGTTTAAGCGAGCTGATGGACCAGCGAAAACACATGCACCAAAAGGTCAAGTAAACGAATAACCAGTTATTCGTTTACTATCGGCAGTTAAATAGCTTTCAGACCAAGCTAGTCCCTCGGTGCAGCTCCCGTGACCTAGTGTCACATGACCGTCTATCATAAGAGCTTCGAAAACCACTCCAGACTCACTATAATTTCCGAATCCCTATTCCAAACCCCTACTCCTAGATAGCTATTCTATAGTCTCAATTCAATTCAATTGTTTCCCAAAAAAAATTGGACCCGCTGGTCTACTTAGGTATCTGGCATGAGGCGCATACATTACACATAGCAGGTCACGAGCTTGGTCAGGAACTGCAGGCAATTCAAAAGATCCAGTCGCCCGGGGTGGCATTTGATTTAGTAATGTTTGAGTGGGTTATGCACACTAGTTTAGCGAATTTTGCCCATTTTCGTCAATGTTCTTTCCGTAGCCTTCAGTAGTTAAAAATGTGTATTGCTACCTAATTCATTTCTAATAACTCAATATATGTTTTGGAAACTATTGCATGGCATTACGAATGAATTCCCCCAGTTTTACAGCATGACTTCCTCTCTATAACAGATTAGCTAGGAATCTTCGAAGCTTGAAAACGGTAGCTTACCATCATCGAGAAGTGATTGGCGCCGACGGCCCGCTCAATCACAATCTGTCTATTGGCAAACAGATCTTCCCACCCATTTCCAGAGAAATCCGTTCGCTTCTCAGTCAGAAACTTCATTCCCTCAGTATCATCCGGATGGGGAGGAAGAGTCGGGACATCACCGCCGTCCATGATACTGTCACAGGCCCAAATCATGAAGACGTTGGGATACTGACTTTCTGGCAGAGGCTCAGCCCAATAATCATGCAAGACATCAATTATTGCATTGAAGTGTGGGATAAGCCAGTCTGGCTTAACGGGAGCAACTCCCGCGGCGGCGTGGCCAAAGAGATTCAAGGAGTCGCAGAAGTCGTAAAAGTGTTGTGGGAGCCTGTCCAAGCCCTTGGGAACTGGAGAGTCAATGAGAATCAAGCTGAGGACTTGCTCTCCTTGATCGATGAGGATCTGAGCTGCACGGTAAGCTAATATTCCGCCAGCCGACCAGCCGCCAAGATCGTACGGGCCGTTCGGCTGACGGCGACGGATTTCGTTGAGATAGCCTTCGATTAGTTCATCAAGAGGACAGGTCTTCATTTTGTGGGGATCTTTTAGGTATGGCGAATTGAGTCCGATGACAGAGATGTCAGGGTCGATTCTGGGAAGAGACGCATAGGATGTCGCAGAGCCGGACCCGTCGGGGAAGAGGAATAAGGTCTTTTGGCAATTTTTTGGAACACCTTGCAGAACTACCGATGTTGCCGGACGTATAAGACGAACTTCGTCATCGATATCGGAGGCTGCCGAGGAAAGAAGAGTAACCTGTGTCTCATATCCCACCTTCTCATCAGACGGAGTACTTCCATCATCCGAGCTGGATGATAGGTATTGAGGCTCTTGGTAAACGCTCGCTTCTGTGGTTCCTCCGGTTAGGAAAGTTTTCAGAGTCCCAACAGTAGGATAGTCCATGAAGAGAGAATCCATGTTGATATCAACATCCAGCTCTTCACGAAACCTACTAATGATAATCAAAGACAACAGGGAGTCGATGCCCACGTCAGAAAACATAGAATCGTCGGTAAAATCGGTAATCGCTACTCCGCTTTCTTCTGAGATGATTTTCAAGGCCGACATGAAGTCAAAACCACATAACACGACGCTCCGTTCATTCTTTTTGGGTTCTTCCAGAGCAGCAATCACTTCCGTGACGGCGCTTTGCTCAGTTACTTGCTCCACTGCTTGTTCCGCAGGCTCCAAAAATTTCTTGAGATTTTTCACTGTGGGGTAGTCTACGAACATCGAATCGAAATTAATATCCAAGTCGAGCTCCTCACGGAATCTTGCTGTAATAGTGAGGGATAACAGGGAGTCGATGCCCATATCGGCAAAGGAACTACTATCAGTCAGGTCCGCGAGAGCAATGCCGCTTTCTTCGGAAATAATCTGCAGGGCCTTTGGGAATTTCGAGGATTTGACGGCTTCAGGCTTTGCTGGGATTGAAGGAGGCTGTGCGGCTTGCGTGGTTTTAGGTACTTCCTGAGAAGGAGCTGTCACTTCTGTTGTCTGACGCATTTGGAGCTTTTGACCACTTTCTACAGACAATATGTACTGTAGCACTCGGCGTGGAACACCTTGGATCTATATTTTATGTCAGATTCAACCCAGAAAGCATTAGAGATGGCATTTCGAAGAGTTTACTCACAGTAACTCGTTTGAAACTTGCAACGATTTTCTCTCCTTCGAAAACAACGACATCTCCCTCCCACATCTTATCTTTCCCTTCCACCATTTGAGTGAAGGTCCTATATTCCTTGTCGGTAGAGATTTCCTCAAATAGTTGAAACGACGCCCATCCATGGTTTACAAACACCTCGATATCTAGGTCGGCAGCGTCGTTACAGTTCATAACGAAGCCACAAGATTGAGTGAGCCCATCAATTATGGCCGGGTGTGTATGGAAGGTTCCCCCCTTCTTTACATTGCTAAAATTGACGCGACTAGATGCTTCCAGCGTGTGGCTGTTAAGAACAACTTCTTCAATAGCTCGATAGTCCTCATGGAACTGTGCTAATGGGCGAATCATCTTGTACACCATGGCTCTGTTGAACCGTGCTGCTGTTTCATGTTGGATACCTTTCCGTAAGGTTTGCATGCGCTGTTTCAATTCGTAGGCCTTACTGTTCAGTACCTGGAGCTGTGATCTATCCGTAAATTGAATGATGCATTTGGCATGCTCAACAGTTGGCAAGCCCTTTTTCTGCTCCATATTAGCACGGTTTACTCGTTAGTGATAGTGATCTAATCTTACATCGAAGGTGCTGAATCGCAAAATCGCGGATTTGGTAGACCAATCTACAGCTGCATGCGTTTGAAGAAGCTGAGGGCCCTGAGATTTCTCAATCAACGCCTTTGAAATGACCATATTTGAAATATCAATTAGTCTCTCTTCCATGAGAGGGCGATACCGATCAAGCAAATATTTGCC
>Ga0335072_10013464_pt1 | contig 11652 bp, 11 predicted proteins | sample Lox_Sample_21_FD_206725 | JGI IMG/M metagenome (GOLD analysis project Ga0335072, IMG submission 206725) | Soil microbial communities from Loxahatchee National Wildlife Refuge, Florida, United States - Lox_Sample_2.1 | ecosystem: Environmental > Terrestrial > Soil > Wetlands | place: USA...
TGAATCACCAGCTCGCCGCGCAGTGCGCCGGCGTCCTTGATCGATTGCAGAATCGTGATGACGTCGCGGGTGGACAGGTGTATGGCCCGCAACGCCGCGATCAGGTCGGCCACCGTCGCACCGTTGGGAATGCTCACCATGCGCGCCTCGGGGTCCTGCACATTGATGTTTGCCTGCGGCACGACCGCCGTGCCGATATTGCGCGAGGGGTTGACCAGGTAGCCGTCCGGCTGTGAAACGAGGTAATCGGTCTGCACCTGTATGCGCAGATCGCCCTGCGAAATGGTGACTGCCCCCAACCGTACGTCACCGCCGGAAACCACGGTTCCGGTACGCTCGTTGACCACCACCCGCGCAATTTCATCCGGTGTCACCGGTACGTTTTCGATCAGGGAGATCGCTTGCACCAGGTCCGACGGCGGCGTGGCGAAGGTAACGCGCACCTTGCCTGCGTGCTCGGCGATGGCGCTGACGCCAGCATTTCGGCGCAGTGACTCGGCGATGCGTTCGGCCGTGGTGAAGTCCGGCTGATACAGCACGACGTCCAGCGTGCGGCCACCCTCGCTCAACCCCAATGGCGCTTCGCGTTCCACCGTGGCGCCGTCTGGCACGCGCCCTACCGTAGGATAATTTTTTCGGTCGAGGCTGCCGAACGCGCGCACTTCATAACCGCCCACCGAGAGCGCACCTTGTGCAAGCGCATAGAGCTTGCCGTCCGGACCGTTGAGCGGCGTCAGCAGCAAAATGCCACCGCCGAGGCTGCGCGCGTCGCCCAGCGAGGACACCGACACATCCAGCTTCTGGCCCGATTCGGCGAACGCCGGCAATGTCGCCGTCACCATCACCGCTGCAACGTTGCGGCTATTGAGATCGTCCGGGCTGACATTGACGCCGAAATGGCTGAGCGTGTTGGCTACCGATTGCACCGTGAGCCGGTTCTTGGTGGTATCGCCGGTGCCGGACAGGCCGATCACCAGGCCGTAACCCACCAGCGCGTTGTCGCGCACGCCCTCCACGCGGGCGATTTCCTTGAGGCGTACGCTACCGCCGGCCAGCGCAGCGGCCGAAAACAACGACAACAACAACAGGACAAGCAGACGTTTCATATCAAACCCAGCCAGCGCGTAATGCGATAGAGAATGCTGTGGCGTTGGGCGGTGGAAATATCCCCCTTGCCGGTGTAGTGGATATCCGCCTCGCTGATGCGGTTCGAAAGAATGGTGTTGCTCGGTGAAATGTCTTCGGGACGCACCAGCCCGGTCAGCGCAAACTGCTGTTTCTCGCCATTGATTTCCACCGTCTGCTCGCCGTGTACGCGCAGCATGCCGTCGCCGTCCACCGCCACCACGCGCACGGCCAGCTGCGCTTGCAGACTACCGGTGCGCGTGGTGTTACCCTGGCCTGCGTCCTCGCCATTGAGCCCGAGGCCGTAGTTGCGCGTGAAATTGCGGTATTGGGCATTGGCGCCGAGCTGCACGCCACCGCTCGCGTCGGTGTTGGCGCTTGCCGTGGCGCTCGCGGTTTCCGTCACCAGCACGGTCAGCGTGTCGCCCACCTGGTAGGCGCGCCGGTCGGCCGCCAGTCCGTGGTAGGCATCCGGGTTGATCATGGAGCCGGTCGATGTCTGCGCGTGTGCCGTAACGCTGATGCACGCGGTGAACAGGCCGATAAGTAAGTATCTAGTCAACAACTTGCACTACTCCCTTGTCGGTAATGCGCGCACGCACGGGCGCTTCGGCGCCATCGACCTGCACCAGCACGGTATCGCCGGCATTGCCGTGTCCGATCGCCGTGCCCTTGGCCTCGAGTTTGATCACGCCGTACGACTCCAGCACTTCCACCCGCTGCTGCCGGTCGACGTCCGGAATGCGCTCGAAGTCTTCGAGCACCACCGGGCTGCCAGCCACCACGGCATGACGCAAGCGCATGCCGTCGAGCTGGTGCGGATCGGTCACGAGGCTGCCTTGCAAAGCGGCGATATCCGCATCGTGCGATACGAACTTCAGTGCCGACGCCGCCGTGCCGAGGGAAGCATCCAAGGCGTAGGTCGGCACCTCGCGCTGGACACTTACCGCAAACCACACGGTGGCCGAGCGCACCACGGTACCGTTGACGCTGACCTCCACCGGCACGCTGACGCGCGACCGCGGCCAGCGACCTTCGGGCTGCCTGGCCTTTAGCGCGAGCTTGCCGGCGAGTACCTGCACGTCTTCCGGCTTGCCCACCACCGCAAGCTGCGCGGTTGCCTTGTCGTTGCCGAGGCGGGCATCCATCTCGGCCTGCGCGACGGCGACGATGCGTGCAGCCGGCACCGTCTGCAGCAACGGCGACGCCGCGGCACAGAGGCTCACGGCAAACAGCAAACTGGCGGGCAGCAGTCGACGCATGCTTACTGGCGCAGGTTGTTGATGGTGTCCAGGATCTGGTCCGACGCCTGCAGCACGCGTGCATTGAGCTGATAGGCACGCTGTGCGATCACCAGCGTCGCCATCTCGCTCACCATGTCCACGTTCGAGCTTTCCAGCGAACCTTGCAGGATGGCGCCCATGCCGCTGTCATTGGGCTTGCCCACGCTGGGATCACCCGACGCCTGCGTCGGTACATAGTTATTGCTGCCCACCGACTGCAAACCTTCCGGCGAAGGGAAGGTGCTCAGCTCCAGCGTGCCGAGCAATGTCTGGCTGCTGCTGCCACCTACCTGGGCGTAAATCTGTCCGTTCTGGTTGATCTGGATGTTGGTGGCGTCCGGCGGAATCTGGATCTGCTGTGCCAGGCGGCTGCCATCCGCCGTCGCAAGATAGCCGTCGGTATCCACATGCAACTGTCCATCGCGCGTATACACGTGATTGCCATTGGCATCGGCGACTTCCAGGAAACCTTCGCCCTGGATGGCGATATCCCAGGTGTTGCCAGTCTGCTGCATCTGGCCTTGCGAGAACACCGCACTGGTCGACAGTACCTCCGTACCGGCGCCGGACTGGCTTGGCGTCAAACCGGCCTGCACTTGCGACGGCGTAATCACTGCGATGTCGCCGAACGAGGTGCGCTTGGCCTTGAAGCCAGGCGTCTGCATGTTGGAGAGATTGTTCGACAAGGTGTCGATCTGGCTCTGCACGGCCTGCAAGCCGGAGGTGGCGATATTCAGCGCGTCGATCATGTTCGTATCCTCAAGAGTTGTCGCCGATATGGTTGATGCCTTCCTGCAAGGCCGCGTCGTAAGCCTGGATGGCGCGCTGCACCGATTGCGCGTGGCGGGTGAGCGCCATCAAGCGCACCATTTCCTCGCCGGGGTCGACGTTGGATTGCTCCAGCGCCCCCTGTTGCACACGGCCGATGAACTGCCCGGCGCTCGCGTCGGTGCCGGAGAAGCTGTAAAGCCCGCCCCCCATCTCGCGTAGTTCGCTGGGCTTGTCGACGTTCACGATCTGCAGGCTGTCGATCTCGTCGCCGTTGTCGGTGATGGTGCCTGCGGCATCGATTTGCACGTTGGCGTGGTTGAGCGTGATCGGGCCGGCCTGCCCCATCACCGGATGACCGGCTGCATCCACCAATTGCTGGTCCGCGTCCAGATGGAACTGGCCATTGCGCGTCAACATTTGTTGGCCATCGACGTCCACCACGAAAAAGCCCGGGCCGCGGATGGCCATGTCCAGCGGATGCCCGGTGGTGGAAAGGCTGCCATCGGCGAGGCTCAAGGTCGGCGTGTCATCGAGCAAACCGGTACGAAAATCCGTGGCGAGCCGCTCCGCGCGATAGCCGGTGGTGCGCATATTGGCCACGTTCTGGCTCAGCACGTCGAGCAGCGCCACGTCATTGCTCAGGTAACTCGCTATGCCTGGAATGATATTGGTCAAGGGTATCCCTCCTAAGAGCCTGTCTAAGCAGCAGCAGAAGAAGTGGTGACGGTGCCGAAGGCCTTCACCATCACGGTGGCCGGCACTTCGTTGATGCCCAGCACGGTGACGTGTGGCAGGCTGCGCTGGATCAGCGCGCGCAGATGGCGGCGTACCACGCTGGGACAAAGCAGTACCGGCAGATGGCTGCGCGCCATCATCGCCTCCGACTGCTTGGCCAGGCCGCTCAACAGCGCCTCCAGCTGACCGAGATCGGCGAGCAGCGCACCGGAACCCTCGCGCTGGCGTACCGCCGATACGATCGAGCGCTCCAGTTCCGGCGCCAGCGTGAGTACGTAAAGCTCGCCCTGCGCATTGCTCACGCGCTGGCAGATGGACGGCCCCAATCGTTCGCGCACGCGCTCGACCAGGTCATCCGTCTGCTTGTGTGTCTTGCCTGCGTCGACCAGCACTTCAAGAATGGTCTCGACATTGCGAATGCTGACATCACGCCCGGTACCAGTTCGTCGACCAGCGAGGCCTGTTGTTCGCGCACGCGCATGACCAGACGCTCAGTTTCCGCACGCGTCAACAATTCCGGCGCATGCCGCTTGGTCACTTCGCCCAGGTGCGTAATCAGCACCGTCTCCGGATCGACCAAGGTATATCCCGCACCACGGGCGTATTGCCGCTGGTCCGGGCTGATCCACTGGGCCGGCAGGCCATACGCCGGATCACGCGTTTCACGCCCCTCCAGCTTCGGCCGCTTGCCGCCGGGATTGATCGCCAGCAAGGCGTCGAAACGCAATTCGCCACGGCCTACGCGCGAGCCTTGCACCTGGATTTCGTAGGCGTCTTCGGCGAGCGATGATCCCTGCACCAGCTTGACCTTGGGAAGAATGAAGCCAAGGTCGAGCGCGAACTGCTTGCGGAACGTGCTGATGCGATCGCCCAGGTCCAGGCCGCGCGCCTTGTACGTGGACGAAATGCTGCTGCCCAGGTGAATCTCCACCGGTTCCACGGAAAGCAGCCGATAAAGATCCTCTTCCTCGCGCTTGGCTTCCGGTTCGGGCGTTGCTTCTTGCTTCGCTGCGGTGGCGCTGCCGTTGCGCGTGGCAAAAAACGTCAGGGTGCCGACCCCGATCAGTACCATCAGCACCGGCCACGCCGGCAAGCCCGGCAGCGCCAACAGACCTGTCAGCGCCAACGCCACAATGAACAAGGTGCGCGAACTGGACAGCACCTGGTTGGCGATTTCCGTACCCAGCTGCGCATCCGATGCCGCACGCGTGATGATAATGCCGGTGGCCACCGCGATCACCAGCGAAGGAATCTGCGTGACGATGCCATCGCCCACGGTAAGCAGCGTGTACCGATGCACGGCTTCCGTCCATGGCATGCCATGTTGCACCATGCCGACCGTCAATCCGCCGATGATGTCGATCAGGATGATCATGATGCCGGCGATGGCATCGCCTTTCACGAACTTGGTCGCGCCGTCCATCGCACCGTAGAAACTGGCCTCCTTCTCGATCTGCGTGCGGCGCCGCCGGGCCTCGTGCTCATCGATCAGCCCCATGTTCATGTCGGCGTCGATGCTCATCTGCTTGCCGGGCATGCTGTCCAGGGTGAAACGCGCCGCCACTTCGGCAACTCGCTGTGCACCGTTGGTGACCACCACGTACTGCACCACCACCAGGATCAAAAACACCACCAGGCCGATGACGTAGTTGCCACCCACCACGTACGAACCGATCGCATTGATCACCCGCCCCGCGTTGCCCTTGTCCAGGATCAGGCGCGTGGCGGAAATATTCAGCGCCAGGCGGAACAGCGTGGTGATCAGCAACAACGAAGGAAACGTCGAGAAACTCAGCGGCGTCTCGGTAAAGAACGTAATCAGCAGCACCAGCATGGCGCTGGTGAAATTGAGCACGAGCAGGAAATCCAGCAACGCCCCCGGAATGGGCGTAAACAGGATCACCAGGATCGCGATCATCCCCATCACCAGGATGACGTCGCGCTTGCCGTTCCAGAGCTGGCCGAAGAGAGCGTTCACGAAAAAATCCTGTTGCCCGGGCGCTTCATCAGCCAGCGGTAGACCGGCGCCAGCGGTTTGTACAAATGCGCCGGCACTGGCCGGTCGACCTTGCATTCGCGATACAACGCACGCGCCAGCTCCGGCGAGCGCAGGCACGGCACGCCCGATTGCGCTGCCAGCTTGCGCATGCGCGCGGCCAGCGCATCACTGCCTTTGGACAGCACCACCGGCGAGCGCATCGTCTTGGGCCGGTATTTCAAGGCGATGGCGAGATGCGTTGGATTGGTCAATAGCACGTCCGCCTCCGGCACGCGGCGCACGGAGCGGGAATGCTTCAGCAGCTCCACCATCAGGCGACGGCGCTTTTGGCGGATATCCGGGTCGCCTTCGCGGCGCTTCACTTCGTCCTTGATGTCGCGCCGGCTCATGCGCAGCTTGCGGATGTATTCGCGACGCGTGAACCACAGGTCGAACAAGGCTACCAGCGCAAGCAGCACCAGCATCCAGGTGGTGACTTGCACATAGATCGAGCGCAGCACCATGCCGATAGACGACGGCGCTGCAAACGCTACGGCCTGCACCTTGCGGCCGATGCTGGCTGCCAGCATCCACGCCACCGTGCCGAGCAGGCCCAGCTTCAGCGTGAGCTTGAACAGCTCCCACAGGATGCGCAGCGAAAAAATCTTCTTGGCACCCTCGGCCGGGTTCAGGCGATTGAAATCCGGCTTGAGCGGCTGGGTGCTGAACACCGGACCGGTCTGCATCAGATTGGCCACCACGGCGGCCACCAGCATCGCCATCACGATCGGCAGGATCGCCTGCCAGGAAGGTTGAAACGTGCGCTGCAACCAGGCCGCCAGGCTCGCCGACGGCGCCGGCGCATTCCCGGCCATGAGAATCGTGCGGGACACCGAACGCGCCAACGCCGCGGCAATGCCATACGACGCCGCGGCCAGCGCCACGCTGAATACGATCATCACCACGATCCCGCTCAAGTCCGCGCTGCGCGGCACCTGCCCGCGCTCGCGCGCTTCCTCCAGGCGGAACGGCGTTGGCTGTTCGGTCTTGCTCTGCTCGTCGGCGGCCATCAGTGCACCCCGGACGGCGTAAACATGGTGAATGCGTCGCGATACATACGCTCGATCAAGGGCGGCGCGTAGCGCAACGATCCGGCCAGCAGCATGAAGCCCGCCAGCACCTTGATCGGCAGCGCAACGAAATACGCATTGGCCTGCGGCATCGAGCGGCTGGCATACGCCACCGTCAGGTCGATCGCGAACAAGCCCAGCATGGTGGGCGCGGAAACCATCAAGCCGAGCAAAAACTGCGACGACAGCTTCGACAGCAGCATCTCGGGCGACACCAACAGGCCGCCGCTGCCGAGCGGGATGATCCGGATCGACGCCATCATGCCCTGCAACAACAACAGATGCAGCCCCAGCGAGAAGAACACCAGCAGACCAGCCCATTGCACAATGGTGCCAGCCAAGGCTTCGGCCGCGCGCGTGTTTGGGTTGAACAGGCTGGCTGCGCTGACGCCGGATTGGATATCCAGCACGCGCGCCGAAAAGCCGAGTGCCGCCATCGGCAACACCACGGCGAGGCTCAGCGAAAAACCGAGCACGCACTCGCCTGCCATGGCCAGCACGAACGGCACGGGATGATCAGGATCCAACGCCACCGCAGCTACTTGATGCACACCCACCGCCAGCATCGTCAGCGCCAGCAGCACGCACATGCGAATGGAGGCCGGCACACCATTGAAGGGCGTGAACGCCGGCACCATCAGCAACGGCGCAAACCTCGCCATGGCGAGCAAAAACGTGCCGACGAGCGTATCGATCGCTCCCATGCTGCTACATCCCTGCAATCAGGCCGAACAAGTGCTTGGTGAACTCCACCACCACCGCCATCATCCAGGCGCCGGTGACCACCACCATCGCCACAACCGTGATCAGCTTGGGGATGAAGGTAAGCGTCATCTCCTGGATCTGCGTCACCACCTGGAAAATCGAAATCACCACACCCACGGCAAGCGTGGCGAGCAGGATCGGCGCGGACACTTTTGCGGCCGTCAGCAACGTCTGTGAAAGCAAGTGCATTGCGGTATCGCTATCCATGGCTACCCCCTGGGACGCACTAGTTCGCGCAGCTTGAAAATGAAATCCGCCGGCACATTACCCACGCCTGGCGAACGCGCAAGGATGCCTTCCACCAGCTTGCGCGCTTCGTCGGCACGCCCCTCGTCCATCAGCAAAACGCTTTGCGCATAACGTGCGGCGCGGCCTTGCGGATCCAGGCGCATGGCGCGCTTGATCGATTCTTCTGCTTCCTTGCGCTCGGAACGCAGCGCATGCACCAGGGCGAAACCACCGTGCGTCTCACCAAAGGTTCTATCCAGCGCAAACGCCTTGTCGAAACTGTGCTTGGCGCCGGCCAGGTCGCCTTCCAACAGCTGGCACCACGCCAGCGCGTGCCAGGTGCCGATGTGATCAGGCATGTCCACCGCTGCGCGTTCGAGCAGGGAACGCGCTGCCGGCACGTCGCCGCCCAGCATCACGCTCTGCCCCAATCCGAGCCAGGCGCGTCCCGAATGGGGATGCTTGGCCAGCACATGCTCGAACGCCGCCGTTGCTTCCTGCACGCGTTGCGACCAGAGCGCGACCGTGCCGCGCACAAGGCCCGCTTCGTGCTGATCCGGATCGGCCCTTAACGCCAATTCGGCTTGTTCGGATGCACGCGCCGTATCGCCGATATCCAGCCACAGCAAGGCGCGCACGCCTTGCACTTCCGGCAGGCGCGCGCCGGATTGAATGGGCGCCAGTGTTTCCAGCGCTGCGTCGAGGCGCTGCAGACGATAAAGGACTCGCGCCTTGAGCAGCGCCAGCGCGACATCGTCGCCGTCGGCATCGTGAGTATGCGCAAGCGTCTGCAGCGCCTCCTCCGCATGCCCTTCTGACAACTGCGCATAGGCCAGATCGTGCACGACACCGGCTGGCGCGATATCCATCTGGCCCAGCAAGGCCTGCAACAAGGAAATGGCAGTCTTGGCGTCACCGCGCAACAGCGCGCAACGCGCTTCCCGAAAACGCACACCGGGCGTTTCGCGCAACAACGTGGATACCTTGCCGATGCGGGCCATGGCGTCGTCAAGACGCCCTGCCCCAAGCAGTTCGTCGAGAAGATCGCAAAGCAGAACGGGATTTTCCGGATCGCGGTCCGCAAATCCGGCAAGCAGGGCGGCGCGACTCAAGGCGTCCCCCTAAACTTTTTCGGCATTACCCCGATATAGCCAACCGCGAAGACCTCGAAGGTCTTCGACCACACGACATCCCACCGCACGGCTACTGCTCCTTGCGTACGGACCTCCGCCCGAACGCCCTCCTTCCCCTTACTGCATCCTTACGATGTGCATGGCACATCGCTTGGTCCTTGCGTTCCGCCAGTCACTTCACACCCAGTTCGTGACGTAGATCAAAACGTGCCTAATTAATCTAGGGTCGAGTTTCACCTACTGTCAACAAACTTCTCACGCTGTCTTGATCAACCTAAAGCTTGCAAAAACTGACAAGGCCAATCGCAAGATTTTGCTTCCAAGTTATGTAACGGAAAGACATGCACTTTGCGCGCTAATTCGCGTTTCAAATGAAGTCCATTCATGCATGTGAAATCTTTGTGACGAACGACAAGTGCCCGCTACACTAGCGGTCGAACGCCGCAACCTCCCGGAGCCCACATGCCCACGGATCGCATTTCACCCTCGTTATCGTTGGTAGAAACACTGAGGGCACTTGCGCGCGGGCGCACGCCGGATGCTCGCCCCGCCAACGACCCCGGCAAACCTGATCCTGGTGCATCGCAAAAGCCGGTCGCCCGCAAGCACGACGTGCAAGCGCTGCGCCAACGCCTGCACGAGCTTGCCGCCGAGGTTGACCCTGGCAATGAGCCGTCGATGCTGCAGGCAAGAACGCAAATCGTACGAGAGATTTTGCTATGGGAATTCGGTAGCGACTTCCGCAACGATTTGCAGTTCGTGCCGATGGTGGATGCCATCGGCAAAACACTGGATGCCGACCCGGCGTTCCAGCAGCGTTTTTTGAATTTGATGGCGGATTTGCGCAAGGATTGATTGCGCCGGATCCAACATAGGCTGGGATGAAATCCCAGCATGTATTGGCATGGCGATGCTGGGATTTCATCCCAGCCTGCGAGAAACCTCAACTCTCAAACGTCTCAGGCAACTTTCCCGCCCGCCGATGCTCGGCCATCCGCCACAACAAGCCCTCGAAATCCCGCGCAAATCCCTGGATATCGAACAAACCCGACGTCAATCGCTGCTTCAACAGTTTCGCCTTGATGGCAGCCCGGTAATCCGCATCCCTGCCATAGCGCACCGCCTTCATCACAAACGCCGCATCATCCGCCGCATTCATTTCCGGCATGCCCAGATGATGGTTCAAGCTGCCGGCCACCCTGCTCGCAAACGTGTCGCCCGGCCGCGTGAGCACCGGGCAGCCTGCCCACAAAGCGTCAGAAGCCGTGGTATGCGCGTTGTAATCCTCTGTGTCGAGAAACAAGTCCACGTGACGATAGCGCGCCAAGTAAGCGTGGTGCGGCAGTTTGTCCATAAAGACCAGGCGCGACGGCGCCACGCCTGCTACCTCTGCAGCCTGTTGCAATCGCTCACTCGAACGCCCTTCTCCGCGTAATAACCACAATACGCTGCCGGGCACTTCTTTCAGTACCTGCAACATGCGCGTCATGCTGCACGGATTGAATTTGTAGCTGGCGTTGAAACAAGCATAGATGACGCCCGTTGCGGGCAGCCCGCAGGTCTTTCGCGAAGGGGGAATGCCCACTTTTCTACTGGGGTCGGTGGATTGATAGCAACGCGGCAAATAAGCCACTTTTTCGGCGAAATACGGCTGTAGCGAGGATGGCAAGACGAAGCGATCGGCCATCACGTAATCCATGAAACGCGCCCCGGTCGTGCCGGGATAGGCCAACCAACCGGCCTGCACAGGCGCGGGGCGATAGGCAAACACCGTCGGCTTCCGTCCACGGCAGTAACCGTCAAGGTCCACAAGAATCTCGACGCCATGCGCCTGGATATATTCGGCGATCTCGCGCTGCGGCTTGCCTGAAAGATCATGCAAGGCATGCACAGCAGCGGCCAGGCGTTTGCAGGCCGGATGGTCCGTGGCATTTTCGCGGGTCGAAAACAGATGTATTTCGAGCCGCGAATGCCGCAACTGCTCAAACAGTGCCGACGTGAGCAGCGTCGTGGGGTGTGGCCCAAAGCCATGCGACAGAAATCCGACACGCAAGAGCCCGGCATCGATGGATGCGTTGCGCTTTACTTCAATCGGCTGCTGCGAAGCACACCCTTCGATCCAGCTGGCCAGACAACCAGCATACGCAAACTGCTGAGCGGCCGTAGCCGGTTCGGAAAGAAATTCAAACGGTGCAATATGCTCAGGAAGGCGGTCAATCGTCTCCAACAACAAGTGACTGAGATGATCCAAGTCTTGCCAATGACAGATACTGCGACGATAGAACACCAACATGCGCAGGCTGCGCAGATCGCTCCGATCCAGCTTCCACAAACAGGCAAATGCCTCGGCTGCGGCCTCGTGATCCTGCACGCGCTCGGCCAACATCGCCCATTGGCGGACAAGCATGATCTGGCCTGGCGACAGTTCGGCAGCATGCCTCGACGCCTCCAAGGCCTCGGCCAACCGCTCCTGGCCAATCAGCGCATCGGTAAGCAACTGCCAC
>Ga0335072_10013468_pt1 | contig 11650 bp, 3 predicted proteins | sample Lox_Sample_21_FD_206725 | JGI IMG/M metagenome (GOLD analysis project Ga0335072, IMG submission 206725) | Soil microbial communities from Loxahatchee National Wildlife Refuge, Florida, United States - Lox_Sample_2.1 | ecosystem: Environmental > Terrestrial > Soil > Wetlands | place: USA: Florida...
GCGCTCCCCCGGCGCGCGCCAGGGGCCCGCCTCCTGCGCCCGCTGCGCGGGCTCGCCGCGGCGGGGGGCTTGTTTCCCCAGGCTTACGCCTGGGCTAGCCTCTTGCGCCCGCTACGCGGGCTTGGCGCGGTGGGGGGCTTGTTTCCCCAGGCTTACGCCTGGGGCTAGCTTCTTGTGCCCGCTGCGCGGGCTTGGCGCGTTGGGGGGCTTGTTTCCCCAGGCTTACGCCTGGGGCTAGGAGTGTGTCGGGGATAGCGGTTTTGTTTTTCGGTTTTCGGTGCTCTGATGGTCTTGGCGACAGATCTGGTCATGCCGATCGATTGCATTCGCTGTTGAGAAGGCGGATGGAGGCGGAAAACGGCTTGCGCGGGTCGCTCATGCAATCTGCGGCCCCCATCCTGAGCCGAACAGCTTGAGCAGGTTCGATGCCAGGCACACCAGCTTCCACTCGCAACCAACGTTCGCCAGGCCGCGCAGACTGAAGCGCCGAAAACCTCGTTGCTCTTTGATCTGTCCGAAGACCGGCTCGACGATGGCTTTGCGCATCTTGTAAATGGATCGTCCCGCCTGGCTGCTTAGCTTCTGCCGCATGGCTACCTTGGCAGTAACTTCACCCGGCGGCGGCCCACTTTTCGGCGCGATCTTTTCTTCCTGCTCCTCGCGCCCCGTAGCGATATGCAGATCGATGCTCGCCACGCTTTCATCCGTGGCGTTGGCCTCACTCCAATAGCCCGCGTCGGCGCTCACCCGCTCCGGCTTGCACCCCAGGTTCTCTTTAACCTGATCTAACATCGGCAACAGTTGGTGGTTGTCGGTGGTCTCTTGCGTTACCTCGGCGGCCACGACGATCTGCGCCGTGGCGTCCACCGCCGCCTGCGCGTTGTAGCCCTGAAGAAAACTGCCTTTGTTGGCTCCGTCGGGCATGATGCGGCTCTCCGGATCGGTGAAGTTGCGCTGCGCTTTCGGGTTCGGCGCCGCCTTATCGGGATCCGGAACCCTGGACTCGCACCCGCGCGGCTTCTTGCCGGTCCGCTCTTCGTGTTCGCGCCGCTCAGCCAGTTTAGCTTCCGCCGCGGCGCGCTCCCTCTCGGCCTTCTCCCGTGCCTCCTGCTCCAGCTCCACCTTAGCCTGCGCGATTTTCTTCAAACGGCTTTCGCGTCGCGCTAACTCGTCGGGTAACTCGTCGCCGCGCTTGCCCTTGCCGTACTCGGCATCCTCGGCCGCATCCACATCTTCGGCCTGCCTGAGCAGCGCTTCGATCTCCTGCTTCAGCCGCTGCTCGGTCTCTGCCATGCGCGCGTAACTCATCGCCTTGTGCTTGCTGGCGTTGGCCTTGATCTTGGTTCCGTCGATGGCCACATGGCCCAGCTTCACCAGCCCCGCCTTTTCGCACAGCAGCAACGCCTGCGTGAACAACCCCGCCAACGCCTCCAGATGACGCTTGCGAAACTCCGCGAACGTATCGTGGTCCGGATGCGCGTCGGCGGAAAGATAGCGGAAAGCCACCTCGTCATAGGTCTTCGCCTCCAGCTTGCGTGAGCTGTACACCCCCGTCGCGTAGCCGTACAGCAGCACCCGCACCATCATCGCCGGCGCATACGCCGACATTCCCCGGCCATCCCCAACTTCATACGAGGCGTAGATCGCGCTCAAATCAAGCGCCGAAACCACGTCCACCAGGAATCGCGCCAGATGGCGCTCCGGAAGCCAATCGTGCAGCGAAGGCGGGAAAAGCAACGACTGGTTCACATCGTCAGGAAGAAAGCTCTTGCCCATACTCAAAATCGTAAACCGGGACAGCAGCGCTCAGCTTAAAAACACTCCCCAACTGAATCTATCTCCGACACACTCCTAGCTTCTTGCGCCCGCTGCGCGGGCTGGGGGCGGTGGGGGGGTGTTTCCCCAGGCTTGCGCCTGGGGCTAGCCTCTTGTGCCCGCTACGCGGGCTTGGAGAGGTGGGGGGATTGTTTCCCCAGGCTTACGCCTGGGGCTAGCTTCTTGCGCCCGCTGCGCGGGCTTGGAGCGGTGGGGGGCTTGTTTCCCCAGGCTTACGCCTGGGGCTAGCCTCTTGCGCCCGCTGCGCGGGCTGAGGCGTGGAGAGCAGAGAGCAGGGAACAGTGGTCAGTGGTCAGTGATCAGTGGTCAGGGATCAGGGAACAGGGAACAGGGAACAGGGAACAGGGAACAGGGAATAAAGAACAGAGAGCAGAGGACAGAGAACAGGGAACCGGGAATAGGGAACAGGGAACAGAGAACAGGGAATAGGGAATAGGGAACAGAGAACAGGGAATAGGGAATAGGGAATAGGGAACAGAGAGCAGTGGTCAGTGGTCAGGGATCAGGGAACAGGGAACAGGGAACAGAGAACAGAGAACAGGGAATAGGGAATAGGGAGCAGAGAGCAGGGGTCAGGGGTCAGGGATCAGGGAACAGGGAACAGGGAACAGGGAACAGGGAACAGAGATCAGGCGGATGGATGGGGCGAGGCTGATTTTTGGGGCGTGCTGTGATTCGGCTTAGAAGTTGATGTGTCCTTCGAACTGCCACTGCCGCGGGAGATTGGCCTGACCGTTGACAACGCCAATGCTGGTGGAAGCGGCGGGGCTGGACGAGAAGCTCTGGCCAATTGAACCGGAGGCGTTGCTTGAGGTGCTGCCGAACCAGACGTGGTTGACGGCGTTGAAGACGTCGGCTTCGAGCACGAGCTGCGCTTTCTCGTTGGGCAGGATGTTGAACGAACGCCGCAGGTCGCCGTCGATGTCGTAGTTGCCGGGTCCGCGCAGGCCATAGGGGGCGCTGCGGGCCAGGTTGCCGATTTCATAATCGGGGGTTACCGCAAAGGCGTTGGGGTTGACATATTGAATCTTGGACAAAGTGGCAGCGGTGGCGCCGTGGCCCCAGCCGCCGTTTTGCCGCGCAGAACCGGTGAAGCCGGAGGCATAAGAGGGCATGCACTGACCCTGGCCGGGGTCGGTGCAACTGCTGCCGGTGATTTGCAGAGGATTGCCGGCGACATAAGTGAAGATATCCGACAGCGTCCATCCGCCCACCACCGCGCTGACAAACGGATTGCCGCCGCCCCAGTGTCCTTTACCGAAGGGCAGATCCCACACGCTGGTGAAGGTGAGCAGTTGCGGTATGTCGATGACGCTCAGCCCGCGGTCGATGCGGTCCATGGGCCAGGCCCTGGTGCTGCCGGCGACCATGCCCGCCGGAATGGCGTAGCCGGTGCGGAAGGTTCCATCGTCGCCGATGGTTCTGCTGTAGGTGTAGTTGAGCATGAAGGTGAGGCCGTGGGCGGCGCGCTGCGAGACGGTGAGCTGCAGGGCGTTGTAGTCGGCGTTGCCCACCGCGCCCCATTCGTCTGAGACGCCGTTGTACTGCGGGAAGGCCACCAGCGCTTGCTGCACCGTATCGTTAAACGTGGAAAAGGGCAGCCCGCCCGGCGTGTTGGCAGCGGTTGCTTTCTGGCCCAGGGTGGTTCCCAGGGACAGGTAGGCGGGATTGAGCTCGTTATTGTAAAGCCCGCGCGCTCCCACGGTGGTGTTTTGCCCGGTGGTAGCGAGAAAATGCCCCTCGTTCCCAACGTAGCTGACGGTGGCCGTCATATTCTGCGTGAGCATTCGCTGCACGCCGAACGACCATCCTTCGAATTCCTGGGCGCGGCCGCCGAAATAGGGATCGACGTAGTCGACGGTGGTGGACAGCTTGTAAGGCGCGACCGCGGCCGACGACCAGTAGGTACCGTAAGCCTGACTGAAGATGGGCGGCACCACGGGAGCATATCCGGCGCCGCCGAAGGTGGTGTTGGTCGGGTCGTTGGCAAAGCCGTTGACGGTGGTGGCGCCGGTGAACGCCGGGTTGCCGTTCAGGTAAAACGCGGGGAGCCCGAACCCGGGGCTGGAGACGCTGGGCGCGGAAGAGTAGCCAAGGTTCTGGGCGCTCGGGGCATTCACCCCTCCGCCCGTGGTGTAGTAGATGCCGCCGGCGGCGTGGATGACCGTCTTGTCGTCCAACTGGTACGCGAGCCCCATCCGCGGGCCGACGTTCAACCAATGGGTGCCGACGGGAGTTGCACAGTCGCAGCTAACGCCGGGCGCAACATTGCCGGCATACTCCAGCACGCCGAGATTGCCGGAAACCGGGTTGGTGAGCTCCGGGTTGAGGAACGACCAGCGGCTCTCGGCTTCATGGAAGGGCGGCATATAGTCCCAGCGCAGGCCGAGATCGAGGGTGAGCTTCGGAATGACGTGGTAAATGTCGTTGGCGTAGAAGCCGACGCCACGGTACCGCTCGCCCGTATCCTGCGCTTCGGGCGCGTAGAGCGTGTAGTTCGCCGAATCGACGGCGCCGATCATGAAGCTGGCGAAAGGCAAACCGGTTGCGGAGCTGATGGTGGTGGATCCCGGCTCAAACTGCCCGGTTTCGGTGTAGTTGAACTTGAGGGTTGCCGGTGTGCTGCCGCCAAACGCGGAGATGCTGTCGTCCTGAAGCCACTGAACCTGCCCACCAAAAGACACGGAATGCCTGCCATGCACCCATTGCAGGTTGTCCACGAGATTGAAGCTGTTCTCGTCCGACTGGGTTCCGTTGTCGGTGCCCCATTGCGCGGGAGCGAAGTCGCCGCTGAAGGTCATCTCGGGAAATCCCTGCGCGGCCTGGCCGTTGGGCAGCCCGCCGACGCCGAGCGCCGCGGCCTCCCACGCGGAAACCTGGTAGGTGGGATTGAAGTCAGGCGAGTGATACTGGGCGGTGCCGTATTTGAACTGGTTCAGGAGATGCGAGTTGATGATGTAGGTGTCTTCGACGATGCCCACCCGCGTGATGGGGCGGTAATATTTGGCAACGCGGTAAGGAAACGGCCCCACATTCGTGGATTGGCTGGAAGGACCGACCAAGCCCTGGCGGCCGGTGGCCAGAATGCCGGTGATCGTCTCTTTTGGGTTCGGGTGATAGTCAATGCGCGCGTTCCCGTCCCAGTTGCTCAAACCGTAGGGATAGGTGCCGAGAAAGTTGTTGGTCAGGCTGGAATTGGCGTAGGAAACGCCTTTCCAGAACTGCGAGAAATTCTGCGCGATGGGCGAGATTTCACCGGGAGGAATCCGGTTGGCGACGCCGTTGTAGATGAATTGGGAGCGGGTGCAACTGGTCGCCGTGCAGGTTTCAGTGGTGGGATCGTAGATGTTGATACCGGTGGCGGAGAAATCTCCGCCGAACATGGCCGCGGTGGGAATCGTATTGTAGACCGGGGGGTTTACGGTAGAAAAACGATAGCCTTCAAAGGCGCCCCAAAAGAAGAGCTTGTTGTGGATCAAAGGCAGGCCGGCGTCGAGCCCGTATTCGTTCATGTGCTCCGGCGGCTTGTAGATCTGGTGGGTGACCACGCTGGTGGGCGGAAGGAAGCCGTACGCGTCAAACGCGGTATTGCGAACCAGGTCGTAGACCGAGCCGTGGATTTTGTTCGAGCCTGATTTGAGCGTGAAGTTCTCAACGTTCAACCCCGAGTACTCGGCGGAGAAGGCCGAGGTTTTGAGTTGGAACTGGTCGACTGACTGGACACCGAAGGCCGGCCAGATGAAACGCGGATCGCCTTGCGCGCCGGGGAAATCAAAGGGAATGCCCTCGATATCCATTTCGGTCGCGTGCATTTGCCCGTCCACGACCATGGGCTCGTCGGTTTCGTTGTTCTTGGTCTCGTTGGATGAGACGCCAGGCATGAGAGAGGCAAAATCGGTGACGCGCTGTTGATCGGGGCTGGCCGCGGCACCCATTTCAAGCGGCAGGGACTGGTACTCATTGCCCTGCATGGCAGCGCCGAGGGTGGCGTCCTGAGTTTCAAGCGGGGGTGGCGCAGTTGAGACGGTGACGGATTGCGATGTGGCACCGATTTGCAGCTTGAGGTCAAGCCCGAGGACCTGCATGCCGTTCACATGCACATTTTTCTGCACCAGCTTTTCGAAATGAGGCGCAGCAGCGGTGACCGTGTAGTCGCCGGGATTGAGCGGAGAGATGGAATAAAACCCGTCGCCGGTACTTTGCTGGGTAATGGTGGCGCCCGTGGCGTCGCTCGTGACCGAGACGGTGGCGCCGGGAATTACCGCGCCGGTCGGGTCTGCAACGGTTCCCTGAATGGTTGCCGTGCCGCCCACTTGCGCGCTCGCCTGATGCTGGGCAAAGAGCAGAATCAGGAGGGTGAAGAGGAGATTGCCAAAGAGAAAGTTGAGAATGCGGCCTCGACTTGCACTCGCGAGTTCCCCATGGACTCGCACGCGACAAGCGCACGGTTTCATAGTTATGGTTTTCCTTTGATTAGAGCGGTTTCGATTCACGTGTTGACATCTGAAGATCGAGCAAGGCGGCATTTTCTTGAGGAAAATGCCACTTGGCATCGAGGTTTCTGAAAAGAGCAGAATCGAAACCGCTGTCGCCCCAAAGCTTTCAGAAAACAAGGATGCGGAGAGCGATTCGCAGGTTGTCTATTTTTAACAATGAGGTCAGACCACTACATTTCAAGATGATCGATGAACCCCGCTCCTGCACGGAATTCTGAGAGCGCTTAGACGACAAATGGCGCGGCATGGATGCAAGGAAAATGACAAGAGGTCAGTCCTCTGAGAGGGAATTCGGGGCTGACGGAAATGGGGATGGATCAGGGCGCCGGGGTGGTTGAGCCGGAACGGCCGGCGGGGCTCTGATCGCATGGATTGGCAACGGTCCAGTTGATGTAGATGGGGTTGGCGATGAGCCAGAGTTTGCCGTCGGGTGAGGCGACTTCAGCGCGGAACCAGTGACGCCGGCCATCGCTGGCCCAGGGCAGCGGGACGATCTGGTCAGCAGAGTAGATGTCGGAGTTGGTGGGCGGGACGAATGGATGGCCGTCCTCGATCCAGAGAATTTTTCCGCCGCCGGCGCCGACGACGTGCGCCTCGAACTGCACTGGATCGCTGGAAGCCGCGTTGAGCAGATCGCCGGCATGCGCGAACCGGCCGACGGAGTTCGCAGTGACTTCAAGAAGCCGGTCGCGGGTTCCGGCAACGTCGATGAAGACATGGCCGGCGCGAATGCCGTCGAGAATGGCCGGCGTGGAGAGCTCAGTGGCGTAGACGACGGTGGTGGGGCTGCCGATGGAACCGATTTGATCGAGCGGCAGCATGGGGCGGTGATTGTCACTGCCGCCGATGCCGGTGAGACGGCAGCCCAGGTTCAGTTCCTTATCCCAGAAGGGCAGCTCAACGATGCCATGCTGCTCGCTGCCGCCGTTTACGGCTTCGACGCCGGTGAGCAGGTGTATATCGACGGGAGTGGGGGGCGTCCAGCCGCAGCCGAGGCAGATTTCGCCGCTGGGCGAAAGCGGGTGATTGATGGACGTGATGGCGCCAACGTCGCGGGCGGAGCGCAGCAGCGCGTTTATGTCGGGGACATTTTTGCCGTCGAGGCGGAAGTCGATGTAATCGGTGCTGCCGAGGAAATTGATGTGACCGTGAAAGGTGGTGATTTCGCGGCCGGGAATGAGAAGGACCTTGTCGAAGTAGGGCTGCAGCTCGCGCATGACGTCGTATTGCGATGACGCGTTGTGATCGGTGATGGCGATGAAGTCGAGACCGCGGCGCGCGGCGGCATCGACGGTGAAGTAGACGGGACAGGGAACCATTTTGCCGGTCTGGCTGGGACACTGGCCGTCACTGTGCGCGGTGTGCATGTGCAGATCGCCGCGGAACCAGGCGGGGCCGGCACGGAGGGGGTCACGAAGGATTTGAGGCTGGGCGGCGACGGCGCCGGTGGAAGAGAGAAAAACCTGGATGGTGTAGCGCGATTCCACGCCGGGGCGAATGTTGGGAACGCCGATGAGAACGTTCCATGTGCCGGACGGGATGGCTCCGGGCAAGCAGGAGGGCGTGGCGTCAGAGAGGCCGACGGTGAGCATGGACTTGTTGCCGCCGCTCCAGCAGCGGAGGCCGGCGGGATCGAGCAGCCCGAGGTCGAGGGCGGTGTGCTGGTCCTTCTCTGTATACGCGAAGGTGATGGTGACGCGCTCAGTGCCCTGCGGCACGGAAAACGGGACTTTGATGTAGGTCTGATTTTGCGAGCCGGTGACGGCGCCCTGGAGAGTGAACTCGGCGAAGGATGGAGCGGGAGGATGGCCAGGCTGCTGCGCGGGAAGCGTGCAGGCGACGGCGAGGCTCGCGAGGATGGAAGAGAGAACGATGAGGTTGGTTGACCGCGGGTGGTTTTTCGCCATGTAGGTCATTATCGAACGGCGATGCTGCAGTTGCGTCGCCATGCAGAAATTTTGGTTTGTCGCGTGCGGCGAGCGAGGGTGGCGCCCCACCCTTTCGCCAAAAAGCGGCGAAAGGATGGGGCACGGGTTGTGGGCTCAGAGCTCTAGTAGAAGAGCTTGAGCGCGAGCTGGAGGGTGCGGGCGCCGTTGTTCCCGTTGCTGTTCTTGGTCGCCCCGATGTTGCTGAAGAGGCCGGCGGTGAAGTTCAACTGTTGCGGCTGCACGAAGGGCGGCGTGTTGGTGGTGTTGAAGGCTTCGGCGCGGAACTGGAGATAAGTGGCTTCGGTGAAATGGAAGTTCTTGAGGAGCGACGAGTCGAGGTTGGTGAAGTGCGGTCCGCGCGCCTGCTGGATCTCTCCGCCGAGCGGCGCGTAACTGGCCTGCCCGATGGTCGTAGCTGCCGGCGGCTCTGCGAACGCACTGGCGTTGAGCCATCCGTTGTAGTTGTGCTGGCCGGAGTAGACGTTGGAGCCGGCAACGACATTGGCGGCGCAATTGAAGTCGGCCGTGGTGGCGACGGGGCAAGTGACGGTGAACGGCTGTCCGCTCTGGAAGGTGTAGAAGCCGTTGAGCTCCCAACCGCCCACGATGAGATCCGCGGCCTTGTTCATGGTGGACCCAAACTGGCGTCCGCGACCGAAGGGCAGGTCGTAGGTGGCAGCGGCGTGCCACAGGTCAGTGGCGTCGGCATCGCAGAGGCCGTAGTCGCCTTTGATGCCGAATCCGGGCAGCCACTGGGCGCGGTAGCCCGAGTTGAACTCAGAGTTCTGCGGCGCGTGCTGGTCGCCCGCGCACCGGGACCAGGTGTAGTTGCCCAGCACCAGGAGGCCATAGCTCATCTGGTGCTGATACGTGATCTGCATGGAGTTGTAGCTGGTGTTGGCGTTGGTGGTTTCGTAGGTGCCGTTCCGGGCCATGTACGGGAACGGAATATAGAGTTGGGTGTTGGTGCCGGGGGGCAACATCTGGAAGTTGCTGTTCGAGGTGCCCAGAATATCGAGGTGACGGCCCTGGGTGCCTACGTAGCCGATCTGGATCGCATCGTGGTTGGTGAACTGATCTTCGACGGTCAGGTTCTCCGTCTGGATCAGAGGCGTCTCGTAGTTGTACTGGCGGCCATTGAGAGTCGCGCCGAGGTAGTCGTTGCCGATGTACGTTCCTCCCACGCAAGAGTTGAGGGGCAAGGCCGATTGGGTGCAAGTGGTCGTCCCGGTGTACGGGGTGGGGCTTTGCAGCACGGTTGCACTGGTGAAGTTGAAGTTATTGAAGGTATTTTCCAGGGTCGCCGGCGCGTTCGAAGATCCGGCGAGCAGCGGGTGATTGGAGTCGGGGGAGGGGATGGTCTGCGTGTAGCCGAAGGGATAGTTCAGCCCCAGGGTTCCGCCGTAGCCGAGGTTGCCCAGCGCTCCGTAGGCCGTTCCGAATCCTCCGCGCAGCACTAAAGTAGGCCGCAGCTTGTAGGCGAAGCCGACGCGCGGCGCGAAGTTGGTTTTTTGAGCGTCGCCGAGTGCGGCGTTTCCAGTGCATTGAATGTTGATATTGCTGAGGGCAGCGATGGTATTGAAGGCCGTGGATCGCGTGGTCTGGCATCCCGCGTTGGGGATGTAGAAGGTTGCGGTGGATCCGTTGCCGCCCACGGGAAGGAAGTTGGACTGGTAGCCGCGGGTTTCCTGGTAGGGCGTGAACAGATCCCAGCGCAGGCCCAGGTTCAAGGTCAGGCTGGGATTGACCTTCCAGTCATCCTGGAAGTAGGCGCCGATGTACCAGCGATGGTCGTCGGTGACAGGAATATTGGAGGCGGAAAAGCCGTTCTGGCCGCCGACCAAGTTGACGCCACTGCTGGTCGGGACCGACGTAGCATATTCGTAATTGATGGGTGTGACCAGCAAGTCACCGATGCCATTCAACCCCGTGCTTTTGTTGGAAATGTCGGTGTACTGGCCGTTGAAGCTCATGTCGCCACGGCCTTGCGGCGGCTGCGAGATGTTGCCTTCCAGGTCGTCAACCTGGATGCCGGTCTTGAAGGCGTGATTGCGCCAGACCTTGGTGACCGCGTCAACACCCTCGAGGCTCCATACGTACTGCAGCGTGGGCGAATAGTTGCCGACGCCGAGCGCCCTGAGGTTGCCGATGGAGATGACAGGCAAACCTCCGTTGCCGGCCACCTGCGGAACGCCCTGGATGCCGTACTCGAGGGGGATATTGCAGGTACCCGGACCCGGATTGACGGTTCCCGAGCAGGCTGAGCTTCCGAAGTCATTGCCCCAGACGGATACCTGGAGCTTGTCACTATGGACCATGCCTACGTGCATCTCGTTGGTGAGGGTGGGTGAAAGGACGCGCGTGTAGCCGACGGCCCAGGCCCAGGCCGGAAGCTGGTCGACGCGCCCGCCGCTATCGCCGGCGCCAACGCCGGGGAAATAGGAAGGCACGTCGGCGGTGAGGTAGCTCCGGGAATAGACGCCGAACAGGATGTCTTTGGGGCTGATGTTGGCATCGATGCGAATGTCGTAGGTATTCTGATTCTTGTCCTCGATGGGAACGTAGCCAGTGAAGTCATTAGCGAGGCCGGAGGCCGTCGCCGCCGGATAGAGGCCCAATATCTTGACCGCGTTCGGATCCTGGCGGCTGGTGGGGATGACGTTGAGCGTGGAAAGGGCAACGCCGGCTGCGTCCTGCGTGAAATCGGTTCTGGTGAGGCCCACGAAGCTGGTGCAACCGCCGGCCGCCGTGCAGTTATAGAAGGGGTCGCGCACGTAGGCGTTGGCGGTGCCGGTGAGTCCTGTTACGGCGTCGTAGCCAGTTGCGGAAAGCTGGCGGGTTGAAGCCGGATCCATGATGGTGCCGGCAGAGAAGGAGCGGCCCAGGGCGTCGGTCTGGCAGCCAGTGCCGCCGGTGGCGCCGCAGGAGCCCGAGTAGTTGTAAGTGATGTTGTCTTGAAGGTTGGTGAAATTGCTGCTGGCCATACCTTTGCTGGGCACGGTTAAATTGCCGTCCGGCTCAGGCAGGACGAAGCGGCTGCCCTGGTAGTCAGCGAACCAGAAGAGCCGATCCTTGCCGTGGATCAGCCCCGGAATAACGACGGGGCCACCGGCCGTGAAGCCGAAGATGTTCTGGTGATAGGAGGGAATTGGATTTGCCTTCCAAACGCCGCCAACCTCGGCTCGGTTAAAGAAATAATTGGCGTTGAGATCGTTGTTGCGCACGTACTCCCAAAGGTCGCCGTGAACGCTGTTGGTGCCGGACTTGAGGGACGCGTTGATGACGCCGCCGGTGGAGTGGCCGAATTCGGCGTTGAAGTCGCCGCTCTGAAGCGTAAATTCCTGGATGGCGTCAGGCGGCGGGACGATGGCGGCGTTGGTCCCGGTATAG
>Ga0335072_10013472_pt1 | contig 11647 bp, 1 predicted proteins | sample Lox_Sample_21_FD_206725 | JGI IMG/M metagenome (GOLD analysis project Ga0335072, IMG submission 206725) | Soil microbial communities from Loxahatchee National Wildlife Refuge, Florida, United States - Lox_Sample_2.1 | ecosystem: Environmental > Terrestrial > Soil > Wetlands | place: USA: Florida...
CCGGCCGGGCCGCCGGTCGCCGGCGAGGATGCGGCGGTGCAGTTGCTGCAGCCTGCTGCCCGGTTCCAGGCCGAGCTCGGCCTGCATCGACGTGCGCGCCTGCTGGTAGGCCGCCAGAGCCTCAGCCGTCCGGCCGGCGCCGTGCAGGGCGAGCATCAGCTGTTCCCACAGCCGCTCGCTCGCTGGATCAGCCGCCGTGCTCTCGCGCAGGTCGGGAATCAGGCTGGCATGCTGGCCGAGACCGAGCCGGGCGTCGGTCAGCAACTCCTGCGCGACGCGCCGCTCCTCCAGCAACCGGTGCGTCACCCGCGCCATCGCCAGGGTCGCCGGGACGTCGGTCAGGGGCGGTTCCCGCCACATTGCCAGCGCCTCGCTCAGGAACCGAGCCGCACGAGACAGGTCTTCGGACTCGGATGCGGCGCGACCTTGTGCGGCAAGCTGGCGGAACTGCGCCACGTCCAGTTCGCCCGGCCGGACCTCCAGTACGTAATCACCGTTTTCCGCCGTGTGCAGTCGCGTGGCAGGAGCAAGCACCTTGCGCAGCGCCCAGATCTGGGTCCGCAGCGCGCCCGGGCCAACCGCGGAATCGTCCCGGTCCCACAGCGACTCGGTGAGCCGGCTGACGGTCATCGGCTGGTTGGCGTGGAGCAGGAGCACCGTCAGGAGGCCGCGCTGCCTCGGCTGCGAGATCCGCACGCCGGCGCCGTCATCGCCGGCCACCCGAAGCCGGCCGAGAATGCTGAACTCCATCCGCCCTCGCTCCGATGGTTCGAGCAACCGGCGGCGCGTCAGCCAGAAGTGCTGGTCCCGCCGCACGCCGGACGATCCGGCGGGACGAATCGGAGTACGGACGCGATGCGCGCACTGATAATCGTACCTTTGCGTCGGTATCGACGTATATGGCGGGCCGCGCGTCACCGTGCCATCCGGCCTTTCCACCTGCCATTTGATCGTCGGCTGACGGGTCGCTGACACGCCATTGCGATCCTGTCGCCAGACATCCAACCGCCTGTCCGGGAGCGCCCGGCGACCGGGCCTTCCGCCCCGCTGAGCGCATGCCGGACTGGCCGATCCGAAGACGTGGATGCGGGCGCTGGCGCCCGCGCGGAGCGCCCTGGAGGCGGGCATGGGAGCTGGTCGGACCGGACGGGCTGGCACATGGCGCACGAGAAGCTGGCGACGGGCAGCCTGCGGGCTCACTGTCATCGCCGGGATGCTGCTGACGGCGGTGACGGCGGTCACGGCGGTGGCGCCGGCGCAGGCATCGGCACAAGCGCTGGCCCAGACACCGGCGGGTTGCGCGGCACCGGCGGTAGGCCAGCTCTCATGCGGGGTCCTGCTGAAGCCGGGCAGCACGGCGCTGCCCGAGTCGGCGGTGCGGCCGGCGGCCACCGGGGCGGCGGCCAGCCTGCCGCCCGGGCTCGCGCCCACGAACCTGCGGGATGCCTACGGGCTGGACGCCTCGGCCCTGACCGGAGGGGTCGGGCAGACGGTCGCGGTGGTGACCGAGTACGGGGACCCGACGGCGGAATCGGACATGGCGACCTACCGCAGCGAGTACTCGCTCCCTGCCTGCGGAAGCGGTTGCTTCTCTGTGGTGGACGAGAACGGGGGGACGAATTACCCGCCGGTCGGGCCGGCGGGCTGGACCGCGGCAACGGCGGAGAGCCTGGACATGATCTCGGCGATCTGCCCGAACTGTCACATCCTGCTGGTGGAAGCGGGCGTGACCAGTAATGGCGCGACCACCGTGGGGATCACAGACACGGGCACGGCGGAGAACACGGCGGTGAGCATGGGCGCGAAGTTCGTGACCAACACCTGGTTCACTCCCGAGGCCTCGTTCGGCACCAGCGAGCCCACCTACGACAGCGACTACTTCAACCACCCGGGGGTGGCCATCGTCGCGCCGGACGGGGATGAGGCGGGGTACGGGACGTACTATCCGGCAGCGTCGCCGGACGTGATCGCGGTCGGCGGGACAACGCTGACGCAGAATGCCAGCACCGCGCGCGGCTGGAGCGAGACCGTGTTCGGCGGCAGCGGTTCTGGCTGCTCGCCGTATGAGACCAAGCCGTCGTGGCAGGCCGATACCGGATGCTCGACGCGGATGCTCAACGACACCGCGGCGGTGACAGACCCGTCCAGCGATGTCGAGATATACGACACCGACACCGGCGGCTGGTTCGACGGCGGTGGCGGCGACCTCGCCTCGGCGATCGTCGCGGCGGCGTACGCGCTGGCGGGCACACCGGCGGCGGGCAGCTACCCCGCGTCCTACCTGTACGGCCACAACGGCGCGGGCCTGGTCAACGACATCACCTCCGGCAGCGACGGGAGCTGCACGGTGACGTACTACTGCACCGCGGGCACCGGCTACGACGGCCCCACCGGGGTCGGCACCCCTGACTCGGCCTCGGCGCTGGGCGCGACCGCGCCGGACGCGACGCTGGCCGGCGGCCCGGCCGTGGTCGATCCGGTGAACGGCAGCCTGAACGTCTTCGGGGTGGGCAAGGCGAACGGGACCGTATGGGGCGATTCCTGGACCAGCTCGGGCGGCTGGACGGGCTGGAAGAACATGGGCGGCACGCTCTCCGGAATCCCGCTTTCCGCGGTGTATGACGCCTCCAACGGGAACCTGGAGGTGTACGGCCTCGGTGAGAACGGCGACGTAGAAGAGGACTACACGAGCAACGGGTCGACGTGGTCGGGCTGGAAGAACTTGGGCGGCACCTTCGCGGGCAGCCCGTCGGCCATTTACGACCCGCTCGACAATTCCGTGGACGTCTGGGAGGTCGGGACCGTCCCGCCCGGGACCGCGTTCGAGGACTCGTGGTCGCCCGGCACCAACTGGAGCGGCTGGCAGAACAAGAGCGGCGGGTTCAGCGCGGCGGGCCTGGACGCCGTCTACGACGCGGCGAACGCGACCATGCACGTGTTCGGCGTGGGGGGCGCCAACGGGACCGTGTGGCGCGGGTCTTACACGCCCGCGGGCGGGTTCTCCGGCTGGACCAACACGAACGGCACGATGACCGGCAAGCTATCGGCGCTCTACGACCCGCTCAACCACAACCTGGAGGTCTACGGCCAGAGCCTGTCCAACCTCACCGAGGAGAGGTACAGCACGGACAACGGCTCGTCCTGGAGCGGCTGGGTCGAACTGAACGGCGGCGGGCCCGCGCTGCCGTACCCGCCGTCGGCGGTCTACAACCCGCTGGACAACTCCATCGAGGTGTGGGCGACCGGCAACGAGAACGGGACCACGTTCGACGACTCCTGGACGCTTTCCAGTAGCTGGGGAGGCTGGACGAACAGGAGCGGCGGGATCGGCAGCGGCCTGGCCCCCCTCTTCGATCCCGACACCTACGAGCTGCGGATCTTCGGGGTCGGCGGCACCGGCACCGTGTTCGGCGCGGCCTTGACCCCCTCTGACTCGTGGGATGCCTGGGGCAACATGGGCGGCACCCTGCAGACGGGCGACATGTCATGAGCCGGTTCGCCCATCGCCCGTCACACAGGACCGTCGCGGCGCTGACCGCGGTGGCGGTGACCATCGCGCTGACCGTGATCGCGGTGGTCTCCTCCCGGACCTCATCACCGGCACCGGTGCAGCAGTGGGGCACCGCGGCCGGGCGCTCCCACCGGGCGCCCGCCGCGGTGGCCGCTGTCATCAACGGCAAGGTGGTGCGCGAGAGCCCGCCGCGAACGGCCGCGCAGCGGGCGGCCCGGGCCGCGGCCGCCCTGCGCGAGGTGCACGCCCCGAAGGGGGCGGTGCCGCCGGCGGCGGCACCGCCCAAGCTGCGGCTCGGGCAGGGCAAGGTCAGCGACGCGTTACGCGTGCTGCCAAGGCCGGCGGCCCGGCCGGCGGCCGGCTTCAACGCGCGGTCGAGCAAGGTAATCACCCGGAAGACCTCGGCGAACCGGGTCGTGTACCAGAACGCCGACGGGACCAAGACGGCGCAGTTCTTCAGCCAGCCGGCGAACTACCAGCTCCCGGACGGGTCGTGGGCGCGCATCAACGACAGCCTCGTCCCGGCCGGCGGCAAGGGCTCTGCCGCGGCCCCGGCACCCGGGGGCTGGCGGGAGGAGGCCGCGGCCGATCCGGAGAGCTTCGCCCCGTACGCGGACGGCAGCCCGCTGCTGACCGTGCCGCTGGGCGCGTCGCGATCGGTGGGCCTGAGCGTCCAGGATGCCGCGCACGTCCCCGGCGCCGCTTCGGGGGACGCGGTGACGTACGCCCTGGCGCGACCGGACGCCGGCCTGCACCTGGTCGCCGGCACCGACGAGGCCGACCTGCAGATCGTGCTGGACTCCCGGGATGCTCCGGACACCTGGGTGCTCCCGCTGCGACTGGACGGCCTGACCGCGCGCAGCGGACCCGGCGGCACCATCGAGTTCGCGACCAAGTCCGGCGATGTCGTGGCGACCATGCCGCATGGGCTGATGACCGATTCGAATGTCAATCCACAATCTGACGACGGCGCGCAGTCGGACGGGGTCAGCTACGCGCTCACCACCGGCGGCGGCGAGCCGGCGATCCGGATGACGCTGGACACGGCGTGGCTGAACGCCCCGTCGCGGGTGTTCCCGGTCACGGTGGACCCGAGCGTGGGTTCCACGGAATCGTTCACCGCGGGCAGCACCGCGTACGTGGAGTCGGGCAGCGGCGAAAGCAGCACCAACTTCTCCGGCGGGCCCGAAATCGACGCCGGGACCTTTGACGGCGGCACCAACGTCGCCCGGTCGCTGCTGAACTTTTCCGGCGTCGCGAGCTCGCTGACCAACGATACGGTGCTCGGCGCGCAGCTCGGCCTGTTCAATACCTGGTCCTACAGCTGCGCCGCGCGCCCCGTGGACGTGTATCCGGTGACCAGCTCGTGGTCGGCGAGCACGGTGACCTGGCCCGGGCCGACGATCGGCTCCGAGGTCGGGTCGAAGTCGTTCGCGACCGGGTGGGTGCCGCTCGGTAAGACGGTGTCGCCGTGCCCCTCCGAATGGGAGGGAATCCCGCTGAACGAGGCGGGCACGCAGCTGATCAACGGATGGACCCACGGCACCACTCCAGACAACGGCCTGGCGGTGGGAGCGTCGTCGACCGACAGCTACGGGTGGAAGAAGTTCTACTACAACGACCCGTTCCTGTCGGTGACCTACACGCCGTACGGCGCCAGCTACAAGCTCGCGTCCACGCAGCCGGTGACCCAGGTCTCGCCAACCCAGGGCGGGAAGATAGCGATCACGGTCACCAACACCGGCCAGACCACCTGGACGCCGACCAACGGCTATGACCTGTCCTACGAGGTTTACAGCTCGACCGGCCAGCGAGTCGCGGTCAGCCCGCAACCGTTCACGCCGATGCCCCAGAGCGTCCCGACCAACTCGTCGGTCACGGTCGACGCGACCGTGGACGAGCTGCCGGTCGGCAACTACGTCATCGACTTTGACATGTACGCCAACGCGAACACCTCATCCCCGGTGTCCTTCCTGTCCCAGGGGATCGCGCCGTTCGCGATCGGCCTGCACGTGCCGCAGCCGCCGCCGGTGGTGACCGGCGTCTACCCGCCGGACGGCTACATCTCCTCGACGGTCACGCCGGAGCTGTCCACGAGCGCGTTCTCCACGACCGGTTCCTCGATCACCTACCAGTTCACGCTGAGCTGCGACCCGCTGCCGGGAGAGACCTGCCCCGCGTCGACGATCTCCTCGCCGTCGCTCACGGTGCCGTACTGGACCCCGCCAACGGCGATGACCTGGAACGAGCCGTACACGTGGACGGTCAAGGCCACCACCAACGGGTCATCGACCACGATCGGGCCGGTGTCGATCACGCCGGAGGTGCCGCAGCCGGGCATCACATCGGACCTCGGCGGCTCCAGCGGGCAGGCGTTCGACCCGGAGTCGGGCAACTTCACCACGAGCGCCACCGACGCGTCGGTCGCGGTGCCAGGGCCGCCCCTGCAGATCGACAGGACCTACAACAGCCTGGACCCGCGGGCGACCGACTCGTTCGGCGCCGGCTGGTCGAGCGTGCTGGACACGGCGGTCACCCCCGACGGCGACGGGTCAGGGAACGTGGTGGTGGCGCTTCCGGACGGCCAGCAGATCCGATTCGGCTACAACGCCGCCACCGGCACGTACGCGCCGCCGATGGGCAGCCCGGATGTGCTGGACCACAACTCGAACGGCACCTGGACGCTGGTGGACTCCTCGGGAGACCAGTACCAGTTCAGCAGCGGCGGGACGATCCAGCAGATCACCAACCCCGACAGCCTGGTCCAGACCTTCACCCCCAACTCGTCGGGACAGATCACGCAGATCGACGACAAGGCGTCCGGCCGGTCGCTGACCCTGACCTGGACAGCGTCCTCCGCGACTCCGCACCCGCACGTGGCTAGCGTTACCACCAGCCCGGTCACGTCCGGAGGGAGCGGGCTGACCTGGACCTACAGCTACACCGGAGACAACCTGACCGGCGTCTGCGATCCCTCGGGCAACTGCACGTCCTATACCGACGGCAGCGGGTCGCTGTACCGGTCGGCGGTGATGGACGCCGGGCCGCGCAACTACTGGCAGCTTGGCGAGGCCACGGCCACGCCCACCCCGGCCGCCGCCGACGAGGTAGACGTCAACCTCGGCACCACCGGCGGGACCTACTCGAACGTCACGCTCGGCGCACCGGGTCCGCTGGCCGGCAGCAGCGAGACGGCGGCCAGCTTCAACGGCACCAGCTCGTATGTCTCGCTGCCGCCCAACGTGGTCACCGACCAGGACGACGTGTCGATCGGGCTGTGGTTCAAGACCGCAAGCTCTACCGCCAGCGGGGTGCTGTTCGGCTACTCCGCCGACGCCATCACCAACTCCGGAGGCAACGGCGCCGCCCACGTCCCCGCGCTGTACGTGGGCGGCAACGGCGAGCTGTACGGAGAGCTGTGGAACGGCTCGGCCGACCCGATGCACTCCACCACGAACGTGGACGACGGCAACTGGCACTACGCCGTGATCACCGGCTCGGCCACGAGCCAGGCGCTGTGGCTCGACGGCACCCAGGTGGCCACGCTGTCCGGGCAGATCAGTCCCGACGGGCTCAGCAACGACACCGTGGGCGCCGGGTTCTGGCAGTCGTGGCCTGAGGACTACGTCACCGAGGGCCCGATCCTGAACGACACCCCGGTCGGGTACTTCGACGGGTCGATCGGGCAGGTGGCCGTGTACCCGCACCCCCTCGGTCAGCCCGCCATCGCCGAGCAGTACGCGCTGGCCGAGCACGCCACCCCGGAGCTTACCCAGGTGACGACGCCGGCCGGCCGGATCTCCCAGCAGGCGTCCTACAGCAGCACGCAGGACCGCGTCACCGGCTACACCGACAGCCACGGCGGCCGGTGGCAGATCAGCGCGCCGCTGACCACCGGATACAAATCCGGCCCGGACGGCATGGAGGAAGCCACGCGCTCGGTGGACGTCACTGCCCCGGCCGGCTACACCCAGGTCTACGGCTACGACGCGGTGAACGGCGGACGGCTGGTCAGCTTCACGCCCGGCAACAGCGACGCGCCGCAGACGTACGGCTACGACGCGAACGGGTTCCTGAACCAGATTCAGGACTCCGACGGCAACCTGGTCACGCTGACCAACGACATCCACGGGAACGTGCTGTCCCGGACCTGGTACCCGGCCGAGCCGGGCAGCATCGCCGGCACCCGCGAGGGCGCGCGCACGGGCCTGCAGGCCGCTGACACCCCGGAGTCGTCGTACTGCACGGTCACCACCTCGGCGTGCACGACGTACTACACCTACTACTACAACACGTCCAGCCCGCTGGATCCGCGGAACAACGAGCTCACCAGCGTGGCCGACGCGCGATCCGCGTCGTCGACCGATACCGCCTACCTGACGACCTACGCCTACAACACGGCCGGGGAACTGACCAGCTCGACCTCGCCGGCGACGAGCGACTTCCCCGATGGCCGGACCACCAGTTACACCTACTCGACGTCGTCCACGGCCGCCTACGGCGGCGGGACCACCCCGGCCGGCCTGCTGCTGTCCACGACCACACCTGGCGGGGCGGTCACCAGCGACAGCTACTACTCCGACGGCGACCTGGCGCAGGTGACCCAGCCCTCCGGCGCCAAGACCGGCTACACCTACGACGGACTCGGCCGGGCGCAGACCGCGACGACCACCAGCAACACCTACCCGGCCGGCCTGACGACCGACTACTCCTGGACGCCCGACAACCAGCCGCTGACCGTGACGGATCCCGCCGCGGTCAACAACGTGACCGGCGTCACGCACACGCTCCAGGACGCCTATGCCTACGACGCCGACGGGAACCTGCTGTCGCTGACCCAGTCCGACCCGACCGGCGGCGATCCGGCGCGGGTCACCAGCTACACCTACAACGACCACGGCGAGGCGGCCTCGGTCACCCAGCCGGGCGGGGCGACCAGCGGCGGCACGGCGCCGTCGCAGGGGGCACCGAGCGCGGACCCGCAGGGCGCCACCACCGGTTACTCCTACAACGACTCCGGCCTGGTCTCGACCATGACCGACCCGAACGGGAACGAGTACGACTACACCTACAACGAGTACGGGGACCTGACCCAGACCACGCTGACCACGAACTCGACCAGCCAGTCGCTGCCCGGCGGAGGGTCGAGCCTGGTGCTCGACTCCTACTCCTACGACCCGGCCGGCCAGCTCGCCTCCGCAACCGACGCGATGGGCCGCACGGTCAACTACCAGTACAACGGTGACGAGGAGCTGGTCCAGACCCAGGAGCTGACCTCGGCGGGCACGGGCCGGATGACCACCTACTCCTACGACCCGGCCGGCAACCTGATGCAGACCGACGTCAGCTCGGACCCGGACACCACGGGAAACACCGACCAGACGGTCACCCTCTACAACTACGACGCCGCGAACCGGCTCGACAGCGTGGTGACCGGCGCGGTCCCCTCCGGCGTCACCGGCAGCGAGTTCCCCGACCGGACCACCAGCTACACCTACAACGCCGACAACGAGCTGACCTCCCAGAAGATCACCGGCGTCAACGGCCCGGCCACCACCGACTACGGCTATAACAGCGCCGGCGAGATGACCAGCCAGTCGGTGGTCAACGGATCCGCCGACGACACCACCACCTGGACCTACGACCAGCTCGGCCAGCAGGTGTCGATGACCGCTCCGGATGGCAACGCGTCCGGCGCCATTGCCGCCAACTACACAACGAACTATGCCTACGACCAGGCCGGCCACCTCGACCAGGTCACCGGCCCGCCGGTCACCACCGCGAGCTACGCCGCGCAGACCCCGGCGACGACCCGGCCGGTCACGACCTACGGCTACGACACCTTCGGCGACCAGACGCAGCAGGCCGTCCCGGGTAGCAACCCCGGCACCACCAACCTGACCACCATGGCCTACGACGGCGGCGGGCGGCTGCTGTCGCAGACCCAGCCGTCGTACACGCCGCCCGGCTCCTCGTCCGCGATCAGCGCGGTCACCAAGTACGGCTACGACGAGGACGGGAACCTCACCTCCGTCGCCGACCCCGAGGGCAACACCACCAGCTACGCCTACGACGCCCTCGGTGACCTGACCTCGGTGACCGACCCGCAGCTCACCGGCCAGTCCGCGCCCGGCGTGTGGAACTACACCTACGACAACGACGGCGAGCAACTGTCGGCGACCAGCCCCACCGGGGTGAAGACCCAGGCCACCTACGACATCTTCGGCGACCCGATCACCGCGACGCAGGTCGTGGGCTCGCAGAACAATACGACGAGCTACACCTACGACTACCTCGGCGACCCGCTGACGACCACCACCCCGGACGGGGTGGCCACCACCGACGCCTACGACGCTCTCGGCGAGCTGACCTCCAGCACCAACGCCTACAACGACACCACCAGCTACGCCTACAACTACGCCGGCCAGCTCGCCGAGGTCATCAACCCCGACCAGACCTCAACGGACTACGGCTACGACGGCAACGGCAACGTCACCTCGGTCACCGACTACGGCGCGTCGGCGCAGCAGGGCGAGCTCCCGCCGGTCCTGGCCAGCCAGACGATGGCCTACGACCCGTCGGGGAACATGACCTCATCGACCGACGGCAACGATGTGACGACCACCATGGCGTACAACGCCGCGGGGGAGCTGACCAGCCAGGTCCAGCCGGTGTCGGCATCGGCGTCGGACACCACCGATTACAGCTACGACCCGGCGGGCAACCAGACCTCCGTCACCGGGGGGCGCGGCAACACCACCTGGACCACGTACAACTCGTGGAACCTGCCCGAGTCGGCGATCGAGCCCGCCACGGCCGCGGCCACCACGGCGGCGCAGCGGACCTGGACCACCGCCTACAACGCCGACGGCCTGGCCGCGACCGTGACCCAGCCCGGCGGCATCACCCTCACCTACGGCTATGACCAGCTCGGCGACCTGACGTCACAGTCGGGCTCGGGCGCGTCCGCCGCGACCACCGCGCAGACGCTCGGCTACAACACCGATCAGCAGCTGACCTCGGCCAGCGCACCGGGCGGCACCGACGCGTTCACCTACAACAACGCCGGCCAGCTCACCGCGACCTCTGGCCCGTCGGGTACCGCATCGTTCGGGTACAACGCTGACGGCCTGCTGACCTCCCGCACCGACGCGGCCGGAACCACGAACTACACCTACGACAACGCCGACCGGCTGGCGTCGGTGGCCGACCCGCTCACCGGCGACACCATGCATTACGGCTACAACGCCGACAGCCTGCCCAACACGATCGCTTACAGTCCGTCCGGCGAGCTCGGCGTGACCCAGTCGCTGGGCTACACCGGCCTCCAGCAGCTCGCCTCGGACACCCTGACCGCCGCCTCCGGGGCCACGATCGCGTCGGCGAGCTACGGCTACGACCACGACGGGAACCTGACCGCCGAGACCACCACGGGTGTCGCGGGCGCGGCCAGCACCAGCTACGGCTACAACCAGGACGACGAACTCACCTCGCAGACCACCGGCGGGAACACCACCAGCTACGGCTACGACGCGGACGGGGACCTGACCCAGGCCGGCCCCACCGGCTACACCTACAACGCCCAGGACCAGCCGGTCAGCTCGGCCAGCTCCGCCGGGACCACCAGCTACGCTTACACCCTCTCCGGCGCCCTGGCCTCGGTCACCCCGCCGTCAGGCGGCGCGCAGGACTTTACCTCCAACGCTTACGGCCAGACCGCCACCGCTCCCGGCGGCATCAGCTACGCCTACGACGCCCTCGGCCGACTGGGCACCCGCACCACCAGTTCCGGCACCAGCGACTTCGCCTACTCGGGCACCGGCGGCACCGTCGCCTCCGACGGAACCACCGCCTACACCTACGATCCCGAAGGAAACCCGGTCGCCGAGAAGCCCTCCGGCGGCACCGGCCAGGCCGAGCTGACCGATGTGCACGGCGACATCATCGGCGCGTTCAGCACGGCCACCAGCACCACGAGCCTCACCGCGTCCGCTTCGTACAGCCCCTACGGAGGCGTCACCGCGTCCAGCGCAAGCATGGGCACGCTCGGTTACCAGGGCCAGTACACCGACCCGGGGACCGGCGACACGGACATGTCTGCCCGCTGGTACGCCCCGTCCACCGGCACGTTCACCA
>Ga0335072_10013473_pt1 | contig 11646 bp, 6 predicted proteins | sample Lox_Sample_21_FD_206725 | JGI IMG/M metagenome (GOLD analysis project Ga0335072, IMG submission 206725) | Soil microbial communities from Loxahatchee National Wildlife Refuge, Florida, United States - Lox_Sample_2.1 | ecosystem: Environmental > Terrestrial > Soil > Wetlands | place: USA: Florida...
CCGCGTCCTTCGTCATCACCGACAGCGCGGTCAGCAAGCACATCAACTCGATCTTCACGAAGCTAGGCCTGCACCCAGGCGACACCGGCCACCGCCGCGTCCTGGCGGTCCTCCGCTACCTAGGCGCCGGCCCCGCCGCCTAACCCCGGCTCCGGCCCCGCCGCCTAACCCGCGACTCCGGCCCACCCAAGCCGCCGCCATCGGCAGGTCGCTTCCCGCGCCCCGCAAGGGGCTACAGCCTGATGACAGCAAGAAGCCTCCAGGCGGTCGAGCCGTGAGGCCCACGGCTGACGGACTGGGTGTACTTCCGGGGGTTATAGCACCCGGAAGTACACCCAATGACGGACGCCGCCTCGCGGACCGGCCCGGCTCACCACGCGGGTCGGTCACGGCCGAGCGGCCCGGCCTCGGTTCGCCACTCGGCCGTGACACCGGCGATCGAGCCAGGAATCGGCACGGTGCGAGCAGGACCCCACGCTGTCTGCGTGTCGACGAGCTTGAAACCCCCCGGCGCGGGCCGGGGCGGCAGCTCGGCGGGCCGGGGGAGGGACCACAGCAGGTTGGCCGTGCCGATCAGCGACGCGCGGACGCGGCTCACCGCGGACCGGGTAAGCCGCCGGGTGAGCGCGCGGCCCACCGCCGCGGCGCACAGGTAGCCCGTGGCATGGTCGAGAGCCTGGACGGGCAGCGGCACCGGCTCGTCCCGGCCAGCCGCGACAGCGCCCGCCGCCGCGATCCCGCACGACATCTGCACCAGGCTGTCGAAACCCCGGCGGTCCCGCCACGGACCCTCCCAGCCGTACGCGTCGAGCGAGGCGAGGATCAGCGCCGGGTTCAGCGCCGTCAGCATCTCGTCGCCGTAGCCAAGACCGGCAAGCGCGTCCGCGCGCAACCCGGTCACCAGGACGTCGGCGCCGGCCACGAGGTTCTCGAAGACCGCGCGGTCGGCATCGACACGAAGATCCAGCGCCGCGGTCCGCTTCCCCGCCGTCATCTCCGGCAGCAGCGCGGGCACCTCAGCGAAGCCCGGCGGATCAATGCGCAGCACGTCCGCGCCGTACGCGGCCAGGAACCTGGTGCACACGGGGCCCGCGATCACCCGCGTCATGTCGAGCACCCGCACCCCGGAAAACGGCGCGACGGCACCCGATAGCGGAGAATCCCCCGGAGCCAGAGCCGTACCGGCAGGCAACCGGCGCGAGGTCCCGGACACAGGCTGAGCGGTCCCCGTCGCCGCCCCCGGCTCCGAAGAAAGCCACGCCTCCCGTGAGTGCATGACCGCCGCGCACCCGCCGGCCTTGACCACCGCGGTCTCCAGCTCGCCGGCCTTCCAGCGCGCCGTGGCAGCCGCCACCGCGGCACGGTCGCCGGCGCCGAGCACGCGCTCCGCGGCCGCTCGGTGGTACGGGTAGTTGGTGTGCAGCCGGATCCAGCCATCCGAGGCGCGGTAATTCCCGGCGATCGGATCCCACATCTCGGGCATGGACCAGCCGACCGGCGTGAACAGGCCCTCGGCGGCGAAGGCCGCGCACGCCGCGCGGCTGTCGATGGAGACCGGCCGCGGCCGGGACACTTCACGCGCCGCGAGGAATTCAGCCGCCGCGAGCGTGGCACAAGCCACCGACGCGACCGCCAGCCCGGTCACGTCGAAATACGCCGGCAGCACCGCACGCGGGCCGCCAGCGGTCAGCACCTCAGCCACGTCCGCGGCGCCGCCGATCGAGCGCCACACCTGCGCGCACAAATCGCCGAGCTCGTTCGCCACGACAACCATTGTCAACGAGTGAGCGCGGCGCGGTAAAACGAGGTAAGACGCGTCGGCCCGCTAGCCAGTCGCTAGCGGGCCGACAACGTACATGGCAGGGCCGGACCTACGCCGGCCCGGCGCTGGCGCCCTGCTCGCCCAGGAAGAAGTGGGCCTTGCCCTGCCCGTCAACCTGAGCGTCGAGCACCTTGTCCTCGAGGTACACGGCGGCTTGCGGCTCTAGGTAGACGCGCGCCCCCTCGTTCTCGATGACCTGGTCATTTTCTCCAGGCGCCGCGGTGGCTGTGACCTGTAGCGAGTCCGGATTCTCCGAGCCCGGCGTCGATGACGCGATCCGCAGTCCGGCTCCGTCAGGAACCTGCGGATTCGAGGTGAAGCTCTTGACCACCTCGGTAGCTGCGTCGGTCAGGATCAGCATGTTGTCTTGCCCTTTCGTCTCTGGTGTTACAGGGGCGGTGAGTCGCGTTAGCCTGTTACGCGACCGGCTCTGTCTCGACGGGAACGGTCGGTTCGGGTTCCGCCGCGACCATAGGCGGCAGGGAAATGATCCGGCCGAACGCCGCCGAGGCGATGGCTACGATCACGACGCCGAGACCGGTGAAGAACCCGATCTGCTCCGCGATCCGCATCGTAACGGTGAGGCTAGCCGGCGAGCCGCCAAGTGGAACGTTGTTGTTCCACAGCGGGCTGAACACGGTGCCGAGTGTGAACCACGCGCCGCCCGCGGCGGCCAGCAGCGCGCCGAAGATCGCTATGTGACGGCCGGTGGCCATCATGAGCAGGATGCCGCCGAGAACAACCGCGGCACCCGGCAAGATTTCCAGCCACAGCCGCGCCGTGGTGTACGTCCAGGCGATGTCCGGCGTGTAGGCGTAGTGGAAGTAAGGACCGATGAACGCGATGAGACCGCCCCAGATCCCTAGCAGGAACAGCACGAACCCGCTCAGGACCCCGCGACTCCGCCGCATCCGCAGCATCCCAGTCATGCCTATCACTTCCCAATCCTTTTGATTTGGGTCTCTGGAGACATCGCCTACCCGGCAGCCGACGGGGTATTCCACGAATTTGTCGAGGTGCCTCTCGGGGGGCGAGGATGTGCCCATGAGCAGCTCAGCGATCGAGCATGGCCACGAAGGGGCACCGCGGGTGCAGGAGGTCAGCCCCGGCGTCTTCGCCTACATCCAGCCCGACGGCACCTGGTTCATCAACAACACCGGGTTCCTGGTGGGCAGCACCGGCGTCACCAGCATCGACGCCTGCTCGACCGAGCGGCGGACCCGTGCCTACGTGGAGGAGATCGCCAAGCGGAGCCCGCGGCCGGTCCGCACGCTGATCAACACCCACCATCATGGCGACCACACGCACGGGAACTACTTGTTCGGCGACGCCACGATCGTGGCGCACGACCGCTGCAGGGAAGAGGTGCTCGCCGCGGGCCTGCCTTACTTCCCCGGCATTTTCCAGGACGTGGACTGGGGTGAGCTCCAGGTCGCCCCGCCATTCCTCACCTACTCAGACAAAGTCACTCTCCACAGCGACGACCTGCGCTGCGAGGTGAGCTACGTGGGCACGCCGGCGCACACCACCAACGACTCCATCGTCTGGCTGCCAGAACGCTCCGTCCTTTTCACCGGCGACCTCATCTTCAACGGCGGCACGCCGTTCATGCTGATGGGCTCCATTACCGGCGCGATCGACGTCCTGGAAAACGTCGTCAAGCCACTATCCCCACACACCATCGTCCCCGGCCACGGCGCGGTCTGCGGCCCCGAGGCGATCGACGACGTGCTCGGTTACCTGCGTTTCGTGCTCGACCTGGCGCGGCGCGGCAAGGAGGCCGGGCTGTCCCCGCTCGAGGCCGCCCGTGAAAACGGCCTAGGCCAGTACGCGGGCCTCAGCGATAAAGAGCGCATCGTCGGCAACCTGCACCGCGCCTACGCGGACCTCGGCGACGGCGAACGAGGCGAGAAACTCAACTTCGCTGCGGCCCTCATCGACATGGTCGCCTACAACGGTGGCAAGCCGCTTAGCTGCATTGCCTGATTTCATCGGTTTACAATGCGTCCGTGCACGCCGGAGATCTGTACAAAAGCGGAAAGTTCCGTTAACCGTGCGCGTATTCCTTGACCTCACGCAGCGGGCGGGCGAGCACTTTGTCGTTATCACGGCGCCCGGCATGGATATACCCCCGCGGCCGGTCCGGTGGACGGCTGGACAGCGGCTGCTGGTGGCGAAGGACGAGCGGCTCGGCGACACCGAGGCCACCGAGCTGGCGGCAGCCGTCGACGCGAGCGGCGTGCACGCCGCGGCCCTGGAGCGCTACGGCAAGCTGCTGTTCGACGCGGCGTTCGGCAAGGAAGCCTGGCGGGAGCTCGTCAAGGAGGCCGCCACCGAGCCGTACCTCGAACTGGCGATCCGCGGCCCGGCGGACTCCGCGCGGCCGTCCCCGCACGCGCTGCGCTGGGAAGCCCTGCACGACGGCACCACCGCCGTCGCCGCGCGCGGCACGGCGATAAAGCCAGGGTCTCCCGGCATGCTGCCGGTGGGCATCGTGCGGCTAGTCCCCACCGCTGTTCCCACTACCCAGAACGGACTCGGCTGGCTCCCGTCCATTAACCGCATCCCGCGCGTGCTGTACGCGATCGGCAGCCGCCTCACCGACCCCCGGGTGCGCGCGGGTGCCGAGTTCATGGGCATCCTGCGCCACCTGGAACGCAAGGGCGGATCCATCCAGCCGCGCGTCCTGCAGTCGGCGTCCGCCGAGTCGCTCACCAGCGAGCTCGAGCGCTTCCAGCCGGACGTGCTGCACGTCATCGGGCACGGCCGTCCGTTCCCAGAAGATCAGTGCGTGAAGCTCCAGCTGCGGGCGGAGTCACCAGCCGGAGGCGATGACTGGGTGACGGCCGGGCAGCTGCTCGATGTATTCGCCACCGCGGGCCATGTGCCGAAGGCTGTCGTCCTGTCCGCGTGCCAGACCGCCTCGGCGCCAGCCCCGGTCAACGCCCTGCCGTTCGCCGCCGAACTGGTCGCCGGCGGCATTCCGATCGTGGTCGCGATGGCCGGGGACATCTCCGACACGGCGTGCCGGGTGTTCACCCGCGCGCTGACACAGGCGATCGGCGACGGCGTCCCTGTCCCCGACGCGGTCATCAAAGGCCGCGGCGCCGCGTTCAGGAAGCGGCCCGACCTCGACTCGGCTGACTGGGCGCTGCCGGCCGTCTTCCTCGCCCAGGAGCTGCCTCCCGATATCCGCCTGGTGGACACCGCCGCGATCAAGGCGATGCGGCAGCGCATCTTCGACCTGAACCTGGGCTGGGACCCGGTGTTCTGCGGCCGCGGCGAGTTCATCGACGCCATGGACCGGCTGCTCGACGGATCCGACCCGCTGAACGTGCTCGTCGCTTACACCCAGGACCCGGCCAAGAGCTACGGTGGCCTGCGCCTGCTACAGGAGCTGGCCGCCCGGGCAGTCCGCGCGGGCTGCTTCCCCGTGCTGCTCGGCCCGTACGACCAGGATCCGCCACCCGACCGCGCCAGGTTCGCCGCCGACCTCAGCGACAAGCTCGCCGACATACGCGCCAACCTGGACCTCCCGGCGCGGGAGGACCGCATCATCGCGGTGGCGGAATCAGGCGCGAAAGCCCTCCACCTCGTGGCCGCGATACGGGAGGCGCTGGAAGCCCTCGTGGCCGACCTCCCGGTTGCCGACCCGGTTGCGGCGCGGCCGCAGCCGCGGGTCGTGCTGCTGTATCACCGAGTCGACCGCTGGGTCGACGACATCGATCACCTGGACGCTCTCGATGCCCTGCTCGCCATGCTCGGGCCGAAGGGCCTCAGCCCTGGCGCCTATCCCGTCCCTGTTGTGCTGACCGGGGCAGACACCGCCGCCCTGGCGACCGCGCGCCAGGAAAAGCACGGGGCCGCCTGGGCAAAGTTCCTCCCGCTCGGCCGGTTCCGCGACGGCGACGACGACCCGGAAGACATCCTCGCCTACCAGTGGTGGCTGCTGAACCCGCCGGAACGGACGCCCGTCTACGCGCCTAAACGCGGTGCTGACGGCTGGCAGGATCAGATCCGCTGGGCGATGAGCAACGCCAGGGCCATCTACGACGAGGTCCAGCTGTTCGGCTTCGCGAAGGCGTCTCGCTTCTTCTTTACCGCCGACATGGACGGCGACATCCTGGCCGGCTGGGACAAGGCCGGGAAGGGGAATCAGTGACCGCCCCGAACGCCGAGCTCGCCAGCCAGGTGGCGGACGCCGTCCGGGAGGAGCGCGAGAACCGGATCCGGGGCCTCGGCCTTAACGCCGTGACGTGGCTGGCGCTGGCGCCGCTGTGGACGTTGAGCGCCGCCAAGGCGGCCGGCTTCCCCGCCGACGACGTCCTCGACTTCGTCAAGCGGGCCAGGGACGTGGGCTGGTGCCAGACCCGCGGGTCGCTGCGCGACGGGGGAGCGAGCGAACTGCGCTTCTGGATGCCCGAGGAGCACCGGCGTCCCGTCCTGAAGCTCCTGGACCAGATTCTCGCGACAGGCGAGGAGAACCGGCTGCCTGTCGAGGCGGAAATTATCGCCCAGCAACTCTCGGTGCAGGGGCAGGTGCGGGAGCTGAGGCGCCCCGCGATGGAGCCCATCACGGTGCCCAGGGCGCTGGATGCCTGGGCCTCGCTAGTGCGATTTGGCGTACCTGACGTGACTCTCGTCGACATAACGCGTCGGCTCGTCGAGGACGGAGATCTGAGCGGCGCGCAGGATTGGGTCTCCGCTGGCGAGGCCCTGGCCGCGCTCCAAGGCGGCACGATGGAACTCGCCGTCGACCGGGCCAGGCGACTGTTCACCCTCGGCACCCGCCGCCGGCAGGACGGCCGCGCGCTCGCCCGTTATCTCGACCGCGAGGAACTGTCCGACGCGGTGGACCGCCTGCTGCGGCCCGGCACGCAGCAGTGGGCGGTACACCTGCGCGGCGTCGGCGGTGTCGGGAAGACGATGCTGATCAGGTTCCTGGCCTCCGGCCGGTACGCAGCCGCGAAGGACCGGCCGCCGATCCCGATCGCCCGCGTGGACTTCGACCACATGAACCCCGACTACCCGGTGCGCAGGCCGGTGCAGCTGCTGCTCGAGCTGGCCGACGAGCTGGCGCTGCACACCGCGGCTGTCGCCCCGGCGGACCGCGCGCTATCCCGGTTCCGCGCGACCGCCGCGAGCGTGCACGAGTCGCTGAGCAGTGCCCGCGACGAGCACCCGGAACCGATGCGGAACCCGCGGGTACTGGCCGCCATCGACGAATTCGCCGCCGTGCTCGGCGAGCTCCCCGAGGTGCTGCTGATCCTCGACACCTGCGAGGAACTCGCCAAGGCCGACGCGGGCAACCCCGCCGGGTCGCCCGCCGTCGATAACACGCTCGCGATCCTGGAGCGCATCAACGGCCATGCGTCGTCCGTGCGGGTGCTGTTCGCGGGCCGTCGGCCCCTGCCGTCTCGCAACTACCTCGCCGTGCAGGAGGTCGCCGGCTTCACGCTGGACGAGGCGAGGCGTTACCTCGCAGAGTTCTCGGCCGCACCGCTCGCACCCGAACTGGCGGACGAGATGATTCGCCAGTCACCGGCTATCGACTCGCCGGATACCCGGGTCAGCCCCTTCGACCTGGCCCTCTACCTTGCCTGGGCGGACGAAGATCCCGGCCTCGACCCGCGGCGCGTAGCGGCAGGCAGCGACGCCTACATCGAAGGGCGGATCATCGAACGGCTCCACGACCCGGAGGTGCTCGCGGCGCTGCCGCTGCTGGCATCCGCCGGCCGCGCCCGGGTCACGACGATCGCCTCACTCACCGGCGCCCCCGCCGCGGTGCTCGGCCTCCGGCTCGCCGAACAGGAGTGGATCGACCGCGACGGTGACCCGCCGGTGCGCGTGGCGGCAAAACCGGCCCTGGCCAGCCGGCTCCGGCACTACTTCAGCGCCCCCGACCGGGCGGCCGGGTTCGCGGACGCGACGGCCCAGCTCGCGCGGGAGCTGCAGAAGCAGGCTGCCGCGCCGCTCGACGAGATCGACGTCAGCGAGCTGCTCGCCGCGCTGCGGCTGTCCGAGCCCGGCGTCGCGGCAAAGCTGTGGGATGACCTCGCGGCGCGGGTAACACTAGCGGGCCGCTGGAGCTGGCTGCTGAACGTGACCAGGCGCGTCCTCGGCGAGTCAGAAGAGGAGGAGTGGCCGACGGCGAGAGCGCTGCGCGCCACCGTGCTCGCCTCCTACATCGTGGCCAGCCGCCGCGCCTTCCCGAGCTTCGACGCTCAAGCCGCCTGGGAGGAGGTCCGCACCTGGGCGGGTGACCATCCCGATGCCGACGCAGGACGCTTCCTGCTCGTACGGGCCGCGCTGGGAGTGCTGCCCTACGCGCCGGACGATCCAGGCGCCTGGGACGTTATCCGCCCTGGATTCACCGCCGACTCCCCGGCCCAGCGTCTGGAACTGGGGGCGGCTGCCGCGGACACCGTGTACCGCCTAATCGAGGCCGGCGCCAGCGCGCAAGCCAGGCTAGTAATTGGGGACAGGTTCGTCAGTGCGGTGGATGGGCCGCCCGGCGCGACCAGCGCGCGCGTGCTCGCATGGGTGTTCGTCGCGCTTGCCCGGATCCGCGCGGCCAGCGGTGACCGTACGGGGGCCGTAAACCACTGTGACACGGCCGAGGTCCAAGCGGTGATTGCGGTGACAACGCCTCCGAACATCGAAACGGGACTTGCCGACTGGATCCCCCCGAGCAACCTGCTGGCCCGGGTGCGGCTCGAGCGCGGGCTGATCGCCCCGCCCAAGGAGGATCTCCTCACCACGTGGGAGTCGTCCGCCGCGGAGCTTCTCCGCACCATCGACGGTGAGCGGCTCGCCTCGTTCTGCCTGCGCACGCGGCTCGGCCACGGGATCATCGCGCCGCCAGATATCGAGCGGTGGGAGAGGGGCGACAGGTACGAGCCGGGCCGGGTGGCGACGTGCTCAGCCCACGACCTGGTGCCACCGCTGTTCGTGACGCTCGCCGACGCCTGGCTGGCGGCCGGCTACCCGCAACGGGCGCTGGATCTGATCCAAGAGCGCCGCGCGGCGGCGCTGGAGACCCGCGGGGATGAGGCCACCCTCCGGCACGCGGACGAGGCGACGGTCCGGATCGCCCGCCGGCTCAGGCTGGAGGACCAGCGAGCCCTGCTCACGCGACTGTCTGGTGAGACCGATCGGTCCCGGCTGGACTTGACGTTCAGCGCCCGCCGTGCCGTGGCCGTCGCGTACGACGAGCGGCTTGGTTCGATCGCCGCGGTCTCGGGCCCCGCCAACTGGCACATGTGGTGGCAGTGCCAGACAGTGAATCAGCCCGCCCCGCTGCCGCTCTGGCCAGTCGACAGCACCGGAACCGATCTCGCGGCGGATATCGAAGTGGACATCGAGGAAATGCGGCTGCTCGAGCACCCCACTTATGAGGAATGCCAGATCGTAGCCGAGCATTGGCTCTCAAAACCTCGGCCTTCGCTTGTGCGGTCCGCTGACCCCTGCCGGGATGTGCGAGCCGCCCTGCGGCGGGCCGCCCTCGCGGGTGACGACGTCCACGAGTGCCCCCCAGCGGTCCCGCCGCGGCTGTTCGCCGAGACGGCATTCGACGAGGCGGAACTGCTCGCGCTGCGGCTGCCGGACGCCGCCGCGCGGATGTTCGGGTACGCGTACATCGCGTACGAGACCAGCCGCGATCTCGTCGGGCAGCTGCTCGCTGCCGCATCGAGCGTTGCCATCACCGAGAACGAATGGGACCTCGGGATGACGCTGTCGAGACTCGATGACCTGACCGCCAGCCAGCCTGACGTCGGCGCGGCGCTCAGCGGTCCTGCGGCGGAGGCAGGTCCGTGGCGCTACTGGGCGGAACTCCTCCCGCGGCTGATTACCAAGGAGCCCTCATGGGTTCCCGTCGTGGGCACGGTTGTCTTTGCGGCCGCGCGGGTAGCCAGCTGGCTCTTGCGCGCGTTCATCATCTGCGCGGAGATCGTCGGCTTGGCACTGGCGGGCTGGGCGGTCCCGGCCATCTTCACGATCGGCGTGCCGAGCCTGATCGGCCTGCTGGTCCTGGGCGTTGTCGTGACGGGCAACTGGCGGCTGCGCAGCGTGTTCCGCGTCGCCGACGGCAGGGGAGTGGGCGCCTTCCGCTCCGCGACCATAGGTTTCACCGCGCTCGTCCGCCCCGCGTCGGCTGATCGTCATCTTCTCCAGCTCTGGGCGCACGTGCGGGAACTGGAGCTTGCACCGCCATGGCGGTGGCCGCGACTCGCGCTGCTCACCCTCGTCGGCGGGCTAGCGGGGCCGTTCCGGCGGAGAGCGCAAAACGGCTATAGCGCTGACTACGACACGTCGCTGAGCTGGGAGTCGGGCCCTCCGGCGGCGGACGCCGCGTGGTGGTCGCGCGGATCAGCGCCTGGCGTCCTCATCCTGGCGGCAGCCGATGCGGGCCAGCCCTGGGAACGCATGATCTCCGCCAGCCTCGGTCACGAGGCCGCCAGTCGCGTGGTCTGGTATCGCCGGGGGAGCGCCTCCGTCCGTCCGCCGCTGCCCTGGTGGCTCGCCTGGGTCCCGGCCTCGTGGCGGTCAGCCCCGGGTCGGTGCAAGGCAGAGTTCACCGCGCCGCCGGAGTGGGGCCTTCCGCTCGCCGATTACTACATCATCGCCAATTACTTGCGGTCGGAGCTTCCCCGGCCGGTACGGGCACGGCACGCCATTGGCAGGGCGGTCAGCACGTCGGCAGGGCCGCGGCTCGACATCAGCGGGGAGCGGGCCACGTCGGGCAGCGCACGCGACCTGCTCGGCATCGAAGAGCTGACCAGCAACGCGCCGGCGCTGCTCGTCTTGCAGGCCGAACCGGTGTCCGACGAGGCAACGGGCGAGCTCGACGACCTCATGGAGAAGCTGGCGCTGGCGGTGGACGTGTCGCTGGCGTGCCCCACCTGCGATGTCCTCATAGTGCCGGCCATTCCCGCGCGTTTCGCCGAGAGCGTGACCCAGGCCATCGTCCGGCATGCGGACACCCGCCAGCGGCGCGATCCGCGGCTCCTGCAGGCCGACCTGCGCCGCATTCTCGGATCCGGGATGCCCCCCGCGGCGCTCGATGATCTCGTACTGTTCAAGAACGTCGTGCGCTACTGAGCCTGGGCCTTGATGAAGGCGGCCATCCGGTTGTTGAGCTCGTCGATCCGGTTGAAGCCGCCGTGGCTGCCGGACACGATGGCGACCTCCGCGTGCGGCATCAGGCTTCCCCTGGCGCGGGCTTCCGCGGGGGTGAGCATGGCGCTGCGCGCGCCGGTGATCAGAAGCACTGGCACGTGGACCGCGCGGAGTTCGTCGTCGGTGAGGATGGCGGGGAACTTCGGCTCCATCCGGTAGCCGCGGCTGCCCGCCCACATGAGCGTCATCATGTCCCGGTCCAGCATGGCCGGGCTGTCCAGCCAGCGGGCGAGGGGGCGGCGCACCGGCATCGGGGTCAGGCTGGCCAGGCCGCTGATCGTGAACCACCACCAGAAGCGGGCGTCGAGCTTGGTGAGCCCGGCGGGGTCGAGCAGCGTGATGGAGGCGACCCGGCCGGGCGCGCGGATCGCCTGGTTCATGGCGACCCAGCCGCCCCACGACAGGCCGACCAGGTGCGCTGGCCGCTCGCTGAGCTTGCCAAGCAGCTCGTCCAGCCAGGCCGCGCAGGACGCCGGGGGAGCGAGCGGGGCGCGCCAGACGCTGGGGTTGGCGTCGCCGGGCATGTCGATCCCGTAGACCGGGCCGTCCTCGGCGAGCGCCGCCACGTGCGGGTACCAGCCCGCGGCGTTGAACCCGGCGCCGGTGAGCAGCACGACCGGCGGCCCATCTGGATGCGGCCGGTA
>Ga0335072_10013474_pt1 | contig 11646 bp, 9 predicted proteins | sample Lox_Sample_21_FD_206725 | JGI IMG/M metagenome (GOLD analysis project Ga0335072, IMG submission 206725) | Soil microbial communities from Loxahatchee National Wildlife Refuge, Florida, United States - Lox_Sample_2.1 | ecosystem: Environmental > Terrestrial > Soil > Wetlands | place: USA: Florida...
ATGGTCGCGCCCGCCTGGCAGACGGCGCGCTTGGTGACCAGGTTGTAGACGTTGCCCGACCAGTTCTGGATGGTCGTGTAGCGGCAGCGGGCGCCGGACTTGACGATGATCTCAACGACCGCGGAGTGCAGGGAGTCCGACTTGTAGATCGGCGCGGTGCAGCCTTCCACGTAGTGCACGTAGGCGCCCTCGTCGACGATGATCAGCGTCCGCTCGAACTGGCCCATGTTCTCGGTGTTGATCCGGAAGTAGGCCTGCAGCGGGATCTCCACCTGCACGCCCTTGGGCACGTAGATGAAGCTGCCACCGGACCAGACGGCCGTGTTGAGCGCGGCGAACTTGTTGTCGCCTGCCGGGATGACCGTGCCGAAGTACTCGCGGAACAGGTCAGGGTGCTCCTTGAGGGCCGTGTCGGTGTCGAGGAAGATGACGCCCTTCTCCTCAAGGTCCTCGCGGATCTTGTGGTAGACGACCTCTGACTCGTACTGCGCGGCGACGCCGGCGATAAGGCGCTGCTTCTCCGCCTCAGGGATGCCGAGCTTGTCATAGGTGTTCTTGATGTCGGCCGGCAGGTCCTCCCAGGACTCGGCCTGCTTCTCCGTCGACCGGACGAAGTACTTGATGTTGTCGAAGTCGATGCCTGACAGGTCGGCGCCCCAGGCGGGCATCGGCTTGCGACCGAAGTACTTCAGGCCCTTAAGCCGCAGGTCCAGCACCCACTCCGGCTCGTTCTTGCGAGCCGAGATGTCGCGGACTACCTCTTCGGACAGCCCGCGCCGCGCGGAGGCACCGGCCACGTCAGAGTCGGCCCAGCCGAACTTGTACGTACCGAGGCCCTCAAGCTGGTCATTCGCGGTGGTCGTCATATGGAGAGCCCTCCGGACTCTGTAGTGGTGTCTTCCTTCCGCCCGCCGCTGGCTGCGGGGCGGGCGGGAGTGCTGTTCCTAGCGCTGCCAGTGGTGCAGGTCACGTGGGTCGTGCATACCCCGTCGCCGTGTGCGATCGTCGCCAGGCGCTGCACCGGCGTACCGAGCAGCCGCGCGAACGCCTCCGTCTCCGCCTCGCACAACTGCGGGAACTCGGCCGCCACGTGCGCGACCGGGCAGTGGTGCTGGCAGATCTGCCCGCCGCTCGCTGCCTTACTCGCCAGGGCGGAGCCGACCAGCGGCGTGGGGCGCACCGAGGCGGCGTAGCCGTCCGCGTTCAGCGCCTCGGCCAGGGCCTGAACCCTAGCGGTCAGCTCGCCCTGGGCCGCGACCGGGGCATACCGGCGCTCTAGCTCGGCCACCTGCTGCCTGGCGAACTCGGCGACCGCCTGCTCCCCCATCCGCTCGGCGATGAAGCGCAGCGCGCTCGTCGCTAGCCCGTCGTAGGCGTGCTCGAAGGCGCTGCGTCCGGCGTCGGTGATCACGAACAGCTTGGCTGGCCGTCCCCGGCCCCGGTTCCCGTAGGTCCGGGCCGTCCTGGTCTCGACCATGCCCTCCGCTATGAGGTTGTCCAGGTGCCGCCGGATGGCCGCAGGGGTGAGGCCGAGCCGGCCGCCCAGCGTGGCGGCGGTTGACGGGCCAAGCTCGAGGATCAGCCGGGCGACCTGCCCGCGGGTTCCTCGCTCCCCACCAGGGGCAGCGCCAACTGGCGTCGAGGCCTGTGTCACTGCCACCTCGGCTCCCGTCGGCTCGCTTGCTGTCCCCACGTTTTTCACAACGTCAGCATGCCCTAAATCCATGCCACGAAGCAAGTTTTTCCCAACACCGACGTGACGTAAATCACCGGTCCGTGTAGTCGACTATTATCGTTAGCTCCTGCTGGTGCACACGTGAGTGAGCACTTCATGACGTATATGAACGCTGCCCTACCTGGCATTTTACCTAAGCGATACTTATTGCCCAAAAATTGCCATTAGTCGTAAGACATACGGATCTTTACGAGAAGAACCTCACAAGTTACGTTCAGGTAGTCCGCATCCGTCGAACCAGCCGCTACACACGGTGACCTGGTACGGCCAGGGCCTGGTGGCGGCGGCAAAGTCCCGCAAAGCGCGTAGCTTTCACCCCCGCAAAAGGAGCACACGCATGCTAAGACGATGGTGCATCTCCCTGGCCGTCCTCGCTGTCGCCACCGCCCCGGCGCTGACCGCGCTGGCCACGGCATCGGCAAGCGCCCAGGCCGCGACAGCACGTCCGGCGGTGGCTACCGCCCACGTCACGGTCTCCCACGGCGCCCTGCGCAACGGTGGCGTCGCCGTCCACCTCAGCAAGCCGGGCAGCACGGCCTTCAACGGGCACGGCGGCATCGCCCACGAAGAAGAGAGCACGAACTGGTCCGGCTACGCCGCCGACAGTGGCACCTACACCTCGGTGTCGGCCGAGTGGGTCCAGCCCAAGGGCACCTGCAGTGGCAGCGGCGATAAGTACTCCAGCTTCTGGGTCGGCCTGGACGGCTACAGCAGCGAATCGGTCGAGCAGACCGGTACCGACACCGACTGTGACGGCAGCACCCCTGAGTACTACGGCTGGTATGAGATGTACCCGAACCCGTCGTACAACTTCGGCAGCTCGATCAGCCCCGGCGACACGATCAAGGCCTCGGTAACCTACGAGGGCAGCAACAAGTACCAGCTGTCACTGTCCGACGTGACCAAGGGCTGGACCTCGACCACCACCAAGACGCTGTCCGGCGCCCCGCGCAACTCGGCGGAGGTCATCATCGAGGCTCCCTGCTGCACCGGCAGCGGCGGGATCTTGCCGCTGGCCGACTTCGGCACGGTGAACGTTAGCGACTCGCTCGTCAATGGCGCCGCAATCGGCACCACCAGCCCCGCTGAGATCATCATGATCAACAACAGCGGCCAGGACAAGGACACCGTCAGTGCCCTGAGCAACAACGAGAATTTCAGCGCCACCTGGGTCAGGTCGAGCTAGCTCCGCCCCATTCAGGGCGTCGGCCCGGCACCGCACGGTGCCGGGCCGACCGCTTATAGTGGCCACCCGATGGTGCAGGATCGCTTAACGGGGGCATGGACAATCAGTGAACCTTCAGGCCGAACGGCACGTCTTATCTGAGGAAGAACGCTACGCTTTGGGCGCCGAGCTGCACACTTCGGCGAAATCATCGAACTTGAGACCCCGCTCAGCGCATCATCGCGTGTACCGGGGGAAGGAACACAGACTGTATGGCTTCGCCACGGCCCGATGTTGCCGACCTGCTCGACGTTCCTGTCGCGGCGGGCAGCATGGTGATCGCGATAAGTGACCTGCACCTGCCACCCCAGCGCACCGCCGTCTCCGGCCGCTGTGCCGAGATGCTCTCGCGCCGGCTCGCCGCGCAGGCGGGAAGCGACCTCACCGTCGTGCTCGCCGGGGACGTCGTGGAGATGCTGGCCCACCCGGGCACGAACGCGAACACCATCCTCGAGGCGCACGCGGACCTGTGCGAGGCCCTAGCCGGGGTGACGGAGCGTGGCGGCCAGGTCATCTACACCGTGGGCAACCACGACGGCGACCTTGCCTGGGACCTGAAGGCGGCCACCGCCGTGCGCGACATGACCGGCGCCCGGCTGTGCCTGGCGGCCGACCTCGTCATGCCGGACGGCCGCAAGATCCGGGTTGAGCACGGCCACCAGATCGACCCTTACAACTGCTTCCACGATGCCCGCAACCCGCTCGACACGCCGCTCGGCCACCACATCGTCCGCGAGGTCATGCCGAAGGTCGAGTGGCTCGGCCGGGACTGGCTCAACGGCGCCCATGAGATGGCCGACCCGGCCGACTTCCCCTCGTTCATCGCCTCCCGCCTCGTGTACCGCAAGCTGACCAGGCACCTGTGGTGGCTCTTGCTGCTCCCGGTGGCGGTGTTCGTAGTGCTGCGGATCACCCAGGCCGTAGACCTGCGCAAGAACTACCCGCTCGGCGCCCGCTGGCTGCATGACGGGGAGATCCTCGGCTACGGCGCGGCCGTGGACCTGGCGATCATCGCCCTCATCATCGCGATCGTGTCCCGTCGTGCCTGGACGTCGCTGAGCGCGCTGGCCCTCGCCGAGCGCGGCTACGGGCAGAACAAGGCGGCCAGAGGGCGGGCCGATGAGCTGATCGCCGAGGGCTACGCGGGCTTCCTGTCCGGGCACACCCATCACCCCGAGCTGCACGCGCATGGCGACGGCTTCTACGCCAACGCGGGGTCCTGCACGTCGGTGGTGGAGGCGATCGAGACGGCGCGCGGCATGCCGCCGGTCTACCTGCGGACGCAGCAGATCTCCTGGCTCGAGGTGACTGTGCACCAGGACTGGTTCAGCGCCGTCTTGAAGTCGGCGCGCATCGAGCTGCCCGGCGCGACCCGGGTGGAGCGCTTCATGGCCTCCTCCCGCAACCCGCACGCGTCAGCTCCCTGCCAGGTGGCCGCCTGGCCCGACGGTCCCGGCTGGCCCGCCGACAGCCGTGCCCTGCGCAAGCGCAGGAAGGGCAAGCGCGCCAAGGCCGCCTCAGCGCAGCCGCAAAGCGACGCCGCCTAGCCCTAGCTGCACGGAAAATCGTCCCGCAACCGGACGTAACGGCGGGCATGCGCCACGCGAGCATCCGGGCCGGTATCTACTACGCTTTGTCGGGCCCACACGGCATCGCGGTAGCGCGCGGCCTCTAGACTGCGTGCGTGAGTCACGAGCCCGCCGTTGAAGTCTGCGGCATGGTCAAGCGCTACGGCGAGCGCGTCGCCGTGGACGGGCTGACGCTCACCGCGCGCCGCGGCGAGGTGACGGCCATCCTCGGGCCGAATGGCGCGGGCAAGACCACCACGATCGAGACGTGCGAGGGGTACCGGCGGGCCGACGGCGGCACCGTTCGGGTACTGGGCCTGGACCCGGCGGCGGACGGTCGCAGGCTCCGCCCCAAGGTCGGCGTCATGCTGCAGGCCAGCGGCATCCCGCAGGCCGTCCCGGCGGGCGAGTACCTGAACCTGCTGCGCCGCTTCCACGCCAACCCGCTTGACCCGCGCTGGCTACTCGAGGCGGTGGGCCTGGGCGACGCGGCGAAGACCCCCTTCAAGCGGCTGTCAGGCGGCCAGCAGCAGCGCCTGTCGCTCGCCGCGGCCATCATCGGGCGGCCCGAGCTTGTGTTCCTCGACGAGCCGACGGCGGGAATGGACCCGCAGGCGCGGCATGCCACCTGGGACCTGGTGTCCGCGCTGCGGGCCAGTGGCGTCAGCGTGATCCTCACGACTCACTTCATGGAGGAGGCGGAGCGGCTGTCCGATCACGTGGTGATCATCGACCACGGACAGGCGGTCGCATCCGGCACGCCCGCCGAGCTGACCGGCTCAGCCGGCCAGCTGCGATTCCGCGCCCAGCCCGGCCTGGACACCGATAGCCTCGTCGCCGCCCTGCCCGCGGGCACCGCGGCCAAGGAATCGCCGACCGGGCACTACCTCATCGAGGTCCAGACGGCGGTAGACCCGGGCCTGCTCGCCGCGGTCACCGCCTGGTGCGCCGAGCGCAGCGTCCTGCCAAGCTCGCTCAAGATCGAGTCCCGCACGCTCGAGGATGTCTTCCTTGAGCTGACAGGAAGGGAGCTGCGGTCGTGAGCGAGCGGCGAGGCGCGGCGGTGCCTGGACTGAGTGGAGCGACCGAGGAACGAGGGAGCGAAACGAGGGAAGGCACCGCCTCCCGGGCGGCTCAACGCGAGCGGGGGGCACAGTGACCGAGGTCACGCCGGCTACGGCTTCGGCCTTTGAGGGGGTTTCCCTCAGCCCGGCCCCCGGCGCGGCACCGATGCGGCGGATGATCGCCGCGCAGGCCGCCCTGGAGACCAGGACGCTGCTGCGCAACGGCGAGCAGCTCACGCTCACGCTCGTCATCCCGCTGCTGCTGCTGGCGGCGTTCAGCACGGAGAACCTGGTCAGCCTGGGTGTCCCCATGACCAGGATCGACTTCCTGACCCCTGGCGTCATCGCCCTGGCCGTGATGTCAACTGCCTTCACCAGCCAGGCGATCGCCACCGGCTTCGAGCGCCGCTACGGCGTGCTCAAGCGACTCGGTGCGACACCGCTGTCACGGGCGGGTCTCATCGCCGCGAAGACAGCGACCGTCATCGCGGTGGAGCTGCTGCAGGCGGTCATCATCATCGCCGTTGCCTTCGCGCTTGGCTGGACGCCGAGGGCCACCGGGTGGGCCGTCCTCACGGTGCCCTTGCTGGTGCTGCTGGGAACGGCGGCGTTCAGTGGGCTTGCCCTGGCAATGGCGGGGACGCTGCGGGCCGAGGCGACCCTGGCCGTCGCCAACCTCGTCTACGTCGTGCTGCTCGGCATCGGCGGGGTGGTGTTCCCGCTCGCCAAGTTCCCCGCGGGCGCCCGGCCCCTGCTCGAGCTGCTGCCGACCGGGGCGCTGTCGACTGGCCTGCGCGACGCGCTCGGCTACGGTACCGGCCTGCCGGTGAAGTCCGTGGCGACGCTCGCCGTCTGGGCCGTGGTCACGATCGTCGTCGCGGTCCGCTTCTTCCGCTGGGAATGACGGCGATTTCCGGCCACGACGCCGCGCGCTCTCCCGCGGCCGCGCGCACTGCCCTGCCGGTGACCCTGGTGCTCACCGGTGCGGTCTGCGTCCAGTCAGGCGCGGGCATCGCCAGCCGGCTGTTCGCCCAGCTGCCGCCCGCCGCCGTGACCGCGCTGCGGCTGTGGGCCGCCACCCTCATCCTTGGCCTGGTCGCCGGGCCTGGGACGGTCAAGACGATCAGGGACCTGGTCGCCCGCCGAGCCTGGCGTGACACCGCGACGATGGCCGCGTTCGGCTGCGGCCTCGGGCTGATGAACTTCGCCATCTACCAGGCGTTCGCACGGATCCCGCTGGGCATCGCGGTCACCATCGAGTTCCTCGGGCCGCTCGCCGTCGCGGTGGCGGGCTCGCGGCGCGGGCGCCCGCCCGGGCAGTGGAGCGGCGTTGCCCCCGGGTACCTCGGCCTGGCCTGGGCGCTGCTGGCGGCGGGCGGGGTGCTGCTGCTGGCCCGGGCGGCCGGTGGCCACCTGAACCTCGCGGGCGTCGCCTGGGCCCTGGTGTCGGCGGCCGGGTGGGCGGCCTACATCCTGTTCAACAAGGCGACGGGCGAGCGGGCAGCGGGCGCCTCCGGCCTGATGATCGCGATGACCGTGGCCGCGGCGCTGGTCACCGTGCCTGGCGTGATCGCCGGCGGCGCGGCGATGTTCCGGCCGCGGTTCCTAGAGTTGGGCGCGGCGATCGGGCTGCTGTCGTCCGTCATCCCCTACTGGCTGGAGCTGGAGGCGCTGCGGCGAGTGCCCGCCCGGGTCTTCGGCGTGTGGATGAGCCTGCAGCCCGCGGTGGCGGCGCTGATCGGCCTGGTGATGCTCAGGCAGCACCTCGGCCTGGCGGAGTGGGCCGGGATCTGCTGCGTCGTGGTTGCGTCCGCGGGCGCGGCCCGAGGAGGATCGGTATGAGCGACGTGGTGGGCGTACCGAGGCAAGGCGCCACCCGCAAGGGCGCCCCAAAGCGAGCGGAGAGCAAGGGCATGAGCGTAGTTTCCAGGGCGCTGGACTCCTTCTGGCGGCCCACGCTGGGGTCGGTGCGCGGGTGGGCGCTGGCCGCAGTGATCTCCAACGCGGTGATCATCACGACCGGCGCCGCCGTGCGGCTGTCCTCGTCCGGGCTTGGCTGCAATGACTGGCCGACCTGCACCACCTCAAGCCTCATCGCATCCCACGTGACCGGGCAGAGCCTGCTCAACACGTGGATCGAGTTCAGCAACCGGCTGCTGAACTATCCGCTGGTCGCGATCGCGGGGCTGGCGTTCATCGCCTGCTGGCGCTACCGGGCCAATGGCGCGCACCGTCGCGACCTGGTGCGGCTGTCGTCCGTGCTGCCGCTGGGCATCGTCGCCCAGGCGGTCATCGGCGGCCTGGTGGTGCTGACGAAGCTGAATCCGGCCATGGTGGCTGTGCACTTCCTGCTCTCCTCGGGGCTGCTGGCGGTGGCCGTGATCTTGCACGTGCGGGTGGCGGAAGGCGACGGGCCAGCCCGGCCCGTAGTCCGCCCCGACCTGCGCGTGCTGGCCTGGCTGCTGGCCGGGGTGACCGCGGTGATGCTGGTCGCGGGCACCGTGGTGACAGGGACGGGTCCGCTGGCCGGGACGGAGACTGACTCTCACGGGCACTACACGACCGTGCCGCGCTTCCACCTGTCGCTGACGGAGGTGACGCAGTTCCACGCCGACATTGCCTGGTTCATCTCCGCCACGTCGCTCGCCCTGGCCATCGGGCTGCGGTACACGCCCGCGCCCGCCCGGGCCAGGCGGCAGGCCTGGATCGTGGTTGGCGGGGTGATCTTGCAGGCGCTCATCGGCTACACGCAGTACTTCTTGCACCTGCCCGCGGGGCTGGTCTGGGTCCACGTGGCCGGCGCGGTCCTGCTGTGGATCGCGGTCGTGCGCCTGAACCTCTCCACTCGCCGGCGCGGGCCAGTTCCCGCCGACGGCACGGCCGGCCAGGACGGCCCGGTGCCCGCCGCCGGGGCGGCCACCGCCAGCGGCCCCGTCCCCGCCGACCCCACTCTCGCCCTGCCCTAGCGTCCCGGCCCCCGGCGTTCCGGCCGAGCATCCCCGGTCCCGCGTGCCTGGCTGACCGGCGGCCCGGCTATTGACACCGGTTACATCCGGGCCTAGCGTCCCGAGCAGAGAGCCAATGTAAGCGGTGACATAGGGGGTCTCTTGTGACCACCATCTACGACGTTGCCAGGGTGGCCGGTGTCTCGACCGCCACCGTGTCCCGGGTGCTGCGCGACTCTCAGCTGGTGCACCCGGACACGCGGCAGCGGGTGCTCGGCGTCATCGCGGCACTCGGGTTCGTCCCCGATGCCTCGGCCCGCGGCCTGACCCGGCGGCGTAAGGACATCATCGGGCTGGTCGGCCTGGTCCGCAGTCCCGACGAGATCGACGTCGAGCGCACCAGCCTGCTGTTCATTGACCACATCGTGCACTCCGCCGAGGAGATCTTGCGGGCGACCGAGTACTCCCTGCTGCTGACTTTCGGCAGCAGGGGCGAGCAGTTCGAGCGGCGGGTGCGCGCCCTGGCGGGCAAGGTCGACGGGCTGCTCATCGCCGAGGAGATCTTGTCCCGAGGTGAACTGCGGTCGCTGGCCGCCCAAGTGCCCGTCGTTGTCATCGCCGGTGGCCGCGACCTGGCCGAGGCCGACGTCTTCACCAGCGACAACGAGCGTGGCATCGTGGCGCTCACCGAGCACCTGACTGGGCAGCATGGCTACCGCAGGCTCTGCTTCGTAGCCGGTCCCAAGGACGCCCCTGACGCGGTGGCACGTCACCTGGCCTTCGAGCAGGCCGTTACCCACAGCCGGGGCAGCGTACTGGACCAGGTGATCCACGGGGACTTCTCCGAGGACAGCGGCATCGCCGCCGCGCGGGTCCTGCTCGGCGGCGGCTCACTGCCGCAGGCCGTGGTCTGCGCGAACGACCAGATGGCCATCGGCGTCCTGCTTGAACTGCAGCGAGCGGGCATCCGCGTGCCCGCTGACGTGGCGGTGACCGGGTTCGACGACCTTTACCCCAGCCGGGTCATCGACCCGCCCCTGACGACGGTCAGCCAGCCATTCCGCGACCTGGGCGGCCGTGCCATGCAGCGGCTGCTGGCCCGGATCGGCGACCCGGCCATGCCGCCGCGCGCCGAGGTGCTGCCAACGCTGCTGGCCATCCGCGCCAGTTGCGGCTGCCCGTGGCAGGACCAGCAGACGCCAGCACGACACCGCACGCGGCAAGACCACCGGATGCCCGACGAGCACCCGTAGCGGAGCACGGAGTGAGGAGCAGGGAGTGAGGAACACCGGGTAAGGCGGCCCGCGGCCCGCGGTCCCGCCACGGACTAGAAGGAGAAACCTGCATGAAACGACACCGGATCACGACGCTGTGGCGGGGGGCGGACGCCGGGGGTAGCCGCGAGGCGAAAAGGCCGAGGCGGCTCGCGGCGCTGGCCGCGACGCTGGCGCTGGCCCCAGCGGCGGCGCTCGCCGGGCTGACGGGAATCGTGCTGACAGGCGCGGCGGCACCCGCGTCCGCCACCACGGTCCCGGCGGCGCCATCAGGATGGACGACGGCCTTCAGCGACAGCTTCTCCGGGGCGGCGGGCTCCGGCGTGGACTCCCAGTGGACCTACGACACGGGCACGCAGTACAACGGCACGGGCTGCACTTCTAACTGGGGCACCGGCGAGGTCGAGAGCAACACCAGCTCCACCGCCAACGTGTCCGAGGATGGCTCAGGCCACCTCAACGTCACCGCGGTCAAGTCCGGCTCCTCGTGGACATCGGGCCGCATCGAGACCACCGCCGATAACTTCGCGGCGCCGGCCGGAGGCGAGATGGAGGTCTCCGCCTCGATCAAGCAGCCGAGCCCGTCGACCGGCGTGGGCTACTGGCCGGCGTTCTGGATGCTCGGGTCCGGGTTCAGGTCCAGTGGCGCGGGCACGTCCGGCACTATGGACTGCTCGAACTGGCCGTCCACCGGCGAGATCGACATCATGGAGGACGTCAACGGGCTGTCCGAGCACTCGGGGACGCTGCACTGCGGGACCGACCCAGGCGGCCCGTGTAACGAGACCACCGGCCTGAGCAGCGGCCTCCAGTCGTGCTCCGGCTGCCAGACCGGCTACAACACGTACTCGGTCATCGTCAACCGCACCAACACCAGCGACGAGACCATTACCTGGTACCTCAACGGCACCGCGTACTACTCGGTCGCCGAGTCCCAGGTGGGCGCGTCCACCTGGGCATCCGCCGTCGACCACGGGTTCTTCCTCATCCTCGACCTCGCTATGGGTGGCGCCTACCCTGACGCCATCTGCGGCTGCACTGCGCCGTCAGGCTCGACCAGTTCCGGCTCGGCGATGAGCGTCGGCTACGTCGCGGTGTACACGACCACCGGCAGCGGCGGCGGGGGCGGCACCGGAGGCGGCGGAGGCGGCACCTCCTGCACCACCACCGCGACATCGGACATCTCAGCCGACTGCTACTCCGCCAGCCAGGGCACTATCAGCAAGACCACCACGACCGACCCCGACCCCAGTGGCGTGGACTCCAACCAGGCCTCCCAGCTCACCAACGGCGATTACTTGGAGTACGCCAACGTCAACTTCGGGACCACTGGGTCCACGCAGTTCGACGCCAGGGTGGCATCCGGGGCCGCCGGCGGGGTGAGCGGCCTGGTCGAGGTGGCGCTAGACAGCCCGACCAGCACGCCGGTGGGCAGCTTCTCCGTCGGCAATACCGGCGGCTGGTCGTCGTGGGAGACGATACCGGCCAACATCTCCAAGGTGACCGGGACGCACAACGTGTACCTGGTGCTCAGCTCCGGTGCCACCGGTAATCCGGCCTTCGTCAGCCTGCATTACTTCAACTTCCCCGCGACCTGACGCAGCGCCCGGGCACGGACCGCGCCCGGCGGGCGGGCGGCGGCACTGGCGCCGCCGCCCGCCGCCGCGGGCCGGGCCGCTTACTGGGCCAGGCGCTACCGGTCCTCCACGCGCAGGAGGTCCTGCTCGGCCAGGAGCTTGTCTAGTCGGGCCTGGTCGACACGGCTGACGAGGGCCGTCTCCTCCTGGCGGTCACGGACGCACTTGGCCAGCGTGAACGAGGACGTGACGACGTAC
>Ga0335072_10013476_pt1 | contig 11645 bp, 12 predicted proteins | sample Lox_Sample_21_FD_206725 | JGI IMG/M metagenome (GOLD analysis project Ga0335072, IMG submission 206725) | Soil microbial communities from Loxahatchee National Wildlife Refuge, Florida, United States - Lox_Sample_2.1 | ecosystem: Environmental > Terrestrial > Soil > Wetlands | place: USA...
CCCTGGCCGACTACGCCGCGATCGTCGGGCACCTGCTGGCCAAGGGCCACGCCCGCACCAGCGGGGCGTCGATGATCGTCGGCTACGTCGGCTCGTCCGACCGCCTCGACGTCGCCCTCGCCCGGTTTGCCCGGCTGTACGCCGACCAGACCGAGGCCGACCACGCCGCCCTGGTCAAGGCGGCCGACAAGGGCAAGGTCCCGATCGAGCGCGGCCTGTAGCCCGACGTTCTCGCGGGTGGCAGGCACCTTCCTGCTCAGCGCTGGGGCAAGTTCCAGGATCGGGTGTACTTACCGGCACATGGGCTGACCGAAGTTTTGCCTTACTTTTGGTGATGTGAACGTTACTGCCCGGAATGCGCGGAATCGCAGCTACAGCTCCGTCTTAGCGGCCGAGTTCGGCTATCAGCTTGTCGAGATCGGCCACGATGTCCTGCTCACGGTTGAAACCGCGTTCTTGGACAAGGCGGACGGCCTGCCTGGCGATTGCGAGGTCTTCGGCGGACGCGGATGGGATTAGCGAGCCGAGGTCGGTGAGATCCTGGTTGCGGCCTGCCAGCGTCTTCAACGCGATCAGGTGACCGGTGATGGCAACCGGAGCGGAGAGCCGCGGCAGTACCTGAAGCCGGGTCGCGCTCGCGACCACCTCGTTCTCGATTCCGGAACTAGCGAACAGGAGGTCTACGACCACGTCGGAGCCGCCGCGCTCCAGCCGGACGCCGGAGAGGCGTTCGACGTAGTCCTGCTCAAGAACCTCAAGGGGCTGGTAACCGCGGCCTCGCAGCCGGTGGACCACGCCTTCGGCCCCGGCGTCGTCCGCTACGGCGACGGCGAAGTCAAGGTCCTTGGTGAACCGGGGAACCGAGCGGACCGATATCGCAAGGCCTCCGACGAGCGCCCATCTGACCTTCAGCGCGTTCAGGTCGGCGACGGCCCTGCGCAGCTCCTGCTCAACCGGCGTAGCCACGGCGCTCTCTCGACGGCAGGCGCAGCCTCGTGTCAGGCGGGGGCGCGGTCAGCCAGCTGCGCACGAGACCCTCGATCTCCCTGCGGCCCGCGTGCGGATGCTCGCGCCGCATCCGCTGCCGGTAAAGCTTCACGCCCAGGTCGTGCATCTCCAGCGCGGAGCGCATCCGCTCGGCCTCGGGAGTCCAGTCGAAGGCACGAGGCGAGACCGCGCGCCGTCCTGGCAGCCGCGCGATCAGGACCCGGAGACCGACCATCCCGTTCATGTTTCTATCGTACTTGCGGGACTGCCATCGGCGTGGGACGCAGACAGCCCGTGCGGGCCGGATTCCAGTTGGCACAGCATGACTAACGTGGCACGCTCGGCGCGTGATCACCGACGAGGCGGCACGGGAACTGCTCCGCAGCGCCTGGGCGCTGGGCGATGGCACGCGGGTCGCCAGGCACGATGGCGGCATGGGCTCGCAGACGTGGATCGTCGGCCGCGGCCGCGGCCGCTGGGTAGCCAAATCCGTCGCGCCGCACCTGGCAGAGTCGTTCGCGCAAGGCCTTCAGGTAAGCCAGATCCTCGATGACTCCGGCATCGCAGCCGGCGCGCCTGTGCCCACCGTAACTGGCTCAGTCACGGCGGACGCCGCCTCCGGCGACCGGATGGCCCTGCTGAACTGGGTACCGGGCACACCACTCACCGGCAATGGCGAAAACGAGCGGCGGCTGATCGGCACCACGCTCGCCCGGATGCACCGCGTGCTGCGAGACCGGGACGTTCCCGGCAGCCAGCGCTTCCACTGGGTCAGTCCCGCGGCCCCTCACCTGGGCCTGCGCCCGTGGATCCGGCCCGCGGTCGGCGCCGCGGTCGACGCACTGGCCGCATTCCGGCGCCAGGTACCCGGCTGGCCGGAGGGACTGCTGCACGCGGATCCCGCCCCCGAAGCCTTCCGGTACGACAGCGCCACCGGAAGCTGCGGCATCATCGACTGGAGCTCTGCCCTGCACGGACCGCTGCTCTATGACCTGGCCTCCGCCGTCATGTACCTCGGCGGCCCTGACCGCGCGGCCGCCATGACCGACGCCTACGGAGCGGCAGGCCTGCTATCCCAGCAAGAGATAACCGACGGCCTGCCCGTCATGCTCCGCTTCCGGTGGGCCGTACAGGCCGACTACTTCGCCTGGCGCGTCACCAGCAACGACCTGACCGGCATTACCGGGCCGCAGGACAACGAGAAGGGCCTGGAAGACGCCCGCCGCGCCCTGCTCGGCTAGCTCACCGAAGGCCACTTACCCGCTGACCTCCGCCAAGGGAAAGATTGGGTGTTGTTCCGACCAGATGGGCTGATGCGAGTTTTGCACTTACTGTTAGTGGCATGACCGTTACACCCCAGCATGACGCCGGAACCCAGCTCCGGGCAGCGATTTACGCCCGGCTGAGTGAGACCTACGACGCGGCGGAGTCGGTGCCGACGCAGCTTGCCAACGCCGAGCGGCATGCGGCACGGCGGGGCTGGGCGGTGGTGGCGCGGCTGAAGGATGACGGGTATTCGGCGTTCAAGGAGATCCGCCGCGATGACTTCCTGAACTTGATCGGGGCGATCGAGCGGGACGAGGTCGACGTCGTGATCGTCCGGGACGTGGACCGGCTGACGCGGAACCTGGCGGACTGGGACCGGTTCGAGAAGGCCGCGATCGAGCACCATGTCATCCTGTCTGCTTATGCGGGCGGGGACCTGGACCTGTCCACCCCGGAAGGCGCGTATTACGGCGGGATGGAGACGCTGCGGGCCAAGCGGGAAAGCGCGGTGCGCAGCGTCCGGGTCCGGGAGGCGCATGACCGGATCGCCCGGCAGGGCAAGATCCCGGGCGGCGGCCCGCGCTGGTTCGGGTGGACCCGCGTGTACGCCAACCCCGACGCCGCGCCGCGCCAGCGGGTCATCCTGCGGCTGGATGTTGACGAGGCGGAGGCGGCCGCTTTGCGGGACGCGGCGGAGCGGGTGCTGCGCGGGGAGACGATCTACTCGATCACGTGGGAGTGGGAGCGCGGGCAGGTCCGCCCGGTCGGGGGCGGGCACTGGACGGTGGCCACGCTGGCGAGCATCCTCGCCTCGCCGCGTCTGGCAGGGCTGCGGGAGTGGCAGGGCAGCAAGTACCCGGCGCAGTGGCCAGCGATCATCGACGCCGACACTCATGAGCGGCTCGCTAAGATCCTGGGGGACCGGCCGCGCCGGGCGCAGGTGACCGGCCGGAAACGGCACCTGCTGTCGGGGGTGGCGCGGTGCGGCAAGTGCGTCCGACCGCTGTACGTCGATGGGCACCGCTACCGGTGCGCCAGCGGCCCGGGCGGCGGGTGCGGCGGGGTTTCGGTCCGGGTGGACATGATCGAGGAGTACGTCACCGGCGCCGTCTTGGACGCCCTGGAATCACCACGCGTGCAAGAGGCCGTGCAGTCTGGCCAGGATGCCAATGCGCCGCAGCGCGCGGAACTGCTCGAGGAGATCCGCCGCGCGCAGGAAAAGCGAGCCGATGCGCGCCGGGACTGGGCCGAGGACGTCATCGACAAGGAAGACTGGCTCGACATCAAGCAGCGCACCGACGACCGCATCGCCCGCGCCCGCAAGGAATACGACCGGCTCACCGCATCGGCCACCGTGTTCGGCGACATCCCCCCGTCCGACGCGGTCCGCGACGCCTGGCAGGACTGGAACACCGACCGGCGCCGCGCCGCCGTCAAGGCCGTGCTCAACCGGGTCACAGTCCGCCCGGACACCCCCAGGACGCCGGGGGACACGGAACCGCGCACTTCGGGTAGACGCCCTTCGCCAGCGGACGGAATTCGACTGGCGGCTCTGATTGAGTTTGTGAGAGCATTACCGATGCACTGCCAAGACACCAGCGTCATCTATCAGGCGAGCGGCCTGATTTGCCAAGTGTGCCTTACGAAGATCGTAGCCTTGGTGCTATAGCAAAGGAACCATATGGCCCGACCAGAGGATATTCGCTCGATCGCCGACGGTGCATATCGAGAGAAACGAGCTTACCTGGCCGACCATGCATTCCTTGCCGTGCCCGGTGCGGGGCGGCCGCCTACCGATCTGCTCGGCAAAAATGAATGGGACAGCCTTACTGATCTACCGACTGACGTTCTCCTCCGCACCACCGATTACCTTGGATCAATGGTGGATGATATGCTGACACAAGCGCACGCTTGGCTTCTAGCCCTTTCGGCAGATCCATCCACGGCGCCGTTCGTGTTTGATGCACACCTAGATGCACATGATGAATTCAGGGCTGCCCTGTTTCTCGCCGCGCATGGTTTTTACAGGCAGGCAACTGCCGCGCTTCGTAACGCGCTTGAAGTAATGACTCACGCCGTGCGTTTCGCCGTTAGGGAAGACCATGTCGGATACCAGGCATGGCGTACTGGTACTTCTGAGGCGCCGAAATTTGGGAATTCAGTGGATCTCATCGGAAGTGATTCGGCAGTTGCAAGGATAGATGCTGTACTTGGCGGCCCTGGGCTATTCGGAATCAGACCTCCCGGCGTACTGCGATCGCTCTACTCCGACGTCTGCCGGTACGCCCATAGTCAGCCGGGATACACCAATGCGGACATATGGCAAAGTAACGGACCAGTTTTCATCGGCAGAGCTTTTACTCAGTTCTGGCTCGACTTCTCCAACATACTCCTCGCGAGTTATGTCCTACTAAAGATCGCTCATCCGATACTAATCTTGCCAGATGTTATGGAAGGAGTTCCGGGCAACGCGGGCAATGGATGGCTTGGCCTAGCGGAAGCTGCCGTCGCTGCTTACTTCTCATAACCAGCGGTCAAATGCTTTATCGCGCTGGCAGAAAATTCGCCCGAACGTCAGCTAGCGGTTCTCCTTCCCATAGGCCGCCTGGAGTTTCGAACAGGGGCATAATATTATTCGGAATATCGAACTCGGTCCAGCCAAGGGTGAGCAAGATATATGCCATCGCCATAACATCTCTGTAATAGCGATACACTTTTACGAAAGAGTCACGCTCGAAAACAGGGCCATTGCTGCCGTCCCATAGAGTTGCATTGCTCCCGCCTGGCCCTGAGTGTATGTAAGCGGAGAGATCTCTATGGAGTATTCTCAGGACATCGGTGATCGCATCGCCTAGGATGGGTTTGATGAGATCTCTCGCATTGCCAAAATTTTGCGGTTCTCCTGATACCCATGATTGAAATCTATCTGACTCCTGCCGCAGAGTGAATCTGGCGGCAAGAGCCATCCCCTCAAGTGCACTGCGGAGACTGGCCATCCCTTGCCTGTAGTAACCATGGGCAGCGTTGAAGGCCGAAGCATTAAAGTCATCCGCCGCATCCCATCCTGCATTGAATACAAACGGAGCGTAGTCCTCTTGAGGAGGCAAGGCTTGCACCCACGTGTCCCATAGGTCGTGGAGTTGCGCCAGTTGACGGCCGTGCTGGTCAGTTGTCCTGAGCAGCACATCGGTCGGCCCACTCATCAATCCCTGCCACTGTCCCTCCGGGATGAGGTCGGTAATTCCCTCGTAAGATCCCGTTACGAGTGCGAACGCCTCGGCCGGAAGGTAGTTACGCCTGGCCCGGAAGTCATCCGGTGAGAGGTGCGGATCGAAGGTGCCCGTTGCCATGGGCCCAGTCTCTCACGGCCTTTACCATGTCCGAGTGCTGTCCGGGAGCGTGACGTCTGGGCACGCGTCCGGCGGATGGACCTCCGCCGCGGAAGGGGCTTCTTGAGGCGGAGAACACCCGTCTTGGTCTACGCGACTGGAGTAGAGTTGGGCGCGTAACGACTGGATCGCTACACGCGCCCGGTTACTCAAAGCCGCTCTAGCTCGAAAAGAGCTTTTTCGTTGACATATATTGACGCTATTCACAGCAGCTGGCCTACCGATGATTCGCAGCAGGCGCCGCATGTCCGGCGTCAGTCTTGGCGGTCGTTGCAGCGTCGAACTGAACCAGTACTAACCCCCATACTATCTCAACTTCGCCAGCAAGCTCTGAAGAGTTTGATCACCGCGCTTGAAGCGTATCTGCTGAGCTGCCTTCGCGATGAGCAATCTGCACGCGAATTCCTCGATAGACTTCAGGATGTATACGAAAGCTGTGATCAGGAAATTTATGACCGGCCGATGGTGGCCGAGGCCTACGCGTACACTCATTTGATAAGTCGTTACTGTAATTGGTGGGACACCTTTGCCTGTTTGCTCGCCGCCGGCTGGTTTCCTATGCGAGAAGCTGGGCTTCGCGCCTTGGACGTGGGGGCCGGCCCCGGCTCGGCCACTTACGCCCTCCTAGACTTCTCGCGAGCTGTAAATCTGACGATAGTGGATCTTGGCGCGCCTGATCAATTCCGTGCGCTCCTAACGCCTCGTCCAGAGATAGCGATGGTAGAGTCGAGCTGGGCAATGTCACACTTCGTTCATCGCCTTTCAGAGGAGCGGGGACTGGGTGGCCCCTACGGGGCAAGCCTTAACGATTTCTTCAATCTGCGGCTTGTCCGAACGCGTGAGATGAACGAAGAGACCCGTCGTGAGCTGATATCCAAGATCATGGACGAATATGATTCAGGGTGGGACGGGGCGAAATGGATTCTTCGCGAAGACTATCCCGAGTGGCATGAGCCAGACCGCTATCATCTATGCATGATAAGCCATTTCCTGACCTTGGATAAGGTTCTTGAAGATGCCGCCGAAGCGCTCCAGGGTGTTAAGAAGACACTTCCGCCGGGTGGCATCATTGCTGTCGTCGGCGCTGCGCGCACTGGTGGAAAGTATGGCCCTATCTATCAGGAACTCGAGCGGCAGATGAGCGGGCTAGCTCATCTTGAAATCCCAGAACCACCTGTATCTGTCTTTGATGAGGAATCACAGGAACAGCTCAACAAACTTTACCGAAGCATTCAAGGGCGTCTGGTTGAACTAGGCGTAGATCCAGATGCGGCGATGGCGTCTTGGTCCTCAGGAATTCGTGATTTCGTTGTGCAGCGGTGGAAGCCTGACAATAAACCTGTCATCCCGCGATTCAGGCTAGAGGTCTTTCGTGCTGGGCATCGGCCGAAGAAACGACGGCGAGCGTGACGATGCGCGGCCGGTAAGCAAAGACGCGCTGCCTGGTGCGTGCCAACAACGAAAAGAGCGGCGGAGGAAGCGTTCTTCCGCGCGTGGCAAGCCGACGCAGAGAAGCGTCAGTTCATGGTGCAAGTGCACGGGTTCTGGCTGTGTGGCCCTTTACGTGCAGACACGCGCGAGATTTGCACTTGCACTCTGCACTCGCCGTCACGGCCAGTCATGGGACGACGGGAAACGAAGCTGAAACGCGAAAGAGCGGCGGAAGGTTTCCTCCGCCGCTCTTCGCCGTGCGTGGTGCTCATGCCGCCGGTTGGTGGTCATCGCTGGCGCTTTCCTGGGTGCGGGTGCTGCGGGCAGTGCGCAGCAGTGCGGCTAGGATCGCGATCGCTGCCGGGTCTTCAATGCGTTCCGGCAGTCCCTGCCTTAGCCGTGAGCGGCGCGCGTCTTCCGCGCCGGCCCTGCGGATCAGTGCTCGTTCTTCCGGGGTCAGCGGCCGGCGCGGCGGTCGCCGAGTCTCGTGCCTGCCGACCCTGCTGTCACTCACCTTCTTCCGTTCCGGCCTGGCCGTGGTTTTGTCAGTCGTGGGGCATCACCTCCCCGAAACGACTCGCAGGAGTGACATCACCTCCGTTCCGCTGCTCGCAAATCCGGCTGGGGACGCAACGATACGCACCCGGCGGAATCCCAGCAATATCACGGTGTAATAAAAGTTCTTACGCTTTGCTCTGACCGGCGGCTCACGCTGGGTAATTGTCCACGGGATTTGTCTCTGTCTCTCACTCGCGCGTGTCTGCACGTAAGGGCGCGGAGACAAATCCCGTGGACAAATCCGGGAGACAACTTATCCACAGGCCCCGGCTAGCGGCCGGTGACCGGGTCAGGATTGCTCACCGGATTCCCGCATGCGTTCCCGCAGCAGGTAAAGGCAGCTTTCCAGCACGTCGTCGCCGAGGGCCTCGGGGTCGGCGAGCAGGGTCTCGACGGCCAGCATCCGCGCCGCCGGCGCCGACAGCCGGGTGAATGGCGTTACCGCAGCATCCATCGCAGGGTCTCCCTCCGGTTCATCTCCTGGTTCAGTTCCCGGTACCGGTCGGTCAGCGCCGCCAGCATCCCCGCCACCCGCGCCCGCTCGGCCATGACCTCGAAGTCGTCCAGCGAGCGTGGATCGCGGCGGGCATCGTCCGCAGGCTCTCGGGCCTGGTGCGCTCCCATGGGCCGCCTCCGTTCCGGCCGTCCCGCCGCCGGGCGCTGGCGGGGACGCGTTTGTATCCTCCGGCGCGGCTGCCGGATACGGTCCGGAGTGGCATGATTACTGCCATGGGTGGCAGTGGCGAGGGCGGGGTGGCAGGGCACTTCGCCCGGCAGATGCGCAAAGAACGGCAGGCCCACGGCTGGTCACTGGCCGAACTGGGACGCCGGGCGGGACTGGACCCCGCGCACCTGGGCCGCATCGAATCGGGCCGGCGCCCGCCGACCGAGGCGGTCGCCGCAGCGCTGGACGGCGTGTTCCCGTCACGGCGGGGATGGTTCACCGACTGGCTGTCGGAGTCGCGCGAGTGGGCCGAGATCCCGGTGACGTTCCGCTCCTGGCCCGATTACGAGGACCGCGCGGCGACGATCCGCACCTGGAATCCCGGCATCCTCGGCGGCTTGGTCCAGACCGAGGATTACGCCCGCGCGCTGATCGCCGTCCAGCCCGGGGTCACCTCGGAAGTCACCAGCGCGCGGCTGGCTGCCCGCGCTGAACGGCAGCGCCGCGTCCTCGAACGCAAGGACAACCCGCCGTCAGTCTGGGTCGTGGCAGATGAGCTGGCCCTGTACCGGCAGGTCGGCACCCCCGCCGTCATGGCCGCGCAGATGCGGCACCTGGCCCGGCTCGCCGCCATGCCGCTCGTCACCCTGACCGTGATGCCCGCGATCGCCCACGCCGCCAACGCCAGCGGGTTCGTCCTGGCCGACGACGCCGCCTGGTGCGAGCACATGGCCGCAGGCGGCGTCTACACCGACCCGCAAATCGTTACCAGGCTCGCGCAGCGCTTCGATAGCCTCAGAGCAGAGAGCTACCGTGCCAGTGAATCACTGGCAATGATCGACAGGATGGCAGAGCTATGGTCGGCTGGCGTAAGTCCACTTACTCAGACGGCAACGGCGGCGAATGCGTCGAAACCGCCAGCGACGCCGGCATGATCCTGATCCGCGACACCACCGACCGCGACGGGGTCACCCTTGCCATCCCCGCTGGCGCATGGCGCGCCTTCGCCGCCCTGCTCCGGGCCGACGCAGTCAGGTAGCCAGCGCGCAGCGCCCGTCCGAGCCGGCTCGGGGCGATCCCGGGAGTTGTCTACGAGATTTGTCTACGTCTACGTCCAAGCGCCTTAACGTGCAGACGCGGAGGCCGGCCGTAGAGATAGACGTAGACAAGTTATCCACAGAGGTAACGGCGAGTGATTGTCTCATTGTCTCGTCTCATTGCGCGAACGCGCCTTTACGTGCAGACGCGTACGAGAGTGAGACGAGACAATGAGACAACGGAAACTACTTTGAGTCACGTATATGCCAAGAAATGTGACTTAAGTCACAGTGCAAAACTTCGGTCAGCCCATAGCGACGGAAAGTACACCCGATCTCGGCGCAGGAGGATCCTACGGGGCGCGGTCGAGGGTGACGGTGACCGTGTGGTTGGTGGCGGGGATGGTGACGGTCCCGGCTGAGTTGCTGACCGTCCCGGCCGTGGCGCTCGCGATGTTCCCGACGAAGGCCGGCAGGTCAAAGATCACCCGGCCGGACGGGGTGCCGGACACATGGAGCGTCACCGTCCGGCCGTGCCCGGTGATCGTGACGCCGATCCGGCGGCCATCGGCGGCCGCGAAGTTGGACACCGCGATCGGGTGCCCGCCGGTGAGCCAGCTGCCGGGGACGCCGCGACCGACGATGAGCGCGCCGTCGGCCTGCTGGGACACCAGCGAGTCGAGCAGGCCGAGATCACCCATCGCGATGCCCCAGGAGTGCGGCGACGAGCCGCCGCCGGAGGATGGGTGGTTGCCCGCCCACGGGGTTGTGCCGCTGGGCGAGGTCGAACCCTCCCACCAGGCGTACGGGCCGCTCTGATCGTTGGCGATCAGGAACTCGTAGGCGAGGATGCCCTCGTCGCGGTAGTTGTCGCTAGCCAGGCCCCAGGCGCCGTAGGCCGCGTTGTAGGCGGTCGAGTAGAAGCCCTCGCCCGGGTAGCCGCCGAACGTGTTAGCCGGCAGCAGGCCTGCCGCCCGGCCGAACCCGTAGGAGAGGGTCTTGTCGATCAACTGCGCCATCGTCCCGCTGACCGGTGAGGTGACCGGGGCGCCGAGCTGAGCGGCGTTCCACGCCCAGTTGAAGTAGACGCCGGGAGCGGCCCAGTTGGCGTCTTCCGGGTTGGTGCATCGGTTGGCGGTGTTCGGCTCGACCATCGAGCAGGGGATGTAGTCGAGGTGGTTGGCGGTGATGGTGGCCGACAGGGTGCTGTTCACGGCCTTGAGCAGGCTGTCGTACTCCGCGCTGGCCCAGCTCGCCTCGGTTGCGTCGCCGACCGCTTTGGCGAGGTACTCGTAGCCGGCCAGGCCGAGCAGGGCCTCGTAGTTGTCGGACGTCCAGTAGCCGTCGGCGTCGATGTCGTTGGTCTCGCCGATGATCCCGCCCGGCCCGGTCCGGGCGGCCGCGATCTCGTGCGCGGCCGTCTCGATGCTCGGCTGGCTGGCGGCCCCGAGCGGGCCGGGCTTGGCGAAGCGGTCGGCGAGGAACGTCTTGTCGCCGGTCTTCTCGACGTACATCGCCCACAGCCACGGGTAGACCCAGGTGCCGTCGGAGTACTGGGTGTTCGTCCCGACCACGCGGTCGGCCTCGTCGAGCAGCGCGTGCGCCCCGGTGAAGTAGCCCTCGTTGAAGAGGTTGGCGAGGATGCCGATGACGTCGTGCTCGTACTCCTGGTGGTACCCGTTGGTGCCGGTGTCGAGGGCGTTGCCGCTGCGGTCGATCTGGGTGTAGGCGAAGTCGGCCTTCCACGCGTCGGCGAGTTGCTGGTCGGGCAGCGTGAGCTGGGCGATCTGGGTCAGCTGACCGTTCCAGAACGCCTTCATGTGGGCGAAGTGGGCGTCGTAGCCGCCCGCCGCCGCGAGCTGTGCCGCCGTCGGCCACGCGTACGTCCCGCCGAACCTGTCCTCGGCCACCACGTAGTCGTGGTCGACGGTCGCGCCCGCCGCGACCTGATCGGAGGCGCTGTTCAGCGGCACCAGGCCGGAGGTCGGCTGCGGGTCGATGGTGACCGGATGGCCGGTCGGGTTCTGGACCGCGACGCGGCTGTAGATCGCGACGTAGCGGTGGCCGCCGATCGTCACCTGGTCGCCGAAGTTCGTGATGGAGACCCGCGCGCCGTCATCGGCGAAGCTGGTGACCAGGGCAGGAAGGTAGCCGTCGGCGTTCGTCCAGGTGGTCCGGGCGTAGTTGTAGACGCCGAAGCCGTATTCGGCGTTGATGCCGTTGGGCACGTAGAAGCTGCCGCCGAGGCAGGCCGTCGCGCCGTGGGCGTTGCCGAGCCAGCCGATCGCGGAGGCGTCCGCGTTGGGGCCGCCG
>Ga0335072_10013477_pt1 | contig 11645 bp, 8 predicted proteins | sample Lox_Sample_21_FD_206725 | JGI IMG/M metagenome (GOLD analysis project Ga0335072, IMG submission 206725) | Soil microbial communities from Loxahatchee National Wildlife Refuge, Florida, United States - Lox_Sample_2.1 | ecosystem: Environmental > Terrestrial > Soil > Wetlands | place: USA: Florida...
AGCGCGCAGCGCGGTGCCCAGGGCGGCCGTCGTCTTGCCTTTACCGGGGCCGGTGTTGATGAGAATCAGTCCGCGTCGAGCGTCAGTCATTGGAGTGAATGAGGGAACAGTGAACGGAGCGCGAGTGCGAGTTCGAGTGGACAGAAAACCGCTCGCGCAGCTCGAACCAATACACCGGTAATTATCGCCGACACGGAGCCTGCTTATGAAGAATCCGCGAATGCCCTCTGTTTTCGTCCACATTCGCACTCATACTCACATTCACACTCGCACTCGCACTCACGTTCGCACTGCTCCCCGCTTACTGTCGGTGATAGGGGTGTCCTGCAATGATGGTGAAGGCGCGATAGATCTGTTCGGCCATCACCAGCCTGGCCAGCGCATGAGCCAGCGTCATCGGCCCGAGCGAGAGCAGCAGCGATGCATGATTGCGCGCGTCGTCGCTCCATCCGTCCGCGGGGCCAACCGCGAAGACCAAGTGCTGCGCGCCATTGTCGCGCTGCCTGCTGAGCCACGCGGCCAGAGCCTCTGACGACATCTGCTTGCCGCGGCCGTCGAGCAACACCGACACCGCAGGCGTGCGCCCTTTCTGCTTTGCCACCCACTCGAGAAACGCCGACTCCGATTTAAATGCCTGGGTCCGGCAAGGCGCATACGGCGAGCAGCGCTTCAGATAATCCTGGGTCAGCGCTTCAAACGCGTCCCTTCGCCCGGCAAGCGAACCGATATGAGCCAATATGAGCTGCATGCAATGGAGGATAACGCAATGCGCGGGATGGTTTGCGCACATCTTCTCCCGACGGGAAAGCAAGTGCGTTTCAGTCAGGAACTGGCCAAAATTGTAATATCGGGAATTGCGTCTACAAAATCTCATAATTGCGTCACAGCCCGCATTTCGAAGCCTAATGAAATCCGACGAAGTGTGTGATGTGGAACACATTGCACCGCTGCGTGAGTCGTTTACTGTGATTCGTCTCACTCGCAATTGCACGGTCAAAATCGGCACGTGATATAGCTCACGCGCCTCGATTGTCCGTGCCTTCTGCCTGTATTGGCACTCCTCGTGCAACAGTCTCAATAACATTTCTGCAACTCTACCGCTACCAGTGTCCCCCGGGACCACAGCTTGACCCAGGGGGGTCTGAAACCGTTCCTGCGTGTCACTCTGCCGCAGCGTCCGCAGCCATTGGGAGGATTCACATGAAGGCACTCACGAGATGTTTACCATCCGTACTGGGAATATTCGTTGTAATGTTCGCGTTGCTGATCGCTGGCGGCGCGGTGGCAATGGCGCAGGAAACTAGCGGCAATATTGCCGGAACGGTTATCGACAAGAGCGGCGCGGCCATTGCCGGCGCCTCGGTTACTGTCACCAACAGTGCCACAGGGGTAGCCACCACTGTTCGGACAAATGGCGTTGGCCAATTCTATGTCCCCAATCTGCCGCCCGGATTATATGAGATCTCTGCTACTGCTCCAGGCTTCGGAACCTTCACGCTGAAGAGTTTTGCCGTGACGCTGAACTACACTGCATCCGCGGTTCTGACTCTACCGATTGCCAAGACAGCGACAGAAATTGAGGTTTCGGCCCAGGCAGGAATGACGATCGACACCACGACAACTCAGTTGCAAGAGACTTTCGAGCCCCAGGAACTGAAGGATCTGCCGGCGTCCTCCAACGCCAACGGCGTCCTGAATCTTTCGCTGTTCGTGCCTGGCGTCGCATCGGGCGGAGGAATCGGCGTTGGAACCGGCCCCTCGGTCGGCGGCCTGCGCCCTGAAGACAATAACTACACCATCGAAGGCATCGACAATAACAACAAGGGCGTCACCGGGCCTCTCGTCTATGTGCCGAATGACGCCACAGGCGAGTTCACTGCAATTGTCAATCAGTTCTCGCCGGAGTTCGGCCACTCAGCCGGAGGTCAGTTCAACACCACTGTCCTCAGCGGCACAAACCACCTCCACGGCGTGCTCTACGAATACTTCCAGAATCGCAACCTGAATGCCGAGAATGGCTTCCAAGGTGGAAAAGTCCCCAATCCGCGCTATGACAACAATCGTTATGGCGGCCAGGTTGGCGGTCCTATCAAGAAAGACAAGTTCTTCTATTTTGGAAACTTCGAGCGTCAGAGTGTCGGCCAGAGCGTCCAATCTTATCTTTGCGCGCCCACCTCCGACGGATTGAACACCATTACGACGTTCCCCGGCCTCAACGCAACAAATGTCGGCATCTATTCCAAGTACACTCCTCTGGCGCCCACGCAGGTCACCGATAAGACTGACCAAGCCTGCTTTGATGAGGCTTCGGGCCCGCAATACATGACAATCTACGGTGACACGACTTACAACCCGGCGGGTCCTTCCTACGCCGCCAACACTGGCCTGGGCGGAGATTATGGATCCGCAAACCCCACGAACATCCCTCTGGGGAACTTCCTGGTCCTGGCGCCGACCTTCAGCAACTTCGATGTGTTGACCACCAGCGGCGATTGGACAATTTCACCCAACGATTCCATGCGCGCCCGCTACATCTATAACAAATTCACAGGCCTCGACACCGCTGCGGAGATCCCCGCGTTCTACCAGCCGCTTCCTGAGAGGTTCCACATTATTGCGCTCAGCGAGTACCACAACTTCACTCCCAACCTCATCAACGAAGCTCGCATTGGCTTCAATCGTTTCTCGCAGCTTTACCTCTCAGGCAATTTCGACTTCCCGGGGCTCAATGTGTTTCCCAACCTGTATATGTACGATCAGGGCTTTATTGATATGGGCCCCGATGACAATGCACCCCAATCCACGGTTCAAAACCTTTATCAGTTCACTGACAACCTGACTTGGGTCAAGGGTAAACACAGCCTGAAATTCGGATTCGATGGACGGAAGTTTATCGCTCCGCAAACCTTTACCCAGCGCGTCCGCGGCGACTACGAGTGGGATTACCTCACCGAGTATTTGCACGATCTGGCCCCCACAGGCTTCGGCGAGCGATCCACCGGCGACTTCATTTATTACGGCGACCAGACGGTCTTTTATGCCTACGGCAGCGATACCTGGCGCATCACCGACAAGCTCAGCCTGGACTACGGCCTGCGCTACCAATTTACTGCTGTGCCCGTGGGCGAGCGCGCTCAATCTCTGAACGCTAACGCCAGCGTGCCAGGACTGGTCAGCTTTACGTCGCCGCAGCCGCAGAAGCTACTCTTCTTTCCGCGCGTGGGATTCAACTACGCTTTCAGCCAAAATACATCCCTTCGCGGCGCTTTCGGCACAGCCGGGGATCTGCTGGACGACAACCTCGGCCTGCTTTCTTTCCCACCGCAGTACTCGTCAACCACTGACGTCAATACTTCTGCTAGCCCCTCGGCTGCCAATTGTGCGGCGCCACAATACACCGCAGGATGCGCAACCTTCCTCGCCAACGGCGGGCTGCCCGCCGGCACCGGTACTCTCAATATCTTTCCCAATACGCCGGCCGGTATCGCGGCTGAGCGGTCGGCGACTTCGGCATGGCTGCCTACGGACCAGATACTGCCTTACGCCGAGACCTGGAGCCTTGGGGTCCAGCACGTGGTTCACAATGTCTACACCTTGGAAGTTCGCTACGTTGGTACTCGCGGAATTCACCTGCCCACCCAGGATCAGATTGATGTGGAACCCCGCGTGACTGCCAGCAACAAGCTTCCAACCCTCATGAGCGCACCGGGAATTACTGACCTGAGTTCCATGTACAATTCCCTGGCTGACATCAAGTCGCTGTCCAACATCGTGCCTGCTTGGTCTGCTGCCGGATTCACAGGAAAGATCACGTCGTATCGGCCGCTCTCCCAGTCGAACTACAACGGCTTGGCGACAAGTCTCAAGCGGCAATTCACAAACGGGCTGCTTCTGAACCTCGCCTGGACCTGGAGCAAGACCATGGATGACGCTACCGCGGCAACGTTTTCAACCGTGCTTACTCCGCGCCGCCCGCAGAACTCACAGGACGTGGCAGCGGACTATAGCCGCTCCGCGCTCGACCGTACGCACCGCGTTACCCTGGTCGCCGTGTACGATCTGCCTTTCTTCAAGACTTCGACCTGGCTGCTGAAGAACACAGTCGGCAATTGGGAAATTGCCCCCACATATACCTATGAATCGCCCGAGTACTTTACCGTTCTCTCCGGCATCAACTCCAACCAGAACGGCGACTCCACCGCCATCGACCGCACCATTTTCAACCCCCAAGGTGCTCCACACACCGGCACGAACGTCACGGCTTATGCGAATCCAAATCTGGCCGTTTTTTGCGATCCCTCAACAACGGCAACCGATCCGAACGGCACCATTCTGTGTAATGCCGACCTCGTCGCTTACGCGGCAAATAATCCCAACGCTCGTTACATTACGGCTGCGGCAGGGACCTTGCCGAACTCGCAACGCAACACCGAACCGATCAACCCGACCAACGATTTCGATGCCACCGCGATCAAGCGTTTCAACGTGGGTGAGTCCCGCTCTGTAGAGTTCCAGGCACAGGCCTACAACCTCTTCAACCATGCGCAATACTTTCCAGGCTCAATCAATAACGTGAGCAATCCCGGCACCAACACCTTATCGCTTTCGTACCAGACCGCGTCCAGCCCGGCATTCGGCGAGGCAGGCAAATTCTTCAAGGCCAACGCGCGCACGATGCAGTTGACGCTTAAACTCAACTTCTAACCGATCCAAACAAGCGCGCCAACGGGAAGCCCTCGGGCTTCCCGTTTTGCGTCTCGAATCGCCACTCGCAAATTGCCGTTGTCAAATCGACCAACGCGTTTTGCCGATGCGCAGAATTAATCTCAAAATACGTCCACGATCATCTCCAGCCCGCTTTAAGGCCCCTTCCGCTCGCATTTTTCCGGCGGGTCGCCTAGGAAACTTCCTTTCCGCGTATTGGCGCGCTCGGCAACAAAACTGTGCTTTTTGGCGGTTCCAGAAAGAACCAATACAAGATTCCATAGATTTAACCCCATCTTCCATAATCGGTAACCCCCGATAAACGGATTATTTTCAATAAGTAAGGGTCTGTTCTATACCCCGTTCCGAATGGCACTGTTCGTGCAGTAGAATCTCCGCATCCCTGATCGTTCCCGATGCACAGGTTAGGGCGGCTTCCCAATTCCACCGGGGTCAAACCTAGAAACTTAATAATGCTGTCGGACTTACCATTGCAGCCAAAGGTTGAAGGAGTAACTATGAGATATTTCAGACTGCAGAGTCTCATCATGGCGTGTTGCCTGATGATCGCTGTGGCTTTTGCTTTTAACGTCGCAGTTCCCGTAATTTATGCCCAATCAGATATTTCCGGTGACTTGACCGGAACCGTAACCGATCCTTCGGGTGCCTCCATTGTGGGCGCGACGATAACCGTGACCTACACTGCCACCGGGGCAGTGAGCGAAGCCAAATCCAACAGCACTGGCAGTTTTCGCATCTCCCTGCTCAAGCCGGGCGCTTATACCCTCAGAGTTTCAGCCCCAGGTTTCCGCGACTCAGCCTCTGCGGTTAATGTAAGCGTTGGCCAGGTGGCCACTGTCAACATCCGCATGTCTCTCGGCGCCGCCGCGCAAACCGTTGAGGTCTCGGCCAACGAGGAACTGCTTCAGGTTGAAGATGCCGATGTTGCGACCGCGCTCAATCTCGAGCAGACACAGAACCTGCCCAACCCCGGCAACGATCTCACGTTCTGGGCACAGACCAGCCCCGGCGCTGTCATGAATACCCAGGGCGGCTACGGCAACTTCGAAGTCTTCGGCCTTCCCGCAACCTCAAACAACTTCACGCTGAATGGCGGCCAGGAAGACGATCCCTTCCTCAACCTGAACAACTCCGGCCCCTCGAACCTGCTGCTCGGCAACAACGACATTGCTGAAGTGAACGTCGTCACCAATGCCTACAGCTCTGAGTACGGAACCTTCGGTGGAGCACAGGTCTCTTCCATCAGCAAGTCGGGCGGCAACAAGTTTCACGGCAATGCAGAGTACTGGTACAACGGCACGATATTTAACGCCAACAACTGGCTGCTCAAGAATTCCGAGCTCGCTGGCGGCGCAACCAATACGCGTCCAGGCGATGTCGACAACCAGTGGGCAGCGTCAGTCGGTGGCCCAATCTTCAAAGACAAGACCTTCTTCTTTGTTGACTACGAAGGCATCCGCTTCGTGACCACAAATACCGAAGGCGTCTATATCCCCGACCCGGCATTCCAAACGGCCACAATGAGTAATCTCGCGGCTTCCGACTCCGAAGTCCAGGGCGAAGCCGGATATTACACGAACAACATTTTCGGCACCTACAACAATGCTCCCGGCGCAGACCGGGCCACTGTGATCTATGACTCCAAAGGCAACGACACCGGCGTCGAAACCTTTGAATCGGCCAGCAAACTTATGTTGCAGGAATGGTTCCTGGCCGGCCGAATTGACCAGAACATTGGCGCTAATGACCACGCCTTCCTCCACTTCAAGATTGATCGCGGTCTGCAGCCTACCTATGCCGATCCGCTGACCACCGCGTTCGATGCCAACAGCTTCCAACCCGATTACGAATCTCAACTTGGCTACACTCACACGTTCAATACCAACATGGTGAACCAGTTTCTGCTGGCTGGCTCTTATTATGGCGCCGTGTTCAAGATGGCCGACCTCGCAGCGGCGAACGCCATCTCGCCTCAGACGCTGGACTTTATCGATGGAAGTTTCACCGGCCTTAACAACGACGGCACGGCCTTCCCGCAGGGCCGCAACGTGACCCAGTATCAGGTTCAGGACGATCTGAGCGTTACCAAAGGAAAAGCTACTCTCAAGTTTGGCGGCTTCTACAAGCGCGACGACGTTTCCGACTTCGATATGCAGTCGTTCACCACCCCGCTGATCTTGGAGGAAGAGCCCTTCTTGGAGTATGGCGGCGCGCTGGAAGAGTACTACAACCGCTTCTTCCTGAATCCGGGAGCTGGCGACCAAGCGGTGGGCATTTCAATTTTAGGCGCTTATGCCGAGGCTGACTGGAAGCCGGTCTCAAACTTCCAGCTCAATGCCGGCATCCGCTTCGAGAAAGACTTTAATCCCATCTCCAAGCAGGGCAACTTTGTCCGCCTCTTCAGCGACTTCTTCGATGAAGCTGCCAGCATGAACACGACCACCACCAATTACGACCACCTCATTACCCCCGGCCACCAGGCGGCGTTTGTCAACTATACGCCGTTCATGATTGAGCCGCGTCTCGGCTTTACCTGGTCGCCTAAAGAGGGCTCCAACACCGTGGTTCGCGGCGGATTCGGATTGTTTACTGACGTCTTCCCCGGCGTGATTGCCGACAACCTTTTTGGCAACTACCCGCTCACTATCAATGTAAGCACCGTCCCCGACTTGAACTTCATCCTTGGGGTCAACGACACCATGACAACCAACCTGGTGCAGCCTGGGCTTGCCGATAGTTCAAATACGATGGCTGCTAACACCGCCGCGAATTACCAGAACGGCTTCCATAGCAACTATGCAACGATTAGTGGGGAGCCTGTTTGCCCCATGTGCGTGGGATACAACGCGGGCACGGCGCCCCCGAACTTCACCAACGCCGCGCAGCACATTCATTACCCCACCTACGAGGAGTTCAGTCTCCAGATCGAGCACCAGTTCAGCAAGTCGCTCAGCGTGAACGCTGGCTACGTGGGCAATCACGGCACACATGAGCCGGTTCAGAACATAGCGTCGAACGCATACGATGCGTCCTTCGCTGGTTTGCCTACTGCGCCGCCGGCTGGTGGCTTTGGCTCGATGAACCAGATCTACACTGAGGGCATGTCGAACTATAGCGGCCTCATCATTAGCGTGGTGCACCGTTCGCACGTCCTCACCCTCCAGGGCAACTACACCTGGTCGCACACTCTTGACGATGTATCGAACGGCGGTATCAACCCATTCTCCTTCGCCACGGGCAACATCAGCACCCAGATCGATCCATACAACCTGCGCTACAACTACGGCAACGCCGACTACGACAGCCGCAACGTGCTCAACGGGAATTACCTCATCGACATTCCTCACTGGCGCGGGCCTCGCCTTGCGGTCGATGGCTGGACCCTCTCCGGCACTTTCTTTTACAACAGCGGCTATCCGTTTACGATGGTTGACAGCAACGCTACCCCCGTTTATGACGGCGAGTACTATCCCGATAACACAATCCCGGCGGCCATCGTTCCGGGTTCGGTTTCGAATCGCTGCGGAATCACCAAATCCAGCCCCGGTTCGATCTGCGGCGCCTTCAACTCCGCATTCAATGCGGGCGATCTAAATGCGGCCACCAGTTTCGGCACCCAGGAGCGCAACCAGTTCCTCGGACCGCACTATTTCGACACGGACTTCGGCGTTATCAAGTCCTTCCCGTTGGGTGGCTGGGAAGGTGCGAACTTCAAGATCGGCGCTCAGCTCTTCAACATCCTCAATCACCCGAACTTCGGTCAGCCCAATGGCGATGTAGGCTCGCCGTCCTTCGGAACCATCACCAGCATGGCGAACCCACCCACCAGCATCTTCGGCTCGTTCCTGGGCGGCGACGCTTCACCTCGCCTCGTGCAGTTCAAGGGCGTCATCACTTTCTAAGCGCCTGAGACACACATCAACCCCGCGGGGGAGAGACTCAAGTCTCTCCCCCGCTTTCGTTTCACCGCACCGCAAACTTATACCGCTCTGCCGCGTCAAGGTTTATAGGAAACGTTGGTAGAGCTCGGGTGCCGCAGATTGACGCGAACCCCTAAAAATTGCCAAACTCATTTCGGCAGGCTTCCCTTGCCGAAGCTGAAACAGGAGAATCCCCATGACACCAACCCGTCGTGTTGCAACGGCTTTCACGATCGTTTTCATTCTGATGCTGGCTTTGCCCACTGCCTTTGCGCAGGACAAGAAAGCATGGGTGATGGCCGAGCTGACGAGTAAGCTCGACACAAAGACGGCGAAGGTGGGCGACTCGGTGACTGCGGAGACAACTGCGAAGGGCAAGCTGCCTGACGGCACCCAGATTCCGCGGGGCGCGAAGCTTATTGGCGTAGTCACCGATGTGACCACGGAAAAGGCCGGCAACGGAATGTCGATGCTCGGCCTCAAATTCCAACAGGTTGTGGTGAAGCACGATCCGCCCATCGCCATCCATGGCGGCCTGCTGGCCGTGGCGCCGCCCCCCGATGCGAGCGGCGAGGTTCCCACCAGCTCCACGGGCATGCGTGGCCAGGGCCTGCAGACCATGGGCAATTACGGCCACGACCCCAATAGCGACGAAAGCGGCATTCACCCAGGCAGCACCGTGAATGGTGTTGGACTAAGCACGTCAATCAGCAGCGACGGCACCACCGAGATGCAGGGCAATCACACCGAGGTCAAGCTCGATAAGGGCTCGCTCCTGCAGGTTGCGTTGCTCTAAGACTTTCGAGCTTTGGCGCTCGACTTCTTTGCGGCCTTTTTCGCCGCCGGCTTGGGAGCTGCTTTCTTCGCTGCCGTCTTTTTCGGCGCCGATGCACTGCTCTTCGCAGCGCCCTTCGCCGGCGCTTTAACGCGCGCAGCCTGCGTTTTGGCCTTGAGCGCGGCCTTCAGCTCGTCATCGAATTCAGAGGGCGTGATGGGCCGCGCCGACTTGCGCAACCTTTCGATATCGTAAAACTCGCGCCGCTCTTTCAAGAACACGTGAATCACGAAGTCCACGTAATCCAGCAGAATCCAGTCGCCCTTGCGCCTGCCTTCGACGCTATTCGCGTACGCGCCGTGGTCGCGCTTCAGGCGCAGCTCAATCTCATCGGCGATTGCAATCGCCTGCCGGTCGTTCATTGCCGATGTGACGAGAAAAAAATCCGCCAGGCCCGAGTCAATTGGATCGAGCTCAAGAATGCGCGTGTCCTGGCCTTTTTTGTCTTCGCAGACCGCGGCTGCGGCCTGGACTAATATGCGCGTCTGTTCGTGCGCCGGTGTGCTTATCATTCGTTCGCGTCAGTCTCCACGTTCAATCGTATCGCGCCCTTTCCACTGGAGTAAACAACCGGGGCGCATAAGTTACCTACCGGTAAAGCCCATGGGCCCGCACGTACTCCGCCACTGCCTCCGGCACCAGCCGTTCGCCCTCAGCATCATCCTTTCCGGCTCCGGCCCGCTTTCTCATACTTCCCCGAATCCTGGTAGCGCTGATCTCGCAATCGAGCCCCGGCAGCAAATAAAACTCCGCGCGCTCGCCGGAACCGTTTCGAATTTCGTAGGCCCGAACATCCACATTCCCGGCAATCCGGTCGCGTTCCGGGGTCGCTTCAATCGTCAACCCCTGCGGCAGCGACGATTTGACACCTTCAAGATGCTCGCCGGGGCGCGAGGCAACAATCAGAGACGCCGCAAAAGGAATTTCGCTGGCGCGATGCCAATTGTTCAGGCCAAGAAACGAATCCGCGCCCATAAGAAAATACAGCCGGCATTGAGTTCCCAGTTCCGCCCGCAAACGCTCCAGAGTCTCGAGTGAATAGTTTGGCTCTCCCAGCGCGTTGGGCGCATCGGCCAGCGAAATATCGAATCGCGGCTCGCCGGCAATCGCCAGCCGCGTCATCGCCAGCCGGTCTTCAAAGCTTGCGGTCGACCCGCGCCGCTTCAGCGGCTGAGCCCCGACGGGCGCAAACAACACCTTGTCAAGCTCCAGGCCCACAAGCGCGGCGCGCGCCACGGCCACGTGTCCCAGGTGCGGCGGATCGAAACTGCCGCCAAAGAACGCAACGCGCCTTCCCTCAAAGAAATCGGCGCGCGGCTGGCCCTGGTCCGGCTGAGACATGCCCACATGCTAACAGCCATCAACGACAAGAGCCTTCTCCCTCAATCCAAGCGGCCCGGATCGTCCGATAGAAGGTCGTCCGATAAAATCGGACCTATGCGCTACGTCCTCCTCGCCCTCGCGCTTGCCGGAGCCATCGTCTCCGGCCTCGCCCTTCGCATCCACTACGACACAGGCACCGAGCCCTGCTCAATTAACGAGCATTGGGACTGCGGCATCGTAAACCACAGCCGCTTTTCGCTCTTTTATAAAGTGCCTGTTGCCGCGGTCGGCATCGCCGGGTACCTGCTGATCGGCGGCCTGGCCTTCGCTCGCTTGCGCTTTACATTGCTGCTCGCTTCCCTCGGCGGCTTTCTATTCGCCTTCCGCCTCTCCATGATTGAGCAGTATGCGCTCGAGGTGTGGTGTCTCTATTGCGCAATTTCGCAGGCCATCATTGCGGTCGTGTTGCTGCTCAGCATCGCGTGGCTTGCAGCCGATTACTTCGCCCTCAAACGCGCCGCCGGAGCGTGATGATGCCGCCGTATGCAACGATCCCTGTCACATGCCCCAGGACTCGACCGCTGATAAACTTGAATATGTAAATGCTTAAAGGCCCATACGCACGCTGGATGTATAAGTGGGAGACGCGACTGACCACGCGCGACGAAAATCGCGTGGTACGGCCGCTCGAATGGGGTTTCGAGTGGATTGCGCACTTTCTCGAGTCGCACGGCTTCGCTTCGGCCATTCCCGGTCCTGAAGTCGAGCGCGACCCAGCCGCGGCCGAGGCTGCCATGGTCCGCATCAACCAGCTCCTCATCCGCCACAGCGACAAGTTTTTC
>Ga0335072_10013478_pt1 | contig 11645 bp, 11 predicted proteins | sample Lox_Sample_21_FD_206725 | JGI IMG/M metagenome (GOLD analysis project Ga0335072, IMG submission 206725) | Soil microbial communities from Loxahatchee National Wildlife Refuge, Florida, United States - Lox_Sample_2.1 | ecosystem: Environmental > Terrestrial > Soil > Wetlands | place: USA...
CGATGAGCGCTAAGGCGGAGATAAGCGGCCAATAAGCTGGGCTACGATGATTTTAGGGCAGAGGTCTCAGGGTCGGACTTTGGGAATCCTGACGGAGGCTTCCGGATCGCATATTCGGTCACTGGCAGAGTTTCGTCGTTGGCCTGAAATGCCGCGCCTTCGTGCATGGGGCTGATCTTGACTCCCACCCGTTGTGCATCGACCTCATTCAGGACCGCCTCGACCACCTCGAAGAGGAAGCGCGAGCGATTTTCCAGGTTTCCGCCGTACTCGTCCTGGCGCAGGTTGGTCGCAGCGTTCAAGAACTGCGAGATCAGATAGAGATAGTTCGCGAGGATCTGGACACCATCGAAGCCGGCTTCCATCGCGTTCCGCGCAGCCCGTCCGAAATCCGCAACCGTAACTCGAATCTCCTGTTTCGTCAGAGGCCGCGGTGTGACCGTGGGCTTCCTCCCCGTTGGTGTCACTGAGATCTGACCCGGATTGACGTCCGATGCGGACACGGGCTGCGCGCCGTCCAGCAATTCGCGATGCGAGATCGCTCCGGTGTGCCAGAGCTGCGCAATGATGCGCCCGCCGGCTGCATGGACGGCATCCGTGACACGTCGCCATCCGTGGACCTGCGGCTCAGTCCACAATCCTGGGGTATCGGCCCAGCCAAATCCTTCCGGGCTGATCGCGGTAGCTTCGGTGATGATCAGTCCAGCCGAAGCACGCTGCGCGTAATAGCCTGCCTGCAAGGTCGTGGGCACGTGATCATGCGATTGAGCGCGCATCCGTGTGAGCGGCGCCATGACGATGCGGTTAGGAAGATCGAGGTCTCCCATCCGATAGGGTGTGAGAAGCGGCTGATTCGACATCACATGAACTCCTGCATAGATCAACTGAACGTTCTTAAGAGATGACTACGATCGCATCGACCCGTGAGGGATAAAACGCCAGATGGTCGCGAATTCCGGAGACTGCCTCATGCGGTTGCTCATACGTCCATACGGCATTCTCCGATCGGGAACCGCCGATGGGAATGCTGTAATAACTGCAATCACCCTTGTACGGACAATAGGTGTAATGTGTAGTCCGACCGAGCAGCGACATGTCAGCATCGCTGCGCGGCAAGTAGTAAACGGGCGGGTATCCCTTCTCTTCCAGTCGAAGTGTTCGCGCCGATTCTGCGACGATCCTGCCAGCGACCGTTACGCGGACCTTGCCCTCAACCGGTGAAATCGTAATGCGATGATCAGGGCCAGGAATCTTGATCTCTTTGCCTTTGCTCAGAGTGTTATTCATTGCGTTCCTCAGGTCAGTTAAAGCTTCGAACCGCCATCGACTGGAATACTGGCACCCGTGATCCAGCGCGCCGCATCGGATGCTAGAAAGGCGACCACGTCGGCAACATCCTCGGGTTTTCCGAGTCGCTTCAGGGCCTGCATTCCGAGTGCGATCTCTCGTCCCGCATCGGTCTTTGTGAAGTTCGACATGTCGGTGTCGATGACGCCGGGAGCATCAGCGTTGACGCGTATGCCACTCGGCCCGAGATTGGCGGCCCAGTTCCTGACCAGAGTCTCAAGCGCTCCTTTGGTAGAGGCGTAGGCAAGAATCGAAGGGTTATCCAGACCGGCCTTGCCTACCACCGAACGGGCTCCAAGAGAAGAGACAACAACAACGCTTGAACCCTCGCCAAGAACCGGCAAGAGTTGCTGCACCAGGAAGAACGGGCCTCGGACGTTCGTCGCAAAGAGGCTGTCAAAGTCCTCCACCGTGTGATCCGCAATGCGAGCGGACTTGCTGATTCCGGCATTGAGGACAAGCACATCCAATCGATCGCCGACGATGGAGCGCACTTGTTTGGCTAGCAACGAAGCGCCGTCGCGAATTCGCAAATCCGCCGAGACGGCATCGGCGCGCCCACCTTTCCTTCGGACCTCGACAACGAGGGACTCCGCTTCCTGTCTTGACCGACCGAAGTGAACCAGGACGTGCGCCCCGGCTTTGGCAAGCGCCGATGCCGTCGCGCGGCCAATTCCTCTGGATGCGCCCGTCACGAGAGCGGTTTTGTTGTCGAACTCACGCATTCATTCCTCCGTCCACCGTCAGATTCGCTCCGGTGATATAGGAGGATTCAGGACCGGCAACGAACGCCACCATTGCAGCGATCTCATCTACATGCCCATAGCGGTCGAGCGCCGTTGCCGCCTTCTGCGGCACCGCCCAATCACCCGAGGCGGGATTCAAGTCCGTGTCGATCGGGCCTGGCTGGACGTTGTTGACGGTAATGCCGCGGCTCCCTACCTCTCTGGATAGGGCCTGGGTACCCGCCCCGACATGCGCGCCCATCTCCAACATGCGTCGAACCGGTGGCGTCCTCTTCGCTGCTTCAGCACCGTAGCGTTTGACGAAGTATTCCCCCTGGAAGGCCATGCGATGCTGGACCGCAACGCCGCCTCCGAGCGCCACCGTCCGAGCAATGTTCCGATCCGAAATCGTCTCCGCATGATCGAAGAACCAGTGCAGCCCATTGAACGGGATGTCGCGGTCCACTTTCTCAAAAACATTCAGGAATCGCTCAATGGACTCGTTGTAGGTGGCGTGCAGACGGAAAGGCCAGCGCTTCTCGGCGAGTAGCCGGACCACGCTCTCCAATTCAGTTTCTAGAGCGTTTACGAGGTCCGGTCGTGGCTGGAGAAAATCCTCGAAATCCGCGGCTGAAAAGACAAGATTCTCACCCGCGCCATTGAGCCGCATCGTGTGGTCCCCCTGGTAAAGAGATGCTGAAGAGGTCCATTTGCTGAAGTCTTCCAACTCATGTTTTGGACGCTGCGGATACAGGTTGAACGCGACCCGCAGGGTCATCTGCCCGCGCTTGTGCAGGTCCTGGATAACCTTATAGTCGTCGGGATAGTTCTGGAATCCGCCGCCAGCGTCGATTACGCTGGTGATACCGAGCCGGTTTAACTCACGCATGAAGTGGCGGGTTGAGATGAGCTGATCTTCAAAGCCAAGAACAGGACCTTTGGCAAGCGTGGAATAAAGGATACTTGCGTTAGGCTGAGCGATCAGCATGCCGGTGGGCGCGCCTCGCTTGTCGCGCTGGATTTCGCCTCCCGGTGGGTCGGGTGTATCCTTCGTATAACCGACTGCTCGCAGAGCCGCCGCGTTCAACATTGCCCGGTCGTAGAGATGAAGGACAAATACAGGAGTGTCAGGAGCGACTTTGTTTATCTCTTCAAGGGTGGGCAAGCGGCGCTCTGCGAACTGAAACTCTGTCCAGCCGCCGACGACACGGACCCATTGTGGGGCCGGGGTGCGCAGGACTTGCTCTTTCAACATGCGCATTGCATCGGCAAGAGAGGGAACGCCATCCCAGCGAAGCTCCAGGTTATAGTGCAGCCCCCCGCGGATCACGTGCATATGGGAGTCGTTAAGCCCGGGAATCACTGTGCGGCCGCCCAGGTCGACGAGTTTTGTGCCGGCCTCGGGAGTCTGGAGCAAATTGGAAGAGGTGCCGGCGGCAAGCACCTTTCCATTCTCAACAGTCATCGCTTCGGCGAAGTACGGGGTCGAGTTGGTCGCGATCTTTCCGTTATGATAGATCGTCTTCTGAGACATAGCGTCCTCCGAGGTTACTGAGCCGGTTTTGGAGAAAGTAAGGCGGGGAAGGCGGTCACGCTTCCCCAGCTACTACTTACTTGTGGGCTAGCTCAAGCGGCGGCGTCCAATCAGGAAGTTCCGTTGGCGACGCGCCATGCACCATCGTGTAGGCATATTCGACGCCCATGCCGTATGCACCCCCGTGCGTCTTCACAATGTCCATTACTGCGTCGTACGTTTCTCTGAGAGCCCAGTCCCGCTGCCACTCGAGCATGACCTGAATCCAGGTCACCGGTTTGGCCCCTGCCTGTTCCACGCGGCGCATTGCGGTATCATGCGTCCTGACGTCGAGGTCGCCACAGAGGTCTTCGACCACATACACTTCGTAGCCGTCCGTAATAGCCTGGATTGTCGGAAAAGCTACACAAACTTCCGTCCAGAGCCCTGCGAGCACGATCTTCTTACGACCTGTGGCCTTAATTGCCGCAACGAACTTTGAATCGTCCCAGGAGTTCATGCTGCTGCGTTCGATGGGTGTGATGTCGGGGAACTGCGCTTTGAGTTGCGGCCAGATATAGCCACTGAAGGCTTTCGTCTCGACCGTGCTGAGGACCGTGGGCAGGCCGAACACTTTGGCGGCCTTTGAGAAACCCACGACGTTGTTAATGAGGGTCTGACGATCGATGCTGGTAATTCCGAACAGCATCTGTGGTTGGTGATCGATAAGCGCCACGACGCAATTGTCTGGCGTGAGCAAGCCTTTTTCACTTCGTTTTGCAAGCGACATAGCTTCATCTCCTTAGTTCGCGTTATCAGCGCGTAGGTTTAGGATTTCCTTGCAGCGCGTCTGTCCACGCAGACACTCCGCGCCCGTTGTCCTGTAGTTCACGGAAGTTCAAGTACGGCGATCGATGAATACCGACTTCACCGACCGGCCGCGCCTCAAATCGCGGCGCCGGCCGGATGAATTCTTCGCGTTCATGCAACTTTTGCTGTCGAAGCCTGACTTTCGGATTTGGTTTGCTTCGACTTCACAAGGTCAGCTGCGGACGCTCCTTCGAGCGACAGCCCGTAGCCGACTTCCCGCACAATGCGCTCTTTTATGGGCTGGATGAAGTGGATCCTCGTATTGCGCCGTGTTACCTCGGGGACCTTCAGGTAGAGCGCGGCCAATTCCTGTGCCCGGGCGAGAGCCTTACCGTTCGGCGTGACCTCAGCCACGACCCCCCATTCGTGTGCCGTACGTGCCGTCACCGGATGGGGATTTATGAGGAACACCTCGGCTCGTCCCGCACCCGCGCGATAACTCCAGGTGGTAAAGATTCCGTCACCCGGTGTAACGCCAGCGGCAAAATGGGCCACATCCTGGAAGGTCGCACCCTCGGCAGCCACAATCACATTGGCGAGCAGCAGATAGTCGGTGTGAATATGCGCGCGCCCCTCGACCGCGGCAATGACCGGCACACGTATGTTGGCTATGTTTTCCAAAACCTGAACGCCTTCATCGTGAATCTGGCTCCAGACACCGGGATCGCCGGGGTTGCCCCAGGATGACCAATCGACATCTGTAATGAAATCTCCGCCTGCGCCCGTCAGGATTACGATCTTGTTGTCTCGATCCTGCGAAATACGATAGAAGGCCTCGACAAACTCAGTGTGAGTTTGTGCGGTCATGAGGCACGGCCCTCCGTTGGTGTGAAGTGAAACTGTCAGCACGCCGTTGCCGTCTCGAGTCAGCTTTACGTATTGAAATGCAGTGAAGTAGTCAGGTTGAGCTGTTTGCATCGGAGTCTCCTCTGTGTTTGGGTGCTCGAGTTAAATCGTCTGCAACCGTTTGAAAGTCTCAGACAATTTGCACCTGTGCGCACACGCTCTTTAGCGGAGCACGCCGAATGCCAGGAATCAGAGTCGCGACCTCGCCTGAATTCAAAAGGGTTGTTAATTGGCGAGTCCCGCCAGCACTCGTTGCGTGGCAAATCTCTGACGTCAGGGCGGGGAGCAGATTGACGTGACGCACGAGCGCAGTTCGCTCAGGCGCTCAACTTACCTTCAGAAAAGCCCGATGTTTGCTCCGCCGTCGTTTTGCAAGCGAAGAATGAGGACGTCCGTCGGGCCCGGGTCGTCGTTCGTGGCCCCGGTTCCCGAATGTATACGGCTAAAGCTTCGACTCAACCTTCATCGGACTTCGCGCATAACGCTAGCTATGGCTTGCATCTGACGTCGTGGCAGAAAAGAGATTGACGCGGCGCGCGAGCGCGATTCCACCACGCATTCAACTGAGAGGTTGAGACAATTCCCGACTGATGTTACTTGGATCGTGTCGATGTGGCGGTTGCTTCCGAGTGCCGTCGCCGGGGGCTAGCGTGGAGGTAATGAAATCTCTTCTCCACCTCGGTGCTCGAGGGGGGCTTTTGAGCCCGGTTGCGCTCATATCTGCACCCCCTTTTCGTGGCACGCTCATTTGGCTCGGCTACCGGATGAGATTCACCTTCGCGAGATCGATAATCTCGTCCCCATACCCGTTGAGAACTGCCCTGAGAGCGAAAAGGCCGAAGCCTTTTGCCTGCTCGAAAGTGATGGTCGGAGGCATCGACAGCTCCTGCCTGCTTACAAGAACCTCGATGAGTGCCGGTCCGTCGTGTTGGAGGGCCTGCTCAATCATTGGCGGTACTTGATCTGGCGTTTCTGCCGTCAGTCCAAGAAGACCGGTAGCTTCGGCCAGCTTTGCGAAGTTAGGGTTCCGCAGATCGGTTCCAAAATCGACAATCCCCGCCGCCTTCATCTCCAGTTCGACAAAAGCCAATGACTCGTTCTTGAAAACGATGATCTTGACAGGCGCACGCAACTGGTACAGGGAGAGCAGGTCACCCATGAGCATGGCAAGGCCACCATCGCCCGATAGTGAGACTACCTGGCGTCCCGAATTGCTCACCTGTGCGCCTATAGCCTGGGGTAATGCATTCGCCATCGAGCCATGGTTGAAAGAGCCGAGCAGGCGCCGTTTGCCGTTCATAGTCAAATAGCGTGCCGCCCAGATAGTCGGCGTACCGACATCACAAGTGAAGATTGCATCTTGAGCAGCCAACTCGTTGAGGACTCGAACAACATATTGCGGATGGATCGGTTTCTTGCCAGAGATCCCTGTCGCAAGTTCGTCGAGATCCCTCCTCACCTTCTGGTAGTTTTCAAGGGAGGTCTTCAAGTGCCAATCGTCCTGGTTTTGCGTCAGCTTTGGCAGAATGGCCTGCAGAGTTGCTTTTGCATCTCCTACAAAGCCATAGTCGACCTTGGTGCGCCGGCCTAATTGTTCTCCCCGAATGTCGATCTGTACGACCGTCGCGTCCTTGGGGAAGAACTGCTGATACGGAAAGTCCGTTCCGATCATGAGCAACACATCGCAGGTCATCATCGCGCGATAACCCGACGAAAACCCAAGCAGACCGGTCATACCCACATCGTATGGATTGTCGTGCTCGATGAATTCTTTTCCACGCATGGCATGCACGATTGGTGCGTTCAATCTGGCCGCAAGTTCAACCAACTCCGCGTGAGCTTCCGCACAGCCCGCCCCAGCTAGGATCGTTGTCTTCGCGGACCCATTGAGGAGGGTTGCCAACGTCTCGATTTCATCCGCGGTGGGACATACAGTAGGCCTGGGCGGGGGAAAATGTAGCCGTGGTCCCTCTTCCGTTGCATCGCGTAGCGCGATGTCTCCGGGAATCGTAACTACTGCGACTCCACTGCGCGAAATAGCAGTCTGGATCGCAATCTCGAGAATACGCGGCATCTGCTCCGGATGCGCGATCGATTGGCAGTAGTGGCTGCATTGTGCAAAGAGGTGTTCCGGGTTGGTTTCTTGAAAATAACCGCTGCCAATTTCGCTGCTGGGGACCTGAGCTGCGAGCGCGAGCACTGGAACGCGGCTGCGATGGCAATCATAAAGACCGTTGATCAAATGCAGATTGCCGGGGCCGCAACTCCCCGCGCATATCGCCAGTCTTCCAGTCAGATGTGCTTCTGCGCCGGCCGCGAAGGCGGCTGCCTCTTCGTGGCGCATGTGAATCCATTGAATCTGCTTCTGCCGTCGAATCGAGTCGGTAATTCCGTTGAGGGAATCGCCGGAAACTCCGTAAACCCTTTCCGCGCCGGCCGCCGCAAGAGTTTGCACAAGCAGGTCTGCCACTGTTTTTGTCGCCACCGTATCCCTCCTTCTTCATCACGCAAAGCGGCTCGTTCACTTGGATCGCCATGGTTACGACTTCATTGCGCTTGCCCTTTGTGTTTCAAGGTTGCAGGAAATCGAGCAACGCGGCGGTCACTAGTTCGGGCTGCTCTTCGTGTGGAAGATGGCCTGACAGGGGGATGGGTGCAACCTTAAGGTCTGAAGCCATGTCGTCCCAGAGTTTCGCCATGTCCATAACTTTCGCTCCAGAAAATTCGGCTCCCCACAGCGCCATCGTGGGGCATGCGATCTTTTTGTCCGCATCGGCGTAATCCTGTTCGAGATCCTGACGCCAGGCGCTATAGTCGGCAAACGCGCCATGCAGACCGCCCGGCTGGGCATACGCCTGCGTGTATACGGCGATATCCGCATCGCTCAACGCTTCCGGATTGTAGGTCCAGTCTCCGAAGAGGTACCGCAGCCACATCTCTTCGCGCCCCTGTACCAGCGCCTGAGGAAGATGAGGCACACCCTGGAAGAGGAAAAACCAGCCGAACTGGGCGAATGCCGCACTCTTCGTGTCAAAGATAACTCTGGTCGGGATATTGTCCAGCGCCGCAAACCGATCGACCGCTTCGGGATGATCTTTTACAAAGCGGGTTCCCACTCGGGCGCCTCTATCGTGACCGATAACAGCGGCCTTCTCAATGCCCAGGCGTTGCATTAGCCTTCGAATATCGTTGGCCATGGTGCGCTTGTCATAGCCGCTCGCCGGCTTATCAGTCGCACCATAGCCGCGCAGATCAGGCACGATGAGCCGATAATGTTGCGCCAGCGGGGCAATCTGGTAACGCCAGGCATACCAGGTCTCCGGGAAGCCGTGGAGCAAGACCACAGCGGGGCCTTTCCCCGCTTCTACGAAGTGCATGCGTAAACCGTCCAAGTCTGCGCGATGGTGCCGGATCATCGATAAATTGGCGTTCATTGTGAACTCTCCTGACGAAAATGATGCAACATCTCAAGGAGCTACAAGGCTTCGCCCCTCTAACGATTCTCTTGCAGCTATCCTGCTGCGCCATTGAGCCGAGTTAGCTCTTCGAGAGTGAAGACGAAAGACTCGTATGGCTTACCGGTCGCTTGCTGCAGGCCCATCTCACAAGTCCGGTTTGCTGAAAGGTAGATGTCCGCGGGATGCGCGTCCAGATAAGCCTTCTCCTCGCGTGTACGCGAAGCTGACTGCACGTGAGCGCGACGTAATGCGTCTTGTCGTTTCCGGCATGCTTACGAAACAGATTGCCTCAAAGCTCGCGTTGAGCGAGGTCACCGCGACCGTCCATCGTGGGCATGTAATGCGCAAGATGCACGCCAATTCCCCGGCCGAGTTGGGACGAATAGCAGAAAAACTTAAACTTCCTACAACGACCTAGACCTCGAGCCGCAAAGGCGGCTGCGCTCTTGGACGATTAAAGCTCACCCTATAGATACCTATCATTGTCCTTATCACAAGCCACAATTGCATTTTGCGGTGGCCGCATTGACCCTGTACCTGTATGGCCAGAGAGAGGGTCCCCAAAATGGTCGCGGTTGTTGAAGACGATGAATCGTATCGGTTCGCGATGCAACGTTTTCTGAAATCAGCTGGCTTCTCCGTGCGGTCGTTCCAATCCGCAGAAGACTTCTTGAACTCTGGCTGCCAGCAGGAGACAGGTTGCCTCATTGCCGATATCCGCATGCCCGGAATGTCAGGCTTGGATCTTCAGGCAAAGCTGAACGAGGATCATTGTCCGATCCCCATTATTTTTGTTACGGCACATGGAGACGAAAAAATGCGGCTGCAGGCGATGCGCGGGGGAGCCGTCAAATTCCTGGCTAAGCCATTTGACGGCGCAACTTTACTGGAGGGTGTTCGAGCGGCCCTGGGAATCGAAAGCTAAGGCCGAGTTCAGCTAGGTTCTGTCGAGAGGGATACTGTGGCCAACATCAAATCAATTCGGTCCGGAGACCCGGAAGACAGATATCGCCAGTTTGATCAAATCATCGGACAGAGTGCGGCCCTCGAGGCAGTTCTTGAGAAGGTTGAATTAGTCGCGCCTACCACCTCAACGGTATTAATTCAGGGGGAGACCGGCACCGGGAAGGAACTGGTCGCAAAAGCGATTCACAATATCAGTCCGCGCTACGACAGTCCCTTCGTCAAGGTGAATTGTGCCTCCATTCCTCTAGATTTGCTTGAAAGCGAGCTCTTCGGTCACGAGCGAGGAGCGTTCACCGGGGCGATCTCGCAGAAAATCGGGCGCTTCGAACTGGCCGACAAGGGAACGCTTTTTTTGGACGAGGTTGGCGATATTCCGCTGTGCTTGCAACCCAAACTGTTACGGGTTCTGCAAGAGCAAGAGTTCGAACGTCTGGGAAGTACTCGGACCCACCGCGTGGACGTCCGCGTGGTATCCGCCACCCATAGAGATCTGGAGCGCATGGTTAAGCGCAGCGAATTTCGCGGCGATCTCTACTATCGTCTCAATGTGTTTCCAGTGCAACTGCCGCCATTGCGGGCGCGCGGTGATGATATACCTGCTCTTGTCCACTATTTCGTTGACTTCTATGGCCGCCAGATCGGAAAGCGCGTTGAACAAATTCCTGAAGAAACCATGTTGGCGTTGCGCTCATACGATTGGCCTGGCAACGTGCGTGAGTTGCAGAACCTGGTTCAACGTTCGGTAATCCTTTCTCATGATGGCGTCCTTCCGAATCCGCTACCGTCGAGCCATCTCGAGACGGTAACCGTAACGTCGAAATCCGCGGCGCTGAAAGAAGTTGATCGAGCCCTGATTTTGCAGGCACTAGAAGAAGCCAACTGGATGATCGGCGGGCCGGAAGGGGCTGCAGCCAAGCTAGGACTCAAGCGCACCACACTGTTCTACAAAATGAAAAAGCTAGGTATCTCGCGCCCCACTCCTACCCGTCGGGTAAGGGTTTCGGCAGCAGTAGCGCTCGAGTCCGCAGAGTCGTCTGCCACACTGTGATACCTCCCATGCTCGCATTGAAGCCGCAGACCGACACTACGCCCGCCCCCATGGGGGCCGTCTTGCGCCTCCCGTTCGATCAGAAGTTTCCCCTCCCCGGCACGATCGACGGGTATACATGTGAGTCGAGTCCATCAGGATTCAGCAGTTTCGTTTCGAGCGCTTTTGTTCCAGCTAGCAACCGAGGAATGCTCTCCGTGTGCCGAGCGGTCATCTTGCTGGTAGTCGTTTGCCTTCATTCCTCAGTCGGCATTGCTCTCGACTCCACAACTCACATCTCACAATACGGTCACAGCATTTGGCGGGTGCAGGACGGATATTTAGGAGGAACCCCAATGGCTATCACGCAGACTACAGATGGGTACATCTGGGTCAGAACTCAAGGCGGGCTCTTCCGGTTTGACGGTGCGCAGTTCGTTCGCTGGAGCGCGCGCCCCGGAGAGGAATTGCCCTCGGGCGATTCCATGCTGAGCGCCAGGGATGGCAGCCTCTGGCTTGGAACTCAAGCCGGTCTGGCTCACCTTGTCAACGGGCGACTGACTCTCTTGGAGAAAGGCTGGGTCTCTTCGCCCCTCATTGAGGACAAAGATGGAAGAATCTGGTTTTACCACGTTCGACCCGGTGACCGGACACATCCCCTTTGTCAGGTTCTGCAGGGCGCAGCTCATTGCTACGGAAAAGAAGACGGGCTTGATATACCCGGCTCCAGCGCCATGGCCCAGGATGCTTCCGGAGATCTCTGGGTAGGAAGCGAGAGAACTCTTGTCAGATGGCGCCCCGGTTCCTCCGGGGCTTCGAAAGTGTACCGTCCGCAGACGCTGAAATCCAATCCGGGAGAGCTCGGCGTGGCAGCGATAACATGCGCCGCCGAT
>Ga0335072_10013479_pt1 | contig 11645 bp, 5 predicted proteins | sample Lox_Sample_21_FD_206725 | JGI IMG/M metagenome (GOLD analysis project Ga0335072, IMG submission 206725) | Soil microbial communities from Loxahatchee National Wildlife Refuge, Florida, United States - Lox_Sample_2.1 | ecosystem: Environmental > Terrestrial > Soil > Wetlands | place: USA: Florida...
AGCCGACCATTCCATACGTAACATCATTCAACTGCTCGAAGCTGCCTGAATTTGTTGAAGTATTTCTGTTTACGAATAAAACGGTAAGAATCTATACCTTATAAGACACCCTTGATCATCCCCGATCCGGATTAAACCATCAAAATCGCTCGCTGTTGATTCACAGACAAATGGCAAGCTTCTTGGTACTGATCTCCAATGGAAACTAGTCCGTTCCGAGTTGTTATCCAAATGCCGATTGACGGTTTTTCGGTCTCTTGGGAGTTACCAAGAGAACCGCGTCCATTTCGAAATGGAATCCCTCGTTCAATTCCGGTAGATCAATTTCAAGGCTGACATTGTGGCGGCACTCTGAGATTGAAGCGCCCCCAGGCAACCATCGAAGTTCCCCGGAAGCTCTGAATTGGCCAAGTCAAAAGTAAATCGGAAAGTCAGAAGTTGATTTTGGCCGCAAGTTGAACCTGGCGTTCAAGGCGTTGGAACAGCGGCTCTGTGCCTGCGGAAGAGACCTCTCCAAAAGTTGTTGTTCCAACCGTAGCCGCGGGATTGTTGAATTGCGGCGTGTTGAAGAGATTGAAGAACTCCGCGCGTAGTTGCAGCTGTTTCGATTCAGTCAAGTGGGTGTTCTTGAAAACTGAAAAGTCGATATTCTTCGTTCCAGGACCTTGAAGGATGTTGCGTCCGGAGTCGCCCCAGGTCCCCGCGGCCGGATTCGCGAATACCGCGGTGTTGAACCATTTTAAAAGCGCGCGCTGGTCGCTCGGCAACGATCCGCTGCCGCTGATTTCAGCGCGCGGGGTTAGGCCATCTCCCACACCACTCGATGCTGTGACGGAAAACGGAAAGCCATCATAGTACTGAAGGATCGTATTCACTTGCCATCCACCCACAAACCGTCCAAACACGCCCTTCGCTTTGATGGGAAGTTCATAGGTGGCGCTGGCGACAAAGCGATTCGGAACGTCCTCGTCTGAATTGCCGTAGTCGGCACGGAGATCGTAGGGATTCATCGCATTGCCGGTGGCGCTAGCGGTGCCGGGGCTGCTGGTATTTTCGTCCAGAGCGTGGCTGTAGGTGTATGAGGCTAGGAAGTTGAGGCCACGCGCGCGGCGCTCGGCCGTAACCTGCAATGCATCGTAGTTGGAGATCTGTTTGGTTTCAAGCTGGTTGATCTGAGCGAAGAACGGGTAGGGTCGCGCAGTCGAAACGGTGGTCGCTCCATTCAACCCGAGCTGGCCCGCGTTGATGTCGCGCAGATCGTCCAGGTGAACACCCTTGGTTCCAACATAGGCGAACTTTAGAACGGTCGAAAAGGGGATCTGCTGCTCGATGGCCGCGTGCCATTGTTCACTGTAAGGTGTTTTTGCATTTGGATCCTGAGCATAGGCGGGCGTGTTGGGGTTCAATGCGCTGCCAGATGTGACATAAGTGTGAGCATATCCATCCGATGCGAAATTGAAGGGCACTCCGTTGCTGGCTGCTCCGAACGTGGAGGAGTTATTGAACGCCCAGTAATTATCGATTGGAACATTGGCCGACAATCCGTCGGAATTGGTGACGTTCGGAGCGGAATAATAGATGCCGTAACCGGCATGAAAGACGGTTTTGGAAGTAATCTTAAGGGCGAATCCCACGCGTGGAGCAAAATTCAGGTTGTTGCCGCTGAGGCCGCTGCGCGGAATGCCGTGGGTTCCAACCTGTTCGAGGGCGGTGGTTGAGATAGAGGGAACGAAGTCATACTCTTTGTTGTTCACCTCAGTCCAGGGCCAGCCAAGGAAGTTCTCATAGCGGAGCCCTAGATTTAGCGTCAGCCGGTTACTGATCTTGTAGTTGTCCTGCGCATAGAACGACAGATCGCTTTGCCGCAGGCCGACCCCGGTCGGATAGGAATAGGTTCCGCTCGTGGGGGCCCCGAAGAGCAGATCGGTCCATGCCAACCCGGTGTAGCGCGTGCTGTAGGCCTCGGAGCCGTGTTCGGCTGAGGTCTGGAACATGTTGTATTGCAGGCGTACGAATTCGAATCCAACGTCGAGGGAGTGCTTACCGCGAACCAGGTTGACGTTGTCGTCGGTCTGGTAATTATTCGTTCCGATCTGCGTAGGGCTGTTGCCCGCGTCGCCGATGGTCGCGTAGCCAGAGAAGGTCATCACCGGCAGTCCATCGGACATGGGCTGACCTGCAATCTCTACGCCGGGAATGCCAAGCTCGGTGGGAAGGTTCAGCCCCTCGTCCCAGCTTCCGGCGTTGACAAAGAAGCGGGACCAGCCAAACCGCACTGTGTTGACGGTGGTTGGCGAAAGGATGTGGGTTTCGCTGAGCACAGCTTGATTGGCGGGGTCCGTGGCGGGTCCGCAGATCACAGCGCCGACCAGAGGCACGGGTAGAATTCCTGGCAAGCTCAGAGTATCGAGGGAGTGGCTGTAGCGAAGAAATCCGCTATCGTGATCTGTGAACTTACGGTCAACTTTCACGTCGAATGCGTCTGAGTTGTCGATACGCAGCGGATTGAATAGAAAGTTAAGGGCGGTGGTCGCGCCAGTGACATTCGGCCTCGCATATTTCTGATAGAACTTCAAAATATTCGCGCCGGTTGAGTCGATGTTTGGATCGTTTGCTGGAATGAAGTTATTGGCGTAAGTAGCTTGTGTCACTGGGTTCTTGACGCTCTGCGGGTAAGCGGAAAAATCATAGCCTGCGGAAGTGATGTTGACGTCCGGAACACTCTCGGTGTCGGTCTGCCCCTGGGCAAGACGCGACCCCGCGTAATCTGCAAAGAAGAAAGTCTTGGGATTGGCGCGCTTGAAGAACACCGGGCCTCCGAAGGTTGCGCCGAACTCGTTTTGCCGGAGGGGCGGCTTGATGGCCCTGGCGAAATAGTTTCTCGCATTCAGCGCGGAGTTGCGAAAGAAATCAAATACGTCGCCGTGAAAGTGCTCTGTGCCCGATTTGTAGACCAGGTTGATGGTGCCACCATTCCCCCGCCCGTAGCGTGCGTCGGCGTCGGCGATATCTTCACTAAATTCCTGAATCGCATCGATGGGCGGGAAGATAACAACCGCGAGTCCGTTGTGGTTCTCGTTGTCTCCAATACCGTCGAGGAGCAAACGGTTCTCCTGATAGCGAAGGCCATTGAAGGCAAAAGATGTGTCGCCGCGCTGCATGGTGTAGGGGACACTGGTTGTCTGGGTGTATGCAGGTAAAGCGCCGGCGCCCAATCCGACCAGCTCAGCGAAGTTGCGCCCATTGAGTGGCAGATTCTTGACGGCCTCCTCGGTACGGAGATTGGAAACGGTCGAGCTTTCTGTATCCAGCGTTTGGCCGGAAGCCTGGACCTCAATGGTCTCGGCGTTGGCGCCGACTGTCAGCGTTGCCCCAGCGTCGACGCGCTCGCCCACTTCGAGTCGAACGTGCTCCACAGCGCTTTTGAAGCCTGGCGCTTCGATCGTGACGTCATAGTCTCCGGGAGCCAGCGGCGGCGCAACGTAGAGGCCTTGCGCGTCCGTTGCTATGTTGCTCGCCAACCCGGTTGCAGTATTTCGCACTTTCACCTGCGCATTCGGAATTACCGATCCGGTGTTGTCCTTTACTACGCCCGTGATGATTCCGGTTTCAACAATCTGAGCCGGAACCGAGTAAGCCGCAATCGCAACAACCAGGGCGGCCAACAACCCTAAGAGATTACGTTTTGCGGTAGTTCGCAATGAGAAGAATGCAACGGACATAAAATGCCTCCAGATGCGATCGATCTCGATCGCTCGCGTTAAGAGATTGCGGCGTGGCGTTGTGGAGCATTGCAGTGCACACCCTGGGTGCACACTGGGTTAGTTAGCTGCATGACGACTTAAGGCAAACCAGGTACCTATGCGACTTGCGGGCTGGAGCAACGCCTCCGCTCTCTCTGGTTGAGTCGACCTTGCGGCTGCAACTTTTCTTAAAGTGCGTTATTCAAATCGCGTACATCGTTTGTTGCGAGTCGGAGATTGGGATCCCACGGAACTGGGGGGTGATCCCGCACAGAACGATTCGGCGGCCATGAAGGGTCTGGGAATCGCGGCAGAGAAAGCGCCAATCGGCCTGTTCGAGGGGGTAGATTTCATGGTCATAAAGTTTTTCTTGCCAAATGTCTAGTAACCCGGTAGGCTTTATATAGTCGATCTTGAGCTAAATTGCAACCGAATTCTTGATCGTCAATTCCGGAGCTTTGCAATTCGCTGTTCGCATCCTGCGTCTTTCACAACTTCCCGAGGAGACTAACGTGTTCCTGTTTTTCTTACATACCTGGTTCGTCTGGTGGATACTGGCTATTGCCTTCATTCTCCGTTGGGTACATATGGTCGCCAAGCATTCTCCTCAGGAGTCGCCCTGTAGAAGCTACCAGCGACGGCAAATCTTTGGTGCCGAGCCGGTGCGCTCTCACCAATAAACAGATTCCCCTTTCCTAATTCTGCGATCAGCGGAGGCTCTTCAATGAAGGCGCTTCACGTGATGGCCAAGCCCCACGGCCCCATCTGCAATCTCGATTGCACCTACTGCTACTACCTGGAGAAAGAAAATCTCTACGCAAGCAGCGGGCGCGAATTCCGCATGTCCGACGATGTGCTCGAGACGTACATTCGTCAGTACATTCAGTCGCAGCCCGCGCAGCATGTGAGCTTTGCCTGGCAAGGAGGCGAGCCCACGCTGCTGGGGATTCCATTCTTCGAGCGCGTAGTCGAGTTGCAAAACAAATACGCCGACGGAAAGACGGTCGACAACGCATTCCAGACCAACGGCACATTACTTGACGACGCGTGGGGAGAGTTTCTCGCGCGCCACGGGTTCCTGATTGGAATCTCGATCGATGGGCCCGAGGCGATTCACGATGCCTATCGGGTAGACAAGGGCGGCAAGCCGACTTTCGCGCGCGTATTGCGCGGTCTCGGCATTTTGAAAAAGCACGGGGTAGAGTTCAATACGCTCACCGTCATCAATCGCAAGAACTCCTATCGCCCCAACGAGGTTTACCGCTTCCTGAAGGAAATTGGCAGCAAGTATCTGCAATTCATTCCCGTTGTCGAACAGGTTGCAACCAAGCCTGATGCCAACGGGTTAGTTTTGCTGAAGCCGTTCTCGCGTCAGGAGAGCAATGTTTCCGACTGGTCGGTCGAACCAATCCAGTTCGGGCGATTCCTGCAGCAGGTCTTCGATTCCTGGGTGCTTCAGGATGTGGGCCGCGTCTATGTGCAGATATTCGACGTGGCGCTTGAGTCCTGGTATGGCGCGCCTCAAACACTCTGCGTCTTCGCTCCAACCTGCGGCAGCGCACTGGCATTGGAGCATAACGGCGATCTCTATTCATGCGACCACTTCGTCTATCCCGATAATCGCCTGGGAAACATTATGCGGACAGCCATGACGAGTCTTGTGAATTCACCGCAGCAGACCCGCTTCGGCAACGCGAAAGAGGCCGGCCTTCCCTCCGATTGCCGCCAGTGCGATGTGCGTTTTGCCTGTAATGGCGAGTGTCCCAAGCATCGCTTTACGCAAACTACGGCAGGGGAGTACGGGCTGAACTATCTCTGCGCGGGATACAAGCATTTCTTCCATCACATCGATCCGTATATGCGCTTTATGGCCGAGGAACTGCGGCAGAATCGAGCGCCGGCGCGAGTGATGGAGTGGGCCAGGAGCAGAAGAGGTACGACCGCTCTATTTGCCGCGCCACAGAAAAACCAGGAAGTTGCTCTGGCATAGCAGTCTCTCGCGCCACGCAGCGGAGATGCGTTTTGCGCTTGCCATCTCACTCTTGACTTTATAGATTCCGCACCGCAGCCGATCGAAGATCGTTGGCCCGATTGACAACCCATCAACCGAGTCATCTCCAAATGACTTTTCCATCCATAGGAGCTCCATGACAGAGAAAAGCGTACTGAAGGCGTTGACAACGACCTTAATCCTTGCGACAAGTGCAAGACTCTCACTGCACGCACAAGAAGCACAGCCGTATCAAGGCGTGATTGGCAGAACCCTCGCAGACTCAAAAGAATGGTGGCCGGAACCGGTAAAAGCGCCCGCCGGCGCGCCGAACGTGGTGTGGATTCTATTGGACGATGTGGGCTATGGGGCTGCCGGCACCTTCGGCGGGCTCATCAATACTCCCACTTTTGACTGGCTGGCCAGCAACGGTTTGCGCTATACGAACTTTCATACCTGCGCCATCTGCGCCCCAACACGGTCGGCGCTGCTGACCGGCCGCAATAGCGCATCCGTGCACGAATCCGGATTTTCTGACACGGTTCTCTCTGCCGGTTTCCCTGGATGGGACGGCCGGGTTCCCGCCACAGCCGGAACCATTGCCGCAATTCTTCGCGCCAACGGCTACAACACATTCGCAGTTGGCAAATATGGAATAACCCCCAACGAAGACTCGACCGATGCAGGACCGTTCGATCACTGGCCGACCGGGATGGGCTTTGATCACTTCTTCGGTTTTCTGGGTTCGCAAACCGATCAGTATCATCCGGACCTGGTGGAAGACCAGGCTCACGTCACTCCAGATGGCCGCCATTTGAGCGCTCAGATCACCGACAAGGCGATCTTGTACATCGACCGTCAGGAGAGAGTTGCGCCGAACAAACCGTTCTTCCTTTACTACGCGCCGGGCGCCACTCACGCTCCGCACCAGGTAGACAAGTACTGGAGCGATCAATACAAAGGTAAGTTCGACAAGGGCTGGGACTGGTATCGCGAAGAGGTCTTCGAGCAGCAAAAGAAACTTGGCGTGATTCCTGCCAATGCAATACTTCCCGATCGAAACCCGGAAATTAAAGCCTGGGATCAGTTGTCGCCGGACGAGAAGAAGCTTTATGCGCGCTTCATGGAAGTCTACGCCGGTTATCTGTCCTATACGGATTTCGAAGTCGCCCGATTGATCAATCACTTGAAAGAGATAGACCAGTTGGATAACACGCTTATCTTCGTCATGATCGGCGACAATGGCGCAAGCAAAGAAGGCACCCTGAACGGAAACATCGATCAGGGCTTTATGCGCAAGCCCTTAACGGAAGAAGAGAACATCGCTTATAACCTGAATAAAATTGGGGAGATCGGCACGCACCTTGCCACCAATGGGAATTACCCCTTAGGCTGGGCGCAGGCCGCAGACACTCCTTTCAAGTACTGGAAGGAAGATGCCAACAGCGAAGGCGGCACTCACAACCCGCTCATCGTCTTCTGGCCAAAGGGCATCAAGGACAGAGGGGGAATCCGCACCCAGTACGGCCATGTGATCGACATTCTTCCCACCACACTCGATCTTGTTGGCGTCAAGGCTCCCGAGGAGATCAGGGGAATCAAGCAGCAGCCCATTGAGGGGATTTCGCTGGCGTACTCGATCGACGACGCCAATGCACCCTCGCGCCACACGGTGCAGTATTACTACATCTTTGGCTCAAGATCGATCTATGACCACGGGTGGAAAGCCGAATTACCTTACCCAAATGCCTTTATCACCGGAAATGCGGCCAGCAAAGAGCCTTTCAATGAAAACGCCTGGGAACTCTACAATCTGAACGACGATCCCACTGAGCGAATTGACCTGGCCAAAAAGTACCCTGAGAAACTGGTTGCGCTGAAAGCTGAGTTCGAACAGCAGGCCCAGCAACACCATCTCTATCCCTTGATCACATGGGATGACGTAGAGAAGGGTCGAATTCACCGCATCAACGGCTCGAAGCCAGTCTCATTTTTCGATTCCGTACAAGACCTAACCAAGAGCGGCTCGAGTAAATAAATTTGGTAACTTGCTCGACCTCGCATGCCAGCGGGATTGTTCGAGCGAGTTGGTGGTGATAGGTTCGGTATTTTTGCACTAACGAGAGAGTTCGTCCCTCGCTGGTTTCGGGTGCGGTCAGTTCGCTGCTCGACGCGAACTGACTTGCGAGGCACTCGGCATCAAGCAGCCACAATGTTCAGAATGCAACGGAGAATATTCAATGAATCTCACGCAACAAGTAGGACTTTTTCTCAGTGGCTCCATGGCCTTGAGTTCCTGGTCGCCTGCCTGGGCAAAAAGTGATGGGGCAACGAAACCAAACGCGTCGCCTGCGGATGCCGCCGTGCAAGGCGGCAAAGTGCCGCAGCCCTTCTGGCCCAAGCCTCCGAAGGCTCCGGCAGGCGCGCCTAACATCGTGCTCATCCTGGTCGACGATGTGGGTTTCGGAGCAACGTCGACCTTCGGAGGACCGATTCCGACTCCAGCCTTCGACAAACTAGCTTCCGAAGGCCTTCGCTACAACAACTTTCATGTGAATAGCCTCTGCTCACCAACGCGCGCCGCGCTTCTCACCGGACGCAACAATCATGAAGTTGGTTTCGGGTCCATCTCAGAGTGGTCCGCTCCCTATCCCGGCTACAATACGCTGTTGCCCAAGAGCTCCGCGACCATCGCCGAAGTGCTCAAGGAAAGCGGTTACAGTACGGCAGCCTTCGGCAAGTGGCATAACACGCCCACATGGCAAGTGAGCCCCGCAGGACCATTCGATCGCTGGCCGACAAGCCTTGGCTTCGAGCATTTCTACGGATTTCTTCAGGCGGCCGACAACCAATACTACACGCGCATCTATCGCGATCAAACGCCGGTCGAGCCCGGCAAGACTCCGGAGCAGGGTTACCACTTCACGACCGACATCACGAACGACGCGATCAAGTGGCTGCATGAGCATGATGCCGTCGCCGGCGACAAGCCGTTCTTTATCTATTACGCAACCGGCGCCACGCATACGCCGCATCAGGTGCCGCAGAAGTATGTCGACGCGTTCAAGGGCAAGTTCGATGAAGGATGGGATGTGCTGCGCCAGAAGGCGTTCGAAAGGCAGAAGGCGATGGGCGTGATTCCCGCTAGTGCGGAGTTGACGCCTCGCCCCGAGGGGTTGCCCGCGTGGGACTCGCTCACGTCAGACCAGAAAGCGCTGCTCGCGCATCAGATGGAGGTCTACGCCGGATTCGCGGCCCAGACCGATTACGAGATCGGCCGGTTGCTGGATGCGATTCGCGAAGAGGGGCAAGCCGATAACACGGTGGTAATGGAGGTTTTTGGCGACAACGGCGCCAGCGCCGAGGGCGGACTGGAAGGCACAGACGCTCACGACGTCAATGGAAAGCCGCTGAGCATTGAGGCACGTTTGGATACTGCCGACCTGCTGGGTAGCGAAATGTATATGAACCACTACGCTGCAGCCTGGGCGTGGGCTCTGAGTTCGCCGTTTCAGGGAACCAAGCAGGACGCATCGCATCTGGGTGGCACCACCGATCCGCTGGTTGTTGTATGGCCCGGTCACATCAAGGACGACGGCGGGCTACGCAGTCAGTTCTCCCATGTGAATGACATCGCCCCGACGATTTACGATATTGTGGGCGTAAAGCCTCCCGAAGAGATCGACGGTGTCAAACAGGCTCCGCTTGAAGGGACCAGCCTGACTTACACATTCGATCATCCGAATGCACCTAGCCGGCACCACATTCAATACTTCTGCACCAGCGGCAATCGCGCCATCTATAAGGATGGGTGGTGGGCAGGCGACCTCTTTCACGAAACCTGGGATGAGGGATACAGGCTTCCGAGCAACGGCGTAAGCGACAAGGATCTCGACACCCATCCATGGGAACTGTACAACCTGAATGACGATTACAGCCAGGCTCACAATTTGGCGGCAAAGTATCCTGAGAAACTGAAGGAAATGCAGGCTCTTTTTGCCGAGGAGGCCGCGCGCAATCAAGTCTACCCGTTGCTTCCCGCGCGTGAACCGTATCCAATCGGCCAGGCGGCGGGACAAAAGGTCTTCACTTATCGTTCGGGAGTCGATCGGCTTCAACCTGCGGTTGGCCCGCAGCTGGGCGGACGCGCCTATTCAATCACCGCAGACATTGACGTGCCGATTGCCGGCGCAGACGGAGTCATTATCGCGCAAGGCGGTCGCTACGGCGGTCTCAGCCTGTTTGTCAAAGACAGGCACGTTGTATACGAAATTAATGCGTTCGGAAATCGCTCTGGACAGTTGGTTGCCACCGATCCACTTCAACCGGGCAAAGCGCACATCGTACTCAATCTTGCTCCAAGTGAAGAAACTCAGCAATCGGATCTGCCCTTCCAGGCGCGCCAGCCACTCCCGGCTGTCGGCACGCTATCCATCAACGGAAAAGCGGAGGGCGAGGCCAAATTTGCCAACGTAAACCTTGGCTTCAACGAGACACTGGATATCGGCAGCGATCTCGGCTCGCCCGTTAGTCAGGAATACAAAACGCCCGACCGCTTCTCAGGAACAGTGGACAAGGTTGTGATTGCGCTTCAGTAAAACGGCGTCAGGCGCAGTTCAAATCAGCGGAAGGGCAAATCATCTCTCGCCCTTCCGCTTCGTTTTTCCCAGCCAACTTAAGAATGGCCGTTGCTGCCAGAGCAGTAAATCGAGCCTGCGAAGGAGTGATTTGAAGCACCGAAAGCCGGCAAAACGGGTACTAGTGTAGCGTTTCCGAATTGACTATACAGGGAGGGCCAGTCTGGCTCTTTGTATTTTGTCCAGGATGTCCTGTCCTTTCGCATTCCATGTATAGCGGGTCGGACGGGCATTGCGTTCGGCCAGGTAGGCGAGGATTTCGTCGCAGAGTTCTTGGACGTGGCGGAAGCTTCCCTCGCGCACAACCTGTTGGGTCAGATCGCGGAAGAATCGCTCTACCAGATTCATCCACGATGCGGAAGTTGGAGTGAAGTGCATGTGGAAGCGGGGGTGCTTGGCCAGCCACGTCTTGACGTCGGGGTGTTTGTGGGTGGCGTAGTTATCCACGATCAGGTGCAGATCGAGTTCCCGGGGCGTTTCGCGGTCGATGCGTTTAAGAAACTTGAGCCACTCCTGATGCCGATGCTTGGCAGCCAGCATGGAGACGATTTTGCCCTCAAGATAATTTAAGGCCGCGAACAGGGTAATGGTGCCGTGGCGGATGTAGTCGTGCGTGGCGGTGCGGATGTGGCCTACGCCCAACGGCAGTGAGGGCTGGGTTCGTTCCAGTGCCTGGCATTGACTTTTCTCGTCGCAGCACAGCACCAGCGCCTTCTCCGGCGGGTTGAGATAAAGCCCGATCACGTCCCAGAACTTCTGCTCGAAGTGCGCATCGTTGGAGACCTTGAAGGTGCGCGTCAAGTGCGGCTGGATGTCGTTGCTGCTCCACAGCCGCTGCACTGTGCTGGCCGACACCTTCTGCGCCCGCGCCATGGATCGGCAACTCCAGCGCCTGCGATGAGCCGGAGGCTGCACCGCCCCGGTCACAATGGCCTGTTTGATCTTGGCATCGAGATACGGCTTGCGGCCTCGACCCGGCGCATCGGCCAGCCCGGCAAGGCCCTGCTCGCCAAAGCGCTGCCGCCACAAGCGTACCGTGTGCCGGTTCACTCCCAGTTGCGCGGCAACGACCGTATCCGGCTCCCCGTCTGCCAGCATCAGGACGATGCGGGCGCGAAGCACGCTGCGCTGTTCGGAGGTCTTCATCGACACCACACGCTGCAAAGCCGCCCGATCAGCCAGGCTCAGCTCGAATCCTGTCGGCACGGAGTCCATGCCAAAGACTTTACAATAGTGCCCATTAAATGTCTAGACAATTACGAGACAGTACACTAG
>Ga0335072_10013480_pt1 | contig 11644 bp, 9 predicted proteins | sample Lox_Sample_21_FD_206725 | JGI IMG/M metagenome (GOLD analysis project Ga0335072, IMG submission 206725) | Soil microbial communities from Loxahatchee National Wildlife Refuge, Florida, United States - Lox_Sample_2.1 | ecosystem: Environmental > Terrestrial > Soil > Wetlands | place: USA: Florida...
ATTGGCCTCGGTTAGGAACGACTGGGGTAGAAGAGGTAAACCGGTGTTGAAAAAGACTTGCGGACTGCTTTGCATTGTGGGATTCGTAATGCTCACTGGGTCTGTGCTTGTCTCCGCACCCCCCGCGGCCCAACAATTGACGAACGACAAGTTGTCCCTCTCCATCAACGCCCACGATGGGTCGTATCAACTGGCCGTACGTGATGGTGAGCCCGTGTTCGCTAGCCGTGTGGCAGCCGAGATCGATCACCAGTGGCTGCGTTCGAGCGACTACCCTCGTCACGAGGTTTCCGAATCGACCTTCACCGATGAACTCGGTTCTGGGCAAGCGGTATCCGTCACCTTCACCGGACTTGAGGGAAAGCCCGATCTCGGTTATGTCATCCAAGTTTATGGCCAGCGTCCCTATGCCGCTGTTCAGGTGCTGGTACGCAACACAACCAGCAAGGAACTCACAGTGCAAGCCATGCGATCCCTCGAGGCAATCGATGATCCACTGGTCAACTTGGGCGGTCATCCATCCTCGGATCGCATCCTTTCCGACAGTTTCAGCGAAGACTGGCCTGAACTTCATCTCTATGACTTGGGAAAGGCACCCGGTGGGATGCACCGCGGCGTAGGCAGTCAACTGATCTACAACCGTGAGAGCAAACAAAGCCTCTTCCTCGGCACGCTCAGTTGCGATCGATTTCTCACTCTGCTGCATCTGCAAAGTGCGGGCACGGGCGCGGCAACGAAAATTGCCTCCTTTAGCGTTGACTCTACCGGCACCACGGAAGTCCAAAAGGAGTTCGATCTGAAGAATGCTCCTGCTGACAATCAGATCGAACTAAGTCTTCCGCTCGCGCCCGGAGCCGACATCGACTCCGAGCGCCTGATGCTTCAAGCTGGGCCGGACTACCACAATCAACTCCTGGCCTACGGCGATGCCATTCGACGCCTGCATCACGCCCGCGTCGCGGTTGAGACTCCGATCGGTTGGTGGAGTTGGACCGCGTTCTACGGTGGCATCAACGAAGGTGTGACCCTCGCAAATGCGGACTGGCAAGCTGAGCACCTCGAATCACTCGGCTACAAATATTTTCAAATTGATGAAGGCTATCAATATGCCCGCGGGGAGTACACCACAGCCAACGCCACGCAATTTCCGGACGGCATGCGCTTCGTCGGCCATCGCATTACGGCAGACGGCTTGACCTTCGGCCTCTGGACCGCTCCATTCGAAGTCACAACCCGCGCCTGGGTCTACGAGCACCACAAGGATTGGCTCGTCCACAACGCCAAAGGCGAGCCCATCGGCAGTCGCGATGTTTGGAATCAAAAAACCGATTTCATCTACACGCTGGATACGACCCATCCCGACGCGCAGGAGTATCTGCGTCATACCTACAAAACTTTGGTCCGGGAATGGGGGGTCCGTTTTATCAAACTCGATTTCATGGATACCACCGCCATTGAAGGCTACCGTTACCGCCCCAACACCACCGCCCTCGAAGCGCAACGTATTGGCTTACAAATTATCCGCGACGCTGTCGGCGAGGATATCGTCCTCGACAAGGACGGCAGCCCCATGCTCAACGCGGTAGGGCTGGTCGACACCGGCCGCATCTCTACAGACAGCGCCCATAGTTTTGAGGCTACGAAGGAGGCAGCTTCTGGCATTGCCGCCCGTTTTTACATGCACCGCAATTTCTTCGTGAATGATCCGGACGCGTTCAACACCACAGCCCAGCCCTTCCCGGACATCCCCCATCTGCCTTCGTCACTCGAGCTGTCCGCGGCCCAGGCCTCCATTGCTCTTTCCGCTGTCTCCGGCGGCATGTATGAGATTGGCGACGACATGCTTCGCTTGGGAGCAGAGAAGGATCGCCTTGCGCTGGTTCGCAACACAGACTTGCTCAGCATGGCCAAAATTGGGCGAGCTTCCACCCCGCTCGACCTGATGGCCTACGCGCCCGACGACGAACAGCCCAGTATCTTCCTCCTCGTGGAAAGTCGTCGCCAAGCCATCCTGACGATCTTCAATTGGACAAAGACCTCGCGGTCGCACCTGTTTAAGCTGGCTGAACTCGGTCTTCCGGCAGAGCACACGTTTGTCGCATCCGATGTTCTGAACAAAAACGCGCCCGTCGCCTTGGCACACGGTGTCGTGCGGTTCGACAATCAATCCGCTCAATCGGTGAAAGTGATCAAGCTCATCGACAGCACCTTCCCTCCCACGCAGCCAACCGTCAAGGCGCAAGTGCCCTCCACGGCCAACGCTGGCGATACCCTCCGTCTGTCGGCGCAAACCGAAAGCAGCAGCGTGCCCGCCATCGCCTATCACTGGGATTTCGGCGACGGAACCAGCGCCAATGGTCCCGAGGTTTCTCACGCCTATACCCGGGCGGAGCAATTCACCATCCGCTTGACCGTAGACGGCCTCGATGGTGTATCGGCGGTGCAGATTTTCCGCGTGAAAGTAACCGGTAGCTTGAGGGCGTTTCCCAAACTGGTGGATCATCGCCGCTTTGAGGATCCCAGCGAGCGCTAGAAATTCCTACGGACGGCCTCGGCTCACGAACTCACGTTCTTCGTCGGAATTGTGATTCAAGCGAGCCAGGTTCGGCCGAGGGATTAGCGGGGATACACGCCAGGAGTTTTCCATGCACCTTGAGTGCCGGTTGCCCGTAGGCTGTGCTCTCCTCCACCCCGGGCAATGCGAGTCCGATATTCCGCACGGTGTCAAAGTTGATAGTGCTCCTGGTCATTGGTCAGCCGATTCCTTAGGACTCACTGTGCTTTTTTGGTTCGGTATACCTGGTTCAAATTCCGATAAATGGTTTCCGCATTATAGCTCGCACTGGCTAACTCCTGAGTAGCCGCGTTACAGAGCTTCGATCCAGTACCCACTTGGACGATTACGCCTGCCGGCTCAGATGGTCGACGCAACACTATCCATTGCACTGATTCGACAATGCTTCCCCGGAGGAACCGGTCTATTTGGCTGTACTCTGTCAAAACCTAGCCAGGGCAGTGCTCTGGTTGTTTTAACCTCAGCGAGTGACTTAGCCTTTGCTTTCGATGCAAATTGGGTTCGATCGGGGTGTTGCGTCGACCCATTGAATGCACCCCGTTCCCAGGACTTGTCCGTCATAATCACGTCCTACGCGCCGAACCGTGGCCGCCACCACCGAAGAAGCAGGCGAGGCCGAACAGGTAGCCGAAGTTGTACCAAGCTCCGTTGTTGTGGAGCTCGTAGATATTGAGGTTGCTTCTGAACAGTGAGATCACGAACACGAACGGTGCAATAAAGCCCTGCCAGAGCCCAAGCCAGAAACCCGCAACGACGTTGTGTTCAGTCGCCGTTCCTCTAAACTGATTAGGTCCGGCAGCACATCCGGCCAAAATGCTCACTAGCAGTAGAACAAGCACGAGTAACGTCAACGAGGATTTCATCGCAAGTTCTCCTGACTTGTGGGTACGTTGCTTGGTGCTGAAAAGTCTCAGGATGAACGCTAGACAGCAGTTCGTGTTCGGGTTAGTACCCACATGTACGGTTTGGCCTGTCGGCTCAAACGGTCGATGCAACACCATCTATTACACTGATTCGACAATGCTTCCCCGGAGAAACCCATCTGTTTGGCTATGGCCGTTCAAAACCTAGCCGGGTAGTGCTCTGGCTGTTCTGCCCTCAGCGAGCGATCTAGCCTTTGTTTTCAATGGAGGTAGGACCTGAGTGTTTGTTGCGTCGATCCATTGAGACCACCCCGTTAACCGAGACTCTGGGTTCTTATTCGTTAGGTTGGCCTGCTCGCTTTGCGGCCAGAGAGTTGACCGCCAGGGCCTCCAATACGTGTTGGTCCACATCCGCGAGGTTCTTGATATAGAGGCAGCCCTTGCCGGTCCTATGCTTGCCGAGTTTTGCGAGGAGTGGCGCAGCCTCATCAAAGCCGATCATCCCATATAAAACAGTCGCGGACTTTCTCGGCGAGAATGCGATAACCGGCATATCGCCCTCTCGACCGCTCTCGTACTTGTAGTGATAGCTACCGAAGCCAATGATGGATGGCCCCCACATCTTCGGTTTTTCACCCGCCGCGCTTTGCATCAACTTGACCAGTGCCTTGGCGTCTGCGCGCCTCACTGGGTCCGTGAGGGTATCGATGAATGTCGCCACACTTGATTTGGTGGATTTGGTTTTGTTCTCTGCCATTCCTATCCCTCCTGCTCCACGGGAGACGCTAACATGAATGGAGGAGATGCAACCAGGAGCTAGGCGCGAAGGAGCCGCTACCATGAACATCTTCGTCAGGAATTGCGTATGAATTAGGTAAGGGGGCGGTGATTCTGGGCATAGACAGGGAGGCCGCGAGCGTTGAGGCTGAAAAATGGAATGGTGTTTATAGCTGGAGGAATAGTCTCTGATCAAAACGCTGAGGAAAAGGGAGAGGCCCTCACGGCGTAGACTCCATTCGGATTGATGGGGCCTTCCCGCAGATTCTTTGAACACCGGCCTTGCGGTGCTATCGGATAAGATTGTATCGCTCCGGAAAAGGAGTGGGTGCAATGCGAACGCTTTGGCAGGACATGCGGTATGGCGCGCGGCTTTTATGGAAGAATCCGGGATTCACGATCATCGCGGTATTGACGCTGGCTTTAGGAATCGGTGCGAATACCGCGCTGTTTTCAGTGGTGAATGGGGTGCTGCTGAGCCCTCTGCCTTACCAGCAACCCGAAAGATTGGTGGCGCTGTATACCTCGAGAACTGAGTTTGACCGCAGTTCCATCTCTTATCCGAATTTTCTGGACTGGCGGAGGGAGACCCGCACGTTCTCGCAGATAGCGGCGTACCGGTCCGATGATTTCAATTTGACCGGACAAGGTGAGCCGGAACGATTGGATACCGAGATGGTGTCGGCGACGTTTTTCCCGCTGCTCGGCGTGCGGCCCGTCGTGGGTCGACTGTTTACCGAGCAGGAAGACCATTTGGGTGGAGCGCCGGTTGCGTTGATCAGCGAAGGATTGTGGAAACGGAAGTTTGGCGATGCGCCGGACGTGGTGGGAAAATCGGCGGAGTTAAATGGGACGTTGTACACCATCATTGGGGTAATCCCTGGAAAGTTCCACTTTCGGAATAACAATTTTTATGAGGACAAGGATCTTTATGTCCCCATCGGCCAATGGAAAGAACCTTTGTTTCAGGACCGACGCGCTGGCATGGGCATGGATGCAGTGGGCAGGCTCAAGCCGGGAGTGACGCTGGAGCAGGCGAAATCGGATATGACGGGGTTGGCCACACATCTGGCGGAGATGTATCCGGACAGCAATAAAAACAGCGGAATCACATTAGTGCCGCTGAAAGAAAACGTTGTGGGAGAAATTCGCCCATTCCTGCTGCTGCTGTTGGCCGCCGTGGCGTTCGTGCTGCTCATCGCGTGTGCGAACGTGGCGAATCTACTGCTAGCCCGCTCGACGGGACGCACGAAGGAATTTGCGATACGTGCAGCGCTCGGGGCCGGGCGAGCACGCATGGTGCGTCAACTGTTGACGGAGAGCGTGCTGTTGGGATTGGGAGGAGGAACGACTGGGCTACTGATCGCGGCGTGGGGTACGAAGGTGGCGATCAAGGCGCTCCCCGATGCGTTGCCGTGCGCCGAGGAGATTCATGTGGATGGCCGCGTGCTGGTGTTCACATTCGCGGCGTCGCTATTGGCAGCGTTTCTGTTCGGCTTGATGCCTGCGTGGAAGACTGCGCGAGCCGAGATTCAGGAAACACTGAAAGAGAGCGGGCGTGGCGGAAGCGGAGCCCGGCACCGAGCGCAGGGTGTGATCGTAGCGGTGGAGATGGCGCTGGCGCTGGTGCTGTTGACCGGCGCGGGATTGATGATCCGAAGCCTGGGGAAATTGTGGAACGTGGACCCGGGATTTGATACTCGAAACGTAATGAACTTCGGAGTCGCCGCGGGGCAACCGTTGGGCAAAACCCCCGCAGAGATTCATGAGGCGCTGCGGCGGTTTCAAAGCGTGCTGGCGAGAATTCCCGGAGTGGAGGCCGCTTCGCTGACCGGAGGAGCAACTCCGATGAATGGAGATTCCGAATTGCCACTTTGGTTGGACTCCGAACCTAAACCGGCGACGGAATCGGAGATGAAAGTTTCGCTGTTTTATATCGCGCAACCGGGTTATCTGAAGGTGATGAAAATTCCGCTGAAACGGGGACGGTTTCTTGAGGACCGGGACGACGAAAAGTCACCGTTTGTGACGGTGATTGATGAGGAATTTGCGAAGCGTTTTTTCGGGGGTCAGGACCCAATCGGGCGGCATGTGAACTTCGACATATTGAATCTGTCGGCCGAAGTCGTGGGGGTGGTGGGGCACGTCAAGCAGTGGGGCATGGATGAGAACCCCAGCAATTCGATCCAAGCACAGTGTTATTTCGGGTTGGCGCAACTGCCTGATTCGATCATGTCCATGCTGGCTCACGGATTCCCGGCGATGGTGAGGTTCAACCCAACCCTGCTGAACAACGTAGGTCCCATACGGCAGGCATTGTGGACTGTGAATAGTCAACTCGTTATTTATGACGCAAAGATGATGACGGAGATCGTGTCCGATTCGCTGGCAGAGAAACGCTTCGCCATGACGCTGCTCGGAGTGTTTGCCGCCCTGGCGACGGTGCTCTCGTGCGTCGGGATCTATGGAGTGATTTCCTACATTGCCGGCCAGCGAACCCAGGAGATCGGCATCCGCATGGCGATGGGAGCGGAGCCCAAGGACATTCTGCGGATGATGTTGGGAGAGGCAGGAAGTATGGCGCTGATCGGAGTGGGCGTAGGATTGATTACGTCATTCCTGTTGACGAGGCTGATGAGCAGCATGGTGTTCGGAGTGAGTACCCACGATCCGCTGACCTTCTGCGGAGTGGCAGTGCTATTGACGCTGGTGGCGCTAGCGGCCTGCCTCGTGCCGGCGCAACGGGCCACGCAAGTTGATCCGCTGGTGGCGTTGCGATACGAATAGGTCAAAACGAAGCGGGTATCAGCGATTCGAGCCTAAATTTCGACAAATTTCAATTAGTGTGTCCGAACGTGCCTGGTAAGACCGGCAACGGAAAGGTGGCTACTGGCGGTTACGTCGTTCATGACGGACAACGTTGAACTTTTCATCCTCTGCGGGGGGCTGGAAATACGCGGTGATGGCTGCAAAGTCCGCGTCACTGCTCCAGGGTGAGCCAGCGGGTAGCCCTGCCTCGATGGCGTATCGGCGGTGCAGATTTTCCGCGTGAAAGTGACCGCTAGCTTGAGGGCGTTTCCCAAGCTGGCGGATCATCGCCGCTTTGAGGATCCCAGCGAGCGCTAGAAAATTCCTACTGACGGTCCCGGCTCATACGCGCCCTGACCTTTTGGCTAGGCGTGATCCAGAATTGTTTCGCTGGTGACATCCCAATACTGTTTTTTGCCCGACCAGTATGACTGCGTGGCCATCATGCAGGCCACGGAGTGCGCAAATCCATCCTGCGCCGTGCAATGCGGCTGTTGGCGGGAGCGCATGCATTCAAACCAGTTCGCCATGTGTTCCGTTGTGAGGTCGTCGATTCCCATGGGAGGAAGCTTCGTTTGGCCGGGCAGCAGAACGTATTTCGAAACGCGCTGTTTGTCGATGTCGGCATCCTCTTCGTGGTTTCCTCGTTCTTCGACCAATTGATACCGCGGGCTGCCCTCACCCCCGATGTTGATGAGCGTCGCCTTTTTCCCCATGTAACGTGTGAAGCTGGGCGAGTCGTTGCCAAAGCTGGTGGAATAGCTGACCAAAAAGCCTTTGGGATACTCCAATAAGGCTTGGAACGTATCCGCATTTTCGCGCCCGTCGTGCCAAGCAAAAACTCCCCCATGAGCAACGACGGAATGGGGCATGCTCTCGTTCATCTGCCAATGCACGAGGTCGATCGCGTGACTCATCCACTGATCGGGAATGCCGCTTGAAAACTCCTTGTACAAACGGAACTCGCAATACACTTGCGGATCGAAGGGGCGATACGGCTTGGTCAGCAGCCATTTGCGCCAATCGGTGTCTTCTTTGCGGATTAACTTCGTTTCCGGACGCCCTCGCCATCGGGGACCGTGGTAATTCCAAACAATCTCCACTTTGCTCACCTCTCCCAGTACCCCGGTTTGTACCAACGCATAGGCCGCTTTAGGATACGGTTCGCTGCGATGCTGCGTGCCAACCTGCACGATACGGTCGCTTTTCCTGACGGTGTCACGCGCGGCTTTGACCTCCTCCAGAACGTTTCCCATTGGCTTCTCCACATAGGCGTCCTTGCCCGCATCGACGGCCATTTTCAGCAGTGGCGAGTGCGAGTGCTCTGGCGTCGAGATAATCACCGCGTCGACATCTTTGAGCGCGAACACGTCTTCCACATATTGGAAGCCGCGCGGTGCGCGGCCGTAGTATTTTGCGTTTGTCGCGATGGCCTTTTCGCGGTTCCTGCGCCACAGATCGCAGACGGTGGTGATCTCTACGTTGTGGCTGGTCTTCAGTTGGGCTACGATCCAATCCAGGTCTTGGCCCCGACTTCCGTTCCCGATGTGGCACAACGAAATCCGATCGTTCGCACCGGCAATCTTGCGATAAGAAAGAGCCGTGTTGGCAGCCGCCGCACCTCCGGCGAGCAACGCGGCAGATTTTGCCAAAAACGTTTTGCGATCCATCGTCTTTTCCGAGCCGTTCATGGTTTCCTTCCTTCGCCTCGAACTGCTGTCCGGTCGCATATCCCGGAGTTGACACTGCGCGGGCGCAAAACAGGTCTCATCGCGAGAACATCACGCGGCTAGTATGATGTCAAGGCATTGCGCACGGGTGCGCCCTTGCCGAAACAGCCAAGCCGAAAGCATCCCAGATGATTCTCAGAGTATTTGAGGACAAGAATTCACTGGCAATAGCGGCCGCCGCTCAGGCCGCTGTAGTGATCCGTTCGGGGATTGCGCATCGCGGTCGTGTTCGTGTTGTCGCCGCGACGGGGACGTCTCAGTTCGAGTTCCTGGATGCGCTGACGGCAACTTCCGGCATCGACTGGAAGCGCGTTGAGCTGTTTCATTTAGACGAATATATCGGCCTGCCCACAGACCATCCCGCCAGCTTCTGCAAATTCCTTCAGGAACGGCTGATTTGCAAGACCCAGATCGGCCAGTATCACCTACTGAACGGTGACGCGGACCCTAGCAAGGTCATCCATCGCGTCGGCGAGGCGATCACTTTGTCGCCCATCGATATTGCTTTCGTCGGGGTCGGTGAGAATGGACATCTGGCGTTCAATGATCCGCCTGCCGATTTCCAAACCGAGGAACCCTATATCGTCGTCCATCTCGACGAACAGTGCCGACAGCAGCAGGTCGGTGAAGGATGGTTCCAAGATCTCTCCCAGGTTCCCGAGCGCGCAATTTCCATGTCCATACGCCAGATCCTAAAGGCTCAAGAAATCATTTGCGTCGTGCCCGATGCTCGCAAAGCGAGAGCGATCCAGGCATGCTTCGAAGGTGAGATCAGCCCTCTCGCGCCTGCATCGATTTTGCGGACTCATGTTCACGCCACCGTTTATCTCGACCAAGACTCGGCACGGTTGCTCAGGCGTGGTACGATTTCGGCGTTGGCTGAAACGGCGTGACCGACGGTCACTGTGCTGAAATCAATGGACTTGCCCGGGTTCGTTTTGCACTTTTGGGGTTTTATTGATGGCTCCAATCTTAGCGGCAGCAAACGAAGACCCAAAAGGCCAACCAGAAGAATCTTAAAGACTTACGTGAGTTCGTTTTGTAATTTTTGATCTTCTCGAGTTGGCAGGCATTGAGATGCCGGCTCTACGAACATTTCGATTTCATCCCCTCCCCAACAGACGCGATGCACCTCTTCGTTTTGCTTAAGGACGTGCGGTGGATTATCTCGGAATCAAGATCTTCATAGAAGGTCAAGTAGGCATTTCGCTGGGTTGTTCCTTTGTAAATTTGCTTCACACATGATTGTCTCCAAATAAAAAGGTCAAACGCATTCTTGCGCCTGACCCGATTTTTACGCCGCAGGCTTATCTTTGGTGGCTCAAATTTTGCCTTGGCGCCTACCCAGTTTTGCCGCGTTCCATACGTTGTTTGGATCATATGTGTTTCGTCTTCGTCAGGAATCGCTAGGAGCCGGAACGCACACTATTTTGTGCGCCCGGGGAACGACTTCTGAGAAGCACCAGCTCCAGCGTAATTGTTACACTTCAACTCCACCTTTATGGCGTGCCCGAAGTCGCTGAAAGAATTTTGTCCCATCTTCTTTATAGGACAGGACTCCGTCCCTGAGGAAAATCTCGCAAATCTGGGCGAGACTTCTATCTTCATTCTTCGCGATTTGTATCAGAGCCTTCTTTAACTCAACTGAGACCCTGACACCAATTCTGTCTTCTTTCTTCATAGAAGCTAGTTTGCATTCTAGGGTACGGGATTACTCTTCGCAAACTCTTCGCTTGACAAATCCATTCACAAAAGTGCACCATTGTTGAACAATGTTCACCATGAACAGGAGACATCCCCATGAAGAGCCAAAACGGGGCCACAGGCCGAGTCAGGAGCCTGGTCCGCCAAAACATTAAGTTGGCAAGGCGCTTAGAACCAGGAAGATCACCGCATGATTTAAACCAACTCCGCGATTTGACTCTAAATTTTGGATTCTCCTTAGCAAGAGGGGAGCTCCTCCATCTAAATGGTGGTTGGTACGTTACACATGCTGGTCTTTTGCGACTCGCTTCGCGAAAGCACTGTGCTGGTATCAGAGTAGAACAAGTGGAGCAGTCTTCCGATACATTTGCAGGCCGCTGGGTTTTTAAGGCAACTGTCTACAAGAGCCCCTCTTCGATAGGATTCGTCGGCTTTGGCGATGCTGATCCCTCAAATGTTTCTTCCATGGTGCGAGGCGCCGAGTTGCGCATCGCCGAAACGCGTGCGGTAAATCGCGCCCTCCGCAAGGCGTACGGGATTGGTCTTTGTTCGGTGGAGGAGTTGGGTGCGTTTTCGAACGCGCCCAGAACATCCGCTGCTCGCGCGCCATCGAACGGACATTCTCCTTCCAATGGTTCGGGCAACGGCCAACCGCGGCTCCGGGATCAGCTCTGCCTGCTGATCCGCCAGTACAACCTCGATGCCAATCTCGTGAAAGCCTATGCGGCGGATTTCTGTGGCACGCAAACTCTCAGCGGCGCGAGTCGTGAGCTAGTTGAGTCCTTTATCTCCCATCTCTCGGCGGCTGCAAAACAGAACCGAGATGCTCTGGTCTGCAAGTTGAATTCCTATGCTCAACCAGTGGAGGCGAGATCATGAGGCGACACATTCCCGGTCTACATTCCGGACAGCAGGATCTGGTCAGTAATCTCGATGGGCTCTTCCTGGTCCGGGTCGAACGGGCTTCCTATCGCTGGCATCCTCAGAAGCCCTTCTTTGCTCTGCGTTTCGGCATCCTGGAACCCGTCTCGCATGAAGCAATTTCCTTCTCGGGCCGCCTCTACTGCACCGAGCGCGCCCTTTGGAAGCTCAGCTGGTTCCTGCGGGATTTTGGCTATGACGCCGAACTCCTCACTCGAGACCAGGTCGATGAGAAGAAGCTCGTGAATCTTCGCGGTGTCGTGCGG
>Ga0335072_10013482_pt1 | contig 11643 bp, 9 predicted proteins | sample Lox_Sample_21_FD_206725 | JGI IMG/M metagenome (GOLD analysis project Ga0335072, IMG submission 206725) | Soil microbial communities from Loxahatchee National Wildlife Refuge, Florida, United States - Lox_Sample_2.1 | ecosystem: Environmental > Terrestrial > Soil > Wetlands | place: USA: Florida...
ACCGATACCCCATGCCAGCGGATCGTTGGCATCGTCGATCAGCAGCTGGCCTTGCGCCGTGATGTGCGCGCTGCCGGTGATGCGCGGCAAGACACCGCGTGCACTCGGCACGTATTGCGCTTCGAACACACTGTCGAGAATGCCGGCCTGGCGCCACACCTGGCCGGGCGCCAGCTTGCCGTCGGCCGCCAGGCAGGCCACCTTGGCGCTGGTGCCGGTGCCGCAGGGCGAGCGGTCGTAGGCCAGGCCCGGGCACAGCACGAAATTGTGCGCGTCGGCATCGGCCTGCAGGGGCGGGCCGTTGAGTTCGATATGGTCGATCTCGCCATCGGCGCCGCGGATGTTGGCCGCTTCCAGCGCAAGACGGATCGCTTCGGTGTAGATCGTCAACGCGCGCTGGTTGGCCAGAGTGAGCGGCAGCGGGCTGTCGTTGCTGATGAAGAACCAGTTGCCGCCCCAGGCGATGTCGCCTTTTACGTTGCCGTAGCCGGGCACATCCAATTCGACGTCTTTGGCGTGGCGATAGCTTTCCACGTTGTCGATCGACACGCGGCCATCGGCATGCAGTTCGACGCCTACCATGCCAACGGGCGTTTCGAGTTTGTGCCGGCCCGGCGCGATGCGCCCGAGATGATGCAGCGTGCGCACCACCCCGATGCTGCCGTGGCCGCACATGCCCAGGTAGCCGACGTTATTGAAATAGATCACCCCGGCGCAGGCCAGGGGATCGGTCGGCTGCAACAGCAGCGCGCCGACCATGGTGTCCGAGCCGCGCGGCTCGCAGGCGATCGCCTGGCGCCAGCGGTCATAGCGGTTGCGAAACAGGTCACGGCGCTCCGCCAGCGGGCCGTCGCCGAGATCCGGAAAGCCGGCGAGCACCACCCGGGTAGGTTCGCCGCCGGTGTGCGAGTCAATGAAGTCGATGGTGTGCATGCATCCATCTTGGTGCTTGTGCGCTGCGAGCGTCTAGAAGAGCTTGCGGAGCGAGCATGCGGAATTCTGCATAGTGCCGGCACGCCGGGGAGGCGATGGATGCCGTCAGCATCGGGATGTCATCGATCCCCCAAACGTGATGACCGTGCCGGTCGCTGCATAGAATTTGGTGGCGTGCGCCGGGACGACGCATCGATGGCGCAGGTTGGCGATCTGCGATTGGCGCCCATGGCCCGTCCTGCGCTTGGCCTTCGGCCCGATTTGTGCTTGTCTAGCGAGCTCTGCCGGTTGGCGTTGAACGGAAGACGATAGGTGCTGTTGCTGCAGACGAATCCCTTTCCCCGTAGTGCCGATGCGCCGCCCATTTCCGGGGGCGAACCGGCCACGCGCGGTAAAGGGGGCACCCACCGGCAGGAAGTGACCCGGAGGGTCTACCTGTGCGCGCCGGCTGCGTTCCGCGCCAGGCGCTTGGGGGGCGGCCAGAAGATCCTGATCGCAGCGCCTTGCGGGTGGGCTGCACAGCGGCGCATTACGCAGCGGCATCAGCGCGCTGCCGAAAATTTTTACGGATGGAGCGCCTTGGTGGCGATGCCGTCGTGGCAGGCGAGTTTCTCGTTCGATACGCCGCACTGGCTGCCCGCCTTCAAGCAACACGTGCAGACGTATCGCGTGCCGATCATCGGCGGCTTGGGGCTGGCGGCAAGCGCGGCCGCGGTGGCGATCGGCATTCATGCCTGGCATGCACATACGAGCGTGCCGCTGGCGATGAAGCCGGCGAGCGTTTCGAGGCCGCTGGTTGTGGCGGCACCTGTGCGGCCTCCGGTGTTGTTTGCGGGCGTGACCGGCGATGTGTTGCGCACGCCGACGCGGCGGGCCGCGCTGGCCAAGCCTAGGCCGGCACCCACCACCACGTTGGGCCTCGCCAGCGACGGCACCATCGTAGTGGTAGCCGAACCGCACGCCGCGCGCGCCGGTGGTTTCAATCTGGACATCACTTCGCCAGCCAGCCTGTGGGCCAAGGCCGGTGCGCGTTATCGCATCGATCCGGTGCTGATCTACGCGGTAGCGCTGGTGGAAACGCGCGGCACGCAGCCGGATGGTTCGGTGGCGCCCAGCCCTTGGGTGGTGCGTATCAACGGCCACCTGCACATCGGCTCGCGTGCGGATACCGAGCATGCGATCGAATTGGCGCACCTGCTGGCCGCGCCGGTGCAAGACGTCGGCATCATGCAGGTGTATTACCCCGTGCACCGCGATCTCGAGCCCGATCCGGTCGCCTTGCTCAACCCTGTGCGCAATATCGAGATCGGCACGCGGCTGCTGCGCAAGGCGATGAACGAAAGCCGCGATCCCGTGCTGCGCATCGGTTATTACCACAGCCATGACGCCACGCTGGCGCGCGGCTACGGGCAACTGGTGCTGGGCGTGTACAAGGAGTTGAAGCTGGCGATGGGCCGCTCGCCGTCGCAGGAGGCGGTAGCCCTGGCATCGGCGAAGGCTAACGCGGAGCACGTTGCGCTGTAGCTTGGAATGCCGCAAACCCGATCTGCGAAAAGCCCGCTGCCTGCGGGCTTTTTTTATGCGTCTGGCACATGTGTGCCCGATTCGGCATCGAAACCGGTGCAATTTAATCTAGATAACAAAAACCAAAAGTAAATAAATGGAGTCGCCTTTCCTTGCGGAAGGCTTCGATTCAAAAAAACAGCCAGTCATTCGAGCAGGCCCATTATTCGAGAGGGGAGGGGATTATGTTGAGCCACGCATCGTGGCGGCGCACCCGCGCCGGCCATGCAGACACGCAATACCTTCAACAAACCGTGCGCCGCCGGCGCCTTGCCGCGTGCATGGCGGCAGCGCTGGCGATCGCTTGCAGCTATTACGCAGCGCCGGGCTATGCCCAGAACATTACCGGTGCCTTGCGCGGCACCGCGCCGCAAGGCGCGACGATCGAGGTGACCTCGCCTGCCCAAGGTTTCAGCAAGACGCTGGCCGCAGACAGCAAGGGTGAGTACAACCTCAGCCAGCTCAACCCCGGCACCTACGTGGTGACGGTGAGCAAGGGCGGCAGCGCAATCGGCAGCGCGTCTGTGCAGGTGAAGCCGAACATCACGGCGATGGTGCCGCAGCTTGCTGCGGGCGCTGCGCCTGCCACCTCGCTCGGCACGATCACGGTGTCGGCGTCGTCGCTGTTGACGGTGACCACGCCGATCGACGTCACCACGCCCGAGCTGATCAACAACTACAGCGCGGCATTGACGCATGACCTGCCGATCGACCAAGCCAATTTGTATAGCGTCTATGCGCTGCAATCCAGTGCGAAGAGTTTCGGCGGCTACTACCAGGTGAACGGCGCCAGCGTGGCGGAGAACCGCACCTACTTCAACGAATTCGACACCAATTACGACGTGACCGGACTTTCCGGCATCACCTTTCCGCAGGATGCGGTGGCCGATACGCAGCTGATCAACGGCAGCGGCGGCCTGGCCTGGACCAGCACCACCGGCGGCATCGTGTCGGCCACGCTCAAGCAGGGCAGCAACGATTTCCACGCCGGATATACCGCGATCTACACGCCGCCGACGTCGAGCTGGCTCAACCCGCAGGGTGACGACGCCACCTATCTGTCACCCAACGGCAAGCGGACCTATTCGCTGTATCAATCAGCCAATCATGTCGGTTCGCAGCTCACGCAGGACATCTGGGCTTCCGGTGCGATCGTCAAGGACAAGCTGTTCTTCTTCGCGTTGCTGGGCAATACGCCGTCGTTGTCGAAGTCGTGGACGTATGGTTCCAACACGGCGACCGCCTATGCGAGCCGCGACAAGAACGCGATGGTCAACCTCACCTGGAACATCACTGCCAACCAGAGCCTCAACGTGGCCGCCGCCAGGGACTGGGCGAGTTCATCGACCCAGCTTTATCAACTGGCGCAGCCGTACCAGCCATCGTCGATTACCGGTGCGCCGGGCTGGTCGGGCGATGCGCATCAGCAGAAGCTGCTGATCGGCAACTACCACTGGCGCATCAATGACGATCTCACGCTGCGCGTGATGGGCGGTTATACCCGGCTCGATGTGCCATCGTTCGATGCCTATGGTCCAGATACGCCGTATGTGAGCACCTACGACTACAACACCAACCTCAATGCCACTTACGGACCCAGCACGTACAACGCGCCGAATGATTACTACTACGCCCGCCATGGCTACAAGGCCGATCTGAACTGGACACTCGGCGATCACACCATCACCTTCGGCGGTGACCGATATTTCAACAATTTCCACTTCGTGCCGTACTGGCGGCCGTACTGGGCGTATACATACAACGATCCATCGAGCGCGCTGCAGAACGGTTCGCCGGTACCGCCGGGTGGCAACTACGTCGAATACTGGAAAGGCTCGTTCGGCGGCAATTTTGGCAGCGTGGAATCGGGTGCGTATCTCTACGACACCTGGAAACTCACCGACACGCTGGTGCTGACCGGCGGCGTGCGCTGGGATCACATGCTCAGCAACGAAGCCGGCGGCAGCCCGTTCCTCAACCTGTACAAGTTCTCGCCGCGCATCGGTGCGGCGTGGGATGTACACGGCGACAGTTCGCTCAAGCTCGGCCTCAACTACGGTGTCTACACCTTGCCGATGCCGTCGGGGCTCAACTATTTCGTCGGCGGTTCCAATTACATTTCCGGCACGTATTACACCTATACCGGCATGGATCCGACCACGCATGCGCCGCAGGGCCTGACGCAGATCGGCAATCCGATCGTCTATGAAAACGGCCAGGTGCCCAATCCGGTGACGCTGTCGAGCCGGAACCTGAAGAACACTTCGCAGCGCAATTTCCAGCTGTACGCGCAGCAGCAGTTGACGTCGTCCTGGTCATTGCTCGGCCAGTTCGATATGAATCGCCTGGATAACATCGTCGACTTCATCAGCGATTCCGCCGGCCAGATCAGCAACTACGTGCGCGCCCATGGCTATCCGAATTATGCAGGCCTGGGCACCGGCGGCATGCTGTTCAATCCCGGGCGGGACATCGTGCTGACGGATTACCTTGGCGGCGGCAATCAACTTGCCAGCATCGTGATTCCCAATGCGTATCTTGGCGTGCCGAAAGCCCGGCGCACCTATTACGACCTGAACTTCCAGCTCGAACATGCCAGATCGGAGCAGGAGCCGTATTACCTCTCGATCAACTACACCTGGGCGCATGCCTACGGCAACGAGGATGGCTATTCCAGCGAATCGCGCGACATCTATGGCGACCCGGGCGACTCCAGCGTGCTGCAGACGGCCGGGCGCAGCGGCAATTTCAATTATCCGGAGTTGATACCCGGTTCCGCCGGGCCGCTGGCTGCGGACATCCGCCACAAGCTGGTGGTTTCCGGCATCTACTATTGGCGCAATGGATGGCGTGTGTCGTCGCTGCTGACCGCGCAGACGGGAGCGCCATACGGCTGCTTCGGCACTTACCCGAATGCGGCGGCGGTGCAGGCAAATCCCAGCCTTGCCTCGGTGACGCATTATTGCAACGGCATGCTGGTGCCGTTGAACGGGCTGGGCCGCTATCCCTTCAGTTGGCAATGGGATCTCGGCGTGGGCTATGCCTGGGCGATGGCCGGCCATCACACGCTGGACGTCAGCTTGAACATCACCAACCTCACCAATCGCCAGAGCGTGCGTGCGCGTTACGTGTCGGCAGATACCGGCAATTTCGGCAGCAACGGTTTGCCGACGCCGGATCCGAGCTATCTCACCGTCACGACGCTGCAGGCGCCGCGCGCTACCAACCTGGTCGTGCGTTATACGTTTTGAGCGTCAAGTTCATCGGGCTGGGGCGTTCCCAGCCCGATGCGTCACCGCCTGCATGGCAGCGTTGGGGTTCGCATACGCTCACCGCCAACCTGCGATGGCCTGTAAACTTGCGGCTTTCCGCTTTATCGGCCAGCCCATGACGCAGCCTTTTGTCGTGCATTTCAACCCGGTCGCCATGAAACTGGGGCCGATCCAGGTCCACTGGTACGGGTTGATGTACCTGCTCGGATTCCTCGGCGCGTGGTCGCTGGGCGAGTACCGCCGCAAGCAGGGGCGTTTGCCGGTCAATCGCGATGCGCTGGGCGACCTGGTCTTCTACGCGATGATGGGCATCATCCTGGGCGGGCGCATCTGGTACATGCTGTTCTACTACGCCGGCGGCATTCGCTGGCTGTGGACCGAACCGCTGGCCCTGATCCGCGTGTGGGACGGTGGCATGAGTTTCCACGGCGGCCTGCTTGGCGTGCTGGTGGCGGGTCTTTGGTGGTCGCGCCGGCACCAGCTGCATTTCTTCGACACGGTGGATTTCGTAGCCCCGCTGGTGCCGCTGGGCCTGGGGCTGGGGCGGCTGGGCAATTTCATCAATGGCGAGTTGTGGGGCAAGCCGGGCGACGTGCCGTGGGCGATGATTTTTCCCAATGCACATGACGAAGACGTCGCGCTCGCCGCGAACGATCCGCATCTGGCGCAATGGATGCAGCAATACGGCGGCTTGCCGCGGCATCCCTCGCAGTTGTACGAGCTGGCGCTGGAAGGCGTGGTGATGTTCGCCGTGCTGTGGCTGGTGTCGATGAAGCCGCGTCCGCGCTATCTCATCTCCGGTTTGTTCGCGCTGATGTACGGCTGCTTCCGCTTCGCGGTGGAATTCGTGCGCGTGCCGGACGCCCAGCTGGGTTATCTGGCCTGGGGTTGGCTGACGATGGGGCAGATCCAGTCGTTGCCGCTGATCGTGGTCGGCATCTGGCTGCTGTGGCTTTCGCGCAAGGCGCCTACGCTGCCGCTGGCGAACGCAGCGTAGACGCAGTCGGCGTAAACTTGCACCCATGCGCGCTTATCTCGACCTGCTTCGCCACGTGCTGGAACACGGCACCGAAAAAAACGATCGCACCGGCACCGGCACGCGCAGCGTGTTCGGCTGGCAGATGCGCTTCGATCTCAACCAGGGTTTTCCGCTGGTCACCACCAAGAAGCTGCACCTGAAATCCATCGTGCACGAGCTGATCTGGTTCCTGCGCGGCGACACCAATATTGCGTACCTGCAGGAACACGGCGTCAGCATCTGGGACGAATGGGCAGATGAGCGCGGCGATCTCGGCCCGGTGTACGGCAAGCAGTGGCGTGCCTGGCCGACGGCCGACGGCCACGTGGTGGATCAGATTCGCTGGGTGGTGGATGAGATCAAGCGCAATCCGGACTCGCGCCGCCTGATCGTCAGCGCGTGGAACGTGGGCGAATTGCCGAAGATGGCGCTGATGCCTTGCCATGCGTTGTTCCAGTTCTATGTGGCGGACGGCAAGCTCAGTTGCCAGCTGTATCAGCGCTCCGGCGATATTTTCCTGGGCGTGCCGTTCAATATCGCCAGCTATGCCTTGCTGACACACATGATTGCGCAGGTGTGCGGACTTGGCGTAGGCGATTTCGTGCATACGCTGGGCGATGCGCACCTGTACAACAATCATCGGGAGCAGGCGCGCCTGCAATTGACGCGCGAGCCGCGCCCGCTGCCGCGATTGACGCTCAACCCACATGTGAAATCGATCTTCGATTTCCAGTTCGAGGACGTAGTGATCGAGGATTACCACCCGCATCCGGCGATCAAGGCGCCGGTGGCGGTGTGAGGTTTCATTCCCTCTCCCTATCTGGGGAGAGAGAGAGCACATCCACGCCGCATCCCAGCGCTCACCCTCGACTGAAACGCTATAATAGGCGGTCGGCCGGCCTAGTCCCGGTCTTTATGACAGTCACCGTTTCTTCTGGAGTTTCCATGGCCATTTCGCTGATCGCCGCCCTCGACGAGAACTTTGCTATCGGTCGGAAAGGCCAGCTCCCCTGGCATCTGCCGGACGATCTGAAATGGTTCAAGCAGCTGACGGTCGGCAAGCATGTGCTGATGGGCTACAACACCGCGGTGTCGATCGGCCGGGCACTGCCGGACCGCGTGAACCTGGTGCTGTCGCATCGCCACGAGGCGCCGTTTCCCGGCCAGATCACCGTGCGTTCCATCGAAGAAGCGCAGGCCCGTGCCGACGGTACCGGCCTGATGGTGATCGGCGGCGGCCGGGTGTTCCACGATGCGCTGCCGGTGGCGCAGCGCCTGTACCTGACCTGGGTGAGCGCGGCGGTGGATGGCGCGGATACCTTCTTCCCCGGCATTCATTTCAGTGATTGGACCGAGGTCAAGCGCACCCACCACAAGAAGGATGCGCAGCACGGCTACGACTTCGACATGGTCGAATACATCCGTACGGCCTGATGGACGACGCGCCCGGCGCACCCGTGCATGTGATGGCTGGCGTGCTCTGCGATGCACAGGGCCGGGTGCTGCTGGCGCAGCGTCCGGCAGGCAAGCATCTTGCCGGTTTGTGGGAATTTCCCGGCGGCAAGCTGGAACCCGGCGAAGCACCGCAGTCTGCGCTGGTGCGGGAGCTGGATGAGGAGCTGGGGATCCGGATTGAGCCGCAGGACGGCACGCCGCTCATCCGCATACCTTGGCACTTTGGCGAGCGCGGCCTGTTGCTCGATGCCTGGCGCTTCACTCGTTGGCAGGGCGTGCCGGCGTCGCTGGAAGGGCAGGCGCTGCAGTGGCAGCTGCCGTGGGACATCGACCTGGCCGTGCTTGCGCCCGCTGATCGGCCGATCTTGCAGGCGCTGCGCCTGCCTGCGCTATACGCGATCACCCCTGCCGACGTGCCGCCGCAGTGCGCCGATGCATGGTGTGAGCGGATCGTGCAGGCGCTGCAGCGCGGCGTGCGGCTGATCCAGTTGCGCTTTCCGTTGTGGTCGACCGAGCAGGTGCGCGACCTGGCCGCGCGCCTGCAGCCGCTTGCGTTGCGCCAGCAGGCGCAGGTGCTGCTCAATGGCGATATCGACGGTGCGCGGCGGCTTGGCGCCGGTATCGGCGTGCATCTGACATCCGTCCAACTGGATGAGCTGGCGGAGCGCCCGTTGCCTTGGTCGCAGCTGATCGGCGCCAGCTGTCACGATGCCGCACAGCTGCGTGCGAGCGCGCACCGGACCGACTTCGCCACGCTCTCGCCGGTGGCGCCCACTGCCAGCCACCCGGATGCGGCCGCACTGGGCTGGTCGCGCTTTCAACAGCTGGCCGACGCCGCCGCACTGCCGGTCTACGCGCTGGGCGGCATGGCTCCTGCGCTGGCCGGCGAAGCGCGCACGCATGGCGCCCAGGGCGTGGCAGGCATCGGTGCTTTCTGGTGAATCGCTTGCCGAGCGGCGCAGGCAGCAGTAGCGTGCAGGCATGCGTATCGTCTATCGCGCCCAGAACCTGATCGACGCCCACCTGGTGAAAGATGCACTGGAGCACGCGAACGTGCCCGCCTTTATCTCCGGCGAATACCTCACCGGCGGCGTCGGCCAGTTGCCCGCGCTGGATTACGTGGCGGTGTCGGTGCCCGAATCCAGCGTGGAAGCGGCCGAGTCGATCGTGCGGGAGATCGATCATGCGCTGGCCGAAGCGCGCCTGGCCATCCACGAACTCGACGATGATGCAGACAACCTGGCACCGCAGCCGGTGTGAGGCCCATGGCGCTAACTTACGCGCGTATCTCTTGCTCGCCAGGATACGTTCCCTCCCCTGCTGACGCAGGGGAGGGAGTTCGATCATCGCAGTCATCGGGATGACGAGGACGGCATGCAGGTATCCTACCCAGCGCATCATCACTGGAGCCCTGCATGACCGAGTTTGCAAGTTTGATTCGCGCCGTACCGGATTTCCCCAAGCCGGGCGTCACGTTTCGCGATATCACCCCGTTGTTGGCCGATGGCGCCGCTTTCGCGCGTTGCATTGACGCCATGATCGAACCGTGGCTGGACAGCGGCGTGCAGGCGGTGTGTGGCGTGGAATCACGCGGCTTCATTTTCGCCGCCGCGATGGCGCAGAAACTGGGTGCGGGGTTTGTGCCCTTGCGCAAGCCCGGCAAATTGCCACCCCCGGTGATGCATGCCGATTACCAGTTGGAATACGGTACCGATCGGCTGGAAGCCTGCATCGGCGGCGTGCGTCCAGGCGAGCGCACGCTGCTGGTGGACGACGTGCTGGCGACCGGCGGCACGCTCGGCGCGGCGCGCAATCTGCTCGGCCAGCTGGGTGCCGAACTGGTGGGCGCGTCCGTGGTGATCGAGTTGCTGGCCTTGCAGGGCAGGGCGTTGTGGCCGGCAGAGGTTCCGCTGCGCTCGGTGTTGCATTATTGAGTTCGTCGGCTGGCGGAGAATATGTTCCCTCCCCTGCGAAGTAGGAGATGGCCAGGGTGGGGTGCGAGCGCAGCGAGCGGCGAGGACTAGACGTCGCCGCCATGTATGTTTTGCGATCGGAGGTCATGGCGACATTCGGCTGCACGCTAAAGCCCAAGCAACCCCACCCCAGCCCTCCCCTGCATGCAGGGGAGGGAGTTGATCTATGCGAAATCCGCCGCCAACGCTTCGCGCAGCGTTTCCGAAACGGCGGTTTCCTCGCGCATCGCCGGATGCGTGGATGCAAGGGTTACCGCGGCACCCGCTTCCCAATCCCTGATCATGCCATCGTCCAACTCGAACCGCAGGAAATGCACCGCGGACGTTTTCTCCTCGGTGCTGCGGTCCATGTCTTCATCCGCAATGGCGGTGACCGGCGCATGGCCGCTTACCGTCAGTACGATGCGATGCTCGATGCCGACCAGCCGCGCCAGTTCGCGTTTGCGCTGTTCTACGTCGGCGTATTCGACGAACAGCGTGGCCTTGAGGTTGCTGCCATCGGGAATGAGCGGATTGTAGGCGTCCAGTTCTTCGTCGATGCCCTCGGCCTCGAAGATGCGCTCGATGCGCAGCATTTCCTGCACCTGGTACTGGATGGTGAGCCGGTCCTCGAAGGCGAGCGTGAGATGCGCGCCGAGATGCACGGTGCGGTTCTTCTTGTGTGCCATGACGCGCGCGCGGAAGTCGTTGCGTTGCGCGGCGTAGGCTTCCAGCGAAAGCAGGTCGTGGCGCTGCAATTTGTTCATGGAGGTCGAAGGTAAAGAACTCGTGGCCATGGTCAGATTCCGTAGGCTTTGCGTAGCAGGCTCAGTGGATGTTCGGCGGCAGGCTTGTCACCCAGGCCGTGCGCGATGTGGCCGCCGGCCATCGGGCAATCGCTGGTGAAATGCGTGGCCTCGCTTTGCGCTACGCGGTTCTCCACCGGCTTGGCGAGTTTGCGCGACAGCGCGTAGGTTTTGTGTTTGACGCCGTACGTGCCATCGTGGCCGGAGCAGCGCTCAATGGTGGTGATTTCCGTGCCGGGCACCAATTGCAGAATCTCGCTGGTTTTCGGGCCGATTTTCTGCACGCGTTGATGGCAGGGTACTTGCCAGGCGACCTTGCCCAGCGATTGCTTGAAATCGGTGGCGAGCAGCCCGGCTTTGCGGCGCTCGGCCAGGTATTCGAAGGGATCGAAAAAGCGATCACGCACCAGTGCTACATCCGCATCCTCCGGAAACATCAGTGGCAGCTCCTGTTTGAACATCAGTACGCAGGATGGAATCGCCGCGGTGAAATCCCAGCCTTCGCGCGCCATCTTCGCCAGCACCGGGACGTTGCGTTCCTTGTATTTGCGCACGGTGTCCAGGTCGCCCAGCTCGAACTTCGGCATGCCACAGCAGCTTTCCTGTTCCACCAGGCGCACGGGAATCGCGTTGTGCTCAAGTAC
>Ga0335072_10013483_pt1 | contig 11643 bp, 10 predicted proteins | sample Lox_Sample_21_FD_206725 | JGI IMG/M metagenome (GOLD analysis project Ga0335072, IMG submission 206725) | Soil microbial communities from Loxahatchee National Wildlife Refuge, Florida, United States - Lox_Sample_2.1 | ecosystem: Environmental > Terrestrial > Soil > Wetlands | place: USA...
ATGCATGGCACGCTCATGGTCTTCTTCGTATTGACCAACGCACCCTTCGCCGCGTTCGGCAATTATTTCCTGCCGATCCAGATCGGTGCGGAAGATATGGCCTTCCCCCGCTTCAACATGATGTCGTTCTGGACAACCTTTGTAGCATTCTGCATTTTGATTTCTGCGTTCTTCGTCGGCGATGGCCCGCCGCTTTCGGGTTGGACTGCATACGCTCCCTTGAGCGCTGTCGGTTCCGATGCCGGTCCGGGGCAGGGGCTCGGGCAGACGCTTTGGGGGCTTTCGATCTTTGTCTTCTGCATCGCATCGCTGCTGGGATCGTTGAACTTCATCGCGACTACGCTTGACCTTCGAACTAAGGGCATGACGCTTTCCCGGATGCCGATCTGCACCTGGGCGTGGTTCATCACTTCCTGCATCGGGTTGTTGGCGTTCGCCGTGCTGATGCCCGCCTGCTTGTTGCTGATTCTCGACAAAGTTGCAGGAACGAGCTTCTTCATTCCATCGGGCTTGAACGTCAGCGATCACCTGCAGCCGCATCAGGGTGGATCTCCGCTGTTATGGCAGCACCTGTTTTGGTTCTTCGGGCATCCCGAGGTTTACATCGCGATCCTCCCGGCGATGGGAATTGTCAGCCACATTCTGGTCTGCAATATGCGAAAGCCGCTGTTGAGCCACAAAGTTGTGATCTATTGCATGATGGCGATTGGGTTCCTCAGCTATATGGTCTGGGGACACCACATGTTCCTGAGCGGCATGAATCCGGGCTCGGCACTGGTGTTCTCGTTCCCCACGTTGATCATCACGATTCCGGCGACGATCCTGACGCTGATCTGGCTGGGAAGTTTGTATGGGTCGAATCTTAGAATCAATTCGGCATCGCTATTCTGCCTCGGCTTCATCTCGATGTTCGTGAGCGGAGGCGTGAGCGGATTTTTCCTCGCGCAACCATCGATCGACATCTATCTGCACGCAACCTATTTTGTGGTCGGTCACTTCCACATGGTCATGGGCGTGGCCGCCATCATGGGCGTTTTTGCCGGGACTTACTTCTGGTTCCCCAAGATGACCGGTCGCATGATGAATGAAACGCTCGGGAAATGGCACTTCTTCCTGACACTGATCGGCACTTACTGCATCTTCATGCCATTCCATTATCTCGGGCTGGCAGGGAACGTACGGCGGTACTCAGCTTTCACCGATGATTTCCTGGTGCCTCTGTTACCCGTGCACAAGTTCATCACGTTTGCCGCGCTGTTTACCGGAGCGGTCCAGATGATCTTCTTGTTCAACCTGGTGTATAGCCGGTTTAAAGGAGCGCCCGCGCCGGAAAATCCATGGCAGTGCACGTCGCTCGAATGGTCCACGCCGTCGTCGCCCCCTCCGTTTGACAACTTCGGGGGCAAACACATGGTTGTGTATCACGATCCTTATCAATATGGAGTGAAGAGCTCGGCGGGCGATTACGTGATGCAAACTTCGCCCGAGCAAGTCGCGGAAGTGGCCGATTAGTTCGAGATCAGGGCCGAGTCTAGGGGAATTGGAGTATTTATGGCAACGACATTACAACCGCCGTCGACCGATGTAGAAGAAGCATCGCACGTACCGGTCGGAGGTGGCGCAGGGGGCGGATTTCGGGCGTTAGTTCCCGCCGGACGAGATCTGCGGGCAGTGGCTGACGCCCAGAGCGAACCGGCACGCACAGGAATCTGGGTTGCGTTGGCCGCGATCGCAATGAGCTTCGCGGCGCTGACCAGCGCGCTCTATGTACGGGAAGGCTCAGCCACGGACTGGCACCACATTGTCCTGCCGCCGATTCTTTGGTTTAACACCCTGGCACTGATCGCAAGCAGCAACACGCTGGAATTGGCTCGGCGCCGCATCGCCAGCTTTATGCGAGGCCAGGGAGCCACGCGATCCCAAGCGACATTTTGGCTAAACGCAACTTTGCTGCTCGGATTGGTGTTCGTGATCGGGCAGTATTTGGCCTGGCTGCAACTACGGTCGCAAGGCTTGTATCTGCCAACAAATCCCAACAGTTCGTTCTTCTACTTATTTACCGGCGTGCATGCGGTTCACGTGCTGGGTGGGCTCGGAGGCTTGCTTCGCGTGATGGTCAAGTTTCGTGGAGGGCTGCGCACGTTACGGCGCAGCACGATGGATGCGACCTCATACTACTGGCACTTCATGGGCGCATTGTGGATCTATCTGCTTTTCATTTTGTGGCTCAAGCTTTAAGAATTTCCGCAAGTCTTTTGTTCCGCAACTCAGGAGGCAGGTATGAGCGAGGCGGTTCTGGATCACGTCGGAGAACATGGTGCGGGCGTCATGGAAGAGCGTCCGTTTGCCATTCCTTCCAGCAAACTGGTGATGTGGCTGTTTATCATCTCGGATGCATGCACGTTCGGCGCGATGCTGTTCGCTTACGGTTACATCCGAAACTCCGCGGCGGACTGGCCTCTGGTTTTCGAATCGGCCAGCATCTGGAATTCGCTGGTCATGACATTCATTCTCGTGACCAGTAGTTTGACTGTGCTGTTCGCGTTACGAGCCGCGCAGGCGGATGATCGTGCGGGAGCGTTTCGCTGGACGATGATCACTGCGGCCGGCGGAATCCTGTTCGCGCTCCTCCATCTTCGCGAGTGGATGAACCTGATCGGCGAAGGCTTGCGGCTTTTCCAGAACCCGTGGGGTGCTCCCATGTTCGGCGCCGCGTTCTTCTCGATCACAGGTTTGCACATGGCACACGTAGTCGGTGGCGTCGTTGCATTGGTGGTGGTTGGCATCGGTTATCGGGCAGGTCGCTACGGCACGAAACATATTGAAATTTGGGCGCTTTACTGGCACTTCGTCGATATGGTTTGGATGTTCGTTGTGCCCCTGGTTTATCTGTTGAATATGAAACGTTAGTGAGAGATGGGAACGCGCCTGGAAGGAGCGGATATGAGCAGCAGTTCAAACGGCATGAGCACAACCTACGCGGTTTACGGCGCGATTTTGGCGATCGCTGTGGTCCAGGTCGTGGTCGCAATGGCGATGGGACCATCGCTGGGGCGGATGTTGATATTGGCGGCGATCCAGGCCTATCTCGCCGTCATGTTCTTCATGCATCTGCGCGACGAGAAATCAACTTTGCGCCTGGCTCTAATTCCCGGAACCATCTTTGTCCTGGTCATGATGAATATGATCTGGGCCGACAGCTTCCGACTGATCCACATGCGGCCTTTCGCAAAATAGGAGTGAGGTATGAAGTTGCCGTTGTTGCATGCTCGCCGAAGTGCGCGGTTAGGGTTGGCCGGTCTTGTAGTTCTGGGCGCGAATGCAGCAGCCTATGCTCAGGGCTGCGCGCTCTGCTACACCCAAGCCGCCGGAGCGGGACAGCGTTTGATTCAGGGGCTGCGGTCGGGCATTCTGGTCCTGATCGTCCCTCCTATGTTTATGTCCGTGGGAATTACGATTCTCGCCTACAAGAAGCGTAACCGAACTGCCGATCGAGATTCTGAGAAATCGGATATGGGCTGGTAGTCGCTTCGACAAGCATTTCGTCGAACCTTTCGCCTGGCGTAGGTTTCCCTCATTAGCTTTGTCCAAGACTGGCACGACCCATCTCAGAAACAAAATCTGCGTGACGCCGCAAGACATGACATAATTTCCGGAACAGATCTCCCTCCAGGTGCTCGCTATGCGTCGGTTGCTGGGAACAGCATGTTTTTCTGTCTTATTTATCGTCTCTTTTTGCGGTGCCCGAACAGTCAAACCCGAAGGACCCCTTCAGCTGTACTTCATTGACGTTGAAGGCGGTCAATCAACTCTCATTGTGAGCCCTTCAGGGCAATCGTTGCTGATTGATGCCGGTTGGCCGGGATTCGAGGGCCGAGATGCCGATCGCATTATGTCGGCCGCGCATCAAGCCGGCCTGAAACAGATCGACTACGTGCTCATTACCCACTACCATCGCGACCATGTCGGCGGAGTGCCGCAATTGGTAGACGGCATCAAGGTCGGTACGTTCATTGACCACGGGCCGAACATGGAAGATTCCGACGTCACGCGCACCGATTACGCGGCGTATGAAAAAGCGATCGCTGGTCATGCGCACGTCGTGGTGAAGCCGGGGTGGGGCGTGCCGATCAGGGGAATCGAAGTTCATGTGTTATCGGCTGCAGGCGATCATATAAGTGAGCCTCTGCCGGGAGCCGGCGAGGCAAATCCATACTGCAAGACCGAACCGACGCCATTGGCTGATAACACCGAGAATGCGCGCTCGGTAGGAGTCCTGGTCATTTACGGTCATTTTCGCTTTCTCGATCTCGGCGATCTCACCAAAAAGAAGGAACTGGAGTTGGCATGCCCGAACAATATGATCGGGACGATTGACCTATTTCTGGTGACCCACCACGGACTGGATCAGTCCAACTCGAAAGCCCTGGTCTGGGCTCTGCATCCCCGAGTAGCGATTATGAACAATGGCGCGCGGAAAGGCGGGAGTCCGGCAGCGTGGCAGATCGTACATGATTCCCCCGGATTGGAAGACCTATGGCAACTGCACTATGCCGAAGGTTCGGATCGCGAGCACAACGTTCCCGATGACCACATCGCGAATGTGAAAGAAAACTGCGAGGGGAAGGATCTGAAAGTTATGGCCGAGCCCGATGGCTCCTTTACATTGACCAACGGCCGCACGGGACAGGAAAAGGTTTACGCAAAGAAATAGGAAATCCATTCGTGATCGTGATTGTAATGGGAGTCGTGGGTGCGGGCAAAACGACAGTGGGATGCTTGCTGGCTGACCAATTAGGCTGGCAGTTTGCGGACGCGGACGACTACCATTCCCCAGAGAACAAAGAAAGGATTCACCACGGAATTCCTCTTACGGATGCCGATCGCAGTCCCTGGCTTCGGCGGCTGCGAGCCGAAATTGAAAATTGGATCGCGCAGGGGAAGAATGTCGTCCTGGCCTGCTCGGCACTTAAGCGCACATATCGAGAAGAACTGTACGCAGGACCGGAAGTCCGCTTCGTATTTCTAAAGGGGAACGCAGCGGTGATTGGCCCGCGGCTACGCGCCAGAAAGAATCACTTTGCCGACGACAAGATCCTCGCCAGCCAGCTCGCCGATTTGGAAGAGCCTAAGAATGCGCTGACGGTTGGGATCGACCAAAGCCCGGCGCAGATCGTCGCCGGAATTCGCCAAAGACTCGGAGTAACGTAGAATTCTCCAGTCATCTCCTCAGTTTCGCGGAACTCGCTTGCCATCTGATCAGGATCGCCTCCAATCCGCCGTTGTCTCGCGAATGATGCTGCGGCTGATGCCATTTCTTTTTCTGCTCTATATCGTTGCGTACCTGGATCGCATCAACGTCGGCTTTGGCATCCTGCAAATGCGAGGCCAGTTGGGCATTTCCGACGGTGATTACGGCCGTGCGGCGGGAATTTTTTTCGCGGGCTATTTTTTCTTTCAACTCCCCAGCAATCTGATCCTCGAGAAAGTGGGTGTGCGTCGCTGGATTTCCACGCTGATGGCGGTTTGGGGAATCGTCTCATGCCTGATGATCTTTATCCGAGGCCCCGTCAGCTTTTCAGTTATGCGCTTCCTGCTTGGTGCGGCCGAAGCAGGGTTTTTTCCAGGCATTATCCTTTATATGAAGCAATGGTTCCCGGGCACTTCGAGAGCCCGCGCGGTGGCCTGGTTCATGACGGCGAATCCGATCGCTGGCATTGTGGGCAGTCCCATTTCAGGGGCGTTGCTCAATCTTCATGGCTCGGGACTTTCGGGATGGCAGTGGATGTTCCTGATTGAAGGCTTGCCTGCGATTGTTCTTGGAGGAATTGTTTTTGTCACTCTGGCTGATAGTCCGCACCAGGCGCGCTGGCTGAAAGGAGAAGAAAAAGCTTGGCTGCTCAATGAACTCGCCACAGAGAAAAGTGCAGACTTGGAACTTCCGCAACATGGGTTTTGGAGAGTCCTCTTAAGTCCGACGCTCTGGCTATTGTCGGTGGTTTACTTCGCTGTGGCGACGACGATGTATGGCCTTACTTTGTGGCTTCCCAGCGTAATCCGAGCGTTATCGGGCTTGAGTTACTTCCTTACCGGAGTGGTCGCGGTCATTCCTTTTGTGCTGACGACGGCTGCGATGGTGCTGGTCGGCATGAGCTCCGATCGAACTCGAGAGCGGCGTTGGCACACGGCTGTCCCCGCATTTCTGGGGGCGGCCGGTTTGCTGCTGGCGGGTTTCGGGCACTCAACAGTTTTGGTCGTCGCCGGGATCGGCCTTGGGCTGGCATTTGCCGAGTCGATGGTTGGGCCGTTCTGGGCCATGGCTACTTCGAGCATGGCAGGGATCTCAGCAGCAGCGGGAATCGCGGTGATTAATTCGCTGGGAAATCTCGGCGGATATTTCGGTCCGGATATCATCGGCATTTTTCGTACGGCGAACGGAGGGTTTCGCGGCGGATTGCTGGCCATCAGCGCCACGCTCGTCTTCAGCGGTTCTATTGCACTGATTGTCGGCCGGCGATCGAATGAAAAGGCGAAAGCGACGGCTCCGGTGAAGTCCTCTTTAGCAGGTTGATGCTCGCTGCTCGAAGTACGGGTTGTTCCGCTTCGTTCCCCCGGGTCAATTGTTTACAATAAGTCCCGCGTTGGGCTGCTGCGGGAGGGTGCAAGGGAATATTCGTGGAATCGCCAAATCACAATTCTGGTTCAGTTCCCACCGTCTACTGGCGAGTCGAGGGCAGTCTTCTCGATCTCACGGTGGTTCGGCCGGTGGCGTTCTTTACCTGGAATGCGCAAACCTTCGCCGAGCGTTTCCGAAGGCGCGGCCTGATTTTCCTGATGGCTCTGCTGCGCCCGTTTCTCTATTCCGCGAATCGCAAGTTTGCCACACGCGTTGTCTACACAGTCTTGCGGGGAGTCAGTCGCGACCGGTTGGATCTGCTGGGCGAAGAATTCTTCCAGTACAAGTTGAAACCTCAGCTGAAAGCTCAAGGCTCACAACAGGTTCGCGAACTCGTGCAGACGGGAGCGGATGTGGTTCTGGTAAGCCAGGCCTTGGAACACGTTATGCGCCCCTTGGCGCAGCATCTTGGGGTGAGGCACATTGTTTCCAATCGCCTGGAATTTCGTGACGGCATCGCGACTGGACGTTTGCTCGATCCTGTGATACGTCCCCGCGGGGCCTTTGCGCCGCTGCGCGAAAATATGCCGGACGGCCGCCGCGCTCCGAAGACGCTGGCCCGCCATCTGGACATCTCTCTCGACCAGTTACGAGCTTCTGTGATCTCCGCCCAGCGAAAGGTTGCATTACCGCCGAGGCCGGTCATTTCTTTTGACGACAAGAAGCACTCGGAGCAATTGTCGGTGCGTCGCGCATTTGCCGGAAAGCACGTCATGCTGATCGGAGTCACCGGATTCATTGGGAAGGTATGGCTGGCGAGCACACTTTTGGATTTGCCTGAAGTCGGGCGCATTTATCTGCTGATCCGCCGGCAGAAATCCAGCCCAGGACAGCAGCGTTTCGAAAAGATGGTGGAAGAATCGCCCGTATTCGATCCCTTGTTCGAGCGCTACGGTGCCAGATTTGCGGAATTTTTGCGGGACAAGGTCGAAGTGATCGAAGGGGATGTAACTCAGCCAGGTCTCGGGCTGGAAGCCAGCGTTTCGCGTCGGATCCGGGAAAGACTGGATCTGATTATTAACAGTTCGGGCTTGACCGATTTCAATCCCGATCTTCGCGACGCGCTCGCAACAAACACGGACGCGCCGCTCAACGTGGTTGAGTTCACTCGATCTTGTGAACATGCGGGTCTGCTGCATCTTTCCACCTGCTATGTGGCGGGAGAACAAGATGGGAGGGTCGCGGAAAAGCTGGTTTCAAACTACAACCCGCGACGCCTTCCTGATTTTGACGCGGAGTGCGAGTGGCGTGCTTTGCACGATCTCATTCAGCAGGCGCAAGCGCAATCCGAGAGCGAAGAAGTGACCTCTGGTCTTCGCATGCAGGCTCGGGCAAAGGAACATGCCGCAAAGGACCTGCAGGGAACTGCTCTGGACAACCAGATTCGCAAGGGTCGCGTCCGCTGGCTAAAGACATATCTGACAGAGCTGGGAACGCGCCGCGCGAAGGAACTGGGGTGGCCCAACACCTACACGCTCACCAAAAGCCTGGCCGAGTCCTTGATCGCGAAGCAAGGTGAAGGATTGCCGATTGCGGTTGTCCGGCCGGCAATCGTTGAGACCTCGGTGGCTAAGCCATTTCTCGGCTGGAACGAGGGCATCAATACTTCAGCATCGCTTTCCTATCTGCTGGGGACATACTTCCGCCAACTGCCCTCGAACAAGAGCAAGCGCCTCGATATTATCCCTGTGGACTCCGTTTGCGCAGGTATGACGTTGATTGGCGCAGCCGTGATGGAACGACGCAATGATCGTCTGTACCAGCTGGCGACCTCCGTGACCAACCCCTGCGACATGGGGCGCTCCATCGAGTTAACCTCGTTGGCACACCGCAAACACTATCGCGCGCAGGAAGGTCTGGAGTCGTGGCTGCGGCTGCGCTTTGATGCGATTCCAGTTTCGAAGGCACGTTACAACCGCATGTCGGCTCCGGCTCAGAAGGCGATTGTGAAATCGATTCAGCGCATCATGTCTCCGCTCCCACTGAAAAAAGCGCCGCTGGTGAAAACGGAGCGCAACCTGGAGCGCGTGGAGAAACTGATCGAATTGTTCGAGCCTTTTATTTTGCTGAACGAGCATGACTTCGCGGCGGAAAACATTGAGAAGCTGTCCTATGCGCTTGCCCCGGAAGAACGGGAAACTTTTATTTACGACACGCGCTCGCTCGATTGGTGGGAATACTGGATCAACATTCACATCCCGGCTTTACGGCACTGGACGTATCCTTTAATCGAAGGGCGGCCGCTGGAAGCGCGGCCCGCGCGCAGCCTGCAGGTTACGCCCTCAAACCGTGACAATATGAAGACCGGGACGACGGGAGCGACGTGGCGATATTCCTGACCGGCTCGACCGGATACATCGGCGCGCATGTTGCCGCTAATCTGCTGGAAGGGTATGGGGCCGCGCTCAACGTGCTCGTGCGCGCGCGCGATCCGCAGGAAGCGCAATTGCGCCTCTGGCGTGCGTTGCAGATGCATGTTGATTTCCCGCGATTCTATGAGTATCTGCAAACGAAGGTTCGCGTGTTTTGCGGTGATTTGACCTCGCCGGGATTTGGCCTGGACCGAGACGAATACGACCGACTGGTGCACACGACGGATTCTGTGATTCATTGCGCCGCGTCGCTGAATCGGAAATCGGAGAAGAGCTGTTTGAATGTGAATCTACGCGGCACGTTGGAAGTACTCACGCTCGCGCGGCACGTCGAGCACTATCACGGTCTCCGGCGATTCAGTGAAGTCAGTACCGTCGCGGTATGCGGAAAACGTCACAACGAAGTTGTAACCGAGGATCGCTCGATCGAATGGGACCGCTCCGATTACGATCCGTACGCGCGCACGAAAAAGTTTTGTGAGCATATGGCGCGCGTTCTGCTGCCGGATACTCCGAAAACTATTTTCCGTCCCAGCATCGTGCTGGGAGACAGCCGGCACGCCGAGACGACGCAGTTCGACATGGTCAAAGCGTTCGTATTCCTGGCTGGCCTCCCGGTTTTGCCATTTCGTGCAGCGGACAAGATTGACATTGTGAATGTAGATTTTGTCGCCGGAGCAATCGCCGATTTGCACCTCAAAGACCAGCCGCAGCACGACACCTATCATCTGTCCTCGGGCACGGCGTCGCAGACATTTCGCCAGATCACGGCGGCGCTCGCGTCCGCTCAACATAAGCGCCCGCCGTTTTTCCTGCCTTTTACTGAAAAGCCGTTCACCGGTTCGGTGAATGTGCTTTCGAATCGGCGAAGTTCGCTGGGCTATGGAGCGTCGCTCTTGAGAGTCTTTTTGCCTTACCTGGTCTGGAATACGGTGTTTGATAACACTCGCGTTACGACCGAGTTGGGCCGCAAGCCGGTGCCATTTTCGCAATACAGTTATCCATTGCTGCAGTTCAGCCGCGAGAATAAGTTCGAATATAAGTATCGTCCGTGGCCGGCGGCGTCGGGAGGTACCGCAGCATGATGGACCTCATTCTGGAAGCATGGGTCAGCAGTAACATCGAGCGCACCAAGCTCTCATGGATGTTGGGTTCAGGCAAGCCCTGGCAACCCGGGGAAAGGCTGAAACTGCTCTTTGCCGGCTATAACGGAACACGCAACATGGGATCGGATGTGCGCGTGGAAGAGATGTTGCGGCAGATCCGTCATGTGGTCGGCAGGGAGCAGGTCGAATTCAGCGTGATGAGTCAGAACTTCGAATTTTCTCAAGGTTACTTTGAAGGCACGACACAGGTGCATTTGCCCGACATTTTCCCGCCATTTCTGAAAAATGAGGTGCCGAAGCATCACGGAGTTGTGGCCTGCGAAGGCTCGATGTTCAAGAGCAAATTCGCCAACGCCCTCACGACCATGATGATTGGCTCACTGGGCATCGCGGCGGCGCAGAACAAGCTTTCGGTTGGTTATGGAGCAGAGGCCGGCCACATGGATCCTCTGGTCGCGAGGATGTGCGCCCGCTACTGCCAGAACTCGTTTGTCATTACCCGAAATGAAGAGTCGCGCACGATTCTGCGCGAGCTTGGAGTCCCGACCGAACTCGGCACGGATACGGCTTGGACCTTCGAACCTCGTCCTCCGGAATACGGACAGGAGGCGCTTCGGCAAGCGGGATGGGACGGGCAGCAGCCTGTACTGGTAATTTGCCCCATCAATCCATTTGAATGGCCGGTTCGGGCGTCAGTGGCGAAATATGCAGTGCACAGTCTGACCGGTGCTTATAAGGACAGCCATTACCGGACGGTCTATTTTCACAATTCGGGCCGGGCAGCCGACCGCGCTTACCAGCATTATCTGACCTCGATCGCGAATGCGGTGGACGCATTTCGCAAACGGCACTCGGTATTCGTGATTCTGGTTGCGACTGAGCGACTTGATGCTCGTCCGGCGAACCGAATTGCTGAGAAGCTCGGCGGGGTACCGGTGATGACCTCCGATCAATACAACATGTACGAACTGGTGAGCATTCTTCGTGCCTGCCACATGATGGCTTCTTCGCGCTACCACGGGATCGTTACGTCCATGCCGGGCCTGGTTCCTTCAGTCGGAATCACGATGGATGAACGCATTCGAAACCTGATGCGGGAACGTGGGCATGAAGAACTGCTGATGACGGTCGATGATCCGGAGCTTGAATCGAAGTTACTGGCTGCGCTCGAGAGGCTTGCGAGTGAGGGCGAGCGTATTGCGGATGGCATTGCACGCACAGTAGTAAAGAACTTGAAACTCATGGCTCGCATGGGCGTTTATTTCGAAGAAGAAGTGCAACGGCGCTATCCGGAGTTTCCCACCCGCCGAGGGGAATGGACCTGGGAAGACTACCTGCCGCCGATGAGCCCGTCGCTTCACGAATTGGTGGCGGCTTACACCTGATGGCTTTAACCAAAACACATGCCATTTGTCGGAGAGCTGTTCGCTAAACTGAATTCGACCACGAATACAATCGTTCTCCAGGAAATTCGCGACGGGAACGTCAG
>Ga0335072_10013484_pt1 | contig 11643 bp, 10 predicted proteins | sample Lox_Sample_21_FD_206725 | JGI IMG/M metagenome (GOLD analysis project Ga0335072, IMG submission 206725) | Soil microbial communities from Loxahatchee National Wildlife Refuge, Florida, United States - Lox_Sample_2.1 | ecosystem: Environmental > Terrestrial > Soil > Wetlands | place: USA...
TGTTCAGGCCGTAGCCGATCGTGATCGAGTATGTCGTCCACAGGTACAGCACGATCGCGAACAGCGTGGCGACGATAACCGCGATCGGGATGTTACGGCGAGGGTGCGCGGTCTCTTCACCGAAGTCGGCGGCAGTCTCGAAGCCGATATAGGACGTGACGCCGAAGATGATCCCGTAGAAGACGCCGTTGAAGCCGCCGGAATTCGTGTGGCTGAAGCTGAACGCGCCAAGGGCCTGGCCATGGCTGCCGCCCTTGGCGGTGGTGACCAGGTCGATCAGCACGATGACCGCCACTGTGATGATCCCGACGACGAGCTGCACCCGCGTTGTTACCTTGATGCGGATGACCGACAGCACCACGTACAGGGCCATCCCGATGACGAAAAACACGATCCACAGTTTGGGACTCAGGCCGAGCAGGTCGGCGGCCAGGTAGCCGACACCTGACATCGTCATCGGAACGAAGCAGATGAAGCCGAAGAAATACAGCCAGCCGGCCATGAAGCCGGCTTCCTTGCCCAGGCTTCGGCTGGCGTAGGTGTAGGCGTACCCGGCCGTGGCCATCCGGCGGGTAAACCCGATGACCACAAACGCGAGCGCCAGGCAGCCGATGCCGCCGAGCAGGAACGCTAGCGGGGTCGAGCCTCCGGCGACGAGCGACACACCACTGACGTTCAGCAGCAGCGCCATGCCAGGGGCAATGACCGAAACAGATATCGCGATGGCATCCCACAGCCGCAGGGAGCCGTGCGCGAGCTCGCCTGCCTTGGCACGGTCCAGATCAGCGCTGGTGTTGGCCATGGCTCCGTCCTCTCTTACTCCGGCTCATGCTCGGGCATGAGCACCGTCTGCTCATCTAGCGCGTAGTCGAAGGCCAGCGGGGTGCACTCGCGTTCGGCGAGCCAGTCCATGAACTTCACGTGCGTGGGATGCGCCCGGTAGGCGTTCATGGTCGTCACGTCCGGAAATTCGGTGTACAGCAGATAGGGGTAGCCGCGGTTGCGTGCACCGGTCAGATCGGTGCCGAAGCGGCACTTGGTCATCAGGCCGATCTCGCTCGGCCATGAGGCCACCATGTCCCGCATCTGCGCTGCCTCATCCGCGGACAGGTCGCGTGGGAAGCTGAACAGCACGATGTGCTGCAGGGTCATTGCGGTCCTCCTTGGCGGTTAGTAGAACTCGAAGTACTCGCGCATCTCCCAGTCGCTGACGTTCTGGCCGTCCGGCGGCGGGTTCTCAGCCACGGCTGCGTTGTAGCGGGCTACCTCTGACCGCTTCATCTGCAGCAGATAGTCGACCAGGACGTCGCCGAACGCCTTGCGGAAGAACTCGTCCTGGTCGAGCACGCCGACCGCGTCAGCGAGGGAGGCCGGGAGCGGCGCGTTGCTGGTGACGTACGGGTCAGCCTCAACCGGCGGCGGAGGGTCAAGCGCGCGGCGGATGCCGTCGAGCCCGGCGGCGATATTCGACGCCATGTACAAGTACGGGTTGGCAGCCGGTTCGCCCAGCCGCATCTCCACGTGACTGTTCGCGTCACCGGGCGCACCCTGCACGCGAACGAGCGCCCCCCGGTTCTCCAGTGCCCAGCACACCCGGTCGGGCGCGAAGGAGTACGGCCGGAACCGCTTGTAGCCGTTGACCGTGGGTGTGGCGAACACGCTCATCGGCAACGCGTGCTCAAGCAGTCCGGCAACGAACTGCCGCCCGGTCGCCGACAGGTAGTCGTCGTCGCTGGCGAACGCATTCCGCCCGTCCTGTCGCGAGATCAGCGACTCGTGCAGATGCCAGCCCGACGGGAAGAAGTTCGGCAGCGCGGGCGTGCACATAAAGGTCGCCAGCAGCCCGCGGCGCTGGCAGATCTGCTTCACCGCGGACCGGAACAGCACTACGGCATCGGCCGCCGCTAGCCCGCCGATCGGGCTGAAGCTGAATTCCATCTGGCCGGGTCCCCACTCGTCCTCCATCGAGCGCGGCGGCAACCCGACGGCCACGAGGCCATCGCGGATCGCCTCGAGCGTGCTCGCCACGCCGTCCAGCCGTACCTCCGACAGGTACTGATAGCCGCGTTCGAAGACGCTGACCGGTGGCGGTGGCGGCGCGAAGCCGGCATCCTGCGGCGCGATGTGGTCGGAGTCGAGCCTGACGATGTAGTACTCGATCTCGATCCCGGCCAGGTAATCGAACCCGGCATCGCCAAGCTCGGCCAGCAGGCGCCGCATGAGCCCGCGGCCGTCGAGCGGCATCGGCTGGCCATTGGAGAAGTACGTGTCACACAGCATCCAGCCGGTCCGGTCGGCCCAGGGCAGGACCTCGAAAGTGGTCGGATCGGGTACCAGCACGATGTCAGGGAAACCGGTGAACTCCGCGATTCCGAACCCGCCACCGGCCGCGAAGGCCGGGACGAACACCTGGTTGCCGGTATCAAGGCTGTAGATCGCACCGGAGAAGTCCAGGCCGTTGGACATCGCGGCGATTGCCACCTCGGGCGACAGTGACTTGGCGCGGGGCGTGCCGTGCTGATCCACGACTACCAGCCGGACGGTGCGGAGGTCTAGTTCGCGGATCTGGCTGGCGACTTCGTGCGCCATGAAGGCCTGCTCCGGTGTGTACAGGTCGTTGCGCGCGACGAAGCCTGGCTGGCCAACGCCGTGCGCGTCAGGTCGGCCTGCGGCCGGGCTGCTGCTTGTCACGTGGCTGTCCTCCGATGCAGTTGTGGCTGTGTCGTCCAGGTCTGTGCCATCCACGTCTGTGCCATCCAGGTCCGTGTCAGCCAGACGCCGGCAGGCAGGCCAGCCCGGGCGGTCAGGTCTTCTTGGGGTCACCACGACGCTGGCTCATCTGCTCCAGCATCGCGGCGGTGAAGTTGTCGGGCTCGACGTCGGCGAGCGACAGAAACGTCTCGGTCCGCTGCACGCCATTGATCCGGAAGATCTCGGCGAGCAGCAGCTCGCGCAAGTGCGCGTGATCCCGGACTCTCAGCCGGACCAGCAGGTCCAAACCGCCGGTCACGACGCTCATGTCCTGCGCCTCGGGCAGCGCGCGGATCGCGTTGATGATGTCGCTCAGGTCCATGCCGGGGCCAGCGGTGACCGCGAGGTAGACGACGACTGGATAGCCAAGGGCCGCCCAGTCGATATCGACCCGGTAGCCCCTGATCGCGCCGAGACGCTCTAGCCGGGCAATCCGGTCCGCAACCGCGGGAGGCGACATCTCGACCTGCCTGGCCAGCGCACGCTGCGACTGGCGGGCGTCCGTCGCCAGGGCGTGAAGCAAAGCCAGGTCGAGGTCGTCCACCTCTACCTTCGACGGAGCCGCCGAAGTGACTTCGGCGAGCCTTGCGAGGGGTGCTGAGACGGATGCCATATGCCAGCCGACCGTTCGTACGGCTTAGTAAGTTGGGTTATGCTGGGCAACATCGTCGTTGCTTCTGTAAAGCAGGCAGCGAGAAATTCTTACATTTGTAAGATCGGGTGTCAAGAGACGGAACGCCGATGAGCGCAACAATCGACCAGAGCCATGCCGGCCTTTCTGGCCCTGCCGTCAGCGACAACGCGCGCGACTGGGACGCCGGTCTCGCCAGGCGCACGAAGGCACTGGGCGGTGGCGAGATCACCGCGATTCTCGCGCTCGCCGGGACGTCAGACATCATTACGTTCTCCGGAGGATTTCCCGATCCGGCTACGTTCCCGACCGGGGTGCTCGCGGAACTAGCAACTCGCTTGATCACCGGGGACCCCGGCGTAGCGCTGCAGTACTCGGCCACCGAGGGCATCGCTGGCGTGCGTGACTACGTGGTCAGCCGGCTTGATTTGCTCCAGGGCCGCAGGCCGGAGCCCGGCGAGCTGATGATCACCAGCGGTGGCATCGACTGCATGGAACTCGTCGCCAAGAGCTACCTGGACACCGGCGACGCGGTGGTCGTGGAGGCACCGACGTACCTGGGCGCGATCATGGCGTTCCGCGGTTACGAGGCGGACGTGCATGGCGTGCCGGTCGACGGCGACGGGTTGCGCACTGACATACTCGCCGATCAGCTGGCCGCAGGCCTTCGTCCGAAGCTCTTGTACACGATCCCCGACTTCCAGAACCCGACCGGGCTGACGATGAGCGCGCCCCGTCGGAGTGAGCTGATCGAGCTAGCCCGGCGGTACGGGTTCCTGGTCGTCGAGGACGTCGCGTACCGGGATCTCCATTTCGAGGACGCCCCGCCGGACAGCTTGTGGTCGATGGCGCCGGATGTGGTGCTTCAGGCCGGGACATTTTCCAAGATCTTCTGTCCCGGCTTCCGGATGGGCTGGGCGGCCGGGCCGGCCGACATCGTCAGCCGGCTGGTGGTGGCCAAGCAGAATTCCGACCAGTGCTCGGGCGCTCTCGGGCAGCGGATGCTGGAGGAATACGGCCGTGGCGGCCACATGGAGCGGCAGATCGTCGCGTCCCGCGCGCTGTATGCGCGCCGCGCCGCCCTCATGGCCGACGCGCTGACCGCGCACATGCCGGAGGGCACAGCCTGGACGACGCCGGGCGGTGGCTTCTACATCTGGGTTACCGCGCCCGACGGTATCGATACTGTGGCGCTGTCGGCCGCGGCGCGGGCACAGAAGGTCGCCTATGTTCCCGGACGGCCTTTCTACCCTGGCGACGACGGCGCGGCGCAGATCCGTCTCGCGTACAGCCGGGTCCCTGACGAACTGATCGACGAGGGCATCAAGCGGATCGGCGATGTGCTCAGAACTGCTCTGGAGGAACGATGACCGAATCCCTTGGCGACGCCGCGAGCCACTTCACCACTGAGGCGCACGGCGAGCCGGCCGGTCCTGGCCGGTACGTCAACGTGGACGCGATTACGCCGGTCGAGTTCCTCCCCGGGCTCGGGTTCCGGCCGGTGCTCGGGCAGCGGGCAATGACGAACTTCGTCAGCTTCGAGCCGGGCGCGGAAGCGCCGCGGCACGTGCACGAGGAAGAGCAGATCGTCATCGTGGTCGACGGCGAGTTCACCTTCGACCTGGACGGCGACGTGCGCGTCATGCGCAAGGGCGATGTCGCGATCGTGCCGGCCTGGGTTCCGCATGGCGCGTGGACTACCGATAGCCACTGCGTGGAGATCGACGTGTTCTGCCCGCCGCGGCAGAGCCTGCTCAAGCTCGCCGCCGCGCAGGCCGAGGAGGCCGCGCAGGCCGGCCAAACCCCCGGGCGCGAAGCCTAGATGGACCTCGGGCTGCGGGGCCGCAAGGCGATCGTCACCGGCGGGTCGAAGGGGCTGGGCAAGGCCATCACGGCTGACCTGATCGCCGAGGGCGCGTCCGTCGTGATCTGCTCCCGTAACATCGCCGAGCTAGAGGCGACGGCCGCGGAACTGACGAAGAACGCAGCCGACGATGCCGGATCCGGAACCGTGCACGCCTTGCCGTGCGATGTGACAGATCCTGACCAGGTCGTCAGCTTCATCGACGGCGCGACCGCCGCCCTCGGCGGGCTGGACATCCTCATCAACAACGCGGGCGGTGCCAGTCCCGGCCAGTTCGGCACGCTGACCGATGATGACTGGCATGCCGACATCGAGGTCAAGCTGTTTTCTCAGATCCGGTGCACCAGGGCGGCGCTGCCGCAGCTGCGCCAGAGTCCGGCGCCGCGGGTAATCAACATCAACGCCGTGTACGCCCGCTACCCCGATCCCGTCTTCCTCGCCTCCTCGGTGAACAGGGCATCCTGCCTCAGCCTGTCGAAGGCGCTGTCGATCGAGCTGGGCCGGGATGGAATCCTGGTCAACAGTGTCAACATCGGCCTGGTCGAGACCCCGCAATGGGAGAACATCCACCGCCGCCGGGCGCCCGATATGCCAGCCGAGCAATTCTTCGGGCAGCTCGCCGCGGCCGAGGTACCGCTCGGCCGGTTCGGCCGGCCCGATGAGGTCGCCGGGCTGGTCACATTCCTGGCCAGTGACCGGGCTAGTTACATCGCCGGCGCGTCCATCGACGTGGCCGGCGGGATGGGCAAATTTTTCTGAGGGAACGGGGTTGCATGTGCCGGCTGCTTGGTTATTGCTCGGGTCGTGATGCGTCGCTGGAAGACCTGATCGGTGCCGATGGCCTCCGCGAGTTCACCGGACTGTGCGCGCTGCACGGCGATGGATGGGGGATGGCCTGGTATGAGCGTGCCGAGCCGATCATCCGCAAGTCGCCGATCCGTGCGGATAGCGCGCCGGAGTACGACAAACTCGCCCGCGAACCGCTGTCCGACCTAGGCCTCGTGCACTTGCGCTGGGCAACGCCGGGCCTTGGCGTGAACGAGGAGAACAGCCACCCGTTCCGGTACGGCGAGTACGCGTTCGCGCACAACGGCGCCATCCACCCGCAGGACCGGCTGCCCGAGATGCTGCCGGAGCAGTGGGAGCGTCAGCTGGCCGGCACGACCGACAGCGAGCGGTACTTCCTGCTCATCATGGCGCGGCTTGCCAGCCGTGGCGGAGACATGGTGGCCGCCATCGCCGACGCGGTCGCCGACATCGACGCCAGATTCGAGCCGAACAGCCTGAACGCGATCCTGCTGTCTCCTGACAAGCTCTACGCGGTCAGCTGGCACGACCGCGACCGCGTGCCAGAAGCCAAACTGCGGACGCACGGCTACGACCAGCCGGACATCGCGGCCTACTTCGACCTGGCCTACCACGCGACGGACAGTGCCGTGGTCGTCGCGAGCTCAAACTGGCCGCAGCCCGGCTGGACACCGCTGGAGAACCGCCATGTCCTCGTGGCGGACCGGCGAACGCTGAATAGCCGGGTGCTGCCGCTGCAGTGATCGTGAGCCGCGCTCTATCGGTCAGCCGGTCGGCGGCTGTGGCAGCGGGAACGGTCCGATGACGGCATCGGGGTTGGCCCCGTAGCTGAGCCAGCTGGCGATCGGCGCCCGTACGCCGACGCCTGGCCGGCGATAGTCGCAGACGCCAGTCGGGAACGCCCGACGGAGCTCGGCCTGCTCGGCCGCCGTGAAGGTCACCGGGTAATCCCGGAAGTCCAGTGGCTTCAGACTGCACTTCAGGTCGTCCATCGTCAGCGGCTCGCCTGCCACCAGGCGCGGGTTCGACGCCACCGGATAGGCGGCACCGCACTGCCCGGTACCGGGGTCGGTGAGGCTCTGGTGGACCAGGTCGGTGGCCGACAAGTAGCAGCCGTCGGTCAGTCCGGACGGCTTGTCGTCGAGCACCTTCTGCTGCGCGCTGCGATGCGAGTGATCGTTCTCGATGTTCGTCAGCCAGGCATCCATCTCGGCCAGCTCATACGTGTCGGCCGCGTTGATCTCTGCCGTCGTTGGCATGTTCTCGATGATGACCTGATTCCCGTCGCTCCGATTGGCGGCCAGCATCCGCGCGCGCATGATGAACGACCAGTCGGTGGTATGGATGTCATTCCCGAAGCCGAAGAAATCGAGGTCGAGGCGCTGGTCGATGACCGGCGTCGTGCGCAGCCCCAGGGAGGCGCTATTGACCAGGTCGTCGGCGTAGGACGCGCGAAGCCCTGTCAGGCTCGCCTCGGTACGCTGCGGAACCTCAGCGCCGGCGAAGTTCATCCCGCCGATATCGGCGTTGAGCGTCGCGAACTGAGCTGGCGTGATGGCCCCGGAGTCAAGCGCGGCAAGCCCGTACTGCACGCCGACGTTGTCAAGCGGGCTGTTCGGGAAGCCGGTGGCGGGATCGACCCCCAACTGGTTCACGATCTGCTCATCAGAGTTGCAGATTATCCCGTCGGGGTTCGTCGGGCTCCACTGCTCGGCGGGCGGGATAATCGCCGGGTTGCAGCTGCCGGTAGCTGTGGACCGGTTCGCGAACGTGGCATCCCACGACTCACACGTCGTGTAGTCGTTGTAGCCAGAAACGGCGGTCTCCTGCGCGGACGAGAACGACGATCCGTTCGGCCCGTTGAAGAATGAGTCGAGCAGCTTACAATCGGTGACTGGCCCGGCCGTGGTCAGCGGGTCGGGGAACGAGATGCTCGGGATGATGCCGTCCAGAATGCCGGGGTAAGCGTCGGCGATGTCGTACTGCTGGATCGCGCCCCCGGAGCCGCCCCAGCCGATGGTGAACTGCACCGGCCCGTAGGTGTCGATGAAGTGCTCCTTCACCATCATCGCCGCCTCAGCGGAGATGATGGTCGAGCAATTGTTGTCGAGCACGTTGAGCGTGGATGACGCGACGGCGTAGCCGAGCGACAGGAACTGATCGTCAAGCACCCCGCCCGTACTGGTCCCCTGCTGGTAGCCGGAATTGCAGCCGCCCCCGAAGGTGTAGATGAGCTTGCCGTTCCAGCTCGTATCTGGCTGCAGCGGTGACGGCGCCTGCCCGTCGTAAAGCGTCGCGATCTGGTAGACGGCCCGGTCGATGACCCCGGTTTCGACCCGCACGATGTAGGGCACGCTGCGCCCGTTCACCGTTGCCGTCGCCATGTCAGCGGGAGCGCTGGCGGGATCGGCCAGCGGCACGAAGGCGCCGGAGGTGTTCTTGTACACGTACGAGACCACGGTCGGCGCAAAGCAGTCAGGCGGGCTCGATGCGGCCAGCCCGAACGAGGTCGTCTCGCAGACGTACGGAAGCTGCTGCTTGCCGGAGAAGACCGGCCCGTTGATGGAGTGATCGATGACATCGAGCGACGCGAACTGACCATGCGCCGACGCGACGACCCGGTTGCGGCCGATACTCAGGCCGGTGATCAGTCCGAGCAGGCTCCCGTCTGACTGGATCTGGAAGCTGGAAGTCACGTCGCGGCCATCGGAAGTGACCTGCACATCGGCGGGGTTGGTGTGCTCAGGGACATCGACTCGCACCAGCACCTCGTCGCCGCTGACCAGCTCCGGTCGGGGGTTGGACACGGTCACCAAGGTGAGTCGCCCCGCCCCTGGTCCGTTGCGCGGCGCCGAGGCCTGAGCGACGCTCGGCGCGAGCACCAGCGCTGCCGCTGAGATCGCCGCGAGCCACACCACGGATTGGACGTGTCCTAAGCGTGATCCCACCGAGAACCTCCCGCCGGACCTGATGCCGTCACTAACAAGCTTCTTAGCAAGACATATCACTCGATCGACCCACCGAACAGGGCCCGGTCATGCCAGAAGCGCCAGCTAGCGGTCAGGCGGTTTCGCGGCCGAGCTTCACCGCTCCGACTACCAGAACGATCAGAGCCGGGGCAAAGAACAGGCCGGTGTGCAGGATGCCTCCGATAAGCCCGGCGAGAATTACGGCCACACCAGCCCAGGCGGCCGCTCTCGCAACTCGCCCTGCCCCGAACCCGGCCACTGCAGCTAGCGGCGCGGGCGCGATAGCCAGCAGCAGCGCCCACCAGGTCGCGGGCAGCGGGTCGACGCTCAGCAACGCCGCGATCGTGATCAGCTGCGCGGCGCCGGCCAGAAGTATCGCCCTGCGCCGCCAGGGCCAGCTGGGTGGAGTCGATGTGCGCCACAGGCTCTCGCGCTCGGTTTGCGGGGCGACTGCAGTGGCGGTCTCGGCGGTCATAGCGCGCTCCTAGCGGACGAATCGGATAGTTACCACTCGCGCCGACCAGGCTTCCCGGCTCACCTGACTCGCAGCATAGACCTAGCGAGCCGCCGGGCACAGATGTCGCGATCCGAATTGTCCGCTAGGCGCGGTGGAGAATCGGTGAACGAGCCCGGAGCGCTACCGGAGTGACAGTGCCTGCGCCTCCACCAGATCTGGCGACGCGCCGGTCAGGTCGAGGTATGACTCCTCGACAGGCTCAGGCAGGGCCATCGCGCTGGCGCTCGGCGCGGGCCGGGGCCGTCGTGGCCGGCCTGCGGCTGACGTCCCGCCGCGACCGCGATAGATAAGCAAGCCATTGACCGGATCCGGCACCGCATCGAGGGCAGCGCGCACGATCGGCAGGTTCCGGAAGGCTTCCCAGTCCTCCGAGGTCTTGAAGCAGACTTCGAATGCCACGCCCCACTGACCGGCATGCCAGGTTCCGTCGAGCGCGCCGTTGGTCAGCGCCGCCTCGATCAACTCGGAGTCGTGCGCCTGCTGCCACTGGAAAGCCGAGAACTCTCCGTGCAGTACCTCGATCGACCACCATTCGGCCATTACCGGGATGGTACGTCCGCGCTCTAGCGAACGGAACCGCATTGAGCGTAACCGCCGTGCAACCGGTCACGAGCTACACCTTGGCTTAGTCGACCGAAGAGGAGCACTCACGTGTCCGCTGATCTCGAGGTGCCCGCCCCGCCGACCGAACGCCGGTCGCTGCGAGGCGGGGGCCGTTCGTTCTTTCTCAGATATCTAGGCCGCGAGCTAGGGCGTCGAGCCCGGCAGGCCACCGTCATCGCGCTGGGCCTTGCGCTCGGCATCGGCTTGGTGATCATCGTGTCGGCGGCCGCCGCCGGTGTGAAGAACGCCCAGGCCAGCGTGCTGCACTCGCTGTACGGGGTAGGAACCGACATCACCGTCACGGAGGCGCCGGAGGCGGGGTCAGGACTCGCAAACGGGAAAGCCGGCCGCATCCAGATCCAGGGCGGGCCCGGCAGCAAGCCTTCGGTCTGCATCAACTCCAAGTGCAGTTCCGGGTCGCAGACGCTGGACAACCTGTTGGCGATCGCTACCGACAGCCCGATCAGCTACTCGGAGATCGCCAAGATCGCTAAGCTCGCGCACGTCAAGGCCGCCGCGGGCGGATTGGTGCTGAACGACAACCGCGTCACCGTCAGTTCGAACAACTTCGCCCCGCCGACGCAGTTCTCTGTGCAGGGCGTGGATCTCGCGCACGACAATCTCGGCCCGCTGAGCAACGGCACACTCAGATCGGGCCGAACGTTCAAGACCTCTGACGCCAACTCCGACGTCGCACTCGTCGACGCTGATTACGCCACCGCCAACAAGCTCAAGGTCGGCTCGGACGTCACGATCGCCAAGCACAAGTTCAAGGTAATCGGCATCGTCTCCCAGCCAGAGGGCAGCAGTCCGCCCCAGGCGTACATCCCGCTGACGGCAGCCCAGGCACTCGGCACCCAGGGGCCGGGCGGCAAGAGCCTCAAGGGCTACGTCAACACGATCTACGTCACAGCAACCAGCACAGCCGACATTTCCGTGGTGCAGAAGGAGATCAAGACGCTGCTGCCGAAGGCCACAGTAACCACGCCGTCCAGCCTTGCCAGCGAGATCAACGGCTCGCTTGGCAGCGCCGCGAAGCTGGCCGGCGACCTGGGCACCTGGCTGTCCATCCTGGTGCTGGTTGCGGCGTTCGCGGTTGCCGCGCTGCTGACGATGTCGGCCGTGTCGCGCCGGGCTCGAGAGTTCGGCACGCTGAAGGCGATTGGCTGGCGCAGCAGGCGGATCATCGGGCAGGTCATGGGCGAATCAGTAGCGACCGGCCTCATCGGGGGCGCGGCTGGGATCGGCCTCGGCTTCGCTGGCGTGGCGATCGTCGACGCGATCGCGCCGAAGCTGACCGCCGTCATTCCCTCGTCCACCGGGCTGCAGTTCTCCCACTCCGTCGGCCCGGCCGGCAGCGTCGGCGGCGGCCCCGTGTCCGTTGGTCCAGGCGGCGCGCTGGGGTCGACCACGCAGAGCATCCCGGTGCACTGGTCGGCGTCGGTCACGTTCGCGGTGATCGGGCTCGCGGTACTGCTGGCAGTCGTCGGCGGCCTGCTGG
>Ga0335072_10013485_pt1 | contig 11643 bp, 9 predicted proteins | sample Lox_Sample_21_FD_206725 | JGI IMG/M metagenome (GOLD analysis project Ga0335072, IMG submission 206725) | Soil microbial communities from Loxahatchee National Wildlife Refuge, Florida, United States - Lox_Sample_2.1 | ecosystem: Environmental > Terrestrial > Soil > Wetlands | place: USA: Florida...
AGGAGGCGCGGCCGCTGCCCGTCTCGGGCAGCCATCGACTCGGCCAGGAGGCGGACCAGTGAGCACGGACCCCTCGCCGCTCGTAGAGGTCAAGAACCTCGTCAAGCACTTCCCGATCACCAGGGGGATCATCCTCCAGAAGCAGATCGGGGCGGTGAAGGCGGTCGACGACGTCTCGTTCGAGGTCAAGCGGGGCGAGACGTTGGGGATCGTGGGCGAGACCGGGTGCGGTAAGAGCACGACCGCGCGGCTCCTCGTGCGCCTTCTGGAACCCACCTCCGGGCAGATCGTGTTCGACGGCGAGGACGTCTCCACCCGCAAGGGCGATTCGCTGAAGGCCTTACATCGCGAGGTGCAGATGGTCTTCCAGGACCCCTACTCGTCGCTCAACCCCCGTAAGACGGTCGGCTCGATCATCTCCGATCCGTTCGCCATCCACGGCCTTTACAAGGGGGAGGGGGAGCGGAAGAAGCGCGTGCAGGAGCTGATGGATCGCGTTGGGCTCAACCCCGAGCACTACAACCGCTACCCCCACGAGTTCTCGGGCGGGCAGCGGCAGCGCATCGGGGTCGCGCGGGCGATCGCGCTCGAACCGAAGCTGCTCGTCGCGGATGAGCCGGTCTCCGCCCTCGACGTCTCGATCCAGGCCCAGGTGCTGAACCTCCTGCGAGAACTCCAGCGAGACATGGGACTGACCCTGATCTTCATCGCCCACGATCTCTCCGTGGTGCGCCACATGTGCGACCGCGTGGCGGTCATGTATCTCGGCAAGGTGGTCGAGGTCGCGCCCAGCGACGTGCTCTACAGCTTCCCGCGACACCCCTACACGGGCGCCCTGCTCGCCGCCGTCCCGGTGCCCAACCCCACCGGGCGCCAGCGTGAACGCCAGCTGCTCACGGGCGACGTCCCGAGCCCGGCCAACCCCCCGCGGGCCTGCCGCTTCCACACGCGGTGTCCCAAGGCGCAGGAGCTGTGCTCACAGGACGAGCCGCTGCTCGAGCTCAAGGGCACGCGCAGCGTCACCGCGTGCCACTTCCCACTGACCGAGTCCGAGGTGCGGGACCGGCTGGGAGCGGCGCTTGGCGGCAGCGGCCCGAACGGCGCGAGCGCGGAAGTGCTCGCGGATCAGTCTTCGTCGTCTTCGTCGTCTTCGTCGACGTAGAGCGACTCGCGGGCGAGTTCGTCCCCGCTCTTGCTCCACAGCTTGATCTCGAGGAAGTCCGAGCGGTAGTTGTCGGGCGCGATCAGCGTGAACCGGTCCTCGACCACCTCCGCCTGATCGACCGCGATGTCCGCCAGCTCGGCGGTGACGGTGGCGCCGCCGGGGACCAGCGGCACCCCCCAGACGAGCGTGATCTCGGCCGTCTTGCCTTGCTCGCCGCGCCAGCTTCCGATCACCTCGTCGTTGAGGTCGAGCTTCCAGTCGGGGTTGGACTCCGCGACCTCGGCGGTGAAGTCGACCGACGCCTCAAAGGCGGCCGGCCCCCGCTCGCCCTCGGTGAACGACACGAACCCGAACAGCTCATAGCCGCCGCTCGTCCGCGCCACCGCGGGTATGTACGTGCGCCCGCCGTACGTCCGGTCCGGGAACCACGAGATCTCGGTGTCGATCTCGCCGATGTCCTCGCCCTCGGTATCGATTTCCCGGACCGCGCCGCGGAAGTGGCCGGCCAGCGTGTCGCCCCACCGGCCGTACGGGAGCGGCTCCTGCGGGGGCTCGGCGGCAAAGCTGATGACGAATCGATCGGTCGGCGGCATAGGCGTCGTGGGCGACAGCGTATCCGGGACCGCCGGCGCGGGGCGGTCCGGGGAAACCGTTGCCTAAAAGGCGCCCCGCCGGCTCAGCACCGCAGGGATCGTCTTCAGCAGGATCGACAGGTCGAGCATGATCGACCACCGCTCGAGGTACAGGAAGTCGAGCCGCACGAGGTCGTCGAAGTCGAGCTCGGCCCGCCCCGAGACCTGCCACAGCCCGGTGATCCCCGGCAGCACCAGGTAGCGCTTCTTGTGCCAGTCCTCGAGGCGGTCGAAGTCGCGCATCGGCAGCGGGCGTGGACCCACGAGCGACATCTCACCGCGAACGACGTTGACCAGCTGCGGCAGCTCGTCGAGCGAGAATCGCCGCAGCAGGCGCCCGACCGGGGTCAGGCGCGGATCGTCCCGGATCTTGAACAGCGCGCCCGAGGACTCGTTGAGCGGCTCGAGCTCGTCCTGGATCTGCTCGGCGTGCTCGCGCATCGTCCTGAACTTGAAGCAGTAGAACGGCTTGCCGGCCATTCCGGGCCGCTCCGATCGGTAGATCACCGGACCGCGGGACGAAAGCTTGATCGCGACCCCGATCGCGAGGAACACCGGCGAGAGCAGGATCAGTCCGATGATCGACACCACCAGGTCGAACGTCCGCTTGACCGCGAAGTCGACGCCCTCGAACACCGGTGGGCGTAGCGTGAACAGCGGCACCGTGTGACCCGGGGCGAACTCCGCGCGATCGATCAGGATCTCCATCGTCGACGGGGCCACCTGGACGGTCACGCCACGCTGGTGGCACATATCGACGAGCTCCACCGCCTTGTCCTGGGGGAAGTCCGGATCGGCGATGATCACCTCCTGCACCGCCTCGAGCTCGAGCACGCTCGGCAGATCCGGCAGCGCCCCCAGCGACCGCAGGCCGTTGCGCGGGCGAGGGGTCAACGAGATGTAGCCGATGATGTCGACCCGCGTGCGCGAGCGGTCGGCCAGCGCCCGCGCGACCTCGTCGATGTGCTTCCCCGATCCGACCAGCACCGCGCGGCGCGCGTAGCCCGCCTGGTCGAGCAGCCAGCCGCTCGCGCGCAGATGCAGCTCGCGGAGCGCGGAGACGTAGATCGTCGCGAAGAACAGCGTGCCGTAGAAGATGAAGTAGCTCGAGAAGTGCTGGCCGTCGGCGAGCGCGAACACCAGCGCGATCACGGTCGCCTGGAACAGTGCGGTGGCGATCCGCGCCAGTCCGGGCCGGCGCGTGCGATCCGCGTACAGGTCCACGCGGGCGAACGCGAGCACGGTCACCAGGTACGCGAACGGGATCCAGTGCTTGATGTCCTGCCACGCGGCCGATGCGCTCACCTGGTCGTGGACGGCGAGCTTCAGCATCAACGCCGTGAACAGGGCGCCGACGACGCCGACGAAATCGAGCACGAGCAGCGACGCGACCCGCGCGACCTTGCGCAGCGTCTCCCACCGCAGCACGAACGACAGGAACGGCGGGCGCTTACGTCTGATATCGCGCTCGGGCAGAGGCATCGGCACGGCAGAACCCGGGCCGCCGCCAGAGTGGATGTTGGGAACCTCTTTCTGCTCGACCGTCACGTTGCGACTCGCGCCGTTCATCGACCCCCGCGGTGGCTATAACGGTAGCTCGACGCGGAAGTAGCGGTATATCGAGCAAGCATTCCTGCGTCCTCGCGCCGGCGTTATGTAGCGCCGACGAGCGCTTCTCTGCCCGCCTGTTCGATCGTTCGCTCGAGTCCCTCGCGGAGGGTCACCTTCGGCTCCCAGCCGAGGATCTGGCGCGCGAGCGTGATGTCGGGTTGGCGTACCTGCGGGTCGTCGGTCGGGAGTGCCTCGTACACGATCTCCGACTTCGAGCCGGTCACCTCGATCACGGTTTTCGCCAGCTCGAGCAGTGTGAACTCGTCGGGATTGCCGATGTTGACCGGGTTGTGGTGCCCCGATTCGGCGAGCGCGATCAGCCCGCGGATCTCGTCCTCGACGTAACAGAACGAGCGCGTCTGCGACCCGTCGCCGAACACGGTGATCGGCCGGTCCTGGAGCGCCTGACGCAGGAACGTCGGGATCGCCCGGCCGTCATGCGGTCTCATTCGAGGCCCGTAGGTGTTGAAAATGCGCACGATCGCGGTGTCCACGCCCTGCTGGCGGTGGTAGGCCATCGTCAGCGCCTCGGCGTAGCGCTTGGCCTCGTCGTATACCCCGCGGGGGCCGATCGGGTTGACGTGCCCCCAGTAGCTCTCGGGTTGCGGGTGCACCTGCGGATCGCCGTACACCTCGCTGGTCGAGGCGATCAGAAACCGAGCCCGGTGGACCTTCGCGAGCCCGAGCGTGTGGTGCGTGCCGTACGAGCCGACCTTCAGCGTCGCCAGCGGCAGCCGCAGGTAGTCGATCGGTGAGGCCGGTGAAGCCAGGTGGTAGACGAAGTCGATCGGCTCATCGACAAAGTACGGCTCGATGATGTCGAGGTTGCGGTGGACGAACGCCTCGTCGCGGATGTGCTCGATGTTCGCGAGCGACCCTGTCTCGAGATTGTCGATACAGATCACGCGGTGGCCGCGGCGGAGCAGCTCTTCGCAGAGATGTGACCCGAGGAACCCGGCCCCTCCGGTAACTAGGCTGGTCGGCATCCCGCCAATCTACGCACTACTTCGATCCGGTGCGTAACGGTCATTACGATGATGCGTCCACCACGAGAGGAGGAGAGATGGCCGCAGCTCGGTTCGTCGAGCGCCTGAACCATCAGATCGCCTATGAGTTCGCGGCGTCGCAGCAGTACATCGCGAACGCCGTCTATTACGACTCCGAGACGCTCCCACGGCTGGCCGCGTTCTTCTACGCCCAGGCGGTCGAGGAGCGCAACCACGCGATGATGATGGTCGAATACCTGCTCGACGCCGACGCGCCCGTGACGGTCCCCGGCGTGGATGCGCCCGAGAGCGGGTTCAGCGACATCGTCGCGCCGGTCGCGCTCGCGCTCGAGCAGGAGCGCCGCGTCAGCGACCAGATCGGCGAGCTGATGGGCGTCGCTCGCGAGGAGAACGATTACCTCTCGGAGCAGTTCACGCAGTGGTTCCTCAAAGAGCAGGTCGAGGAGGTCTCGACGATGTCCTCGCTGCTGGCGGTGGTGCAGCGCTCGGCCGATTCGCCGATGCAGATCGAGGACTACCTCGCCCGGGAGCACTCGCAGTCCGAGGCGACCGATCCGACCGCCCCGACCGCCGCCGGGGGCGCCCTCTAAGGGGCGCTCCGCCGCAGGACGTGGTCGTCACCGCGGCGGATCGTGACCTTCTCCGAGTCGAAGTGCTCGAGCAGCGCCTGCGCGAACTTGCGCGAGGTCGAGAGCTCGTCGCGTAGCTGCGCGAGCGTGACCGCGCCGCCGTTGCGCTTCGCGAGTTCGATGAGCCGCCCGCGGATGTCGGCCAACGCATCGACCTGGTAATGAAGCGCCTTCGACACTCGGATGGCGCGGCCGGCGTCGCGGAGCGCTGCCAGATCGCCGGCGTCTAGTTCGGAGTCAATCGGGGGTTCGACGCCGGCTTCCCGGAGACGCTGCTCGAGCGCTAGCGCGGAGCTCGGTAGGGGTTCTGGGGGCCTCGCTTCGCTCGGCGTCCGTGGGGCCGGGCGACCCCGTCCGGTCGGTTCTGGCGCTTCGCCCCGCGCGAGTCGTTCGAGCCGGGCGAGCACGTCGCGGCTCGGGCCGTGCCGGCGCGGCCGCGGATCGAGCACGCGGCCGCCGCCCAGCGTGTCCGGCGGCGCGATCCGGCGCACGACCAGCCGATCGCCGGCGGCGGGCACGATCGGGCGTTCGAGCCGGACCTGCCAGAAGCGCCCCCCGAGCCAGGCGAGCCGCGCCGGCGCCTCGCGCGTGCCGTGATGGATCTGGACCCGGCTGCCGTGCTCGGGTTCCGCCTCGGCGGCGAACTCGAGCTCGGCGTCGACCCTGTAGCTCGCGCGGACCTCGGTGCCGGCGCCGACGAGCACGTCTCCGCGCTCGATCTCGTCCACGGCGATGCCGGCCAGGTTCACGGCCACGCGCTGGCCCGCCGGCGCCCGATCGACCGGCGCGTCGTGCACCTGGACGCCGCGGACGCGGACCCGCCGCCCCTCCGGCAGCACTCCGAGCTCGTCTCCGCGCCCGATCTCGCCCGACCACAGCGTGCCCGTGACGACCGTGCCGGCGCCCCGGATCGTGAACACGCGGTCGACGTGCAGCCGCGCCGGCGAGTCGGTCGCGTCGGCGCGCGAGGCGACCGTCGCGGAGGCCCTATCGAGTGCCGCCCGCAGGTCATCGATGCCCTCGCCGGTCCGCGCCGACACGGCCACCGCCTCGCTGTCTCCGAACAACTCCGAGGCCTCGATCAGCGCAACCTCCGGGTCGGCGAGATCGCTCTTGGTCACGGCCACGACGCCGGTGCGGACGCCGAGCGCCTCGAGCACGGCGGCGTGTTCGCGCGTCTGCGGCATCACCCCGTCGTCGGCGGCGATCGTCATCAGGAACAGGTCGATCCCGGTGGCGCCGGCGACCATCGTCCGCACGAACCGCTCGTGCCCGGGAACGTCGACGACCGACAGCCGCCGGCCCGACGGCAGCGCCAGGCTCGCGTAGCCGAGCTCGATCGAGATCCCCCGGGCCTGCTCCTCGGGCAGGCGGTCCGTGTCGACGCCGGTCAGGGCCCGGATCAGCGCGGTCTTGCCGTGATCGATGTGTCCGGCCGTGCCGAGCGTCAGCGGCTTCATCCGGCGAGCGCGCGCGCGACCATCGGAACCTCCTCGTCGGTGAGCGTGCGAGGGTCGAGCAGCAGCCGCCCGTCGTGGATCCGGCCGATCACCGGCGGCTCATTCGCGCGCAGCGCGCGGGCCAGCGCCTCGGGCTCCCCTTCGACCGCCACTGCCGGCCCTTCGAGCTCGAGTAGAGGCAGCGTTCCCCCACCGACCCTGGCCACGGCCCTGATCACTCGTGCACGGTTGCCGATAGCCCGGGCGAGTTCCTCTGCGCGTGCGCTCAGCGTGGGCTCGTCCGCAGCCAGCATCGCGAGGGCTGGGATCTCGCTGAGCGCGCGCCCCGGATCGCGGTAGAGCCGGAGCGTCGCCTCTAGTGCCGCCAGCGACAGCTTGTCGATCCGCATCGCCCGCGCCAGCGGGTGCCGGCGCGTAGCCGCCACCGCGTCGCGCCGGCCGACCATGAGGCCGGCCTGGGGCCCCCCGAGCAGCTTGTCGCCCGAACAGCAGACGAGCGCCGCTCCCGCCGCCACCGAGTCCGCTATGGCCGGCTCCTCCACCGCGACCGCACCCGCGATCCGGCCCGAACCGACGTCGTCGATCACGGGCACGTCCAGATCGCACAGCGCCCCCACCGGAACGTCCTCGACGAATCCGATCGTCCTGAAGTTCGACTGGTGCACGCGCATGATCGCGCCGACGTCGTCGTGGGCGCTCAGCGCCCGTTCGTAGTCGCTCAGGCGAGTCCGGTTCGTGGTGCCCACCTCGATCATCCGCGCCCCTGACTGGGCGATCACCTCCGGGATCCGAAAGCCGCCGCCGATCTCGATCAGCTGCCCGCGCGCCACCACGATCGCTCGCCCGGGCCCGGCCAGCGCGGCCGCCGCCAGCAGCACGGCGGCCGCCCCGTTGTTGACCACGATCGCGGCCTCGGCCCCGGTCAGCTCGCACAGCAGCTCCTCGACATGTGCGTGCCGGCTGCCGCGTTCGCCGCTCTGGAGGTCGAGCTCGAGGTTCGAGTACCCCTCGGCGGCCCGCGCCACCGCCTCGCGCGCGGCGGCCGCAAGCGGTGCGCGCCCAAGGTTGGTGTGGAGGATCACGCCCGTCGCGTTGATGACCCGCCGCAGGGACGGCCGTTCGAGCGTCTCCAGCACTTCGCGGGCCCGCGCCACCAAATCCTCCACCACGCGATCCTCCGCAGACCGATCATCCGCAGACCGATCCTCCACCACGCGACCCTCCGCAGACCGATCCTCCGCCACCAAATCCTCCTCGCCTGGTTGGCCAGCCAGCCAGGCTCGGCGCTCGTCGATCACGCGACGGGCAGCCGCCACGGCCAGCGCATGCGGGGCCTCGAGGCGGGCAGCCAGCTCGTGCACGGCCGGGAGCGACCTCAGGCTTGCGGCGTCACCCCGCGTACCCATTCGCCCTCTTCCTTCTTCCAGATCGGGACCTTGGCCTTGATCTCGTCGATGATCTCGCGCGCTCCCGCGAACGCCTCCGCGCGGTGCGGGGCCGACACGGCGATCGCCACCGATGCCTCGGACAGCGGAACGGTGCCAACGCGGTGCTCGACGGCGGCGGCGCACAGACCGTGCCGCTCAATCGCGCGGTCCACGATCTCGGTCATCTGGCGCTCGGCCATCTCCGTGTAGGCCTCGTACTCAAGCTCAGCCACCTCCCGGGTCACGCCGAGGAACGTCACGATCGCGCCCGCGCGCGGGTCGCTGACGCGCTCGATGAGCGGGTCGAGCGCGAGCGGTCCCGTCGTCAGCCGCGCATGCGAGGCGCCGACCGCGCCGCCCGATATCGGCGGGATCAACGCGACCTCGTCGCCGCTGTGCAGCGGCGCCCCGGGGTCGGCGTACTCCTGGTTCACGGCCATGACCACGGGCACGCCGTCGGTCAACTCGCGGATCCGGTCGAGCGCATCGGCCACGATCGCGCCCTCGGGGAGGTCGAGTTCGACCACGCCTGATCCGGCGCGTTCACGCAGTCCGGCGAACAGTCTGATGCGAACTTGCACGGGCTCAAAGGGTAACCTCGCGGTCATGGCCACCACCGACGAGCACCGCACGATCGCCCCGATCGTCGGCCCCGACGACCCCCGGCGGTTCACCGACTCCGGGATCGAGGTCAACGGTCTGTATGCCGACCAGGACCTGCCCGCGGACCTGCCCGAACGACTCGGCGAGCCCGGCGAGTACCCGTTCACACGGGGCATCCACCGCGACATGTACCGAGGGCAGCTGTGGACGATGCGCCAGTACGCCGGGTACGCGAGCGCGAAGGAGTCGAACGAGCGCTACCGCTACCTGCTCCAGCACGGGTCGACCGGGTTGTCGATGGCATTCGACCTGCCGACGCAGCTCGGACTCGACTCCGACGATCCCCGCTGCCTCGGCGAGGTCGGACGGACCGGCGTCGCGATCGACTCGATCGACGACATGCGCACCGCGTTCGACCAGATCCCGCTCGACCAGGTGTCGACGTCGATGACGATCAACGCGCCGGCGGCGGTGCTGCTGCTGCTCTACGAGCTGGTCGGGGAGGAGCAAGGGGTACCGGCCGAGAAGCTCCGCGGTACGACCCAGAACGACATCCTCAAGGAATACATCGCGCGCGGGAACTTCATCTACCCGCCCAAGGGCGCGATCCGCCTGACCACCGACCTGTTCTCGTACTGCCGGGAGCGGATCCCGCGCTGGAACACGATCTCGATCAGCGGCTACCACTTCCGCGAGAAGGGCTGCTCGGCCGTTCAGGAGGTCGGGTTCACGCTCTCGAATGGCATCGCGTACGTGCAGGCCGCGCTCGACGCCGGCCTCGCGGTCGACGAGTTCGCGCCGCGGCTGGCGTTCTTCTTCAACGGCCACAACAACGTGTTCCAGGAGATCGCGAAGTTCCGCGCCGCCCGCCGGATGTGGGCGAAGATCATGCGTGAGCGCTTCGACGCCAAGGACGAACGCTCCTGGCGCCTTCGGTTCCACACCCAGACCGGCGGCGTCACGCTGACCGCGCAGCAGCCGGAGAACAACATCGTCCGGGTCGCGCTTCAGGGATTCGCCGCCGTCTGCGGCGGCACCCAGTCGCTCCACACCAACGGCTTCGACGAGGCGCTGGCGCTGCCGACCGAGCGCGCCGCCAAGATCGCGCTCCGCACGCAGCAGATCATCGGTTACGAATCGGGAGCCGCCGATACCGTCGATCCGTTCGCCGGCTCGTATTTCATCGAGGCGCTGACCGACGAGATCGAGACGCGGGCCACCGAGTTGATCGACAAGGTCAACGGCCTCGGCGGCTCGATCAACGCGATCGACTTCATCAAGAACGAGATCGAGGAATCCGCCTTCGGTTACCACGAGCGCTACCGGACCGGTCAGGACGTGGTAGTCGGCGTCAACAAGTTCGTCGACGAGGGCGAGACCGAGGTGCCGGACATCCTCCGCGTCGACCCCGAGTCCGAGCGCGAGCAGGTCGAGCGGCTGGCAGCGTTCAAATCTGCGCGCGATAGCGAATTGGTCGAGAAGCGGCTAAAGGATTTGCGAACCGCAGCCGATACGACCAATAACCTCCTCCCTACCCTGCGGCAGGCCCTCAAGGACCGATGTACGTTGGGTGAGGTGTGCGGGGCGATGAAGGACGTGTTCGGCGAGTACCAGCCGACCTTCTGAACACCGCCTAGCGCACACGTTCTGAGACGTTCCGGAACGGGAACAATGGGAGCAGGGGTCCCTTTGTCATGCCCAGGCTACGGATCGCCGCCATTGTCACCGCACTCGTTGCGCTCGCGGTCGCGCCCGCGGCCGCTCGGGCGGCGGTGACCAGCACGCAGATCACGAGCTGGACGACCCAGAACCCGTCGACATCAAACAACCCCTATCTGATCTCGTTCGACAACCCGCCGGCGACGACGATTGACGTCAAAGGCGTCGCGCCCGGCGCCAACAACGGGGACGCGGTCGATGTCGTCTGCTACTACGGAGCCGGGCCTACGGTGGCCAAGCTCGGGGGTCCGTTTTTCATCCAGAGCCAGAAGTTCGACACGGCCAACGTCCCGCTGAAGCCGATCGCCGGTCACGCGTGCCGGCTTCGCGTCATTCCCACGGGCAGCGAGACCGGCCCGGAGCTCGACAGCTTCGCGGCGCAGCAGGTCGCAGTCTCCGAGTGGGCGCATGGGCTCTCGATCTCGAGTGGACCCAACGTGAACACGCCGTTCAATTACTACGTCAACGACGTCACGTTCACCGGCGACTCGGTGTGGTCGGCGGCCGGGACGCCGATCCAAAGCCTTGCGACTCCTTACAAGAGTGCCTGTGGCGGACCCGAAGCGGCGCCGATCGACGCCGCATACGACGTGGGGAACTTCGCAATCGACTGCACCGGGTCACTGCTGAGCGACGATCTCGGCGCCTTCGGGGGCCGGTCCGAGGTCCAGATCGACGGGCGGAACGCCTATGACCCCGCTGCGGCGCAGGGCCTGTTCACCACGGGCAGCCCATTGAGCCAGAACCTCCCCGGCTTTCTCGGGACGGTCAAGGAGAGCCTCGATTGGGATCCCGCCACGGGCCTGATCTCGTCCGATGTGACGGAGCCGTTTGTCGAGTGCGACGGGCCGAACGAAGAGAAGCCCACAGGGACGACGTGTCCGAGCTTCGTCAACTCGGGCGTTGAGCTTCAGCGGTCCATCACCACGAGCGACGGCGGCCGGGTGGTGGGGATGACCGACACCTGGACCTCGAAGGACGGAAAGGCTCACGCGCTGGACCTCCTTTACGACGACGCCGTCGGCGTGGTCACCGATCCGCCGGACGGCGAGCCCGGCTACGAGTTCCCCGGCCAGACCGCGTTCTCGCCGTACGCCGCCGGCAACACCTTGCCGGGCCCGACGTCCGCGCCGGGATCGATTCTGGTCCACACGAACGTCGCTGCTCCCGACGGCGATCCGGCAGAGGCCGTGGGCGCGCTCACGTTCAGCACTGCCCCGGCGGGGTTTGCGTTCTCGGCGAACGACGATTTCGAGGAGCACAACCTCGTGGTGGTTCCCGCCGGCGGGACCGCGACCCTGAGCTATGTGTACTCGGTGGGCTACACGGTCGCGGATGTCACCGCGCTGGCACTCGCGGCGCAGGATCACTTCGAGCCGCTCTCGCTCGT
>Ga0335072_10013486_pt1 | contig 11642 bp, 8 predicted proteins | sample Lox_Sample_21_FD_206725 | JGI IMG/M metagenome (GOLD analysis project Ga0335072, IMG submission 206725) | Soil microbial communities from Loxahatchee National Wildlife Refuge, Florida, United States - Lox_Sample_2.1 | ecosystem: Environmental > Terrestrial > Soil > Wetlands | place: USA: Florida...
GACCACTTTGCTTCCGGCGCGTCTCTGGTCACGGGTTCGCCCCCCCTCACCAGCCCGGTCACCATCACCAGTTCAGGAACCCCACAACCCGGCATCGAGATGTGGAATACGATCCTGCCGGAAGGCGACTCCCAGGCTTTCGCCACCGATCTGCAGGGCAACGTGATCTGGACCTATTCCTACCAGGGAACGTACCGGGATTTCATCCAGGGCATTCAGTTGCTGCCCAGTGGCAACCTGCTCATGGTCATCTCTTATCTGTCATCGCTGCCGCAGGTCATCGTGAATGAGACGCCCGGTACCCTGAACGAGATTCGCGAAGTCGATCTTGCCGGCAACACCGTGAGCGATCTCACCATGGATGAGCTCAACCTGAAGCTCGCCGCGGCCGGATTTCACGATTCCGACGGCAGCAACTACCAGCTGAAGAGTTTTCATCACTGGGTGCTGCCTTTGCCCAACGGCCACATGGTGCTGCTGGCCTCGTATCCGAAGAACTTCACCGCTCTGCCGGACGCTCCGGGGGTGACCACCGTGCTGGGTGACGTCCTCGTCGACGTGGATCAGAACCTCAATCCCGACTGGGTATGGAGCGCCTTCGACCACCTCGACGTCAACCGCCATCCCATGAACTTCCCCGACTGGACCCACTCCAACGACATGATCTATTCCAGCGACGATCACAATCTTCTGCTCTCCATCCGTCACCAGAACTGGATCATCAAAATCGACTTCGACGATGGGGAGGGGTCGGGCGATGTCCTCTGGAGACTCGGATATCAGGGGGATTTTCAGCTCCTGAACAGCGCCGGTCAGCCCGACAACAATCCCGCCGACTGGTTCTACGCGCAGCACGGACTCAATTACTTCACGCCGAACACGACGGGTGTCTTCCGCCTCGGTCTGATGGACAACGGCAATGACCGCATCTTTGCGCCGCCCACCGGGCAGGTCTTCTGCAAAACCACCGGCACAGCCCAGTGCTATTCCACTCTGCCGGTGCTGGAAATCAACGAGACCAACATGACCGCCACCCTGGTGACCCATTACGTGCCGCCGCCCAGCTACTACAACTACTTCGGCGGCAATGTGGAGATGCTGGGGAACGGCGATATCCACGGGAACTTCTGCGCCGCGGCCTCAGGATCCATCGTGCAGGAACTGGATCCCACCGGCTCTCAGGTCGTCTGGCAGGGGACCACGCCCAATGCCAACCAGTTCCGCGTCGATCGCCTGCCCAGCCTCTACCCGGGCGTGCAGTGGTAGGGCAGGGAACTCGTCCCGCCGTTGGACTGCGCCTGATGATTTGTATGAAACGACACGATCGGGGCTAACGCAGGCTTGCCTTTCGCTGGCAGTCGCTTAGCTCGCCCTACCCGCTACAGGCTACCGGCCACAGGCAACTGGCTGCCGGTTACAGGTGGCTCACTTCCAGCTCACCGCCAGCTGCCAGCGCAGATTCCGCACCGCGGTCTTGCGCAGCACGCGCTCATATTCTTCCAGTTCTGAAACCACGCGCGTCGTGTCGGCGCCCAGCGCGGTGGGAGCTTCGCGCAGGAAATCGTGGAGCGTGCAGATCGTGATCAGACCGTCTTCGGGGGAAAACCACTGCGGTGGCGGCAGGGTCCTGGCCCAGTCCGGATCGCCCGCACCCTCCTCCAGCAGCAAAGCCATCGAATTCTGGTCGGCGGAGAAGAACTCCAGCAGCGGCTTGACACCCAGGCGCAGGGCCAGCTTTTCCAGCGCGTCTTCGTTGCGAGCCAGCGCGTGACCGTTGACGAAAATGTCGAAGCCGGGGTCCTCGCCCTCCACCACGATGTACATCGATGCGCTCATTGGCGACAGTCTACCTGATGTGAGGATGCCGGCAACTCACAGGGGGATGGTTTGTTGCCAGATGAGTAACTAACTCCCATGGTCCCTCTCGCTGAGGCCCAATCTGTTGCTGACGTTCAGGTTAGACAAAAGGACGCAGGAATTTGTGAGCCGCCTGCCGGTCACTTTCCCGCTGCGCACAACAAAGGGCCGGATCGGACGATCCGGCCCTCAGGCCCTGGGTTTCGAGTCCTTTCCTATCCGCGGCTTCCGCCTCCGCTGCCACCGCCCGGACGACGGCTACGACGCCGGCGACGGCGCTGCCCACCAGGTCCTCCGCCGGGTCCTCCCGGACGGCGCTCGCCCTGCGGTCCGGTGACCACCGGCACGCCGTCGGCGCGGTTGTAGTTGATCTCCTCACCCTCTTCCAGAGGCGGTCCGTCGTCATCGTCGAAGTCTTCGCCGCCCTCGATCATGATCGTGCTGGCGTTCGACGTCGGCTGGCGCTCCTCCGGAGGAGCGGGGCGCGGTGGGCGTGGTGGCCGATCGCTCCGTTCTCCGCGGTCATGACGCTCGCCGCGGTCACGGTCCCGATCGTGCCGTTCCCCGCGCGGAGGCCGTTCCGAGCCCTCGCCGGAAGCTGCCATGTCGCCGCCCTGCGCCGGTTCGGGAAGGCCCAGCTTCTGGCGCTGTTCGCGCAGCACTGCCTTGCGCGACAGCTTGATGCGATTGCCCTCGACCCCGAGGACCTTGACCATCACCTGATCGCCTTCGCGCAGCTCGTCCTTCACTTCGCGGACGCGATGCTCGGCGATTTCGCTGATGTGCAGCAGGCCGTCGGTGCCCGGGAAGATCTCCACGAACGCGCCGAATTCCGCCAGCCGAACCACTTTGCCCAGGTAGACTTTCCCCACCTCGGGCACCGCAGTCAGATCGTTGATCATGGCCAGCGCCTTCTTCAGGCCTTCCTCGTCGCTCGACGCCACATTCACCTTGCCCGTGTCGTCCACGTCGATCTTCACCTGGGTCGCTTCGATGATTCCCCGGATCGTCTTTCCGCCCGGCCCGATCAGATCGCGAATCTTGTCGGTCGGAATCTGCAGGGTGCGGATCTGTGGCGCGAACTTCGACTTTTCTGTCCGCGGCCCGTTCAGAATCGCCTCCATCGTGTCCAGCAGGAACAGCCGGCCGCGCCGCGCCTGCTCCATCGCCTCGCGCATGATCTGCCCCGTGATCCCGCCGATCTTGATGTCCATCTGCAGCGCGGTGATCCCGTTGCGCGTTCCGGCAACCTTAAAGTCCATGTCGCCGTAATGATCTTCGGCGCCCGCGATGTCGGTCAGGATGGCGTAATCGTCGCCCTCCTTCACCAGACCCATCGCGATCCCTGCCACCGACGACTTCAGCGGAATGCCCGCATCCATCAGCGCCAGGCTGGCGCCGCAAACCGACGCCATCGACGACGACCCATTCGACTCCAGGATGTCCGATACCACGCGCAGCGAGTACGGCGATTCAGTTTCGCTCGGCAGCACCGCGCTGATCGCGCGCTCCGCCAGTGCGCCGTGACCCACTTCACGCCGGCCCACCCCCGTCATGCGGCCTGTCTCGCCCACCGAGAAAGGCGGGAAGTTGTAATGCAGCATGAACCGCTTCTTCTGCTCGCCTTCGAAAGTTTCGAGGCGCTGGCTGTCGTCCGTCGTGCCCAGCGTCGCCGTCACCAGCGCCTGCGTCTCGCCGCGCGTGAACAGCGCCGAGCCGTGGGTCCGGGGCAGCACCCCCACTTCAATGCTGATGGGCCGAATTTCGTCGAACGCGCGCCGGTCGGGACGAACCCTTTCTTTGGTCACCTGCTCGCGGAACAGCCGTTCGCGCAAAGTCTCGAAGTAGTGCCCGAGTTTCTTTTTGGCTTCCCCGGCCTTGTCATCGGCGGGAATCTCTGCCTTCAGCTCATCCTGAATCTGCTTCACTAATTCCTGGCTCTCGAGCTTCGGATGCGCCCTGGTATCGAGTGCGTCCGCCAGCCGGCTGCCGACCTTCGCCTTCAGCGCCTCGTAGTAGGCACTGTCAAACTCGGGAGCCGTCACCGAGCGTTTCTTCTTGCCCGCCCGCGCCACCAGATCCTCGATGGCCGCGACAATCTTCCTGATTTCGGCGTGGCCAAACTCGATGGCGTCGATCACCGTCTCTTCCGTGGCTTCGTTGGCCCCGCTTTCGATCATCACGATGCCATCCTTCGTGGCTACCACCGTGATGTTGACCTTGCTGTCGCGCCGCTCGATGTACGACGGATTGACCACAAACTCGCCGTTAATCTGCCCGACCCGCACCGCGCCAATCGTCGCGCCGAAGGGAATGTCCGACAGCGCCAGCGCCGCACCCGCTGCGTTGATCCCCACGATGTCCGGATCGTTTTCCTTGTCCGCGGAGAAAACCAGCGCGATGATCTGCGTCTCGTTGCGGAAGCCTTCGGGGAACAGTGGCCGGATCGGCCGATCGATCTGCCGGCTGGTCAGGATCTCCCGCTCGCTGGGACGGCCTTCGCGCTTGATGAACCCGCCGGGGATGCGTCCGCCGGCGTACGCGTACTCACGATAGTCGACCGTCAGCGGGAAGAAATCGATACCCTCTCGCGGATCGGGCGAGGCGACTGCAGTGGCCAGCACCGCCGTGTCCCCTGACGTAACCAGGGCTGCGCCTGACGCCTGTTTCGCCATGCGGCCCGTCTCAAAGTGCAGTCGCTTGCCTCCGGCAAGTTCGACGGAAACTTCCTGCTTCATATTTTCCTCATTTCTTCAGCCAATAGGCGGGGTATCCGCGGCTGGGCGGGCGATGGGGAGCCGGGAAAGGAGCGGTGGGTTACGGATTCGACTCGCTGCAGCGAACCCTGTCGGGGAATCAGGCGGTGCGACCACATGGGCGCCGCCCCAGGGCTCGTGCTCTCTCGGTTCTCGTCGCTCGCGCGCCGAAGACCAGGCCTGTGCGTTTTATTTCCGAATGCCCAGCTTCGTAATCACGGTCCGGTAACGTTCCGAATCGTGGGTCTTCAGGTAGTCCAGCAGGCGACGGCGCTTGCTCACCAGCATCAGCAGGCCCCGGCGCGAGGCATGATCCTTCGCGTGGGTCTTGAAATGCTCGGTCAGGTCGCCAATGCGCTCGCTCAGAACTGCAATCTGCACCTCAGGACTCCCCGTGTCGGTGTCGTGTGTGCGATAGCGCGCGATCACTTCAGATTTCTTTTCCGGTGCCAGCACCTTTGTGCGTACTCCTCTGATTTTTCTATGGATACACTTCCTAAGTGTCTGGTCCAAGAATAACATGGCGCGCCCTCAGGCGCCACCCGGACCGGCCTGTTCACCCTCCTTCTCCTCTTCAAACAGCGACGCCGTCTGCGCAACGCCGGAGAAGACCGCCTGCGCGATCTCCCGGATCAACCTCTGGCTCGCGCGCGCTTTTCCCTGGACGATCGCGGTGATCGTCCTTATCGCCGCCGCCGGTATCTGGCGCCTGACGAAAACCATCCGCAAAACAAACGCTCAGGCGGTGCGCATGGCGCTGGTCTAGCTTTCTGCGGGGATGGGAATCACTTCGATACTACCCCCGCTCCCCCGTAGCTCGCCAACACCTGCCCCCGCCGATCCAGCAGCAGCGCCGCGCCGCGCTGCGGCCCCATCGTGAACCGAAGATGAGCGCCGGTCCGCGCATCGACGATGTCCACCGGTTCCGCGTCCATCGACTCATTGCTGAAGCTGTACAGTTCGGCATCCGACAACTCCGTCGGGAACGCCAGCACCGCATCGGACAGAGGCGCAACCTCCCGGAACGGCGCCTGCACCCCGGCTTGATCCAGCGCCCATTGATACAGTGCCGCCGTCCCGTTACACCCTTCCGCAAATTCCACCGGATCCGCCGCCCACAGGATCTTGCCGCTGCCGTGCGGGATGACCACCGCCGTCTTCCCGTCAGCAAACCGCATCGTCTCGGCCGACGACTGCTGCACATCCGCAGGGAACCCCAGCGCATACGTCTTCCCGTCGAGGGTGAGCGCCGATCCGCGCACCGCCAGCGGCATCACCGTCGCCTTGATCCCCAGCGGTGTCATCCGATCCACCGGCTGCCAGTGTTCGTCCCGATCCACCGGGCCCGTCACGAGCAGCGTCCCGCCCTTCTCGACATACGCGAGCAGCGCCTGCCACGCCTTCTCCGTCAGCCCCTGCGGCGACGGCAGGAACACCAGCTTCGGGCAAACACGCCCCGCGCACAGTTCCTCCAGCCGGTTCTCCGGCAACATGCGGAACGGTGTGTGATCGTAATACGCCATCGTCCGCAGCGCCTTCTTCTGCGTATCGAGCGCGAGCCCGCCCAGCGTCGAATACAGTGCGACCTGCGAGGTCACCATGGTGACGTCCGGTGGGACGATCGTCGTGAAGCTCTCCGGACTCTTCGCCGCAAACGCGGCAAATCCGCGCAGCACCTCTGCCTCCGGCTTTTCGGTCCCATCGGGCCGCACCGCGCCGATGGGAATCTCGTTGTCGTTGGCCATGTAGGCGTTCACGTTCCACACCCACTCCAGCGCGCCCGCGCCCTGCGCAAACGCAATCGCGATCTTCCGCTCCAGCTGGTCCGCCTCGATCTCCGGCGAGAACCGCAGATGATCGTCCAGCGTCAGCCTCCGCTGTTCGCCCGTCTCCTGGATCAGCATCGGCTTGCCGGGAAACTTCGGCGCCAGGCTCGCCCACAGGATCGCGTCGTAATCCCACCACGTGTGATCCGCCGTGAAATCGATCTCCGGCCCGTAGAATGCCGGCGACACGCGGCCTGCCACGCCGCCCTCATCCTGGCCGACGGTGATCAGCTGTTGCGAGCCCGTCGCGCGGATCAGGTCGCGCATCGTTTTCGCCCAATTCACAAACACCGATTGCGTGAACAGCGTGTAGTCGTAGACCTTCAGCGGATTGAACCCGCTTCGCACCGCATCCGCGTTGAACGCCTCCGCTTTCGGCAGCGCCATCGGATCCTGCGCGGCCACCTCCGGCGCCGTTGCCGTGGGCGCCGCCTGCAGATCGCGCCCGATGCCCAGCGACGGCTCGGCCCAGTCGTGCAGCAGCTTCGCCCGCATTCCGTTTTTGTCCGGATAGCGCTCCGCAATCCACTTCCGCCACGCCGCCTGCTCGAACGGATCGTAATCCGGCAGCGTCCGCCACAAATTCTTATTCGCGCTCGGCTCGTTGATCAGGTCCCACGCCAGAAACGGCACGTCGCTGAAGCGCGTTAACACCGACTCGGCATAGCGCGACTCCGACTGCAATGCCGCCGGATCGAGATAGCCGTTCTCCCCGCCAAACTCATCCGGATAAAACGCAAACAGATTGAACTGGACAGGGAGATTATTATGGCGCGCGCACATCAGGAACGCCTCGATCGTGCGCAGTCTGTCCTCCGTCATCTGCCCGTTGGGCGCGAGCAGCTGCTTCCACGTCGTCCACAGCCCGGTTCGGATCATGTCCAGCCCCGCGCCGCGAATCTGCGCCATGTCCCGGTCCCATACATAGGCATTCGGCAGGATCAGATACATGCGCGACACGTCGCTGGACATGTACGTCGTGCCCACCACCGGCAGCGGCTTGCCATCCAGCTCGAAGTAATCCGGCCCGACGGTGAGCTTCGGTCCGCTCAGCAGATACTTCCAGTCGCGCATCCAGTAGCCCGACCGGTAAATGCGCAGCGGCTTGCCGTTGCGGAGCAGCGTCGCCTCGACGGTGTGAAAGCCACGCCCGCCTTCCGCGCTCGGAGGCAGCGTGAGCCGGTGCGCTCCTGGAAACGCCGCGGTCTGGTCGTAGAGAACCTTCCCATCCTCATCGGTCACCTTCACGCGCAGTTGATCGCCAGCGGGCTGCTCGGCCAGCGGGGCGGAAGGCTTAAAGCGAAACTCCAGCGCCTCCCCCGGCACAAACAGCGGCAGCCGCGGCCGGAAGGCAAAGCGGTCGTTCTTTCGCAGCGCGATCTCGCCCAGCGTCTCCAGCAGCTTTGCATTCGAGAAGAAGTCCGCATCCGGCTCGCACGCCACCAGAATCCAGCGGCCGCCGACAAATCGGTTCGTGTTGTGGTCCAGCTCGAGGACCGGCGCGGCCAGCTTGCGAGCCTCGCGCTCGCCCCACGCCAGCGTCGTCAGGTCCATATCCTCGTAGCCGGTGTGACCGCCGGTGGTGTCGCCATCCACCACGCTCAGCCGCAGGACCGGACTGAAGGCCCGCGTCCACCCAAACGCCGGCAGCTGCGGAAACACATCCGGGTTCGGTGTGAATGTCAGACCGACAGAGGACTCATCGGGGTCCCCGGCGCCCCGCTCTTGCTCGCCGGGGTGGCTTCCCGGCGTCTCCTGGTAGTCATGGATGAACAACTCCAGGGACTGCGCCACGCTCGCGGTCCGCAGATGCCAGGCTCCGTTCTCTTCATAGGCCGCGCGCGTGAACGGCTTGCCGCCCAGCGCGATCAGATTCCCGCCGCGATCCAGATATTCGAGAATCGCGGACCAGTCCGCCTCCGGCCACGCCGACCCATACGGCAGCACCAGCAAATCCGTATCGTGATCCGCGAGCGCGTCGCTCAGATGCGACGCATCGACAAACGCCGCGCCGGCAAAGCCTGCGCGCAGTCCTGCTTCCTCCGGGGCAGGCGAATCCGCAGCCGGAAATCCGGGTTGCCAGAACACGACAGTCTTTGCGACGGAGGTTGTGGGAAGGAAGCCTGTCAGAAGCAGTAGAAAGAGGCGCAATGCGCGACGAAATTCCATGGACTTGACCTGATGCCTGACAATATCACTCCGTCAGGCACGGTCCGGCCCCGATGGGTGGCTTCGGCGATTTACTGCGGCTTCGTGCTCGGTTGCGCGGGAGCCGTCTTGCTGTTCGCCTGCGGCTGGACCGGCGTCGCGGCCGCGCCCGCATGCTTCGCCGCTTCCCGATCCAGTTTTTCCTGGTGCTTCCTGATGAAATGCCCCGCAATGTCCGGCCAGAATTCCGCGATCTCGGCGCCCACGATGCCTTCGTATGTCACGCTGGCGCCCCGTCCCAGCGTGAGTTCTACGCCACGATCATTGCTCGGGTAGTAGAGATTCGAAATGGTTCCCCCGATGAAGTTCCCCGCGACGTTGGCGTAATTCGGCCCCCACGTACCCTTATCGCGCTTGCACCACACCGTCGTCAGCGCCGAGTATCCGGCGCGCCTGAAAAAGTTGCCATGGCCCATGCGGTAATAGCGCGGATCCTCATGCCACCACGAAGTCAGAATCGCGTTGCCCCAGAGGTTTCCGTCGAAAGTATCCGCGTAGGCTGCGCCCCAGTATTTGGCAAAACCCTCCACGCCTTCGCCGTAGGAAGCATACTCATTGCCCTCCATGCTCAAGCCACCGTCGATCGCCGTGATCGCAAACTGGTACCAATCCGTCGAGCTCTTGAAAAACAGCTGATATTTCTGTTTCGAAGTGAGCGGGGCGGCGTGGGCGTTGGACTGAACGTTGAACATCGGCACCACGCCCAGCATGCGCTGTCTTTCTTCCTCCTCCAGCTCTCGCTTCGCGCGTTCCTGCTGCTGCTCTTTCGTCTCGGTGGTGTTTTGCGCCGGCGGCAGGGAACTGGACGAACCCGAAGTCTGTTGCGCTGCTGCTGTCGAAGAGGGTGCGGGCGCCGGATTCTGCGGGTTCGCTGCCGGAGCCGGCGTTGCCGCAGGAGAATTCTGCGAGACGGCCGCCTGCGGCGCGTCCGGCAGTGCATCCTCCGCGACCGATTGCGCCCAGGTGCAGGTGGGAAAAAAAGAAGCCGCCGCTGCCACGAAGACCACACGCAGGGCACAAAAAAAGAGAGAACGCTGGCTTGAAATCAAAACTTGCTCCGGCCCAGGGCGTGCCAATGACATCCGAAGTTCATCAGAGATATGGGCGAGTTAACGCTACAGACGCTCCAGGGACGTGCGAAGTTGTGGCCTCGCCTCGTTAATTGTCGCCCCCGGCGCACGATGGGTCTCGGTGATCATAGCCAGACCCTGCGCAATCGGCAAGATAAATTCCGTCGATAAGCCAAAGGATCGTGGGCCCTTATGCCATACTGGTCTCGGTTCGCCCCGCCCCAATGCACCCCTCACCGAACCCCGAGTTGATGCGCCGGGCGATTGCCCTCGCCAGCGAAAACGTCCGCAGCGGACGCGGCGGCCCCTTCGGAGCGGTCATTGTCCGGGATGGGGCGATTGTCGGCGAGGGCTTCAATACGGTCACCCGCGACTACGATCCCACCGCGCACGCCGAAGTCCGCGCCATCCGCGCCGCCTGCGCCGCGCTGGCCACTTTTTCGTTAAAAGGCTGCGAAATCTATACCAGTTGCGAACCCTGCCCGATGTGCCTCGCCGCCATCTACTGGGCGCGCCTCGACCGCATCTGGTTCGGCAACACCAATGCCGATGCCGCCCGCGTCGCCTTCGACGACGCTTTCCTCTACCGCGAACTGGCGCTCCCGGCCCGCGACCGCGCCATCCCTTCCGCCATGCTCCTGCGCGACCAGGCCTGGGAATCTTTCCAGCTCTGGCTCGACAGCCCCGACAAAACGCCCTACTGAGCACAGAGCTCAGAGCGCAGGAAAGTTGTCAGGCGGTAATCCGTGATTGCGTCCCTCGACAGGTGGCCACCGGGGTTTGACGGATCGCTCTGCCCTGAGCTCTGCGCCCTGATCGCTGAGCCCCGAGCTCTGCGCCCTGTACCCTGTCTTTATGGAATACCGTCTGCTCGGCCGCTCCGGTCTCAAAGTCTCCGTCCTCAGCTTCGGCGCCGCGACCTTCGGCGGCGGCAATGAATTCTTCAAGGCCTGGGGTTCGACCAAGGTCGACGAGGCCCGCCGCATGATCGACCTTTGTCTCGACGCCGGCATCAACCTCTTCGACACCGCCAACGGCTACTCCAACGGCCTCGCCGAAGAGATTCTTGGCAAAGCCATCCAGGGCAAACGCGACCAGCTCCTTCTCTCCACCAAAGTCTTTTTCCCCATGGCCGGCGGCCCCAACGACCTCGGCAGTTCGCGCCAGCACATCCTCGAACAGGTGGACGCCAGCCTCAAACGCCTCGGCACCGACCGCATCGACATCTACCACATGCACGCCTTCGATGCCTTCACGCCGGTGGAGGAAACCCTCGACACGCTGAACACTCTCGTCCACGCCGGCAAGGTGCGCTACATCGCCTGCTCCAACTTCTCCGGCTGGCACCTCATGAAGTCCCTCGCCGTCTGCGACCGCTATGGCTGGACGCGCTACGTCGCCCACCAGGTCTACTACTCGCTCATCGGCCGCGATTATGAATGGGAGCTGATGCCCCTCGGCCTCGACCAGGGGCTCGGCGCGCTGGTCTGGAGTCCGCTCGGCTGGGGACGTCTCACCGGCAAGATTCGCCGCGGTCATCCCTTACCCGCAACCAGCCGCCTGCACAAAACCGCCGAGCAGGGCCCGCCCGTCGAGGACGAATATGTCTACCGCGTCGTCGACGCCATCGACGAGGTCGCCAAAGAAACCGGGAAGTCCGTTCCGCAAATCGCTCTGAATTGGCTCTTGCACCGCCCCACCGTTTCCAGCATCATCCTTGGCGCCCGCAACGAAGAACAGCTGCAGCAAAACCTCGGCTCCGTTGGCTGGAACCTCACGCCGGAACAAATCGCCAAACTCGACAAAGCCAGCGAAACCCCCTTCGCCTACCCCTACTGGCACCAGCGGGTCGCGACCTTCTTCCGCAATCCGCCGCCGGTGTAAACCCGATTCCCTGAGCCCTGTATCCTACTCGCCAAACGGAT
>Ga0335072_10013487_pt1 | contig 11642 bp, 7 predicted proteins | sample Lox_Sample_21_FD_206725 | JGI IMG/M metagenome (GOLD analysis project Ga0335072, IMG submission 206725) | Soil microbial communities from Loxahatchee National Wildlife Refuge, Florida, United States - Lox_Sample_2.1 | ecosystem: Environmental > Terrestrial > Soil > Wetlands | place: USA: Florida...
CCGGTCACCAGGCGGGCGCCGTCGCTGATCCCCTTGGCGATGTACCGCTCGACCCGGTCCCGCTGCCGTTCCGCGACCAGCGGGCCGATCAGGGTCGCCGGGTCGAGGGCGTCGCCGACCGGCAGCGACGAGGCGAAGGCCGCGAAGACGTCGACGACCTCGGCGTACCGGGAGCGTGGCGCGAGGATACGGGTGCCGGCGTAGCAGGTCTGCCCATTGTTGACCAGCGTGGCGGCGAACAGGTTCTGGCCGATCTTGGCCAGGTCAAGGTCGGCGTCGTCGAGTATGATCGCCGCCGACTTGCCGCCGAGCTCGAGCGAGACCGGACGCAGCAGCCGTCCGCACGCCTCGGCGATCTGCCGCCCGGCCGCGGTGGAGCCGGTGAAGGCGACCTTGTCGATATCGCGGTGCTGTACCAGGTAGGCGCCGATATCCCGGCCGCCGGGCACGATGTTTACCACGCCGGGCGGAATGCTGGCCGCGATGACCGCCTCGGCGAACACGTAGGAGTCGAGCACGGTCTCTGGCGACGGCTTGAGCACGATCGTGTTGCCGGCCGCCAGCGCGGGTGCGTACTTGAACGAGGACAGCGTCTGCGGGTAGTTCCAGGGCACGATCCCGGCGATCACGCCGATCGGCTCGTGCCTGATGACCAGGTCGCCGCCAAGGAACCGGGAGGTCTCCTCCTCCACCGGAGCCGTGGCGAGCAGAGACGCCACGTACCGGAGCGTGCCAACGGGGGTCATTCCCTCGATGAGCGGAGACAGCGCGATCGGCATGCCGTTCTGCATCGAGACCAGGCGGCCGATCTCCGCCGCCCGCGAATCGAGTTCCGTGGCGAGCCGTTCAAGGGCGGCGGCCCGCTCGGCCGGTGCCCACGAAGACCAGCCGGACGGGTCGTCGAAGGCCCGGCGCGCTGCGGCGACGGCGGCGTCCACGTCGGCCTCGGCCGCCTCAGGGACCGTGCCGATGTGCTCGCCGGTGGAGGCGTTGTGCACCACGATGGTGCGGGTTGAGGTAGGCGGCGCCCACTGGCCGCCGATGAACAGGTTGTCGTAGCTAGCGGACATGGCAGGTCTCCCTAGGGTGCTCGGGCGTTGTAGTCACAAAGTGACTACCAAATTACGGATGTTTCTTGTTGTCATCGGCTGGCAGGTGACCCGCGATGCCCGCGCGGCCAGGACTACTTCACCCGCGGCCGCCGCGCTTTGTGCCGACGATGACCGGATCGTCGCTTTCCGCCGGCGATCACCTGATCGGCGCCGTCGCCTCGCTGGCGACCGTGGTCACGTCTCGTTATGCCCGCGCCGCCAGCAAGCCGAAGGCGTCCGCTGGCCGGGTGAGTGAGCCCCGGCCAGCCGGCTATCTCTCGCCGTGAGCGATCTCCGGGCGTGCTACCGGTGGAACCCGTAACACGCCCGGACTGCTCGTTAGCTTGTCTTGACTGCCGCTGGCTTACTCGGACGGCACGGCCATCACGTGGGTCTCGGTGAAGTCGCGCATGCCCTCCCGGCCGAGCTCGCGGCCGATGCCGGACTGGGCGAACCCGCCGAAGGGGGCGCGTTCGTCGACCGCGGTCGCGTTGTGGTTGTTGAAGAAGGTGACGCCGGTGCGCAGCTGGCGGCCGACCCTCATCGCGTGCTCGGCATCGCCGGACCACACCGACGAGCACAGGCCGGACCAGGTGGCGTTGGCCAGCCGGATGGCCTGCTCCTCGTCCTCGTACGGCAGGATCGGCAGCGCCGGGCCGAACTGCTCCTCGGCCACGATCCCGAGCGACGGTTCCGGGTCGAGGACCAGCGACGGCAGCATATAGTTGCCCGACGTCCAGTCGCTGGTGTACTCGCCGTAGCTCTGCACCTCGGCCCCCGCCGCCTTCGCCTCCTCGAGCAGCTTGGCCACGTAGTCCCGCTGGTTCGCCGTGTTTAGCGGGCCCATCGTCGTCGCCGGGTCAAGGCCCGGGCCGATCTTCTGGTTGACAAGCGTGGCCTTGAGCCCGTCGACGACCTCGTCGTACCGGGAACGCGGCACGTAGAGCCGCTTGAGCGCCATGCACACCTGGCCGGTGGTCATGAACGTCGCGCCGCTCATCTTCGCGAACGCGGCCTCGTCGAGCACGGCGTCGTGCAGCACCACGGCCGGGTCGTTGCCGCCCAGCTCCAGGGTCACGTTGGTGACGTTCGCCGCGGCCATCGTCATGATCCGCTTGCCGCCGCCGACCGAGCCGGTGAAGCAGACGTGCCTGATCCGCGGGTCGCCGACGACGACCGGGCCGACCACGTCGTCCGCGCCGGTGACCACGTTGAGCACGCCCGGCGGCAGCGCCCGGACCAGGTGCCTGAGCGTCCGCACCGACGACAGCGGCGTGGTGGGCGGCGGCTTCACGATCACCGTGTTGCCGGACATCAGCGCGGCCGGCAGGGACGCCGCGAGGATCGCGAGCGGCCAGTTGAACGGGTAGATGATCGTGACGACGCCACGGGACAGCTTGGTGATCGTCGTGTTGAACGGCGGGCCGGCGATGTGCTCGTCCACGTCGAGTTCCGGGGCGTACTCCGCCGCCTGGTGGAACCGGCCGGAGAAGACGGCGAGGTCGATGAACGCCTCGAACCTGATCTTCCCGTTTTCCCTGGACAGGATGTCGGTGCGGGCGTCGTTGTCCGCCTCGAGGCCGGCCAGGGCGTTGAGCACGATCGCGGTGCGCTCCGTGGCGGACATCGCCGCCCAGGCGGGCCACGCCGCCTCGGCGGCGGCCACCGCCGCCAGGGCGTCGTCGCGCGACGCGGCGGCGGCGTGCCCGATGATCGCCCCGCTGTGTGCCGGGTCGTATACCGGGAACGTGCCGGCGGCGCCGGGCCGCTCCTCCCCGGCGATCAGCAGCGGGGTGCTGATCGTGTCTGCTGCCATTGTCATCTAGCTAGTCCTCCTCGACTTGATGAGCATCCGTGACTTCAGCGCCTACTGGTCGACGTCGGCGTACCCCGAGGTCGGGCCGTCGAGCAGCATGGCCTTCGACTCAAGGAACGGCAGCAGCCCGTCTACCCCGCCCTCGCGTCCGATGCCGGACTGCTTGAACCCGCCGTGCCCCATGTCGAAGTCCGACTTGAACCCGTTGTGCCCGATGGCCCCGGTCCGCATCTGCCCGGCGACCTCGCGGGCGCGGTCGACGTCGTTGGTGAACACGGCGCCGTGCAGCCCGTAGATGGTGTCATTGGCGATCCGCACCGCGTCGGCCTCGTCGGCGGCGGGGATCACCGACAGCACCGGCCCGAAGATCTCCTCCTGCGCGATCACCGAAGAGTTGTCCACGTTGCCGAAGACCGTCGGCTCGACGTACCAGCCGCGGTCGAGGTCCTTCGGGCGGCCGCCGCCGACGGCGAGCGTCGCGCCGATCTCGATGCCCTTGGCGATGTAGCCCTCGACCCGGTCGCGCTGCCGTTCGGCGGCCAGCGGGCCCATCTGCGACGCGGGGTCGAACGGGTCACCGACACGGACCTTGGAGAACGCCGCGGCGAGTGCCTCGACCATCTCGTCGTGACGCGGGCGGGAGACCACGATCCTGGTCAGCGACGCGCAGACCTGCCCGGAGAGCAGGCACTCGGCCTGCGCGAGCGCGCTTGCGGCGGTCTCGATGTCCGCGTCATCGAGGATGACGGCGGCGGACTTGCCGCCGAGTTCCAGGGTCACGCGGGCGATCCGCTCGCCGCAGATGGAGCCGATGCGCCGCCCGGCGGCCGTCGACCCGGTGAAGGTGATCTTGTCGACCCGGGGATCGCGGACGAGCAGTTCTGAGACCTCACGGTCGGCGGTGACCACGTTGAGCACGCCGGCCGGCAGCCCGACGGCCTCGGCCGCCTCGGAGATCAGGTACCCCTCACCGGGCGCCTCGGGCGATGACTTGAGGATCACCGTGCAGCCCGCGATCAGCGCGGGGGCGAGTTTCATCGAGATGAGCCCCATCGGCGCGTTCCACGGGATGATCGCGCCGACGACGCCGACCGGTTCCTTGACGACGAGGCCGAAGCCGCCGCGGGCGGGCCTGACCGGCCGCTCCCACTCGAAGGTGCCGGCCAGGCCGGCGTAGTAGTCGAAGGTGTGCTTGGCGCCGTAGGCCGCGCCGCCAGCCACCGCGGCGATCACGCCGGACTCGCGCGGCCACATCTGCGTGATGTCAGCCGACCGCTGCACCACCTCGTCTCCGAGCGCCCGCAGGTAGGCGGCCCGCTCCTGGTGCGTCATCCGGGGCCAGGGCCCGTGGTCGAACGCCTCCTTGGCGGCGGTGACAGCCCGGTCCATGTCGGCGGCCTGCGCCTCGGCGACCGTAAGGTAGACCTGCTCGCTGTGCGAGTCGATAACCTCGATCTTCGAGTCGGACGAAGGGGTCACCCACTCACCGCCGATGAAGAAGCGGTCCGCGTGCTTTACCGGCACCGTGGCCTCGCTGGCTGAGGTGGCCAAGAGATCCTCCCATAGCTGCCCCTGATGGCCGCGGGGCAAGTCCGGGCACAAGGGACGTAGTCTCAATGTGACCTCAAGCCTAGACAGGTGCCGTGGGGCCGCCAAGAGACGCCTTGACAACCTGCCCGTCCGCGGAGTTGGGGTATCCCACAAGCTTGCTCGCCCCAGGCGAGCGGGCCGGCCTGTGGCACGGCGGGCAGATCTGCATGACCACCGGCCGGCACCTGATCGCCGACCGGGTCTACGACGACTAGGTCGCCGTGCTAGCGGAGAAAGCACCCGGTGAAGGACTGCCTCCCTGACCGTTCGCGTCAAGGTGCGGGCGGTCACGCTGAGCGGACGCGCCCCAGCTCAGTGGTAGCCGTGGAAGAAAAGACCGGATTAGTACGGTTGCTGTCCCCGTCCGGCTCGCGGGAGTGGCTGAGGTCTAGCCGCACTTGCGGCACAGCCGCTGGTTTCCCGGCTGTGGTCCTCATCGAGCCGGGAGAAAACAGACCCGGCTCCGCAAGATCCCTTGAAATTACCTGTTAGGCGGGGGAGCAGGCACACCGGCGACGCGGCGCGGATGATCTCGTTCCCCTGATCAGCTGCCGGACGGCGGCGACGGGGCGCGGCTGCGGAGCGCGTCTGAGGGCTCCGTGGCCGGTCCGCTCGCAGCCCTGGCCGCGTGCGGCAGGCCCGGAGCGCGGTTACCGCGACCGGGCCCGCCACCCGCTGACATCGGGGGACAGGGGGTTGGGGTCTGCCGCGTTACAGCAGGGTCGTGACAGCCTTGACCTCGGTGTAGGCCTCGAGGACCTCGTGGCCCATCTCACGGCCCCAGCCCGACTGCTTGTAGCCGCCGAACGGCAGCGACGCGTCGAAGACGTTGTAGCAGTTGATCCAGACGGTGCCGGCCCGGAGCTTCTTCGCCAGGGCATGCGCCTTGGAGATGTCCTGGGTCCAGATGCCCGCGCCGAGGCCGTAGTCGGAGTCGTTCGCGGCGGCGGCGATGTCGTCGAGAGACCGGAACGGCGCCGCGACCACGACCGGACCGAAGATCTCCTCGCGGACGATCTTCATGTCGGGCGTCGCGTTGGTGATCACGGTGGGCTCAACGAAGTAGCCGGTGTCGCCCCAGCGGCCGCCGCCGGTCACGGCCGTGGCGCCGGCCTCCCGGCCGGACTCCAGGTAACCGGTGACCCGGCGGAGCTGCTCGTCGGAGACTAGCGGGCCCATCTGGGTGTCCGCGCTCATCCCGGGGCCGAGCTTGATCGACTTGGCGATCTCGGATACGCCCTCGATGACCTCGTCGAACCGGCTCTGCTGTACGAACAGCCGGGAGCCCGCGACGCAGCACTGGCCGTGGTTGAAGAAGATCGCGTTCGCGGCGCCCGCCACGGCTTCCGGCGAGGCGTCGTCGAAGACGATGTTCGGCGACTTGCCGCCGAGTTCCAGGCTGACCTTCTTGAGGTTCCCCGCCGCCGCGTGCACGATCAGCTTGCCGACCTCGGTCGACCCGGTGAAGGCGATCTTGTCGACGAGCGGGTGGGCGGCGAGCGCCGCGCCGGCCGTCTCGCCGAAACCGGTGACCACGTTGACCACGCCGTCGGGCACGCCCGCCTCGGCGAGCAGGCCCGCGAGGCGGACCGCGGTCAGCGGCGTCTGCTCGGCGGGCTTGAGCACCACGGTGTTGCCGGTGGTCAGCGCGGGGCCGAGCTTCCACGCGGCCATCAGCAGCGGGAAGTTCCACGGGATGATCTGCCCGACCACGCCGACGGGCTCGCGCAGCGTGTAGGAGTGGAAGTTCGCGCCCGGCATGTAGGGCACCGAGATGTTGATCGTGTTGCCCTCGATCTTGGTCGCCCAGCCGGCCATGTAGTGGAAAAGGTCGGCGGCGAGCGGGACGTCCGCGGCTAGGGCAACGGCGTACGGCTTGCCGTTGTCCAGCGATTCGAGCTGGGCGAGTTCCTCGGCGTGCTCAAGTATGAGGTCGCCGATCTTCCAGATGATCCGGCCGCGCTCGGATGCCGTAATGCGGCCCCACGGCCCGTCGTCGAACGCCTTCCTCGCTGCCTGCACCGCCCGGTTGATGTCCTCGGCGCCGCCCTCTGCGATCCTGGCGAGGGTTTCGCCGGTCGCGGGGTTCGGCGTCTCGAACGTCTTGCCCGAGGCCGCGTCGCTCCACTGGCCGTTAATGAAGAGCTGGGTGGGGGTAGCGGTGAACTGCTCGACGGTCTGGTCCACGGTCACTGTCATGAACGCTCATCTCCCTTGCCGCGCGGCGCGGCCGGCTACCCCGTTGCAGCCGGCCGACGGTGGCCGCGCGTGGGCCCGGCCGCTCAGCCGGCACCCGATCGGTAGGTAGTCACAATGAGACAACGACAGTGGGTGCACGCGCAAGGAGGGTCGCGCGGGCAGCGGGCTCAGTCTGCGACAGCGACGATGACTTCCGACGCCTTGATCACGGCGATCACCTGGGTACCGGTGGCGAGTCCGAGTTCGCGGGCCGCCTCCACGGTGATCGAGGCGACCAGCCTGATGCCGCCCGCGTCAAGCTCGATGTTGGCGGTGGCTTCCCCGGCGGTGATGCCCGTCACCGTTGCCGGAATCTGGTTACGCGCGCTCAGCCTCATGCGTGATCCTCCCGTGCCGCCGATACTCCCGTGGGTTCACGCTACTCTGCGTGCTCCAACGTGTTCACGCTCCTAACGTGCGCCGGCGTGTTCGCGTTGTCCGCGTGCCCCGGCGTTTTCACGCGTCCTGCGTGCGCCGTCCTTGCCACGCTGCCTGCGGATGCCGGGGTGTTCGCGCAGTCCGCGTGTTCCGGCGTGTGCGCGGTGCCTGCGGGATCCGTGCCGGACAGTTCCGGCTAATGTCCATTGCTTGTCGCAAGTAGTGTTTGCACCATGAGGTCATGCCCCCGCCGGAACGTTGCCCGAGGCACGGATGATGGATGACAGCAGCCTGCACCGGTGGGAGGAGATGCTCGGCGGCCTCGTCGCGCTGCTGCCTGCCCAGACCGGGTGCGTCCTGATCGACGGGCCCGCCGAGCAGACGAGGCTCATCGCCTCCCGCCTGGCCCAGAAGCTGAGCGCGGGCACGCACCAGGTACGGGTGACCGCGGATCCGGCCGACGCCTGGGACGTGGCGATCTTCCTGCGGACCGCGCCCGGCCAGTGCACCGGGGCAGGGGCAGGAAACGACGCGGGGCAGAGCGGGGAACGCCAGAAGCGGGACCGGCGCGAGCGCGAGGAGCGCGCCGACATCGTCATTGACCTGCACGACGCCCGCTGGCCGGTAATCCGCCGGGTGGCCGCGCCGCTCGCCGGGCGGGGGGCGTGGTACCTGACCGAGACGCGCGCGTTCTTCGCCTCCAGGGCCGCGACCTGGGACACCCGGTTCGGTGACGACCTGCCCGCGTACAGCGCCGCGGTCGCCGAGTCCGGCATCAGGCCCGGCGGCGTGGTCATCGACGTCGGGTGCGGCACCGGGCGGGCGCTGCCGCCGCTGCGCTCGGCCGTGGGCCCGGGCGGCGCGGTCTTCGCGCTGGACGTCACGCCGGAGATGCTCGACGCGGCGCGCCCCGCGTCCCGGCTCGCGGCGGCCGCGCTTGTCCTGGCCGATGCCCGCGCGCTGCCCTTCCCGGACGGCTCGGCTGACGCGATCTTCGCCGCGGGCCTCGTCAACCACCTGCCGGACACCGTGGCCGGGCTGCGCGAACTCGCTCGAGTGACCCGCCCGGGCGGCCGGCTCGTGCTCTTTCACCCGTCGGGCCGCGCCGCGCTCGCCGCCAGGCACGGCAACTCGGTCTTGCCCGACGAACCCCTCGCGGAAGGCCCGCTGCGCCGGTCAACCGCGGCATCCGGCTGGACGCTGACCGCCTACGACGACGCCCCGCACCGCTTCTTCGCGGTCGCGGAACGGACGCCGGTTACCGACTGACCACCGCACCGCGGGAGGTTCCGTCAGGCCGGACGGAAGCGCACGGGCGACCAGGCCTCGTTGTCCGCCAATGCCCGTCAGCCGCATGTCACCGGCATCATGCCGCCGCGGGGCCGTTGCGGGCCGTCCTGCCCGGTTTCGATTATTGGGGGTCCTTTGCACCCAAACATGGGAGCTGAGTATGCCCAATCTTTTTGGTGTGACAGGTGGGGCGAGAAGGTTGCACCAGGGCCCGCACCCCTCGCGCTCGGCGTTCCGGGTCGGAACGAGCGCGTTCCGGGTCCAGAGCAAGCCGGGAAGTTGCCGGCCCCCGGGGAATCGGGGCTGACGAGGCTGCGCACGCTCCGCGGAGGCGGGGTGCGGCGGCGGGAAGCCGGATTCGTTTGCGATGACGCGCAATGACCAGGCGGAAGACGGAAAGCCGCGGGCTACGGGCGCCGGGACTTGGCGGGCGTCACCGTGTCGATGAATTCCAGGGCGGCGACCGCGTTCGCGCGGCGCCAGGCGAGCAGCGTCGCGTCGAAGCCGTCGCTGTGCTCGCGGCGCGACTCGATCGCCGTGACGATCGGCTCGAGCACCGCCCGCTGGGCGCGCAGCAGGTCGGATGGGCTCTCGCCCGCCCGGTCCAGGAGCGCGAGCTTGAGCAGCAGTTCCGAGCGGATCTCCCGCACGTGCTCGACCGGTGCGTGCAGCCAGTGCTGCGCGGCCGTCTTGCCGTCGTCCGTGGCCGCGTAGACGGTGCGCTGCGGGCCGAGGCCGGGCTCGGTGACCTCGGGGACGATGAGCCCCGCGTCGAGAAGCCGGCCGAGCGCGCGGTAGACGACCGCCTTCGGGATCTGCCAGATCCGGCCCAGGTCGCCGCCGGTCGCGGTCAGCTGGGCGACCGCGAAGCCGTGCGCCGGGCGCTGCATGAGGATGGCGAGCACCAGCCATTCCGGCAGCGACATCTCGGGAAGGGAGGCTGGCGAGGACGCCGGCGGCGGGGCGTTCATGGCACATGAGAGTAGCGGCATCGACAGGCTCGCCGGTGCCTGGCAGGCTGGAAGGCACACGTTCCCGTCCGCGGGCGCCGCCAGGGCGCACGAACCGGACGGGACCCGGCGAATGCCGGCAGGCTCGTCCCAGTTACGGCTTAACGGCTCACGCACAATTCAACATCGGTGACCACGAACGGGCTCGGCTGTCTCATCCTCGCCCGCTGGTCAGCAAGGTCAGACGAGGAGGCCTGATCGGTGGACGTCTCCTTCGGCACGATCTGGGAGGCCATCGCCCGCGGGCTGCCCGACAGCGTGGCGATCTCCGAACCAGACCGTGACTACACGTTCGCGGAGTTCGACGACCGGGCGGCCCGCCTCGCCGGCGCCTTGCAGGGGGCCGGCCTCGGCCCCGGCGACAAGGTGGCCTGCTACCTGTACAACGGCGCCCCTTACCTGGAGACGGTGTTCGCCGCGTTCAAGATCGGCGCCGTCCCCGTCAACGCCAACTACCGGTACACCAGGGACGAACTGACCGCGCTGCTCGCCGACGCCGACGCCGCGGCCCTGGTGTTCAGCGGCGACCTCGCGGCGAATGTGGCGCACGCCGCCGCGACTCTCGCGTCGCTGCGCCTTCTTGTCCGCGTGGGTCCGGCACGGGACATGACTGCGAAGGGGGAGGGCGGCGCACTCGCGTCGGCGGCTTCGCCGGCATCTCCGGGAGATCCGGGAGATCCGGCCTCGCCGGCGGATCCCGTACGCGATGCCCCCGAGCTCGCTGATATTTACGCCGCGACAGCGCCCCGCCCGCGGGAACCGCGTCCCGGATCCGACGAGCTGTTCATGTACACCGGCGGAACCACGGGCAAGCCTAAGGGTGTGATCTGGCGCCAGTCCGACCTGATGCACTCGATGGAGGCCTCGGTCTTCCACCGGCTCGGCCTGGACCGCCTGCCCGCCACGGTCGAAGAGGCCGTGGGGCTCGCGCGCGACGGCAGGGTCGCGGACCGGTTGCCCGTGGCGCTGTCGGCCGTGCCCCTGATGCACGCGACGGGCCTGTTCAATGCCATGGGCACACTGCTCGCCGGCGGCCGGGTGGTGCTGACCCGGCCGGGCGGCCTTGACCCGCGGCACGTATGGGAGACCGTGGCGGCACAGCGCGTCCGCACCGTCGTGGTGGCGGGCAATGCGGTGTGCCAGCCGCTCGTCGATGAGCTGCTGGCCGCCGAGGCCGCCGGGCGGCCGCACGAACTCGGCTCGCTCCAGTCCGTCACCAGTTCGGGGACGGTGCTGAGCGACCGGCTCAAGCGGGTCCTGCACGAGCGCGCCACGGTCACGATCACCGACGCGATCGCCGCGAGCGAGGGCGGCCCGTTCGCCTACGCGGTCACCTCGTCAGTGGCCGACCTGCCGTCCCGGTTCTACCCGGCGGCCGCGACGCGCGTACTGACCGCCTCCGGTGACCCGGTCGCTCCTGGCACCGGCCAGATCGGCACGCTCGCCTTCTGCGGGCCGATCCCGTCCGGCTACTACAAGGACGCGACGGAGACCTCGGCCACGTTCCGGACCTTCCGCGAGGTCCGCTACACGATGCCAGGCGACTTCGCGACCGTCGAGGCGGACGGGGCGATCCGCTTCCTCGGCCGGGGCGCGGGAGTGATCAACACCGGCGGTGAGAAGGTGCACGCGGCGGAGGTCGAGGACATCCTGCTCGGCTGCCCGGGCGTGACGGACGCGTCGGTGGTGGGCATCCCCGACGAGACCTGGGGCGAGCGCGTGGTGGCCGTGGTCGCGACGCACAGCGGCACGCTGACCGGGCAGGTCCTGCGGGACGCGGTCCGGCGGCGGCTGGCCGGCTACAAGGTTCCCCGTTCGGTCATCCTGGTCCAGGCGCTGCCCCGGACCCCGACAGGCAAGCTGGAACTCGCCCGGGTGCGGCAGATCGCGTTCGAAGCCCTGCTGCCCGTGGCGGTTCCGCAAGCCTCAGCGCAGCTCCCGCGGCCAGGAGGCCCGCCGGCGGCGGGTTCCCCCGCGGCAGGTTTCGCGGCCGGAGATGCCCCGGTGGCGGGTTCCGCGGAGGTCGCGCCGGAGTGAGCCGGAGGTCGCGCCGGAGTGAGCCAACGGCCCGCCCGGTGCTGGTCGCCGAACCGCCGCGGCGTCGTGACCTCGTGTCGCAGCAGCGGTCGCCGGTCGCGCCGCGCTATATCGTGCACTATTACACCTGCACGCAAGCACGCCAGGCCGTGCTGCCCCCGGGCGCACGGCTCTGCCGCTCACGGAGGAGGG
>Ga0335072_10013488_pt1 | contig 11642 bp, 8 predicted proteins | sample Lox_Sample_21_FD_206725 | JGI IMG/M metagenome (GOLD analysis project Ga0335072, IMG submission 206725) | Soil microbial communities from Loxahatchee National Wildlife Refuge, Florida, United States - Lox_Sample_2.1 | ecosystem: Environmental > Terrestrial > Soil > Wetlands | place: USA: Florida...
ACCCGAGTCGGCTTCGACAGTGCCAGTTCGTTTACCCGGGCATTCCGCAGCGCGTGGGGCCAGCCTCCGTCGGCCTACCGTCGCCACGGTAGCGAGTTGCCGGAAAAGTCATCCGCCCAACTCGGGTGATGCCGGGCATCGGCGGGCATAGTATTCCCTCGGCGGCTCTCCATCGGTGACCAGCAAAAGCCGGTTGCCGCGTCTGTGCCACACCTGGAGGTGCGGGATGTCGTTTGTGATCGCGGCGACCGAATATGTGTCGGCGGCAGCTTCGGATTTGGCCAGCATCGGTTCGACGATCAGCGCGGCCAACGCGGCCGCGGCCTTCCCGACATCGGCGGTGCTGCCGGCGGGTGCCGACGACGTCTCGGCGAGCATCGCGGCGCTGTTCGGTGCGCACGCCAAGGCGTATCAGGCGATGAGTGCGCAGGCTGCGACTTTTCACAGCCAGTTCGTCCAGCTGATGAACGGGGGCGCGGGCCAGTATCTGAGCGCCGAGGCCGCCAACGCCGAGCAGGCCATGCTGAACGCGGTCAATGCGCCCACCTTGGCGTTGGCGAACCGGCCGCTGATCGGCAACGGCACCCCCGGAGCCCCGGGGCAGCCGGGCACGGACGGCGGGATACTGATTGGCAACGGCGGTAACGGTGGCCCGGGCACCGCAACGCTTGACGGCGGCAGAGGCGGGGATGCCGGACTGTGGGGCAACGGCGGCAATGGCGGGCCCGGCTTCAGCGGCACGACGCCCACCGCCGGCGGTAACGGTGGATCCGGCGGACTGCTGCATGGCCGCGGCGGTAACGGCGGGGCCGGCGGCAACGCTACGGGCGTTGCCTTCGACGGCGCATCGGGCGGTGATGGCGGCGTGCCCGGGCTGTTCGGCCGCGGCGGCAACGGCGGTGCCGGTGGCAACGGGAACAACCTAGGCGGCGGCAGCGGCGGTGATGGCGGAGCGGGCTCTGACGGGGGGACCCTGTTCGGCCGTGGCGGAGACGGCGGCAACGGCGGCCTTGCCTTTGCTACCGGGCTGATCAGCGGCGACGGCGGGAACGGCGGCAACGGCGGAGGCGGCGGACTCCTTGCCGGCAGCGGCGGTAATGGCGGCAACGCCACGCTCGGCATGGGCACCGGTAGCCAGAACGGTGTTGCCGGCAACGGCGGCAGCGCCCAGTTCGTCGGCAACGGCGGCAACGGCGGCCTTAACGGCCTGAGCGACCCGCTGTTCGGGCAGGCCGGCAAGGCTGGGATGTTCATCGGCAACGGCGGCAGCGGCGGATCAGGGCAAAACGGGGCGGACGGCGGATTGTTGCTGGGCAGCGGTGGGAACGGCGGCGCCGGCGCCGCGGGAGCCTCCGACGACGGCGGCGACGGCGGCAACGCCGTCGGGCTGGTCGGCAACGGCGGCAAGGGCGGGAACTCGGTGAACAACGGGACCCCGGGCACCGGCGGTGTCGCAGGGCTGCTGCTCGGCAACAGTGGCGCGAACGGGGTGTCGACCTAGCCTTATCAAGTGACCCTGGTTGCCGGTATCGATTCGTCCACTCAAGCCTGCAAGGTTCTAATCTGCGATGCCGACACCGGCGAGGTGGTGCGCCAGGGCCGCGCCGCCCATCCCGACGGCACCGAAATCGACCCGGCGGCATGGGAATTCGCCGCCCAGCAAGCAATCGCAGCCGCCGGTGGTTTCGACGACGTCGACGCGGTCGCAGTCGGTGCGCAGCAACACGGCATGGTCTGTCTCGACGAGACCGGCCAGGTGGTGCGTCCCGCACTGCTATGGAACGACGTCCGGTCAGCCGACGCGGCACGCGCGCTGGTCGACGAGCTCGGCGGCCCCCGCGCGTGGGCGCAGGCCGTCGGCGTCGTGCCGCTGGCCGCGGTGACGGTGGCCAAGCTGCGCTGGCTCGCCGACCACGAGCCACAGCATGCCGATCGCACGGCGGCGGTCTGCCTGCCGCACGACTGGCTGACCTGGCGTCTCGGTGGGCACACCGAGATTGCCGAGCTGACCACCGATCGCAGCGATGCCAGCGGCACCGGTTACTACGACGCCGCCAGCGGCGCTTACCGTTTCGACCTCGTCGAGCTGGCCATGCGCGGTCGCGGTCCTCAGCTGCCGACCGTTCTCGGGCCATCGGAGCGAACCACCAGTGGCACAAAGACATTCGGTGCGGGTCTGGGCGACAACGCCGCGGCCGCACTCGGCCTGGGCGCCGAGGAGGGTGATGCGATCGTCTCGATCGGAACCTCGGGAGTGGTGTGCGCCGTCGCCGCAGACCCGGTCCGTGACGACAACGGGTTCGTGGCCGGATTCGCCGACGGCACCGGCCGTTACCTTCCGCTGGTGTGCACGCTCAACGGCGCGCGGGTGCTGGACGCGGCCGCGACGATGCTGCGGGTCGACCACGACGAGCTGTCCCGGTTGGCACTGTCGGCGCCGCCGGGCAGCGAAGGCCTGGTCCTGGTGCCCTACTTAGAGGGCGAGCGAACTCCCAACCGTCCCAACGCGACTGGCGCGCTACACGGTCTGCGCGTGTCGAACGCGACGCCGGCCAACTTGGCCAGGGCCGCGGTGGAGGGGCTGCTGTGCGCGCTGGCCGAGGGCCTTGCGCAGCTGACCGTGCATGGCGTCCGCGCCCGCCGGATACTGCTGATCGGCGGCGGCGCCCGATCGGAAGCGCTGCGCGAGATCGCACCCGCGGTGTTCGGGGTGCCGGTGCTGGTCCCCAGTCCCGCGGAATACGTCGCATTGGGCGCCGCCCGACAAGCGGCCTGGGCCTTGAGCGGATCGCCCCAACCACCCGCCTGGAAACCCCCGGCGACCGGCGAGCACACCACCGTCTCGGTGCCGGCCGTCCTGGAACGCTATGCGCGCGTGCGTGACCTGACCGAAGGGGCCCGCTGAGCCAATCCGGCAAGTAAAGCCCGCTCGAATGGGTGCGGCTGTTGCCGAGAGAGGTCTATCGTTCAGCCCAGGGTAGTTCGCCGTTGCCTTGGGAGGACTCGGTGAAAGGGGCTCCGTTCGGACAGTACCGGCTGATCGACTTGCTTGCCCGGGGCGGCATGGGCGAAGTCTGGCGGGCGTACGACACGGCCACCGATCGCGTCGTGGCGCTGAAACTCCTTCCGACGCACTACGCAGCGGACGCAGTATTCAAAAAGCGCTTCCGCCGCGAGGCGCACGCGGCCGCCAGGCTGAGCGAGCCGCACGTGGTGCCGATCCACACCTACGGGGAAATCGAACGCCGACTTTTCGTCGACATGCGGCTGATCGACGGCCGCGACTTGCAGGCCGTCATCGCGGCCGGACCCCTGGAGCCGGCGCGTGCGGTGCTGATCATCGAGCAGACGGCGAAGGCCTTGCAGGCTGTGCATAATGCCGGTTTGGTGCATCGCGACGTCAAGCCGTCGAACATCCTGGTCACCGCCGACGACTTCGCCTACCTGATCGATTTCGGGATCGCACGCGTTACCGGCGAGGCCGGCCCGACGACCGCCGGCGGCGTGGTCGGGACGGTGCACTACATGGCGCCGGAGCGGTTCACCAAAGCGCCCGTCGACGCGCGCTCGGACGTCTATTCGCTCGCCTGCGTGCTGTACGTGTGCTTGACCGGCAGCTGCCCGTTTCCCGGCGACAGCGTCGAGCAGCAACTCGCCGCCCATCTCGGGGCACCGCCACCGCAGCCGTCGAGCGTCGGCCCGGTGCCGGTCGCCTTCGATGACGTCATCGCCAAAGGCATGGCCAAGGACCCCGGCGACCGGTATGCCACCGCCGTGCAATTGGCGCGGGCGGCCGGCGACGCACTCGCCACCTCGAATTCGCCTGTGGCTGTGCTGCGCCGGCCGAGCACCGTCGACATCATGCCGCACCCGGTGGAACGCCTACCAGAAAGCGCCGCCACCGTCACCGACCCGACGACCGACGGGCAGCCTCGATCGGGCGCGGTCGGGCACTCGTCGACCGGCATGCTGAGCCGTTCGGTCGAATTGCACGCGGTAACCCGCTTCTTGGTTTCGGCGAGCACCCGGGCCGCGGGATTGGTCATCGCCGGCGAGGCGGGCATCGGGAAGACCACGCTTTGGCAGGCCGCGGTCGACGACGCGGCCGACCGCGGGTTTCGGGTGCTCTCCGCGCGGGTGGGCGCCACCGAGTCGGCGCTGGCGTACGCGTCGGTGGCCGACCTGATCGCCGATATCGAGCAAGACGTCTTCGCTCGACTGCCGTCCCTGCAGCGCCTCGCCCTGGACCGGGTCCTGCTGCGGGACAGTGGTGACGGGCCGGTGACCGACCAACGCCTGGTCGCCGCGGCGTTCCTGTCGGTACTCGAACAGGTCTGCACGGATGCACCCGTACTGCTGGCGATCGACGATGTGCAATGGCTGGACGCCTCGAGCAAAGAGGCGCTGCTCTTCGCCGCGCGGCGGCTGAAAGGCCCGGTCGGTGTGCTGGTAGCCGAACGCACCGAATCGCCCACCGATGTCGCCACCTCCTGGCTGGAGCTGGGCAGGACCGACGCGGTCGAGCGAATTCATGTGCGCCCCATGGGTTTAGACGGCCTTAATGCGTTGATCACGGCAAAGATAGGTCGCACGCTGCCGTGGTCGAAGGTGGTGCGGATTGCCGAGATTTCCAACGGCAATCCGTTCTACGCGATCGAACTCGCGCGCGCCATGGGCGATGAATCAGCAAGCGGCGAGCTGGCATTGCCCGGCACGCTGACCGAGCTGGTGCGCCGCCGCATCGGTCGCCTGGAAGACGACGTGCGGGAGGTGTTGCTGGCCGCCGCATGCGTCTCCGATCCAACGGTGGAGCTGCTGGCGCAGGTCACCGGCACCAGCGTGGAACGGTCGGTCGAGTTACTCGAGGACGTCGAGGCCAACGGCATCGTGGTGATCGAGGGCAACCGCGTGCGGTTTTCGCACCCTCTGCTTGCCCGCGGCGTGTACACCGAGGCCAAGCCAGCCAGTCGCCGGCACACACACCGGGCCCTCGCCGAAGTCGTAGCGCTACCCGAGCTGAAGGCCAGACATCTCGCGCTGTCCGCCGCCAGCGCGCAACCGGAAATCATGCAAGCACTCGATGATGCCGCGGTCGCGGCTCGGGCCAGGGGCGCACCGGCGGCCGCGGCCGAGCTGCTGGATATGGCGATCCGACTCGGCGGCGACAAACCGGGGCGTTGCATACGCTCTGCCGGTTACCATTTCGAAGCCGGCAATACCATGCAAGCCCGAGCCGAGCTGGAGTCCGTCATGGACCGGGTACGGCCAGGCCCGCTGCGGGCGCTGGCGCTGAACCTGCTTGCCGGAATCATGGTCTACGACAACAAAATTGCCGACGCCGCAGATCTGCTCAAGCGCGCGCTCGACGACGCCGCCGGCAACCCCGCGATGCTGGTCCGCACCCTGCTCATGTTGTCGTTCACCGAGGAGAACATCGGCGAGTTCGACGAGTCGTTGCGGCACGCCCGACAAGCGGTGACGCTCGCCGACGAACTGGGCTTCCCGGCGATCACGAGTCAGGCGCTCACCAATTGGGTTCAGACCAGCTTCCAGCATGGCCCGGGGCTCGACCAGGACGCACTGGATCGGGCACTCGAACTGGAAGACCGCAATATCGATGCGCCAATCACCTTCCGCGCCAGCGTTATGCAACCGCTGATCTTCGCCTGGACCGGGCGCCTCAAAGAGGCCCGAATCCAAATGCTGGCATTACGTGAACGATTCGTCGCACACGGTGCCGAGCGAGACCTGATGGCCGTCTCGGGATACTGCGCGTTGATCGACGTATGGCGCGGCAGCTTCGACGAGGCCGCAGCCAACGCCGCGGATGCGTTCCAAAAGGGCGAACAGCTCGGCGGTGGCGACATTCTCGACATCCCGCTGACCATCCGGGCCGTGGTGTGCGCCTACACCGGCCGGGTCCGCGAGGCCCGCGCCGACGCGGAAATGGTCATCGAGGGCGCACGGCGCTGCGGCGCACCGCGCCTGGCCGAATGGCCAATCAGGACACTGAGTTTCTTGGACGTGTCGCTCGGCAACTACGCGGACGCACTGATGACGGTGGCGCCGCTGCTCACCGAGTTCGACACGATGCCCACTCCGGAGATTTATTGCGCCTGGCACATCCCGGATGCGGTCGAGGCTATGGTCGCGCTCGGCTATCTCGACGACACGGTGCCGTTGATCGAGTCACTGGAACGGCATGGCGCCAGACTCAACCGATCCTGGATGCTGGCGGTCGGCGCTCGGTGCCGCAGCATGTGGCTGGCCGCCCGCGGTGATACCGACGCGGCCGAGCAGATGGCGCAGCAGGCGATGACCGAGCACAACGCGCTGCCTATGCCGTTCGAACGCGCCCGAACCCAGATTCTGCTAGGGCAACTCCAGCATCGACGCGGTCACCAGGACGAGGCCGCCGCGACGCTGCGTGAGGCATTACGCACCTTCGAGGACATGGGAACACCGCTGTGGGCTCAACGCGTCCGGGCCGAACTGGCACGCGCCACCCGCTAGCTACGACAGCGCGTGAATTCCGTTGTAGAGCACCATGAGACCGATCACGACGAGGACGACCGCCGTCAGCGCGGCATCGTTTTGCTCCATCCAATTCTTCAAGCGCGCCAGCGGTTCGTCGAGACGCTCACCGGCACCCAGGTAGGCCACGATCGGGATCGCGACAGACGACGCGGCAACGACGACGAAGATCGCGACGCATACCCAGACGCCCGCGACTTCTAGCCGGCCGCTGCCGATGGCCAATCCGGCCGCCACGCAGAGGAGCGACACATCGGGCCTCACCACCGCCAACACCAGCCCGGTTATGCCCGCCCGCGGCGGGGAGATGCTGGCAAACGAACGCATCCAGCGCGGCGATCCGCTCTCGCGTTTCCGGGTCAGCCACCGGACGATACCGAACACGATCAACAGCGACCCCAAGACCACGCGCACCCACGACACCCAGTGCGGCGGCGACTTGTGCATACCGCCCAGCGCACCGGACGCCGCCACGGAAAGCGCCGTCACCGCGATCAGGCCCGATAGCCAGCCGCCGAGAAAGGCGAGACTGCTCGGCCGCGGCCGCGGCGCCTGTAGGACCAGCACCGCCGGGATGATCGACAGCGGTGAGAGCGAGATAACCAGCCCGAGCGGAATGAGCCCGGCCGTTACTGAAACCCAGCTTCCTGCCACGAGCAGCAATCATCGCATTGACTAGCGCTGCTGGCGCAACGTCCACGCGGGTACCCAGTGCGTCACGGTTTTCCGCTTGGATCCGTACGCGATCGGATAGGTCACCAGCCCCCACCAGTCGCCCTGCTCGCAAACACCCCAGCAGCTCAACCGCCCCTCGACCACCTTGTGCAGCTGCAGACCGTTGGGCTGGTACCGGCCGGAGCGGTGCGGCTCGCGCGGGAAGAGCACCGTCAGGTCAACCAGCACCGTGACCGGAGGACGCACCACCCGAAACGGGTTGCGGACCGGCTGCCCGTTGTACCCGATCGACCCGAGCGGAGCCATTTATCGATCATACGTTCGAATCCGCTGCCGGGGAGAGCTTGGCGACCAGCGAACTGCCGACAATGCCGGCGACGACCATGCCGATTCCGACCCCCTCGGACACCGCCCCGGTCGACCACCCGAAGATGCCCGCGACCAGGACGAAGCTCGGCAGCCAATCGATCAGCTTGACCATCGACAGCGCCGGTTCGTCGGGCGTCTCCCCCGCCGCCGGAGCCGCCTTGGCGGCGGCGTGGCCCGGATAAAACTCGGTCAACGCGACCGCGACGAAGATCGCTGCCAACTGCAGCACGCACCGCCGAGAGCAGCATCGTCAGCAACGACGTGCCCAGGGCGATGCAGACGGCCAGTTCGAAGTGGCCCGGCGTGGAGAACACCGAGAGCAGCACCCACGGCGCCAAGCCGGAGAACGGCGACTTCAGCAAACCGTCGACGCCGCTTCCCGCCTTGTCAAGACTCGGCACGACAAGACTGTAAGGCATAGTTGCGGCCACAATCATCGGTATGGCAAACAGCGGTGCCGTGCGCAGCGCGCAGAAAATCGTCGACGTGCTGTCGGCGCAGGGCGTCGAATACATCTTCGGGGTGCCGGGCGCCAAGATCGACGCGGTGTACGACGCCCTCGTCGACGGCGGGCCGCAATTGGTGGTTTGCCGCCACGAACAGAACGCGGCGTTCATGGCCCAGGCGATCGGCCGGCTCACCGGTGTCCCCGGCGTCGTGCTGGTGACGTCCGGTCCGGGCACCAGCAACCTGGCGACCGGGCTGCTGACCGCCAACACCGAACAGGATCCGGTGGTGGCGCTGTGCGGCGCCGTGAGCCGCGAGGACCGGCTCAAGCGCACCCATCAGTCGATGGACGCCGCTGCGCTGCTCAAGACGGTCACCAAGTTCACCGGCGAGGTCAACGACCCCGACAACGTCGCCGAGACGCTCGTCAGCGCGTTCCGTGCCGCGATCGCCGAGCCGCGCGGCGCGACGGCCGTGGTACTGCCGGCCGATGTGCTGGCCGCATCGACCACGGCGGGTATCACGGCCCGGCTGCCGATTCCCCCGCTCGCCGCCGCCCCGCCCCCGGCGATCGTCGAGGCCAGTCGGCTGATCCGCGACGCACAACGCCCGGCGCTGTTGGTGGGGGCGCGCGGCGCCGATCCCGAAAGCTGCGCAGCGCTGCGTGCCCTCGTCGAGGCCACCGGGTTGCCGGTGGTGGAGACCTTCCAGGCGGCCGGAGTGATACCGCGCGCACTGGAAGACCGCTACCTGGGCCGGGTGGGGCTATTCCGCAACCAGCCGGGCGATCTCGTCGTCGACCACGCCGACGTGCTGATCGCCGTAGGCTACGACGCGGTGGAGTACGACCCCGCGTTGTGGAACACCGACCGACACCTACAGGGACGCTCCGTCGTGCATGTCGACTCGCTGCCCGCCGACATCGACAACAGCTATCAACCCACGCTGGAGCTGCGCGGCAACGTCGCCGAAACCCTCAGGGCACTGAATGCGTGCCTGGTGGATCACCTCTCGCTGACCCCCGAATATCAGGCGCAGATCGCCACGCAGCGCGACGCCCTGGCCGACATCGACACCGCCGCGCTGAACCGCCCGCCACAGGGCTCGGGGCTCAACCCGGTAGCCGTGCTGTTACGGCTGCGCGAGGAACTCGACGACAACGCCACCATCACCTGCGACGTGGGGTCGGTGTACATCTACATGGCCCGGCACTTCCGCGTCTACCAGCCGCGACGGCTACTGTTCTCCAACGGGCAGCAAACCCTGGGGGTCGCGCTGCCCTGGGCGATGGCGGCCTGCCTGGTACGGCCCGGCTCCCACGTCGTCTCGGTCTCCGGCGACGGCGGTTTCCTGTTCTCCGCACAGGAATTGGAGACGGCGACCCGCCTGGGACTGACGTTCACTCACATCATCTTGCGCGACAACACCTACGATATGGTGGCCTTCCAGGAAGTCATGAAATATGGGCGCAAATCCGGCGTGCAGCTCGGCGACTACGACATCGTCTCGTATGCAGCGGCATTCGGCGCCCACGGCTACCGGGTGAGGACCATGGACGAATTCGGCACCACGCTGCGACGGGCATTGGCCGAGCCGGGCCCCTCCTTGATCGACGTTCCCGTCGACTACAGCCGCAATATCGAGCTGGCCGCCCACCTGCACGACGATCCGTTCGAATGACCTCGCCCGGCACACCCAGCGCACCTGAACGGTTCCGCCGTTGGGCTGCAACACTTCTCGCCCACCAACGGGCACATCATCCGGCAACGGCCGACCATGACGACGAGGTGTATCAGTTCTCGACCATCAGCGCTCTGCTCGACGGCGTCTACGACGGCGACGTCACCGTCGCGCAGATCCTGCGACACGGCGACTTCGGCCTCGGCACGTTCAACCGCCTGGACGGTGAGATGGTCGTCCTCGACGGCGTCTGCTACCGGCTGCGAGCCGACGGCACCGCCGCCCCGGCGGCGCCAACCGATCTGACGCCCTTTGCGGCGGTGACCCGATTTCACGCCGACACCGAGATCGCGATCCGAAACCGCACCGACCGCGCCGGCGTCATCGCCGCCGTCGACCACCAGATCGCCAGCGCCAACCTGATCTATGCCGTCAAGGTCACCGGGCGCTTCGCCGTGCTGCACACCCGCACCGTGATGGCCCAGCACCAGCCCTATCCGCCCCTGACGGAAGCGACCGAGGGGCAGGCCGAAACCCGGACCACGGATGCGATCGGAACCCTGGTCGGGTTCCGCACCCCCGACTTCGAGCAGGGCATCTCGGTGGCCGGCTACCACCTGCACTTCCTGGACAGCGACCGCACCGGCGGCGGCCACGTGCTCGACTTCGAACTCGAACACGGCCAGATCGCCATCAGCGGCGCCTCCGAGCTGCACCTGAGCCTGCCCACCACCGGAGCGTTTCTGGGCGCCCAGCTATCCGCAGCTGACCTGCATGAACAGATCAAGAAGGCGGAAGGCTAGCGGCGCGTCGAGGCGAACACTGCGCGCTGAACGGCTCTGGCAACATAGCGGTGTGTCGCGGCGTCTGGATCCGTTGATCGCCTGCGTGCTGGCCGCCGCGGTGAGTCTGGCCGGCGCCGCCCGTCCGTCTTTCTGGTACGACGAAGCCGCAACCATTTCGGCGTCGTACAGCCGATCGCTTGGTCAGCTGTGGCAGATGTTGGGCAACGTCGACGCGGTGCACGGCCTGTACTACCTGTTCATGCACGGCTGGTTTCAGATCTTTCCGCCCACCGAGTTCTGGTCGCGCGTGCCCAGCGGTCTGGCCGCGGGCGGTGCGGCGGCGGGAATCGTGGTGCTGGGCAAGCAGTTCTCGTCTCGCACCGTCGCTCTGAGCGCCGGAGTTTTGTGCGGAATCTTGCCGCGGACGACCTGGGCAGGTATCGAGGCTCGCCCCTACGCCATGTCGATGATGGCCGCCGTGTGGCTGACCGTGCTGCTCGTCGTCGCTGCCCGTCGTGAAAGCCGTTGGATCTGGCTGTGTTACGGGATTGCCCTGGCGCTGGCGGTGCTGCTCGAAGTGTATCTGGTGCTGGTGCTGCTGGCGCACGTCGTCTACATGTGCGCTTTCCTGCGCCGTCGAAAGGTCCTGATCCAGTTCGCCGTCACGTCGGTTCTGACTGTTTGCGCCTTGGCGCCGTTCGTGATTGAGGTCGTTGGCCAGGTTCACCAGGTCAAATGGATCGCGCCGATCGGCCACCGAACGATCGAAGACGTGCTGGTTCAGCAATACTTCGAAAGAAGCCCCGCGTTCGCGCTGTTGTCCGCGATCGTGCTAGCAGCGGCTATTGCCTTGTGGCTCTTCACATCCGCGAAACTCGCGCAGACAGATCGGCAACTGCTGACGTTAGCGGGTGCCTGGATCGTGATACCGACCGCCCTCGTCGTCACCTTGTCGGCGCTGACTCACCCGGTCTACACGCCGCGTTACCTGTCCTTCACCGCACCGGCGATGGCACTGGTCCTGGGGGTCTGTGTCGGCGCATTGGCGGTCAGACCGTGGGTGGCGGTGGCTCTGGTGAGCCTTTTCGCCGTCGCTGCCGCGCCGAATTACGTTCGTGTGCAAAGTAACCCGTACGCTAAATACGGCATGGA
>Ga0335072_10013489_pt1 | contig 11642 bp, 6 predicted proteins | sample Lox_Sample_21_FD_206725 | JGI IMG/M metagenome (GOLD analysis project Ga0335072, IMG submission 206725) | Soil microbial communities from Loxahatchee National Wildlife Refuge, Florida, United States - Lox_Sample_2.1 | ecosystem: Environmental > Terrestrial > Soil > Wetlands | place: USA: Florida...
CGGCGCAAACCGGTCGATGTAACCTTTCAGCAGGCCCGGCAGCACGCGTTCCACCGAACCGGCCTCGTGCTGCTCATCGGCGGCGACCACCCACATCAGCGTGTTCCGGCCATAGCGGTTCAGGCCGGCAAATAACGCCAGGATCTCTTCTTCGCGCGGCGCGGCATTGCGCTTGACGACGAAGATCTTTTCGCCATCGGCGAGATCCTCGAGCAGTTTGCGCCGCAGCAGTTTCAGCCGCGCGGACTGCTGCTGCATCAGCCGGCCCTCGTCGACCTCGCCATAATACAGGAAGGTATGAAACGTCAGCGACAGCCGGCTGTCGCGCAACACGTACTCGCGCCGCGGCGAATCGTCGGTCCAGAAATTCAGGCTGCCCGGCTCGCCGAGACCCTCAAATCCCGTCTCCAGCGCGCGCACCAGGTCGCGCAGCCCGAGATTGGAGAAGCGCAGCAGGCTCAACGGTTCGGCACCGCATCGACGCTGCACCAGGCCGAACTCGCAGTTGTCGCCGAGGCTTTCGAACTGCATCATGAACTGCGCCGCCGGCATGCCGGTTTCGCTGCCGATCTGCGCCGGCGTGATCCCCTGGCCGCCGGGAATCTGAAACGTCCCCAGTTCTCCGGTGACGCGCAGCAGCCTCAGGCGTTCGATCGAAACGGCGAGTTGCCGCGTATCCGAGGGATGCCCGTGATCGATCGGCCGTGCCGCATCCGGATGCTGAAACACCACGCGGACCGGCGCCTTGCCGGACACCAGTTCCGCTGGAACGCGGTACGCAAGCGAGGCGTTGTGCTCGAGAACGGAGTGACCGACCGGCTGCCCCCGTACCGTGACAATCAGGCGTTGCGCGGGCGCTTCCGGGAGATGGAGGAACGGCGTCGTGTCGATCTGCATCACGAAGGCGTCGCCGGCGCCAGGATTGCTCAGCCACAACTCGCTTTCGGTTCCCACCATCCAGCGAAAGCCCTGCTCCGCGGGTGACCAACCGGTTCCCAGGTAATTCTCGTCGCCACTCTCCAGTCCGAACTTGATATCCTGCAACAGATCCGCCGCCACCGCCGTCTTCCCTTCACGACCGGCACATCTCTAGGCGCATTGCACAGCCATTTCCAGCAATAGTGGCCGCGGTGCCGGGAGCCGAAATATTGCGTGAATCCCACGGGATTTCGCGCCGCCCGCCCGGGCGATCCATGGCGCGGCTGTCACGATACCGCGTCCCGCCACGGCGATGCCGCGCCGCCTGTCGCGGTCGCGATTAACCCGTTGTTAACCACGCCGGCCTTAGACTGCGGGAGGCAAAACAGAAACGCCGGGATGAACCAGATGGTGCCGTCGACCGAATCTTGCGCAGGCTCCAAGGGGTTCCCGGCCGAAGGCCGCGTTGCGCTGCACGCGTCCATGTTCACAACGCAGCATGCCGATGGCGCATGACAACGGATCATGCATGCCAACGGATCATGATCGAGCGCCGATGATGGTTCCCTCGCTGTCGACGGCGCAATCCGTGCCACGCAACCGGCCGCTGTTGCGGCGCTGGTCCTGGCTGCGCCGGATCCCCGCCCTGCCCGGGTGGCTGCGCCGCCACGTCGTGCCGCATTTCAGCAGCGAATCGTTGCTGCCGGAAGCGTTCGCCATTGCCGGGTTTCTTGCGCTGCTGTGGGCCGGGGTCGCGATCACGCTGAACCTCGAATACCGCTCCGCCGAGGATGCGGCACGCCAGGCAACCAGCAATCTCGCCCGCGCATTCGAGGAAAGTACCCGCCGCACCATCGGCCAGATCGACCAGATTCTGCGCGGCGCCGCGGCATTCTACGCTGCCCAGGGGTCACGTTTCAGTTTCGCGGACTGGGCCAGCGCCCAGGTGCTGCCGGACCCGATGACCACCGCGATCGGCATGGCCGATGCCAGCGGCCACGTGTTCGCCGACACGCTGCCGATCAGCGGCAATGTCAGCATCGCCGATCGCCCGCATTTCCTGGTCCAACGCGACCCTGCCCGGAACGAGCTCTTCATCAGCCGGCCGGTGCACGGCCGGGTCAGCGGCAAGGACACCATCCAGTTCACCCGCAAACTGATCGGCCCGGACGGGGGGTTCGCGGGCGTTACCGTGCTGTCGCTCGGCTGCAACGCCCTCTCGCGCTTCTACCAGACCCTGGATCTGGGTCAGGGCTTTGTCGCATTGCTCTCGGCCGACGGGACCGTGCTTGCGCGTGGCCCTCTGGTGCCTGGGCGGATCGGCCAAAAGATTCCCCAGACCGGCCCGTTCAGCCCGATTTTCGCGGCGGACGGCGGCACCGTCACCTTCCGCAGCGCCCGTACCGGCCTGATCCAGATCGCCAGCTTCCGCCAGTTGCGGGACTATGGGCTGATCGTGCTGGTCGGCCTGGATGCGGACACGGTCTTGCAGTCGTACCACGCGCTGCGCCAGCGGGCGGTGTTTTCCGGCTGCGCGGTCAGCTTCGCCGTCGGCATCATCGGCCTGTTGTGGCTGCAACAGAAGCGCCGCAGCGTTGCCTCGCGCCGGGCGCTGACCATCACGCTGGATACCATCAGCCAGGGCATCCTGATGGTCGATGCCGCCGGGCGCGTACCGGTGGTCAATCCGCGGGCGCTGGATTTGCTCGGCGTTGACGGCAACATCGGGGAGACGGCGCCCGATCATGCCGCCTCGAGAGCCAGATTGCTCACCGGCCGCGGGGCCGGACCGATCGCTCTGGCGGCGCCGGCGGATGTGGATGCGTCCGGCGGCGACTCCTGCTTCGAAACCGCCCGCGAGGACGGCACGGTGATCGAGGTCCGCAGCCACCCGCTGGCCGAAGGCGGCTTCGTGCACACCTACACCGACGTGACGGCGCAGCGCCTGGCCGATGCCCGCGTGCGCTATCTGGCCCATCATGATCCGCTGACCGGCCTGCCCAACCGCGTGCAGTTGCGCGAGCGGGTGCCGGAGTTCCTCGACCAGTCCGACGATGCGTCCCCCGGCACCGCGCTGCTGACCGCGTTCGTGCTGATCGATCTCGACGGATTCAAAAATGTCAACGACACGCTGGGCCACGATGTGGGGGACGAACTGCTGGCCGAGGTGGCGCGGCGGCTGCAAGGGCTGGTGCGGCAGGTGGATTTCGTGGCGCGCCTGGGCGGCGACGAATTCGTGCTGCTGCTGCCGGGCCTGAGCGAGCCGGACGCCGCGACGCCGCTGCTGCAAGGCGTGCTGCGCCGGTTGGCGGAACCGATGGAAGTGGGCGATCACCGGCTGCGCATCGGCGCCTCGATCGGCGCGGCGTTTCACCCCCGGGACGCCCGCGACGGCGACACCCTGTTCAAGCACGCCGACATCGCGCTGTATGCCGCGAAGGCCGCCGGACGCGGCACCTTCCGCTGCTTCGAACCGGCCATGACAGCCGCGGTGAACGAACGCCGCCTGCTTGAAAGCGGTCTGCGCCACGCATTGGACAACGGCCAGTTCGAATTGCATTACCAGCCGATCTTCAATGGTCACACGTTGCGGGTCGCCGGGTTCGAGGCCTTGATCCGCTGGCGGCAGCCGGATGGCGGCTATGTTTCGCCGGAGACCTTCGTTCGCATCGCGGAGGATTGCGGCCTGATCAACCGCATCGGCCGATGGGTGCTGGAGCAAGCCTGTAGCGCCGCCGTGTCGTGGCCGGGGGGTTGCCGCGTCGCGGTGAACGTCTCGCTGGTGCAGCTCCGTGACGGGCATTTTCCGGACGTCGCCGCCGCCGTGTTGCAGGCCAGCGGACTGGGCGCGAACCGCCTGGAGATCGAAGTCACCGAAAGCGTGCTGGCCGACAACGACCGGATGGTGATTGCGGATCTGGACACGCTGCGCGCGATGGGCGTGAGCATCTCGCTGGACGATTTCGGTACCGGCTATTCCAGCCTGAGCTATCTGCGCCGGTTCTCGTTCGACAAGATCAAGATCGACAAGTCGTTCGTGCAAGGGCAGGCGAACGATCACGGCGTGCAGGTGATCCTGGAAGCGATCCTGAGCCTGTCCCGCAGCCTGGGCCTGCCGGTGATCGCCGAGGGCGTGGAGACGCAGCAGCAACTGTCGTTGTTACGGAAAAATCACAGTTCGGAACTGCAAGGCTACCTTCTTGGGCGGCCGATGCCGGCCGCGGCGGTTGCGGCATTCCTGGAACGTCACGGCAGCCACGCGCCCGCGCCTGCATTGGCTGATCCGGCGACGCAGGTGCTGGAACTTGCGTCGTGAGTGACGCAGGCCCGGGAGTGGCGCACGTGCTGGCATTTGCGTCGCGAGTGGCACAGAAGCCGGAACCTGCATCATAAGTGGCAGCAACCTCTATAATCGCTGCAATGACCGGCCGGGAGATATCTTGAAGCGGTAGCAACGGCCTGGGAAATCGCAATTTCGTGACGTCGTGTCGCGTGCGCTCCAGTGGGGCCAAGCGCCTTTGCATCGCCGGAAGGCCGGGCATCTGACTCAAATTTTAGTATCCGGTAACCCCCGCTTTAGAGACCTGACGGCCGCATGCAGACGCCGATTTGCCAGACCAGGACAAATTCAATAGAGTGGTTTGATCGCCTGACCAACATGATGAGGAGAAGCATCTTGGCTCGTAAACCCAGTCTGTCGCGCTACATCCGCGACGCGCGCCTGCGGCGCGGCCTTTCGGTCGCCGAGCTGGCCGAGCGGGTCGGTGTCAGCGCCGCCAGTATCTATTTTTGGGAAACCGACCGGGTAAAGCCGCGGGAAGCAAATTTGAGTGCACTTTGCAAGGCGCTGAAACTGCCAATCCGTGCCACGCGAGAGATCGCCGCGGGGTGACCGGGCTGCATAGGGCGGAAACCCCCGGATCAGCGCCGAGGATTTCCGCTCTATAGGGCCGCATGGATCGAGGCATAGCCGGGGCATTCCCCTGGGCATTCCCCTGGGCATTCCCCTGGGCATTCCCCTGGGCATTCCCCTGGGCATTCCCCTGGGCATTCCCCTGGGCATCCCAAACTCCAAGCCTATTCACTCTAACGCAGAGTCGGGACAGGCCACGCGTTGCAATGTGCGAGGCTGGGGTCCGCTAATGCGTGTCTGCGCCAAGGTCGGCCGATCCGATCGCGGACAGACGGCTGCGCCTCGATGCAATTGTTTCTTGGCCGTCAATCGCATGGCGGCGCGTCAGGCCCCATGTGCCGCAACCACGCCGGGGCGATCGCCGCGGCATCACGCCGCGCCGTGCCCGCCTACGCGCCGTGCCCGCCTACGCGCCGGACCCGCCTACGCGCCGGACCCGCCCACGCGCCGTGCCATCAGCGCGGCACTGAACCCCGCCAACAGCGCGAGCATGCCGTACGGCACCGCGTAGCCCCCCAGCGCGGTGACCGCGAAGCCGAACAGGGGCGGGATCAGCATCACCGCGGCGAACATGATGGCGGTGCCGAGGCCGGTGGCCTCGGTGCGCCGCACGCCGCCAAGGTGCGCGTAATCGGCGTAAGCCACGCCGGTGTAGCCGCCGGCGGTGCAGCCCGCGACCAGGGCCATCACCACCACCGCCCAGCCCGGCCAGCGCGTGCCGATCTCACCCGCCGCCACGGCCGCCACCGCCATGCCCAGCCCCAGCATGGCGAGCGTGCGGCTGGGGGACAGCACCCGGTCGGCCATCCAGCCCCATACCGGGCGGCTGACCGTGCCGGCGATCTGGTAAAGCGCCAGCACCTGCCCCGCCTGCACGAGGCTGAACCCGGCCGCCGACGTGAGCTGCACCGTCATGAACGCGACGAAGGTCAGTTGCGTGCCGGAGAACACGAAGCTGGCGACCGACAGGCGGCGGATGCGCGGATCGCGCAGCAGCGTGAACGGCTGCAGCAGGGTGCGGCCGAACGCCCGGTGCGTCGGTTCGCGCCCGGCATCCCAGCGCCGGCGGGGCAGCTCCATCAGGGCCAGCAGCAGCAGCAGCGGACCCAGTTCGGTGAGCAGGGCGAGCCGCCAGCCGATGGCAAGCGCGAGCGGCGGCAGGACCAGCGCGCCCAGCACGCCGCCCAGCGGCACGCCGATCTGCCGCACCGACATCACCAGGTTGAACACCGGCCGCGGCGTCTGCGGCACCAGCAGATGGGTGCTGGCGGGCGCGGCGGCGCCGTAACCCAGGCCCAGCACCACCGCCGCCAATGCCAGCGAGACCAGATGGCCGGTGGCGGCCGTTGCCACCATGCCGGCGGCGGCGACCAGCACCGCCTGGGTCGCGCGCACGCCGCCGTAGCGGCGGATCAGGCCGGGCGACAGCAGCGCGGAGATGATGCCGGTGCCATAGGCGACGGCGACGAAGCTGCCCACCAGCTCGCCGCTGACATGCAGCGCGGCGGCGATGGCGGGGGCGATCGCGGGGATCGAGAACAGGGCCGCGGTTGCGAGCGTCTGCACCGCGAGGGTGGCGGCGAGCGGGGCAAGCGGCATGCCGCGAAGGCTGGCGAGCATGCCGGGGGGACGGCCGGAGGGCGGTTCGTCGGATTCGGGAAAACGCACCGTGCCTCCGTATCGGCCGTCGGGGCGCAGGGCGCGGCGGCGGCAGAGTCAAGCTCCGGGGTTTTCTATGGGCGATGGGGAGGCTCGCCCAGCATGCTGCGGGCAATGCGGGTATCCCCCGGGCGCTGGGCTGGGGTGGCGGAGGGACCGCCTGCGGCCTGTCAGGCGCGCCGCGCGCCCGCAAGGACCAGAAGACGCCCTTTGCGCCCTGTCCCGCGTGCCACACGCGTGAGGCGGGGGAGAAACCCATTGCGCCCTGTCCCGCGTGCCGCGCCCGTAACGAGCCGGAGAAACCTCTCGCGTCCTATCCCGCGCGCCGCACCCGTCCGGCGACGGCGCGGACGTGGCGCGGCGCCGCCTGCCAGATCGATGCCGCCGACACCAGGCTGACCGCGACGCCGATACCGAACGCCGCATGGTAATTGCCGGTGCGGTCGTGCAGCACGCCGGTGACGAACGGCCCGGCCGCGCCGCCGGCGATCCCTGCCAGCATCAGCGTGCCGAAAATGCTGCCGTACTGGCGGCCATGGAAGATTTCCGCCGGGATCGCCCCGAGCACCGAGGTGATGCCGTAGCCCAGCAGCCCCTGCGCCGCGACCATCAGGTAGAGCCACAGCGTGGCGTCCGGCGACCGCGGCATGGCGAGCAACGCGGCGAAGCACAGCGCGAAGCCGCCGGTCCCGGCGGTCCAGACCCATTCGCGCCCGATGCGGTCGGAGAGGTGGCCGAGCGCGATCTGGCCCGGGATGCCGATCAGGCCCGACGCGCCCAGTGCCCAGGCGGCGATGGTGGGGCTGAAGCCGACCTCGATCAGGTACTGCGTCTGGTGCACCTGGGCGGCGTACCAGACATACAGCGCGCCGAAATAGCCCAGAGCCAGCCACCAGAATCGCCCGGTGGCGAGGGCGCGGCCCAGGGTCCAGTCGGTGGCGGCCCAGGCGGCGTCCACCACGTTCACATCGGCCTTGCCGGCCGCGGCGGCGGCGCGGGCGGCGCTGTCGCCGTCGGGGTGGAGGCCGAGATCCTCGGGCCGTTGCCGCAGCAGCAGGTTCAGCGGGGCCAGCAGGCCCAGCACCAGCAGGCCCAGCGCGAGGCACGCGGTGCGCCAGCCGTCGCGCTGGATCAGCACCTGCAGCCAGGGCAGCAGCACGATGGCACCGACGCCGACGCCGGAGAAGGCGATGCTCATGGCCAGGCCGCGACGGCGCACGAACCAGTTGGGCAGGAACAGGGACTGGCCGCTGTAGCCCAGGCAGACGGTGCCGCCGCTGACCAGCACGCCGAGCGTGGCGTACAGTTCCCATGGCGTCCGGATCAGCGTCGCCAGCAGCAGGCCGGTGGCCAGCAGCAGCACGCCGGCCTCGATCACCACGCGCGGGCCGTGGCGGTCCATCACGCGGCCCAGCACCGGCGACAGGCTGGCCGAGACCAGGAAGCCGAAGGAGAAGGCCCCGGCGGTCACCCCCTGGTCCCAGCCGAACTCTGCGAGCAGGGGCGGGAAGAACAGGGAGAACGCGGTGCGGGCGGTGACCGCGACGCCCATGGTGACGAACACCACGGCGACGATGACCCAGCCGTAGAAGAAGGGCAGGGGGCGCATGCGCGGGCGGACGCGCTCAGTATCCGATCCACACCGCGACCGCCGCGGCGGCCAGCGACAGGGCGAGAAGAACGCACCACAGCGGCAGGATGAAGCGGATCCAGGTGCCGTAGGGCACGCGGCCGGTGCCGAGATAGGCCAGCAGCATGCCGGAGGTTGGCGTCACCATGTTGGTGAGGCCGTTGCCGACCAGGTAGGCGAGCACGGTGGTCTGTCCCGGCACGCCGGTCAGTTGCGCGATCGGCCACAGGATCGGCATCGAGATCGCTGCCTTGGCCGACGTGGAGGGGATCAGCACGTCGAGGATGATCTCGATGCCGACCAGGACCTCGGCCACCATCACCGGGGCGCGGTCGCGCGCCAGCGCGGCGAGGTCGTTGATGATGGTGTCCAGCACCAGCGACTGGCGCAGCACGACCTCCACCGCGCCGGCGAGGCCCACGAGCAGCGCCGCCAGCATCATGCTCTTCATGCCGTCGATGAAGGCTTCCGCCGCATGCTCTGCGGCCATGCCGCCGAGCACGGCGATTGCCGCGGCGAGCGCGATGTAGAAGGCGGCAAGCTCGGGGTTGCGCCAGTCCAGCCGATCGGCGCCGTAGACGATGGCGAGGATGCCGAGCCCCACCGCGGCCAGCACCGCGGTCTGTCGCGAGGTCAGCCTTGGCGCGGCGAAACCGGCTTCGCCGCGCGAGAAGCCGGCGCGCCGGACGTTGAACAGCAGATAGGCCATGCCGAGCGCCAGGAACACGATCCACAGCACCAGGCGGAAGGTGGCGCCGCTGAACACCGGCACGCCGACGATCGGCTGGGCGATCACCAGCGGCAGCGGATTGGTGACGGATGCGAGGTAGCCGATCTTTGCCGGGATCGCGACCAGCGCCACGGCGAACAACGGGCCGAGCTTCAATTTCTCGGCCAGCACCAGCATCATCGGGATCAGCACGAGGTATTCGGAGATCAGGCCGAGGAACGTGCTGCCGGCGGAGAGCGCGATCATCAGCGCCGGGGCGAGCAGATAGACGTTGCCGCCGGTGGCCGCGAGCAGGCGCTCCATGCCGGCGTCGAGCGCGCCGGAGGCACGCAGCACGCCGAACATGCCGCCCAGGAACATGATCATGAAGATCAGCCCGGCGGCGGCGGTCATGCCGGCGGGGATGGCTGTGACGATGGCGACCACGGGCGCGGGCCAGGCGAGCTTCGGCGTGCTCTTGTGGGGAAGCAGCAGGGCTTCGGGCGTGATCTGCTTGGGGATCTGGTGGTAGGTGCCGGCGAGCACGTGGCCGTTGGGTGCGCGGTCGAACTGGCCGGAGGGGATGAGCCAGCTCATCAGCACCGCGGCGGCGATGATCAGCAGCATCATGATGACGGGATGCGGGATCAGGCTGCGGCGATGCCTGGCGGGTGCGCTGCCGGCGGCTTCGGCGGGGCGCAGCAGTTCCTGGACCATGCTCATTGCCGGACTCCTCCCCAGGGTCCGACGGTAGCGGGTCTGGCGGCGGTGTCCATGCGCGAAACGGACGGGTCTGGCCTGCTGTCGGCCGGCGATTTCGGGACGGGGTTCTGCGCGGGGGAGCTGGGCGCTGACACGATCGATCCTGCTCAAGAGCGAAGAGCCAGTCGCCACAATCGATTACGGCACCGCCTGCCGGAAACAGGTGGCGCGTGATGGCGGACGCGCCTAATATTTCGCCATGCCTCTAGTTAATCCAACCGACCCTGATCGCCCCCTCACCATGGCAGAAGCCCCGCGCGATCTTGGATCGCGGCCGGGCCGAGGCAGAGGCCGGGCTAGGAATCGATTTGGAACTATTGCTCGCGAAATGGGACGCCGAAGACGCGGCAGGTCCCCCAACGCGGCGAGCAGGTAAGTCATCCGCCGCGTAATTGTCGCGCCGACGGCGCTGGCACAAATCACCGCGCTCCGGCAGCACTACCGCCGTATTGAGCGCCCAGAGGCGAGCGCCAACTGACGAGGGCTATTCGTGAGGCCAGACGTCAGATCATTGCCGGTCAGGGTTTGCCTGCACCACGGCCGTATCCGGAGCTTGCGGCATTGGGCGACGCTTGGGTGCACGCACGCAGCTACTGGTTCGCCTACCGTGACACGACGCCAGCGGTGATTTTTGCCGTTTTCTACGACAGAGCCGACATTCCCGGCAGGTTCCGATCGTAGCGGGGGTCACCGCACGATATGTCTGCAGTCGTACGCTAAGGCAGCGCCGGCAAATAAGTGCGTCAGCACGCCGACAAAGCTGCCGATCAAACCAAAGGCTTGGGACTTGTTTGACCGTGCAACCGATTCGATTGTCTTCGAACAAGCCCTAAGCCATAAACCTTCAATTCGCGTGAGCTTTCATAGACGGTCGACGATGCCGCCGGGCCGGCGAAGACGCGCGCCCCTACAAGACCAAGGCTCGGCTCGCGGCGATCAGATCGTTGCAGAAGATCCAAATGACCCTTGGTGGCCGCTGAAGCTGCCCTCTCCCCCGACTCCGCCCATCCCTGCTAATCTCCCGCCCATGCCGAACTTCGCGCTGGAAAAAGCCGCCGGGGGACGCGTCGCCGGGGTGGACGAAGTGGGCCGCGGGCCGCTCGCCGGGCCCGTGGTCGCCGCCGCCGTGGTCTTCCCGGCCGGCGTCCCGCGCAAGCTCGCCGCCCTGCTGGACGACTCGAAGAAACTGAGCGCGGAGCAGCGGCAGATCGCGTTCGACGCGCTGCATGCATCGGGGAAGGCGGAGATCGCCGTCGCCGCGGCCTCGGTCGCTGAAATCAACCGGCTCAACATCCTGCACGCCGCGTTGCTCGCGATGTGCCGGGCCGTGGCGCGATTGCCGGCGCCGCCCGACCTGGCGCTGGTGGACGGCAACGTCGCGCCCGCGCTGCCATGCCCCGTGCGCTGCGTGGTCGGCGGCGACGGACGATGCCTGTCGATCGCCGCCGCCTCGATCGTGGCGAAAGTGGTGCGCGACCGGGCGATGGCGCGGCTGGCGCTGCGCTGGCCGGGCTACGGCTGGGAAACCAATGTCGGCTACGCCACCGGGTTCCATCGCGACGCGCTGCTGCGGCTGGGCGCGACCCGCCACCATCGCCCGGCCTTCGCCAGCGTGGCGCAACTGAGCCTGGCGCTGGAAGCGGACTGACAGCCTCCGCTGACCGATTGACGCGGCTTCGGCCGCCCCGTCACGATAGGGCAATCGTCACCCCCATCCCGGGAGCCCCTCTGGGAACCACGTGGAAATCGTCCGCGAACTGCCGCTGAACCAGATACTGCTCGGCGACTGCGTCGAACTGATGCGGATGCTGCCGCCTGCCTCGGTGCAGTGCGTGTTCGCCGATCCGCCCTACAATCTTCAGTTGCGCGGCGAGTTGCGGCGCCCGGACGACAGCCTGGTGGACGGCGTGGACGAGGAGTGGGATCGCTTCATCGACTTCCCCACCTACGACGCGTTCACCCGCGACTGGCTGGCCGAATGCCGCCGCGTGTTGCGCAAGGACGGCACGCTGTGGGTGATCGGCGCCTATCACAACATCTTCCGCATCGGC
>Ga0335072_10013490_pt1 | contig 11642 bp, 14 predicted proteins | sample Lox_Sample_21_FD_206725 | JGI IMG/M metagenome (GOLD analysis project Ga0335072, IMG submission 206725) | Soil microbial communities from Loxahatchee National Wildlife Refuge, Florida, United States - Lox_Sample_2.1 | ecosystem: Environmental > Terrestrial > Soil > Wetlands | place: USA...
GAGCGGCCGTCTTGTAAACGGCAGGTCAGCGGTTCGATCCCGCTCACCGGCTCAATCAATTGAGGTGTTCACACCTCACCACGATTCATGTTCACATTTGGGTCTGACAGTTTGCCGCCGTGACCGCTGATGCGGGGCGGTCGCTGTGTTCTCGGACCGGGGGCTTCTGCGCGAGGATGTTTTGAGCTGGTCGGCCGGGCTGGGGGCGCGGCGTGGCCACGCAGGTGGTGCTGGTGCTGGCGGCTGCTGCCGTGGTGGCGGGTTCCTGGCTGGTTATGGGGGCGCGGGGGCTGCGCTGGTGCGGGCTAGAGCGCGGCGGCGTTTGCGCGTGCGTGGCGGCAGTCCGGCGGTGGCGCGGCGCTGGTTGTCGTCTTGCCGGGCCTGGTAGGCGATCAGGATGCGCTGGTTGCGGACGGCGGTCAGGCAGGTGAGCCAGAGCATAAGCGGGGTCAGGCCCGCGAGGCGGATCCAGCCGCGGTCGATGCTGTTGGCGGCGGTGTCCTTGATGCTGGCGTTGAGCCGTTCGGCGGCGGTCCGCCGCTGGTAGGAGGTCCGCCATCCGGCGGAGGGGTAGTCGTGCTTCTGGCGGGTTTTCTCGGCGGCCTCGGGGCCGGCGGTGATGGTCTGCTGGGTGCAGCAGGCCGGCGGGTGCCCGGGTACTGACAGGATCTCGGGCCGGTCCCGGCCGAGTGTCATCGAGGGCGGCTTGAGCGGGCAGCGGATCTTGCCGGCGGTCGCGGGGCAGGCGTGCCGGCGGTAGCCGTCGGCGTCGCCGGCGGCGTGCACGCCGAGCTTGTAATGCGATAGTTCGGCGGTCTGCTGGTCGTGCGCGGCGACCTCGGCCGTGGTGGCGGCCGGCGGCAGGGCTACCAGCTGCAGCAGCGGGGCGGGGGTGGCGGGGCAGTACAGGTTCCCGTTGCAGATGATGGCGCCCTGATGGGTTCCCCGGGAGCCGCGGTCGGCGGGGTGCAGGTCGTGCACGAGCTGCGCGTCGGCGGCGCGCAGCGGGCTGGCCCAGGTGGCGGGGATGCGGTGGGAGTAGCCGGAGTCGGCCAGCACGTCGCCCAGCTTGATGCCATCGGCGGTCATGGCTTCCAGGACCGGGACGATGGCGGCGGCCGGGTCGTGGGCGCTGCTGCAGACCGTGATCCGGCGTACTAGCTCGGGCACGACGGGACCGTCCTCGTCGTTCACCATGACTGCGGCGGGGAGGTAGTAGCCGTAGAACATCTCCCCTTCCTCGATCGCGCGGCCGGCGTTGCGGTGCCCCCAGCGGGCCTCGGGTCGGCGCCGGGTTCGGCGCTGTCGTGCGGGACCGGCCGCGCCCATGCCTCGACGTCGGTCCAGTCGACGGCCAGCGAGGTGCTGGCATCCTTGAACTCGGCGGGGATGCTGGCTTCAGCCAGCTGACCCGCACAATTGCTGCAAGTCTGCTGAGGGGGCACCGTCGGGCTGCTGCTTGTCCAGCACCTTCTTGATGACCCGGTTGGTGTGCTCGACCTGCCGGTAGGTGAGCTGGTGCGGCCCGTTCTTCCAGTCCTCGATCACGCCCAGGCGCTTCTGGTCGTCCTCGGGCAGGCCGGTGAGGGCCTCCAGGACCCTGGTCAGGTGGGCGGGCCGGCCGTCGGCAAGGGCGAGCATCATGCCGGTCAGCAGCGTGCCGGCGGTCAGCTGGCGGCTGCGCGCCGCCTCGGGCAGCAGGGCCTCGATCGCATCGCCGGCGCCCGAGCCGGCGATGACAGCCTCGATGACCGCCAGCGTGACTTTCACGGCACGGCGGCCCCCGGCAGCGCGACCGCGTCTTCCTCGCTGCCGGGATCCAGGCCGGCGGTGATGTCGCCGAGCCGCTGGCAGCAGGAGATCCCGGCGGCGCGCATGAACGCGGGCAGGCCGGTGAGCGCGGCGCACTCGGCCAGCCAGGTCGCGCGCAGCCGGCTGGTGTCCAGCGGCGGCAGCCCGCCGCCGCCGGCCAGTGACCTGGTGAGGGGGCTGGTGATATTGCCCCGTTCGGGTTTGTCGCCGCCGGTGAGGAACTGATCGCCGGCGAAGGAGGCGGCCGCGGCCAGCCGGGGCTGGTAGCGGGCCAGCACCGGCACCACGCGGGGCCGGGTGCCGCGGACTTCCACGACCAGGCCGCCCGAGCGGGCGGTGACGTCGGTGCCGCGGGCGTTGCGCAGGTCGGAGCGGATCAGCCCGGCCCCGGCCCCGAGGCAGACCAGTGCCGTGGCGCGCATCCGCCGGCCGGTGGTCGGCTGGGCGTCGGCCAGGGCCAGGTAGCCGGCGATCTCCGCCGCCGAGTACGGGGCTTTGGCCCGCCCACGGGGCAGCGGCGCATCCGCCGGGTCCAGGTACGGCACCACGCGGCCGCGACGCGCGGGTGGCGCCGGTGAAGTTCTTCCGCATCGAGCAGCACCAGATCGACCAGATAGCCCGCCGGTACGGGCCGCAGAAGCCCGACCCCGACCCGGTGCTGCGCGCAGCATGGGGAGCCGACTACGAGACCCGGTGGGACCGGTTCCGGGCAACCCGGCAACCAGCCGCGGTAACTCCTGATCCGGACCGCGAATTTCAGGAGATCGCCGCGCGGCTGGGCGACGTCGAGGAAGCCGCCGGCGACACCGCGAACCGGGGACGGCAGCTCATGCGGGAGTTCATGGCCCGCTCCGGCGAGCGCGGCGTCACCGTGACGATGATCGTGGAGCGGCTGAAGGCCGGGCACATCCCGGTCAGCGACCGGACGGTACGGCGGTGGCTCGCCGAGGACGTGAGCGACGGCATCATCGAGCGCGCATCGCACCTGCTGTACCGGATGCCCAGACCTGACGCAGCGTGACGAACGCGCGCGCCGGCGAAGCCAGCGAAGCTACGGGGCGGTCCACGGGGCCGCCCCGTTTCGTTTGCCCAGGAAAACGTGTCCGGACTGACCACGATGGCCGATCTTCGGCCAGACCGGACAGCCCTTTCGGCCAGATCGGACACCGATCGGCCAGCTCGGACACCACAATCAGTCACCGGCACCGCCGGGGATGCTGCCACCGATCTAGAGGAGACAAGACAAGTGAGCGCTACCCAAGACGCTGAGGACGCCGCAGCTACTGCACACTGCGCGCAGTGATCGACTACGACCCGGACAAACCGTTTGCAGACCGCCTGATCAGTTCCGCTCAGGTGCAAGCGATCGCTGCCGCTGCGCTGGCGATTGACCGGCTGGCGGAAGCCGTGGAGAACCTGCAGCGCTAGCTGCCCGGCGGCTTCAGGGTTCGGTCACCGGCTCTGACGCATGAGAGAACTCATCAGATCCCCGCTCCACTCACATAACCGCAGGTCAGCGGGCTAGTGGAGCGGGGATCACGCGTCCCATGCCGCCCCGCTGGCCACAACTGGCGTGGCCGGTTCACTTCCCCGCGCTGGCGCCTTTCTTGCGCGCCGCCGGTGCCGCCCGCCAGAGCCTTGCGCTGGATCGAGTAGCTCCGAAAGATCATGAGCGGGTGTCCATGCGTAGCCGCGCCCTTCGGTCTCCTTCACGAGAAAACCCTGACTTTCGAGGGCCTGCAGGTCGGTGCGGGCGGTCTGCGTAACCACGTTGTGGCTCCTCGAATGGGACTGGACGGTGTAGCGGGCGTGAGGATTCTTCGCCGCGTGACCAAGGAGAGCGACCTGACGATAGTTGAGGTGCCTTGAAAGCAGGGTCAGTGATTCCTGCATGCGTCTGGACTCTGCAGCCTTGCGTTCCAAGTACGTCTGCAAGTCACTTAGAGCCCGCTGAATGATCCCGAGCTGAAAGATAACAAAGTAGGTCAGGTCGCCATCATCTTGTTCGCAATAAAGGAAGCTGCGGGCGTACTTGGCGGGAGCCTGCCTCAGCAGCCGGGAGATCGGCAGAAACTCTGCCAGCCAGTAGTCCTCGTGGAGCATCGACCAGTAGAACAGTACGCGCGCGGTGCGCCCGTTTCCGTCAACAAAGGGGTGATCGTGTGCGAGCATGAAGTGAACGATGATGGCGCGGATTACAGGCGGTACATAGGCACCATCCAAAGTTCCGCTGTTGGCGAAGTCGCAAATGGCTTGGAGCCGCGCGGGTAGCTCTTCGGACGGCGGGGGGACATGTAGAACAGTACCGTCGGCCATGTCCTCGACGAGGACGCGGCTCTCTCCTGGCAGCTGGATCCGTCCGACCTCAGCCTCATCCTCGAGCGTGCCTTCGGTAACTATGCGATGAAGGTCGCAGATCAGTGCCGGCGTTAGCTCCTCGTGTCTAACCTCGCCCACACGCTGCATCGCGTTGAAGTTGTTGATGATCATCCGTTCATCTCGGGTTCGGGGAGCCCGGCCAGTCCGGAGCATTTCCTTTGCAACCCGGTGCGTTGTAGATGCGCCTTCGAGCTGGCTGGAGGTGATCGCTTCTTCGATCAGCGAGGTAACGACGTAGCGCGCACGGCTAGGGGCATCGTGAGTTACCGGCTCAGGTACTCCGATGCGTCCGCTTAGGTGCTTGTCCACGACCTCCATGCCGCGGAGGACCTCGTCCGGCAGGGCGTATGTGAAGGGACGGCCATCTGTAGCATTCAGCGGAAGCGGACGCTTCATTAGCTCTCTTGAGAACTTGCTGGCCAGCCACCAGTCTTCGTGAGTAAGACCCTCTGGCGGGCGGCGGTATCGGAGATGATCCCAAGGCAAATAGCGTTCCCCACCTCCGGCGGTTGTCTGGGGAGCGCGCGTGAAGAACCCTGGGTCCTCCTTGAGCTTGGCTGCAAGGAGGTCGGTGAGGCGGGGTGGCCTGAGGGGTTTTCTCAACTCGTGTAATCCTGGCGAGCTAGCTGCTAATTAGGTGCTAACAATTCTCAGATTAGCAGATCGCTAGGGCCGCCTGGCCGTCCGGCGACCTCCGCGCCCTCACGACGCCTCGGTCGGTACCACGCCCGGCAGCGACAGCTCGGCGCGCGAGACCGTCACCGTCGGCGATGCGTTGGATGCCTACATGCTGACCCTGGCCGGTGGCGAGTCAGCCGGGACGCGCCGGACATACGCAGTGCCTCTGCGCGCCCTGGTCGCCGAGCTTGGCGCCGACTCCGACGTCGACACGGTCACCAGCAAGCGGCTAGCGGCGTGGTTTACCTCGCGGTGGGGCCAGCGGTCGCCCAGCACGTGGAACGTCGCATTGGACGCCGTCAGGTCCGCTATGCGGTACTGGCGCGATCAGGGCTGGCTGACTGACGATCCCACGGTGCTGTTGCGCCGGCGCCGGAAGGCGGCTGACCGCAGCCGTGCGCTCGACCGTGCCGACGTTGGCGGCTGCTCACCCGCGATGACAGCCCGATTCGCGAGCGGGTCCTGTGGCGCATGCTGTACGAAACCGCAGCACGCTCAGCCGAGGTGCTGCGCCTGGACGTCGAGGACCTGGACCTGCCGAACCGGCGCGCCAAGGTACGGCGGAAGGGCGGCGCGATCGACGTGATCGTCTGGCAGACCGGCACAGCACGGCTGCTGCCGAGGCTGCTGAAAGGCCGAAACAACGGGCCTGTGTTCCTCACCGACCGCAAGGCCCGCGTTGAGCTGCCGCCGGGCGACATCGACCCGGAGAGTGGCCGCGCGCGGCTGTCGTACCGGCAAGCTGAGGACCTGTTCAAAGCCGCGTCAGGTGGCGCGACGCTGCACCAGCTGAGGCACTCCGCGCTCACCCACGACGCAGAGGACGGCGCATCGACACCGATGCTGATGGCCAAGAGCGGTCACACCAGCGTGGCATCACTGGCCCGGTATGCCCGGCCATCAGCCGAGGCACTTGCGCGCTGGCAGGCGGCTCGCGATCCCGCGACGCACCTAACCGCGATCCCGCATCACCGAACGCCGGACGGCCCGTAGGCACGATCTCATCGCGTGCTGCTGACAATTGGCATGGCAACTGTGATACCGATTGGTGCGTCTTAAAGCCCCAGAGCGATGCCAATCCGGACGGAGAACGTTGATGGACGAGACGTCTATGACCTGGTTCAGGTTGCGGCAGCGTCGCGTCAGTTTGCTGACCAAGTCGAAACTGAGCGAGTCGGCTGCACGCCAGAAAACCTTCGCTGCCGCGATGATCCAGTTTGAGGAACTCATGAAAGCCGCGAAGATCAGCACATGTGCGACGCGGCCGCTCAACCTGTACTACAGCTTGGCCCAGGCCGGCATGGCCATTGCAGCTGCGCGTGCACCGGATCCGTGGAGCTTTAACAGTCATGGCCTTAAAGTCGTCGATACCCGCGCAGATCTGAGCGACATGCAAGTGAGAACCGAAGGGACCGGCGCATTCCAGAAGGTAGCAACCGCTACGGGCTCACCAGGCGTTGCCGAGCCAGTCAGCTTGGGGGCGTTGTGGGCGTCGCTGCCCGACCTCCTTGGTGCCCAGGCGCCAGGATCGACGGCACCGATCGCACTCGATCTGCTTGGCGACCTCACTTCGGGGGTTCCGCGGGCGAGCCTGTTCGTCCCGGCCGGCATGATCGAGCATGGCGTAGACGTGCCACGCAGGGTTTACGAGATCATCGCGGAATATCCCGGCGCCGCGGGAGCCCAAATACCGGTATAGAGCGTGATGCCATCCAGCCTCCGGGCAGCGAGGGAGGACGATGGTTGATCACTCTCGAATGGCCCTCGCCCAACCCGGCGCTCGAGATGAGCCAGGACGAGGTCAGAGCGTTTCTGGACGGCATCATTCCCGAGTATGTCTATAACGAGGACAGGTATCTTCGGCCTGCCATTGAGCACGGATTGCAGCCGCCATCCCCGTTGATGACCTGGTGGCTCCTAATGTTCAGCTTCTCCATCTTGGCGCGGTATCAGCCGCGAAAGTGGATGGCTCTCTTGGATCTCGACAGGTCGGAGTGCGCCGTTCCCTTGGAGTACGCCCTGGAAATCGCGCTCATGGCGCTCCCGCGTCTAGTGCTTGAAGCGCTAGACGGACACAGCCTGCTGCTTTCCAAGCCGCTCTCGGTGTAAAGACCGCGAACAAAGGAGGGGCGCGCTAGCGTTCGATCGTGAGCAAACGGACAATCGCTGCCGTAGCGGTTGCGACCGGATGCGTGCTGGGCGGGGTAATCGGCTTCGCTTGGCACGCACCCGGCCGTCCGGTCACTTGGGACGACATCCGGACCTGGGCAGCATTCGCCGCGGTCGTTGTCGGCGTGCCAGTAGCGATCTACCAGCTGTACCTACAGCGACGGCAACTCGCCGACCAGCAGGCAATCCTCGAGGGCGAGATCGAACGGAACAAGCGGCGCGACCAGCTACTAGACGGGCAACTGAACGAGCTCGAGCAGCGGTCGCGAGTGGCCGAGCGGGCGCAGGCCGAGGCCATAGATGTCGAACTTGTCGACAGCACGGACGACCCGCCCATCTTCATGGGGAATATCACCAACAGGTCCCGACGCCCGATACGCGACGCGATATGCCGGATTACGGGGGCCGACGGCCCGGATGATCAGGTTGCCGGAACCATCGGCGTGCTAGCCGACTGGAAGCTCGGCGGCCAGGTGGCTCGCCGGATCATGGTCAGCAATGTCGAGCCCGGTCGCAACGGGTGCGCGCCGCTGATCCGGGTCGGCGGCACCATGTGCTTCGGGTTCACATGCGGGCGGCGCGACCTCCCGGATGCGCAAGCGGTAGCGCGGTTCACCGATGACGCTGGCCTGCACTGGGAGATCGGACCTGACCTGCACCTGAGGAAGCTCGACAGCCGCGGCGACTGGTAGCTGTTTCCTGGTCTATGCGTTTGCGGCAACACGGCTGAGCGTTCGCCTGCCCATGTGTTCGCCGAACAGCGGGTGCCCAGGCGACGCCATGACCTGATGCCAACGTCAGGCCATGCTGTAGTTGTTGCGGTGCCAGCTAGACGTTCCCGTGGTCATGGTCTTCCTGGGCTCCGTATCACCGGCAACGCGCCTCCTGTTGATCAGGTCCGCGGCGAAGATCTCCCGCTCCCGGTTGTTCCGCGGCATACGCCGCCCCTGCCGCAGCTGCGCGTCACGCAGAGGCTGCATGACCTCGCGGATCTCCCGGCGTAGCTGGCTGGCGCACTCGCGCATCTCTTCGCGGCTCATCTCGGCGACTGGCTTGGACAGCCGCGGCGGCTGCGGTGCCGGCTTGGGCGGTCCGCTCGCTGGCTCGATGCCCGCTGCCGCAGCAGCTGCCGCTGCGAGCCGTGCCCGGCGCAAGGGCCTTCCTGCCATCGCTCCTCCTTGTCAGAAATCGAGTCCGTAGGTCACGTGCCGTCCTCCGTACCAGATGCTGATCAGGCCGCCTGCCTGCTCGCGCGCGCTGCGGCTCTCGTCCACTAGCGCCAGCGCGGCGTCCAGCGCGTCGCTCTCATCCAATGCGCCCGGACGGGCCAGGATTTTGTTGGCCTGCTGGCGCAGCGCGGTCGCTTTGTGTGCAGCGCTATGCGGCGCGCCAGATCTGACGGCAGCGGGACCTCAGCGGAAAGCCAGCCCTTTGGCGCCTGCTGGCTGCGGCGGTGTGCCCACTTGCCGTCTTCGGCGAGCGCGTCGACCGACCATCACAACGTGCTGGTCCAGCACGCACCGGTCCCGTTCTTGCACGACGTCCTGGGAAGTCGACGACGTGGACGAGATCGGCCGCGGCGCCCACCGCATGCTGGAGGGCCATCCCGAGCGGCACGTGTGGGGGCTCGGCCGCCACCACATCGGCTCCAACTTCTTCTGGTACCTGAAAGACTCGGCCGGGAACTTCTCCGAGTACTACAGCGACCTGGACTGCATCGTCGACGACGCACTCTGGAAGCCGGAAGCGTTCACCGACATGCGGGCCCTGTACAGCTGGGGGCCGCCAGTGCCGCCGTCGTTCATCGAGCGGGACGACCTGGCCGCGCTCATGGCCCACTCGCACGGATCGTGAGTCATGGCATGCGGACCCAGTTCCAGGCAAGAACGGCCAGAGCGGAATGCGCGTGACTGATCCGCACACTGATGTCCTGATCGGCGGCGGCGCCGCCGCCGGCCTGACCGCGTCCATGCTGCTGTCCCGCCTTGGCGTGGACTCGCTGCTCGTCAGTTCGCTGCAGAGCACGTCCGTGCTGCCCAAGGCGCACGTGCTGCATCAGCGCACCATGGAGATCCTCGCCGATCTCGGCATCGCGGACGTCATCTACCAGCGCGGCACCCCGCCCCAGCACATGCGCTACTCCGGCTGGTACGCGGGCCTGACCGGACCCGACCCCGATTACGGCCGTCGCTTCGGCCTGATCGAATCCTGGGGATGCGGCGGCCTCTCACCGGACTGGAGCGCGGCGAGCCCGCAGCGCCAGACCAACCTCCCGCAGATCCGGCTCGAGCCCATCCTCAAGGCTCGCGCGGAGGAACTGGCGCCCGGCAAGGTCCGCTTCCACCACGAGCTCACAGGCCTTAGCCAGGATACCGACGGCGTCACCGCGTCCGTGATCGACCATGACAGCGGACGGTCATACGCCGTTCGCTCGCGCTACCTGCCTGCTCGCCGCCGGCAAAGTTGCATTCCCGCTGCCGGCCGCACACGCTGCAGATAGCGTCGGGCATCTTGTAGCAGTTCACGCAGACGTCAGGGCTGTCGCCGCGGGCTCGTGCCGCGATCGAGGCGGTCTTGCCGCAGATCCCGCACAAGCGGTGCCCGCGTTCGTGTCGGCGGCACCGTTCGCAGATTGGCTGCCCGTCGCTGGTGCGGCCGGCGGCAGGCTTGACCGCATGGCAGCGCGCGCACTCGGCCGCTCCGGCACGGTGCGCGCACGGCGCGCACATCGCGCTCTGGCTCGCACGAGTCAGCTGCCGGCCCTCCCGGCCGCAGGCGATGCAGGCAGGCACGCGCAGGGTCGCCGACCCGCGGGCGATCAGCTCGGTGACCAGGCGCCCCACCGACGGCGGGGCGCCAGCGGCCAGCGCGCCCGGATCAGCGGCTAACGCGGCAGCCACGCTGCGCAGAGCAGCCGGGCCGGCCACGGCCGCGGCGATCACCTCCCGCGGCAGCGAGCTGTCTGCGGCGGCCACTTGCGTGACCACCGCCTCTCGCCGGCACGCCGGGCAGGCCCGGTGAACCTGATCCCGGGCCAGCTCATGCCCGGCCGGGCAGAAGTCCACGGCTACTTGCCGTCCGCAGCCACTCGGGCCCGGACCGGGCGAGGCGGCCGTGCCGGCGGCGCTGCCGAGCCTGGGCGCGAGCGGCCGTCACTGGCTCGATAAGCTCGCCTGGCCCGCAGTCCAGGATGTCGCACAGCGCGGCAAGCGTGGCCAGGCTGAGCCGCTCGGGAGTTCGCGTCACCAGCCGGTAGACCTGCTCACGCGACAGCGCCACGCCCCGCTCGGCCAGCAGCGGCCGCAGGTCGGTAGTCGCATACATAACCTTGTCAGCCATCAGCCGCCGCAGGTGCCACACATAGCCGGTCTTCTTCGCCATCAGCTGCCGTCCTTTCCCTCGAAAGCCAGCGCGAGTGCGGCCCGCAGCATCCGGTTCCGCGCGTCCTGGCCCACCGTCGTGTAGGTGGCCGTCGTCGATGCCCACGAATGACCAGCCTGGAACTGCACGAACAGCGGGTCCGCGCCATCCTCGATAAGATGCGAGACATACGAGTGCCGAAGGCAGTGCACCGACAGCTCGGCCGGCAGCCCGGCTGCCTTCCGCCAGGGCGCGAACCGCTCATCCACCGACCGGGGCGAGATCCGCTCTCGCCGCTCGGTCAGCCACAGCGCTGGGTGATGATCCGCGTCGTAGCGGGGACGGACCTCATCCAGGTACTGCCGTAACGCCTCGGCAGCCCACGGCATCACCGTGGCGACAGCCCGCCGCCTCGGCGGGCTGCCCCGCATCGCCTTGCCAAACCGCACATGGCACACGCCAAGCTGGCCGAGCTCGGGGCGCGGCCGGGTTCGGCCCGAAGTCAGCCACATCCAGCATCGCCGCCTCCCGCCGCCGCAGCCCCCAGCCGTAGATCACCTTGAACAGCGTGGCGTCGCGGAACGCGGCCAGCCAGCCCTTACGACCCGCGCCCGCCGCACGCTCCACGTGGTCGTCGGCAGCATCGAAGAACAACTGCAGCTCACCCCTGGTCAGCGGCCGCCGCTCCGGCCGTCCCTCATGGTCCGAGACGTGCGCAGCGGAGTTGCGCTCATGGAACACCTGCACCGGCACCGCGCCGGCGCGCTGCTCGCACTCGGCAACCCAGCCGTACCGGGGATCGCACACGTACTCCAGGAATAACGCCAGCGCACCCTGATAAGAGCAGATCGTCGAATGCGCCCAGCCACCCGAGGCGATCCATGACTCAGCCTGCGCCGCCGTCCACTGCCACGGCCAGCAGCCGGTGAACGCGGCGAACTGACGCACCAGCCGGTCCCGCTCGCCGACCAGCCGGGCGCTCAGCCGCCGGGCCTGCTGCTGACGCCGCCAGCCGCCCAGCATCTCCTCCAGCAGCGCGGCGCCCGGAGCAACCGGAGCTGCGCCGTCCGCACCGACTACCGCGAGCGTCCCCCGGCGTCCCCCCACAGCGGGTCCCCCTCCCGCATACGCCCGGTGCAGCATCGAGGCACCCAGCGCAACCGATCCAGATGCCACATCCTGTCACCCGCCGCAACCAGGACACCGGATCCCAGCTCACGCCGCGTGTCCGGCAGCCCCGCACA
>Ga0335072_10013493_pt1 | contig 11640 bp, 9 predicted proteins | sample Lox_Sample_21_FD_206725 | JGI IMG/M metagenome (GOLD analysis project Ga0335072, IMG submission 206725) | Soil microbial communities from Loxahatchee National Wildlife Refuge, Florida, United States - Lox_Sample_2.1 | ecosystem: Environmental > Terrestrial > Soil > Wetlands | place: USA: Florida...
CGCGCTGGGCCAGTTCGGAGGCGAAGCGCAAGGTCTGGCGGTCATGGCGGGCGCGGACTGAGTTGGCCAACTGCGGTGTTTCCGCAGAGACGGCGCGCAATTCGAAAGGACCATCCCGCTTGAGCAGAACGCAGACCAGGTGCGTGCGCAGCAGCAAACGCAAGCGGTCCGCCAGAGCCTCCACGACCGAGGCAACATCGGGCGTGCCGTGGAGAACCTGCGCCACGTCAGCGAGAATTTCCGCGCGGCGGTGATCTTCGCCCGCTTTCTGCGCCGGTGGCGCAGCCTCAAGCAGCTTTCCCAAATCAGCGGCGAGAAGTTTCGCCTTCGCGGCGAAATCCTCCTGGAAAAGTGCATTCTCGGAGTCGTGCAGAAACGTCAGCACCGCCGTGACTTCGCCCGACACGATTACGGGAGCAACGAGCACGCCGCGCGAACCGAATTCGGCTTCCGCCGAACCGGCAGGAACTTGATTGCTGAAAACGATGCGCTGTTCGCGCACGGCTTCCGCGAAGAGGCCGCTCTCGGCCACGCCCACGCGCATGCGGAGAAAGCGCTCGGCTCTTGTCCCATCTCCATGTTCCCACCGCGCTTCGCTTGCCCCGTAGAGACGCCAGAAATGAACGCCTTCCAAGTGGAAAAGTGCCCTGCTTCCGCGGCAGAAGGATGGAATCAAAAAGCTCGGATCCGGGCGTTGGCCGGCCTGGCTGGCCAGATCAAGCAGCCATTTCTGGAAATCATTCGCTGAGACAGGAGCGAGAGTCGGTTCCGACGGGATCCGACCGGGGTATTGAAGACTGCTACCGACGCTGGGAGGAAGCAGTTCGTGATTCACAAGTAATTGAATCTATTGGGAAATTACCTGTCATCTCAATTTGAGTCAAGAAAAATGGCGAATGGGGGTGCCTGCGTAAGAAATCCCGAGATTGGGTGAGACGAAGTCTCACACTGAGATGAAGAGTCCCCGCAAAATGAACGAAATTGGCCGACGCGCTTCCGCCGGCCGCCGCAAAGAAAACAGAGAGGTGCGAACTGCAGCATTTGCAATCACATAGAGGTCATTACTTCGGTTTTCTCTGAAGTGTACGCGTGGCCCACTCGTTGCACGGCTAGCTCGCTGATGTAGTCCAACTGAGGAGGAATTGTGTCTCGACGAGCTTGGGTGGGAGTGCAGGCCGCCCTGATAGTAGCGGGGAGCCTTCAGCCGGTTTATCTCAGGGCGCAGGCCGGGCCGACCAACGCGGGATCGCCCACGGCGCAAAGCAGCGACCTTTATCGTCGCGCCAAAGTCAAGGTGCCGCCCGTTTATCCAGACCTGGCGCGGAAGATGTCGCTGGCTGGCACGGTAAAGATCGAGGTCACGGTAGCGCCCAATGGAGTGGTGAAAGACGCTCGCGTGGTCGGCGGACATCCGGTGCTGGCCGGGGCGGCGCTCGATGCGGCCCGGCGCTGGCGCTTCGAACCGGCGCCGTCGGAAAACTCCGGGGTCATCGAATTCAAATTTGAAGCGCCGCACGAATAGCACGCCGCTTGAACCGCAGGAGACAGCGCATGACGATAGGCAAGAAGCTGTACATGAATTTTGGAGTCATCCTCACGATGGTGCTGGTGCTGTTCCTCGTGAACTGGTCGGCGGTGCAGCGCGAGCACGCCGCCAAAGCCGCGGCCGCGGCTTCGCTCGAGCTGGTGGATGCCACCAATGCGGTTCGCTTCCAGATGATGCAGAACCGTCTCTATCTGAGCAACTACCTGCTCAGCGGCGATACCCGCGAGATCGACCGGATGAACGACGGCCTGCGCGTGCTCAATGACAAGCTGGAGTCGGCCAAGACCCTGGCCAGTTCCGAGCAGGTCAAGACCGCGCTCACCAAAGTCGAACAGCTGGAGCAATCCTGGTCCCGGGAGTTTGCCCAGCCGCTGATTGACAAGCGCAAGGACGTAGATGCGGGCAATGCCACCGTCGCCGAATTACAGATCTATTACCTGCAGAAGGACGCGCCGGCGTGGGTGAAGAATTCGACCGACTCTTTGGATGTAGCAGAAGGCGAAAACCACAAAGTGGTCGATGAGCGGCGCAAGTCCGACGACAGCGCGGCCACCTGGACTGTAGTGGTTTCGTTGATCAGCACCCTGATCGCGCTGTGCGTGGGCGGGATCGTAGCTTACCGCACCAACCAAGCCATCACCAAGCCGCTGGAAGATCTGATGGGCGTAGCCCGCGCCATCGGCAATACCGGCGATCTCGAACATAACATCAACAACGCGAGCGAGGACGAGATCGGAGAGTTGTCGCGCAGCTTCTCGAAGATGGTTACGTATCTCAAAGAGATGGCTGGCGTCTCGGAAGCGATCGCCGCCGGGGATTTGCGAGTGGACGTCAAGCCACGTTCCACGCACGACACCCTGGGGAACGCCTTTTCCCGCATGGTCGAGGGGCTGGCCGGGCTGGTGCGCAGCGTTCGCGACGCATCTGCGCAGGTAGCCAGCGCCTCCAGCCAGGTGGCTGGAGCTAGCGAAGATTCCGCCAAAATCGGCCTGCAGGCCTCGTCCGCCATTGACGAAGTCACCAGCACCATGCACGAGATGAGTGTCAACGTCCAGAACATGGTGAAGTCGACGCAGGTACAGGCATCGAGTGTCAGCGAGACTTCCGCCTCCATCGACCAGATGGTCGCCTCGATCCAGCGCGTGGCCGACACCGCCAAAGTGTTGCTCGATATTTCCAACCGCTCGCGCGAAGAAGTGCATTCCGGCATCACAACCATGGAGAAGGCCACCGACGGCCTGACCCGCATCAACACAACTATTAACTCCTCGGGCGAGATCATCGGCGCTCTGGGACAGCGGGCCGACGATATCGGCAAAATCATCGAAGTCATCGACGATCTGGCGGAGCAAACCAACCTGCTCGCTCTCAACGCCGCCATCGAAGCGGCGCGTGCCGGCGAGCATGGCCTGGGATTTGCCGTGGTAGCCGATGAAGTCCGCAAGCTGGCGGAGAAATCGGCGCAGTCGACCAAGGAAATTTCCGAACTCATTCAAAGCATTCAAAAGGAAGCGCGCAAAGCGGTCGAGAATATGGACCGCTCGACCTCGATCGTCAACGAAGGCCTGGAACTGGGGACGGAGTTGAACTCGGCGCTCAAGAAAATCTCGAATGTGGTCACGGAAGTCTACAAATTTGCCCAGGAAATCGGCGCCGCCACCAACGAACAGTCGCATGGATCGTCGCAGATCGCGCGTGCCACCACGCGGCTGAACGAGATCACGCACGAGATCAACTCGGCGGTGGAAGAACAGGCCTCCGGCGCGCAGGCCGTGGTCAAGGCGATGGAGCGTATGCGCGAACTGGTGCAGCAATCCACGTCCGGTTCGACCGAGCTGGCCGCGTCTTCCGAGCAGATGTCGAAGATGTCGCGCGGGCTGCTGGAATCGCTCGACCGCTTTGCGCTGGATGAAGCCAGTTCGCGGACTGCGGCGCCGGAAAACTCCGGCCGCGCGGCGCGGCGGGCGGCGGCAGGAACACAGTTCTAAAGACAAACCGGAGAGCATGCTCGTAGCAGGGTCAAGCGGTGCTGGGAAGCGGGGTCCAGAAAGATGAGTCGTGAACTCCATATCGTCGGTTTTCAGGTGGGACGCGAGACTTATGGCGTGCCCATTACTTCCCTGCACGAAATCGTGCGCGTGCCGGAAATCACGGCCGTGCCCGATGCGCCCGATTATCTCGAAGGCGTGATCAACCTGCGCGGCAAGATCGTTTCGGTCATGGACCTGCGCAAGCGTTTCGGAGAGAAACAGGCTGCCCTGAAAAAGCAGAACCGCATTCTGGTGGTCGAGCACGGAGGGCGGCTGGCGGGGTTAATCGTCGATTCGGCGTCCGAGGTTTTGAAGATTCCGGCGGACGCCGTCGAGCCTCCACCCGCGGCGTTTCAGGAAGGCGGTCTGAACTGCGTAACCGGATTGGGCAAGGTCGCCGGGCGTCTGGTTGTGCTGCTCGATATGAGCAAGCTGCTGGCTCCGACAACGTTGCAGGCCGGTGGCGAAGCGGCGGAAAAGAAGAACGGAAAACCGGAAGCACGAGCGGCAGCAAGGTAGATGCAAGGTTTCAACGTTTCACGTTTCAAAGTTTCGAACTGCAAGCTTCACCGGTTTTACGTTTCAGGGTTTCAGGGTTCCCGATCCTGGGGTCCTTCGGTTTAGAAACCTTGAAACTTGAAAGTTTGAAACCGGAACTCAGAAGTCCTGGGTGAAAGCGCGAGTGGAAAACGCATGAGCACATCCGGAGCGGCACCTGCTCCTATATTGACGGAAGCCGAACTGAAGTTGTTGCAGGCGCTGATCTATCAGGAGTGCGGCATGCACTTCGACGAGCGCCGCACGCACTTCCTCCAGGACCGCCTGCTGCGCCGGTTGAAGGAATGCCGCGCCGATTCCTTCTATGCCTACTATCGCCTGCTCATCAGCCATCAGGGCAAGGACGAACTGGCACGTCTGCTCGAAAACCTCACGGTCAACGAAACCAGCTTCTTTCGCCACAAGGCGCAGCTTGATCTATTTCAGAAGGGCGTGCTCGAAGAGTTGTTCAAGCAGAAGAGCCAGCGCCGCGAGTATTCGGTCCGCATATGGAGCGCGGGATGTTCCACCGGCCAGGAACCGTACACGCTGGCCATGCTGGTGACGGATGCGCTGGCTTACTACTACCTGCGCAATCCCCTGCCGATGGAGCTGCCGTTGCCCAAGCCGCTGGTGCCGCCGCCGTGGCGGGTGGAAATTCTGGCCAGCGACATCAGCTACTCGGTTCTGCGCGCCGGGCAAGACGCCGCCTACACCGAACATCAGATGTCGATGGTGGACTACAGCTATCGCCTGCGCTATTTCGACAAGGTCGGCGATCGCTATGCCATCAAGAAATCGCTGAAAGAGATGGTTCACTTCGACTTCCACAACTTGAAGACCGAGTACCTGCCGCAGCGCAATGATGTGATCTTCTGCCGCAACGTGATGATGTACTTCGATGAAGCAGAACAGAAGCGGCTGATCGAAAAGTTTTATCGCTGTTTGAACGCCAACGGATACCTCTTCGTTGGCCACGCCGAAAGCCTGCTGGGCCTGACCAAGAAATTCCAGATGGTGCATAAAGACAGCGGCACGGCCTACCAGCGCGTAGAGGTCAGAGAGTAGGGCATGAATCATTCCTCCGATGAGCGCGGCCTGGAACTGCGAGAGCTCTTCTATGAGACTTCGCAGGAATTGCTGCAGGCGCTGAATGATGAAGCGCTGAAGCTCGAAAAACATCCCGGTGATGAAGAGATCGTACGCAGTATCCGGCGCACCGTGCACACGCTCAAGGGCGATGCCGCGGCGTGCGGCTTGCGCGAACTGAGCGAACTCGCGCACCAGTTCGAAGACGCGCTTTCGCTCGAGGGTGCAACGGCGCACTCTGCAGTGCCCGAGATTGCGTTCGCGTCCGCCGATGTTTTCGTGGAAATGATCGCCGCGTATCGCCGCGGCACAAAACTTCCTTCGACCAAGACACTCAGCAAACGCATTTCGGATCTGACTGCGGCTCCGGCAACGAAAAAACCTCGCCGCGGCAGGAAAGCCGTTGCGTCGGCAAAAGCCTCCAAGAACTCCGCGGCCAAGCCAACGGCCAAAACGATCTCCGGGGTCAAAAGCTCGGCCCAAAAATCGCCCGCTAAAACCCTGACCGACTGGACCGAGTATGAACAGCTGGCCATGACCAACGCTCAGGCACAAGGTCAGGACGTTTTGCACGTGATCGTCAAGATGGATCCGCATTGCGCCATGCCGATCGCGGGGCGCCAGTTGGTACACAACGCGATCAGCACGATGGGTCCCGTGATTGCCGTGCGACCGGACATCAAGTCGCCGGCCGCTACCAAGCATGTCGATTTCGTGCTGGCCACCATGCAGACGGCTGAACAGATCGCGGCCAAATGCAAGATTCCGACCATCGTCGACGAAGTGACCGTGGATTTGCTGCTGGCGCCCGATCCGACTGCAACCAGAATCCCGACTGGCGCAACGGAAACGACCGCCCCGCTCGAGGCTGCGTCGCCACCAGAGCCATCGCCCAGGCCCGAAGCAGCTCCCAGCCCGGCGCGACCTGAGCCGAGCTCCGCCACTTCGGCCGTTCAGGAAAACATTCTCCGCGTGGAAGCTGGACGCATCGACAACGTGCTCAACCTGGTGGGAGAACTGATCATCGGCAAATCGATGCTGCAACAGGCGCTCAACGAATTTGCCAAGCGCTATCCCAAGGAACTTCTGCGCGGCAAGTTCGCCGACGCGATGGCGTTCCAGTCGCGCGTGCTGAACGATCTGCAACGCTCAGTCATGAAGATCCGCATGGTGCCCGTCGAGCAGCTGTTCCGGCGCTTTCCGCGCATGGTGCGCGACGTTGCCCGGCAATGCGGACGCCAAGTCGAACTGTCCGTCAGCGGAGAAGATACCGACCTCGATAAGGGCATCCTCGATGCCATCGCCGAGCCACTCACCCATCTGGTGCGCAATGCGGTCAGCCATGGAATCGAATCACCGGAAGAGCGGCAGAGACTGGGGAAACCGTCGCAGGGCATGGTCCGCCTCAACGCTCATCATCAGGGGAACCACGTCATCATTGAAATCAGCGATGACGGTCGCGGCATCGATGCCCAGAAAATCCGCACCAAGGCACTCGAACTCGGGCTGACCACGCCGGAAGAAGCTGCACGTCTCAGCGATACCGAGGCGCTCGACTTCATCTTCCGACCCGGCTTCAGCACGGCGGAACAAGTGACGGAAATTTCCGGCCGCGGCGTTGGCATGGACGTGGTGCAAAGCGTGCTGCACCGGTTGAAGGCTTCGATTCACGTTGAGACTCGCCCCGGCCAGGGCACGACTTTCCGCCTCAAGCTGCCGTTAACGCTAGCCATCATCCGGGCTCTGCTGTTCTGGGTCGAGCAGCGGCTCTATGCGATTCCGCTGAACGCGGTCATGGAGATCGCGCGTACCTTCGAGTCGGAAGTGCATCAGGTCGACAACTACGAAGTTCTGCAACTCCGCAATCAGGTGCTGCCCCTGTTGCGCCTGGGCCGGCCAGCCCCCGAACAGGAACGCAACACAAAACTCTTTGTACTGGTCATCGCAGTCGGCGAGCGGAAATACGGACTCATCGTCGATGCGCTCGAAGGCGAGGAAGAGCTGGTCATCAAGGCGTTGGACGATCAGACCTTCTCGACCGACCTGGTCTCGGGCGCCTCGATTCTTGGAGATGGCCGCGTGGTGCTGATCCTCAATTTGCCGGCAGTGGTCGAGCACGTCTCGCAGTCGCGCCCCGAGGCAGCCGGACACGCCGCTTCCGGTCTGCTGCTCACGCACATGGACCGGGCCCGGCTAGCCATCAACGCAGGTGTGGGAGGTCAGGCATGACCGCCCCGAAAAAAGTTCGCGTGCTCGTGGTCGACGACTCGGCGCTCATGCGAAAGCTCATCCCGCAGATGCTCGCCGCTGATACTTCCATTGAAGTCGTCGGCACCGCCATGGATGGTTCCTTCTGCCTGAAGAAGATCGAGGAACTCAAGCCGAACGTGGTCACACTCGATCTGGAAATGCCCGGCATGAACGGGATCGACGCTTTAAAAGAGATCATGCGGCGGGAGCCCGTCCCAGTCATCGTTTTCAGTTCGCACAGTACGGAAGCCGCTTCCGTCACCATGAAAGCTCTCGGCCTAGGCGCGTTCGATTTCGTGACCAAGCCCCGCGACGCTTCCGCGCACATGTCCGAGATCTCCAAGGAACTGATCGCCAAGATCAAAGCCGCGGCCGAATGCAAACTCAAGCCGCGCATCCTGCCCGGACTTCCCCCCAAGCCGCAGAAAGCAGCCACGCCTAAGGGAGCTCCAACCAAGGTGATCGCGATCGGCGTCTCCACTGGAGGACCGCAGGCGCTCGAATATCTGCTGACTGGTCTGCCGCCGGATTTTCCCGGGGCGATCGTGGTGGTGCAGCATATGCCGGAAGGCTTTACCGAGATGTTTGCCCGCCGCCTCGACGAAATCAGCCCGCTGCGCGTGAAAGAGGCGCAATCGGGCGACATGCTGCAAGCCGGGCGCGTCCTGATCTGCCCGGGGAGTCGCCACATGAAGGTGAAGCGGCTGCCCATGGGAGACGTTGTGGTGCTTGCCGATGAGCCGCGCGTGAATGGGCATCGTCCCAGCGTTGACGTGCTGCTGCAAAGCGTGGCCGAAGAATTTCACGTGCAGGCGGTAGGCGTACTGATGACCGGCATGGGTGACGATGGCGCCGAAGGACTGGGCCAGATCAAGAAGCACGGCGGCATGACCATCGCGCAGAGCGAGGATTCGTGCGTAGTTTTCGGCATGCCCAAGGCGGCGATTGAACGCGGCTATGCCACCCGCGTGGTGGGTTTGGACGTGATGGGAGCGACTTTGCAGGCGCTGTGCGGCCGCGCGGGCTCAGCCCCCGGCGGCAGGGCGGTGCGTGCGGGAAGCTAGCGTTTGCAATAACTTGGCTTTCGAACGGTGTGCTGCGGAGGGCCTGTGACCAGCGTGATCTGGCCGGGGCGCCGCCGACATGATATGCAAGTTAAAGGGGAGGTCTGTATGGAGCAGTTCGCACCAGTAAAACGCAAGAAGGACGGGCAGGCGGTCCGCTACCTCATCGTGGACGACTCCGTTTTCGCCCGCAAGAACCTGGCCCGCATGATCGAAACGTTCGGCGGACAGGTGGCGGCCGAGGCCGGCGACGGCCTGACTGCCATCAGCGAGTTCGACCGCACGCATCCTGACATCGTGCTCATGGATATCACCATGCCGCAGATGGAAGGCATCGAAGCGGCCGAACGCATCGTGCAGCAGCATCCGGAAGCACGCATCGTCATGGTTTCCTCGGTGGGATACCAGGAAAACATCGTGGCTGCTCTGCAGCGCGGCGCGCGCCACTTCGTGCAGAAGCCGGTGAAACCGGAAGTGCTCTACGAAGTCATCAAGTACGTTCTGGGTGAAGACGGAGTTGTGGCCGGCACAGCCGCCGGCGCGGGAGCGGGAGTCTAATTCGATGAAGATGGAATTGATCCAGCCTTTCATCAACGCGGCCGATGCCGTGCTGTCGCAAGGATTGCAAAGCTCGACCAAGGTGGGCAATCTCACCATGGAAGAACAGGCCTATCGCCGCAAAGGCGTAGCCGGCATGATCGCGCTGACGGGCGACATCGAGGGCCGGATCGTCCTCGATCTCGAACCGCAGGTCGCGGTCAAGGTGGCGAGCCACTACGCGGGCACCGAACTGCCCGAGTCGGATGCGCTGATCAAGGAAACCATCTTCGAGTTAGCCAACCAGGTCGTGGGCAACGCCATCTCCGCGCTCAACGATCAGGGCTTCCACTTCCGCGTCCATCCCCCCGTCTTGCTCACCGCTCAGGAGGGCGACAAATCCAGTGAAGACACCGAAGCGCTGATGATCTGCTTCGAGACCTCCCTTGGCAGTGTCTTCATGAGCGTCGCTCTACGCTACAACAAACGGAGAATGGCCGATCACGCGGCCGTCGGCGCGTAGGACCCTCTCAAACCTCACTTACGTTGTATGGGAACTTGATCGATCCCCCAACCAGTTCTGAAACACTTTGCCATCGTCAGCATCCAAGCAATCACAAAGATCAAATCTGGAGATTGCTTATCATGGCTTCATTGCAAGGCAAGACTGCGTTAGTTACGGGAGCATCCCGAGGCATTGGGCGCGCGACTGCGCTGGTTCTGGCTCAGACCGGAGCACATGTACTGATTCATTACGGCCGCTCAGCGGATGAGGCCAAGGCTGTGGTATCTGACATCACATCCAAGGGCGGACGCGCAACTGCAATCGGCGTCGACTTGAGCACTTCCGACGGCCCCACGCTGCTCGCCAAGCAAGTTCAGGCAATCGTTGGCGACCGCCTCGATGTCGTCGTATTGAATGCCGGAGTCTCGAAGGCGGCGCGATTGCGCGATTATGCCGTCGGCGATTTCGACACTCTTTTCGCCACTAACCTGCGCGCTGCGTTCTTTCTTGTCCAGCAGCTGCTGCCCATCCTCGGTGATGGATCGAACATCATCGCGCTCTCCTCTCTCGGGGCCCGCTTCGTCGTGGGCAATCCTGGCCTAGAGAATCCTTCCGTTCTGGCCTACGCATCCACCAAGAGTGCGATCGAAACCCTCGTGAAAAACTGGGCGGCGATTCTCGGACCGCGTGGCATCCGCGTGAATGCGGTCGCGCCCGGTGTGATCGATACCGACATGTCGAACTTCGCCAAGACCGAAGCCGGAAGGGAGACCGTGTTGGGCATGCAAGCACTGAAACGCATCGGCAAGCCGGACGACGTCGCCGGCGTGGTCGCATTCCTGGCATCGGACGCGGCGCGCTGGATCACGGGAGCGATCATTCCCGTCGACGGTGGATCGAAACTCTGAGATTGACTCTAGAGAGACCGACGGTGGCTTACCCTTTGGGGCCTTTGCAAAGGGTGGGAGTGATAAACGGTCAGCTGATCTCGCTTCGCACCTCGGCCGCGCCCACTCTCATCCTCGCCTTCCGACCTTCATTGATTCTCAGCCGATTATCGATTCGTCACGATTCATTGCGGCGATCCTGACGAATCTGATCGCGCTGTCGTTCGACGAGGAGCGCAAGCGAGCGAGGCTGCAGCGGATATGTTGTCATTGCATCGTACAAAGTTGCCGGACTCCGGGTGCAGTCATGAGACGTGTCGATGAGAGTAATCCAAGTCATGCCGGAGGCGAGCGACGGCAGGGTGAACGGGACCTCTTCATGATGAGCGTTGAGCAGGAGCACGAAATTCTCGTCGGAAATGATCTGACCGCGTTCGTCGATTTCATCGACCGCGGAGCCGGAAAGAAAGACACCCAGAGTGCGGGCGTGCTCCTGGTTCCACTCCTCGTCGGTCATCTCGCGTCCATCGGGGCGAAGCCAGAGAATGTCTTTTACACCCGCACCCTTGATGGCTCGTCCCTGAAAAAAGTTGCGGCGGCGGAAAACCGGATGGTTCTGACGCAGCGCGGTCAGTCGCTGAACGAACGCGAATAATTCCTTTTCCTTTTCGAGCAGATCCCAATGGACCCAGCTGATTTCGTTGTCCTGACAATAGGCATTGTTGTTTCCTTGCTGGGTACGACCGAAAGCATCGCCATAAAGCAGCATCGGCACTCCCTGGGATAAGAGCATCGTCGCAAGAAAGTTACGTTTTTGCCGAGCGCGAAGCGTATTGATTTCGGGATCGTCGGTTGCGCCCTCGACCCCACAGTTCCAGCTGCGATTATTGTCGGTGCCATCGCGATTTTCTTCGCCGTTCGCTTGGTTGTGCTTGGAGTTGTAACTGACCAGATCCTGCAGCGTAAACCCATCGTGCGCGGTCACGAAATTAATGCTGGCGTAAGGGCGCCGTCCACTGCGGGCATAGAGATCGCTGGAACCGGTGACGCGGTAAGCTAGCTCGCCCATCTGGCTGCCGTCGCCCTTCCAGTAGGAGCGCACAGTGTCGCGATAGCGGTCGTTCCACTCCGCCCAGCCGATAGGAAATTTTCCCACCTGATATCCGCCCTCGCCCAGATCCCAGGGCTCGGCGAT
>Ga0335072_10013494_pt1 | contig 11639 bp, 11 predicted proteins | sample Lox_Sample_21_FD_206725 | JGI IMG/M metagenome (GOLD analysis project Ga0335072, IMG submission 206725) | Soil microbial communities from Loxahatchee National Wildlife Refuge, Florida, United States - Lox_Sample_2.1 | ecosystem: Environmental > Terrestrial > Soil > Wetlands | place: USA...
GAGAGATTTGCTCCGCAGTTTTTGCCGTCTTTAAGCTGGAGACGCCGCGTTTACGATCCGCCACCCGCTTTCGCCTCTGCGGCGCGCTTGCGGGCGGCTTCGTAAGGGTCGGTTATGATGTCGATCCACTTCGGGCTCGGCGAGGCCTCGGCTTCGTAGTTGTCGTGCCAGTTCCACCACTTGTACGGCGCGCTCTGCGGGTAACCTTCCGGCGAGTCTTCCCAACTCTCCTGGCGGCCGAGCGGCGTGAGGTCGAGATAGCTCCAGGTAGATCCCATCGCCTCGTCGCCGCGACTATTGATGAAGTACGTGCGGAACACTCGCTCGCCGTCGCGGAAGAAGACGTTGTGGCCATGCCACTGATCCACGCCGAAGTCTTTGTCGAAGTTGTCCGTGATGGTGTACCACGGCATCTTCCAACCCATTCGCGCCTTCAGGCGTTCGATGGCCGCCTGCGGCGCGCGCGAAGCATACGCCAGTGTCGTGTCGCGTGCGTTCAGATGCGATAGGTGCGCGACCTGGTCGGCCCCGAGCGAACACCCGCGGCACGCGTGATCGGGCCAGCCGAACACTCCGGGGTCAAAAAACGCGCGATAGATGATCAGCTGCCGGCGGCCTTCGAATAAATCGGCCAGGCTGGCCTTGCCCTTCGGGCCGTCGAACTCGTACTTCTTCTCCACAGCCACCCACGGCATCCGCCGGCGTTCAGCGGCCAGCGCGTCGCGCGAACGGGTGAGAGCCCTCTCCTTAATCAGCAGTTGCTGCCGCGCGGTCTCCCACTCCTGCTGCGAGACTACGGGAGGCGTCTTCATCGTGGGCCCTTTGTCTTTCTCGTTGCTTGCTGACATTTTCTTGTTCCTTCCTTTCCTGAGTCTCAATTTGCCCCGAAATCTTCGGCCTTTCGGACGTAGCTTTCTTCCTGCGGAGTTTGTTGGCGACGAAGGCCGTCGCACCGCCCGCCGATCCCGTCTTCGCTGCGATCACCGCAGCCGCTGTAGCAATGCATATTGGACACATCTTCTTCTCCCCTGCACGCTCGGCGATGCCGCTACTTCTTCTTCTCAGCGAGTGCCTTCGCGCGCGTGTTGATGCTGCCCCACCCTTCATTCAGTCCCTTGCGGTAATCTTCCGGGATCACTCCCAGCGCCAGGTGCTGAAACTTGATCAGCGTGCCGCCGGCCTCTTCGCTCAGCCGGTACTGCACGTTCGACGCGACCGGGTACGACATCATCAGCGGCCCGCAGAACTCCAGCAGCGTCGGCCGCTTGATCGCTTGCACGTGCGCCCACAAATGCCCGTTGCCGTCGCCGAGGTCGCGATACCAACGCCCGCCCGGCCACGGCTCGATCTTCATCGGCATCGGCTTGTTTTCCGCCGCCGTCATCAGCCCGCCGAGCTGCTCGAGCAGGGCCTCAAAAGTTGCATCGAGTGGCGCCTTCACGTGAATCTCCTGCGTGATATTGAGAGTCAGGTCCTCAACTTTCGCTGCCGTCGCTGCGATCATCTGCTTTCCTCCTCGTAGTCGATTCAGATTTGGCCGCGGCTCACTTTGGCCTCGGCGCGTTCCTTCGCCAGAGCGTGCGTGTATCTCCATCCGTTCGGAATGCCCTGCCTGTGCTCACCCAGAATGAGCCCGAAGGCGGCGTGCTGGAACTTGATCAGCGTGCCGCCCGCCTCCTCGCTCAGCCGGTACTGCAAGTTCGACATGCACGGATACGACATGATCAGCGGCCCGTAAATCTCGAGCAGCGTCGGCCGCTTGATCGACTGGACGTGTCCCCAGAGATGCCCTTTGTTCTCTCCGAGGTCGCGATACCATCGGCCGCCGGGCCACGGCTCGATTTTCATCGGCAGCGGACGATCCGCGGCCACCTGATTGAACTCCCCGAGCTGTTCCAAAAGCGTCGCGAACGTCACATCGATTGGCGCTTTGACGTGAATTTCTTCCGTGATGTGCAGCGTCAAGTCTTCAATTCTCGTTGCTGTTCCGGTCATCGCTCCGCCTTCCCGCAGGGACCGCTTCGCCGCGATTCACTTTTGCCTCGGCGCGCTCTTTCACTTGCTGCAACTGATGCCGCCAGAATTTTTCGAACATGCCCGCCCACTCGTGGAGCGGCCGGATCCCGTCGGCGTTCGTGCGATACAGCATCCGCCGTCCGTCCCGCCGCACCCGGACCAGTCCTACGTCCTTCAGCACGCGCAAGTGCTTCGACACCGAGGGCTGCTCGATCTGCAGCTCGGCCACGATATCCCCCACGGGCCGCTCCCGCATCGCCAGGTAGTTGAGAATCTCGCGCCGCCGCGGCTCAGCCACCGCATTGAAGGCATCCGAAGTTGTCGCTGCACGCGCCATGGTGGGAATATTACATTCCTATATGGGAATATGTCAAGCCTGATTTTTCGCCCCCGCCCCAACCGCACCGGCGCCACACTTTTGACTCGCTGGGGGGTTAGTTTGCTCCGCTGCGGTCCGCTCGCGTGATGTCGCTGATCTGGTTGTCGCGCACGATGACTTCGCGGCTCGAATACCGCAGGTAAATGCCGTTGAAGGCGCTGTCGTGGACCACATTGCCTTCCACCACCACGTGGTCCGCGTATCCGACCGCGATTCCGCCCTCGGCGGCGTTTCGGGCGATTTCATTCGCCCGGCTGATGATGTTGTGCGTCACCACCACGTACGATGGACTCAGCGTTTCCGGGCTGCCTCCGACGTAGACTCCGTAGTTCCCCGTCGTGGTCAACGCGCCAGGCGTTGTCGTTCCGACGTACGAATTTCCAGTGACCGTCAGGTGATAGAGGAAATCGGTCGAGTTGAACGGATTGATCCCAATTCCCAGCAGCACGTTGTCGAACACGTTTTCCGAAATCAGGACGTTTTCGCCCGCGTGAATCATCACCGCTTCGCCATTCGTGTATCCGCAGACTGTGTTTCGCGAAATATGGATGTCTGTCGAGACCGGATAGCTGATTCCGTCGTCCTGCGGCGCCGTCGTATCGAGGCCGATCGCCACGGCAAACGCTCCGGCGCTCGGCAACTCCGTATCGCGGATCACGTTGTTCACAATCTTTCCGCTGGTCACCCCGCTGAACCGAATCCCGTCGGCGACGCCTCGCACTACGTTGTCTTCTACCGTCACGTCGTCCGCGTTCTGGATCTGGATCGCGTGCAGGCAAAACCCGCTGAACGCGTTTCCCACAATCCGCACCCGGTGGATATTTCCGGGGACGCCGTTTTGCAGTTTGATCCCGTCGTTATTGTCTTCCGGCGCGCTGCATGGAATTCCCACGAACGATACGCCCTCGATTTTGAAGTCGCTCAGAGCGCTTCCGTAGATCACGTTGCGATTGCTCCCGGTACTCCCGAGTGTTCCACCTTGAACCAGTTGCGTCTGCCCCACGCTCCCGTCGATGCGCACTCCATCTGCGGCGATCAACATACCCGGCGTTCCGCTCAGCGTAAGTTGTGTTCCGTCGAGCAACAGCGTCGTTGGCTTGTTCACTACAATCGTCGCTGCCGCGCTCATCGCGCCTTGATTCCTGAAATCGCACACGCCGCCCGTCTCCGGCAGCGCCGCGATGCAAGCGCTAATCCGCGCGCCGCCATCGGCATACGCCGGCGCGCTCGCAGCAAAGAGGGCGAACGTTAGAACGAGAAAAAGCGCTATTTTCACAAGCATTGTGCTGGGCTCCCAAGCCGTTGAATTACCTACTTGCGCTTGAAAGGAGCAATACGCTAGCCCATCGTTGGTCGAGGTCGCCGCCAGCGGCGGCGGAGCGAGTGTGTCGGACTGAAACATCGCCGGCGCTTCAGGAGTTGACCTGTGCGCCCAATTCGAGAGAATGCTTCCGATGAATCGCGCTGAAATTGGCAACGTCTCAGACACCGCATTCGCCGTAGCCCATTATCGCGCCGAGGAAACTGAGCGTCCTGACGCGCTTTTCCGCGATCCGCTCGCGGGCGTCCTCGCGGGCGATCACGGCAAGCAAATGGGCGCCGCATTCCCCGTGCCGTGGATGGTCAGCCAGATCGTCGTGATCCGCACCTGCATTATTGATGATTTCATCCGCGACGTCGTCTCGCAAGGAGTCGACACGGTCCTGAATCTCGGCGCCGGGCTCGACACTCGCCCCTATCGCATGGATCTGCCCGAGTCTCTGCTGTGGATCGAGGTCGATTATCCGCGCGTGATCGAATTCAAGAACGAGCGCCTGGCCGGTCAACAGTCGCGATGCAAGCTGGAACGCGTGCCGCTCGATCTCGCGAACGTCCCCGAGCGCCGCAAGCTTCTCGCAGCCACCAACGCGCGCGCGAAAAAGCTGCTGATCCTCACCGAGGGAGTGGTTTCCTACCTAAGCGTCGAAGACGTTGCGTCGCTGGCCGGCGACCTGCGGGCGCTCGACCGCGTCGAGGGATGGATCGTGGAATATTTTTCTTCCGAGCTGATGAAATACCGGGGCCGCCGCCGCGTTCGCTGGAACATGCAAAACGCTCCATTCAAATTCACGCCGCCGGATTGGTTCGCTTTTTTCGCCAGCCATGGCTGGAAGCCCCGGCACATCGGCTACCTGGTGGAAGAGGCCGAGCGCCTCGGCCGCCCCATCCGGCTCCGCGGCGCCCTCGGCGCGCTGATGAAGCTTCGCGCCCTCTTCATCCCGAAAGAACGCCGCGAAGCCTTCCGCAAATTCCAGGCCTACGTCCTCCTCGAACGCATCTGACGCGCGGCGCGGGCAAAAACACAAATCAAAAGCTGCCGCGCTGAAGACCGCGGCGCTACATTTAAACCCTTTGCAATTCTGCTCCGGTGGGAGCATGAATCATGCTCCCGTCGGAGGCTTAAACAGGCCTTAAATGGTCGAAAAAAGCCAATTTTGGAGGTTTTTGCCACCATGACTCAATACGCGACCCCCAGGGAGAAGACACAGCGCGCTTTCCGGGCCTACACGGACCTGCTCGACACGGCAGAGTGGATGAGGGCCGAGATGCACGGGCCGCTCGAGCTGTTTGACCTGACGATGTCGGAATTTCGCCTGCTCGAACTGCTATACCGCGAGGGAGCGCTGCCCGTGGCGGACGCCGGCAGGCGGCGAAGGATGAAGCGGCAGAATACGGACGAGCTGATCGCCCGGCTGAGGAAACGCGGGTTTGTGCGCCGGGTGATTGTGAGGTTGCCGCCGGTGGAATTTGCACAAGCGCATCTGCCAAATTCCAAAGAGGGCGAGCCGCGAAAGGGGCGACGAATCAGCGTCGTGGGATTGACAAGGCCGGGAAAGAAGCTTATGGGAGATGTCCTGCCGCGCCATTCAAAGGTGGTGAGAGCGTTCATGCGCGCGCTCACGTCGCGAGAGCAGGATTCGCTGAGCCGGATTTGCCGGAAGCTGCGCGAGGGCGACATCATGAAATTTGTTTCCGAGATCACGCACGAGGATGTGGAGTAAACGGAGAGCACTTCCAGCGCTTGAATCGTGGCTCTGTTGTGGTATCTAGTTAGCAGCGGTTAGAATCTTGTTTCCGTACTGATTGAGGGAGCTTACGATGTCGACCGCTGCTGCGCGCCGATTTGGTGTCCAGAAGCCGATCCCGTGGACCAACGAGTCGGTGCTTGCCATAGCGTCCGGAGGGGATCCCCTCGGGGCAGTCGTCCTCAGGGCGAGGCAATCCGTTTTTCGAGCAATAGAGGCGGGGTGGTCTGGCCCGCCATACGACCCGTTCGCACTCGCAGAGTTTCTAAGGATACCGGTCGAGCCCCGCCAGGACGTGATTGACGCCAGAACGATCTGCACTGGTGAGGGAAAATTCAGGATCGAGTTCAATCCTGATCGTTCCCCCGCGAGAATCAATTTCTCCGTAGCTCACGAAATAGCTCACACCCTATTTCCAGACTGCGGCGAAGCAATCAGGAACAGATACACGCATGCCGAGATGAAGGCGAACGACTGGGAACTGGAGCTTCTTTGCAACGTCGCCGCTGCTGAGATTCTGATGCCTCCGGGAAGTTTCAGGCCTCCGGAGGACGGAGCCATTTCCATCGACGCAATCATTGAGCTACAGCGCCGATTCCTCGTTTCGACCGAGGCTGTGTTGCTTAGAATTGCGAAGCTTGCGGATCAGGAGTGCTTCGTTTTCGCGTCGCATAGGCACGAGAGGGATGGTTCTTACCGCATTGATTACGCTGCGGCTTCGCGCGCCTGGCCTGTCGCGCCCTGGACTGGGTTCCGGCTGCCGAAAGATAGCGTTGTGACGGAGTGCGTCGCCATAGGTTACACAGCGAAGCGCAACGAGGAATGGGTTCCCGGTCGGGGGCGGTGGAGGGTGGAGTGTTTGGGAATCGCTCCCTTTCCCGAGCATACCTATCCGCGTGTTGTGGGCGTTGTAAGACCGATGAACGCTTCTACTGTGCATCTCGGCAAAATCCAATATCTACGCGGCGACGCGACGGCTCCTCGCGGTGATGGTTCCAAAATCATAGTTCAGGTCGTGAATGACAAGGCTATTGTGTGGGGAAGAGGATTCGCAGCGGCCGTGCGGAAGCGTTGGCCCCACGCGCAGAAAGACTTTACGCAGTGGGTTTTGACCAGCCACTCTGAGTTTCGAGCGGGGCAAGTTCGAATCGTGACCCTCGAAACCCCGCTGGAGTTGGCGAGCCTCGTAGCCCAGCATGGCTACGGACCGTCACTATTTCCTCGTATTCAATATTCAGCCCTTGAGGAGTGCCTGGCGAAGGTCGCCGCCCATGCCAAACAAGCGAACGCCAGTGTTCACATGCCGCGTATAGGCTGCGGCGAGGCTGGCGGGAGCTGGGGCATCGTTTCAGAGTTAATTGATGAGACGTTGTGCCGGAATAATATACCCGTAACGGTTTATGATCTCCCTGTGGGGCCGCGGCACTCGTCGAGAGGGCGCTCGAACGACTCCTTGTCAAAGAACTAACTTAGTGGGCGTTTGGGGGCTCACTTCCCTATGCAAATCATTCTGCTCTCAGGGGGCGTTTCGTCCGGCAAGTCAACTCTCTCTGATTCCCTGCATCAGCAATTTGCTTTGGCAGTCCTGAAGACAAAGGATGTAATAAGGGACCTCGCCCGAAGAAAAATGGGTAAAGAGCTCGAGTCGAACCGCCGTGCGATGCAGCTTTTCGGCGAGCGTCTCGACCGAGAGACAAAGGGTCGCTGGGTCCTGACGGCTTTAACAAAGCTCCTGCGAAACGCTCAAGGAAGCATCGTTGTCGACGCTGTGCGGATAAGAGAGCAGATTCGAGCCATCCGACAGTCCTACGGATTCTCGGTCGTTCATATTCATTTGACGGCTCCCAAGCGAGTCCTCGCCGCTAGGTACGAGGGCCGGGGGGCTACGGGATTTCGGGAGCTCAGATCATATGCACAGGTAGAGGCCAACCCGACCGAGGCGAACGTTGGCCAGCTCGAAGAAATGGCCGATGTGGTCATCGATACGGACTTATGCCGACCGGAAGATGTGTTGGTTCGGGTTGCCTCACACCTAGGCCTGTACTCGCGAGATTACTCTCGGCTCGTCGATGTGCTCGTCGGGGGCCAGTTCGGTAGCGAGGGCAAGGGACACATCGCGTCGTATCTCGCGAGGGAATACGCAATCTTGGTCAGGGTCGGTGGGCCAAATGCCGGCCACAAGGTCTTCTTTACGCCGGAGCCTTACACTCATCACCAGCTGCCGTCGGGCACGCTTCGAAACCCAAACGCCACGCTACTCATATCGCCCGGCTGTGTCCTGGATGCGCAGAAGTTGCTTCGAGAGATCGCCGAGTGCAGAGTCGGCTTCGAACGCTTGGTCGTCGACCCCCAGGCGATGATTATCGCACCCGGAGACATTAGGAGAGAGGCTGGTTTGGTCAGAAGGATTGGCTCGACCGGCCAGGGTGTAGGCGCAGCTGCTGCGAGAAAAATCCTCGACAGGGGCCTTGCGGTGGCGCTGGCGAAGGATGTGCGACAGTTGAAGCCATTTGTCCGGGAGACATGGAGGGTCTTGGAGGGCGCTTACCGAGACGGGAAGAGAGTCCTGGTCGAGGGAACTCAGGGAGCAGGCCTGAGTCTGTTTCATGGAAACTATCCCTACGTAACCTCTCGCGACACGTCTGCGGCGGGCTGCCTTTCTGAGGCCGGGATTCCCGCAAGCCGCCTTAGGCGTGTGGTGATGGTCTGCCGGACGCAGCCGATACGGGTGGAGAGTCCTAAGGGTTCCAGCTCGGGCCCGATGGGTAAGGAAATAGATTGGGGGGTGGTTTCCGGACGCTCGAAAATCGCGGTGGAGCGACTCGAGGAAGTTGAGAAGACGTCAACAACCCACCGTCAGAGACGCGTGGCGGAATTCAACTGGGAGCTGCTCCGACGCGCGTCTGCCCTGAATGGCCCTACGGACATCGCTCTGACGTTCGTGGATTATCAACACCCTCAGAACGAAAAGGCCCGCCGATTTGAGCAGCTTCACGCTCAAACAATAATGTTCATCGAGGAGGTTCAGCGCGTGGCCGCGGCGCCTGTCTCGTTAATTTCCACACGATTCGGGTTCCGAAGCATAATCGACAGGAGGGCTTGGTGAATGGGAGTCACTCCGGAAGAGCTTAGTGATTATTATCCCCGCCTCTACCATATGGCTGAGTCTGATAGTTGGGACGGAATCAATCGACACGGCCTCCTTTCCACGTCTTCCCTTCTGACCCTTTTCGAAATAGCAGGTGACGAGCGGAGGAAGATTGAGCTTTGCAAGCGCGAAGATTCAAAGGAAATCATCCACGAAAGGCATGGTCGGGCGGTAATACGCGATCAAAAGCCAATTGTGGAAAGTAAGCTCAGAACTGCCCTCGGTGGCTGCATGACACCGGAGGAGTGGTATGGCTTGCTGAATGGCAAGGTCTTCTTTTGGCTGACGGTGGAGAGGCTGACGACCCTTCTCTCGGCCAGAGAATATCGATCTAAGCCGCACTTGGTCTTGACGCTGGAAACGCTGCCTCTGGCGACTGCCTACGAGAACTCGATCACATTAACTTCTATCAATTCGGGAAACACTTTGCCCATTGCGCATCCTCGTGGGCGGGCCACGTTCAAGAAAATGAAGGAATATCCGTTTGCTGAGCGGTTAAAGCGGGGACTGTACAATACGGTGGTAGAACTGGCCGTCGAAGGGGGCGTTTCGAATGTCCTCGACTATACGATAAGCGCCGAATTGATCACTTCAGACGGAAATCAGCTCATCACTATCGGTACGCTCTACGCCCGGCAGGACCGTTAGGAAGGCAACGGTAAAGGCTACGGGAAAAGGCCGCGGACGAGCGTGGCATCCGCCACACGCCCCACGGCGAGCACGTACGCGCCGGTGCGCATGTGCGTGCGGTGCTTGCGCATGGATTCGTAGACTTCGAGGAACGCGCGGCGCATGAGCGACTCGAGCTTCAGGTTCACTTCCGCGGCCGGCCAGAAGAAGCTTTGCAGGTCCTGCACCCATTCGAAATAGCTGGCGGTGACGCCGCCGGCATTCGCCAGAATATCCGGCAGCAGCATAATGCTTTTGCGCGCCAGCGCTTCGTCCGCATGCGGAGTCGTGGGCCCGTTGGCCGCTTCCGCGACGATTTTCGCCTTGATCTGATCGACGTTATTCAGCGTAATCACGTTTTCGAGCGCCGCGGGAATGAGGATGTCGCACTTCATGGTCAGCAAATCGTCGTTGGAGATGCGCGAGGTCCCCGGCATGCCCACCACGGTGCCCGAGCGCTCCTTGTAGCGCATCGCCTTCAGCGGGTCGATGCCGCGCGAATTGAAGACGCCGCCGCGCGAATCGCTGATCGCGACGATGCGCGCCTTCTTCTCGGCGAACAGCTTCGCCACCATCGAGCCCGCATTGCCGAACCCCTGAATCGCGACGGCCGCGCCGCGCAGCGAGATCTTTTTCACCTTGCACGCTTCTTCGACCGTTACCAGCACGCCGCGGGCGGTCGCTTCTTTGCGTCCCTCTGAGCCGCCGATCGACACCGGCTTGCCCGTCACGACGCCCAGCGACGAATATCCTTTCGTCATCGAATACGTGTCCATGATCCACGCCATGGTCTGCGCGTCCGTGTAAACGTCCGGCGCCGGAATGTCCTGCTCGGGCCCGATCAGCGGCAGGATTTCGGACGCGTAGCGCCGCGTCATGCGCTCGAGTTCGCCTTTGCTCATGCGCTTCGGGTCGCAGATCACGCCGCCCTTGCCGCCGCCAAATGGGATGTTCACCGTGGCGCACTTCCACGTCATCCAGGTGGCCAGCGCTTTCACTTCGTCGACCGTGACGTTCGGATGGTACCGGATGCCGCCCTTGGCTGGCCCTCGCGCCACGTTGTGCTGCACGCGATAGCCGGTGAAGACCTTCACCTGCCCGTTGTCCATCTTCGTCGGGATCGACACCTCGAGCACGCGCTTCGGCGTGCGCAGGATTTGGCGAAGCCCGGCGTCGAGCTTCAGATATTCGGCCGCGATGTCGAACTGGATCTGCGCAATGCGGTGAGGGTTCAGGTCCTCGCGCGGAGCAATCCGCGGCATGGCTTGGGGAGCCGCTTTGGCAACGGTGGCCATCTTGCCTTCCTCCTGGGAGGGGAGCTTGCGCTGTCCTCGATCGCTTTCGTAACTTGTGAACGGCCCGGGTTTTTCGTTTTGATTGCTTGTAAGTCTATCGAGATTCGAAGTTTAGCCAAGCGCCAAAAGATGTCAACGGAAACGATGCCCCGCGCCTCGTATCGAGTAATGCGCGTAACCCCAAACTTCCACCCGAATACCTTCGTAATCCGCTCATTATACTGCCCTTATAGAGACATAAGGCCGGGTCGCTATCCTGGAAAATCGAGGTCCTAGATTGACCTCTCGACGCATCACAGGTTAGCCTTGCGCGACCCGAGAGCGGTCATGCAACTCACGGCCGTGTTCGCCGCGAGGCTTTTGACTTTCAGCGCTTCGACTTACGGCCGGTCTCGGCTAGGTGGAAGTGCGGGACCAAATCGGCGCGAAAGCCTTCTCGGCAAGACGGAACTCTGACTTTCGCAACTTGCACGCAGCGCCCGCAATCCGAGTAAGCCGCCGGCGCGTACCTTCAAGAAGGGAGCTTCCAACCTGGTGAGCTCGCCGATGGGAGCGGAGGTGAGAGCCTCGGATGCGGCGCTCATCGAAAAAGTGATGCAGCGGGACGAAAATGCTCTCGCCGCCCTCTACGACCGCTACGGTGCAATGCTCTCGTCCGTCTTGAACCGGATTCTGCGCGATAATCAGGCCGCCGAGGAAATCTTGCAGGACATTTTCTTTCAGCTCTGGCGCATGCCTTCGCGATTCGACGCGTCGCGCGGCTCGCTTCCCGGCTGGCTGCTGGTGATCGCCCGCAACCGCGCGATTTCGCGCTTGCGGCGCCACAATCCCGCGGCGGGCGGCGAACTCGCGGAGAATTCCGTCGCCTGTGCGATCAATATCGAAAGCGCCGCCGCGCAAAAGCAGCTGCTCGATCGCGTGAAAAGCGCGCTCGATCGCCTGCCCGCGGAGCAGCGCGCCTGCGTCGAGCTCGCGTATTTCGAGGGGCTCACGCACAGCGAGATCGCCGCGCGGACCGGCGAGCCGCTGGGCACCGTGAAGACGCGCCTGCGCTCGGGCGTCGAGAC
>Ga0335072_10013495_pt1 | contig 11639 bp, 9 predicted proteins | sample Lox_Sample_21_FD_206725 | JGI IMG/M metagenome (GOLD analysis project Ga0335072, IMG submission 206725) | Soil microbial communities from Loxahatchee National Wildlife Refuge, Florida, United States - Lox_Sample_2.1 | ecosystem: Environmental > Terrestrial > Soil > Wetlands | place: USA: Florida...
AGCCGTGTCGCGGGCTTCTATGGACCGGGCCTGGGCGCTGAAGAATCCGTTGAACTGACTCGTACCGGCGGTGACGGCTAGGACCTTGAGATCGCTGACGAAGATGCCTTTGAACGACTGTGCCGGGGTCCCGAAGCGGTCGACGCAGGCATCAGTCGTGCATGGCTCGGTCAGCACGCCGTGGGAGGCGAGATGGCTGATCGCCGCGGAGGCCAGGCGCTCGGCCTCGAGCAGGAGCGCGCGGTTCCCCGTCGCCTGGTACAGCTGGGCGAGCCCGGCCAGGATCACGCCCTGGTTGTAAGTCCAGGTGGGCTGGTGGTTGTTCGTGCAGTCGTTCGTCAGGCCGTCGTTGATCAGGTCGGAGCCGTTGATCATGCCGCTGTGGTCGAACCAGGACCACTCGGCTTTGGCCCAGGCCAGGTACTTGGTGTCGCCGCGAATGACGTTATGCAGCCACGCGGTCAGCTCGAGGAAGAGCTCATTGGTGATCGCGTTCTTGTACGAGCGCGGGTCACGCTGCCACCACACGCCGCCGCCGCAGGTGCTATCCCAGGCCTCGTGGATGTAGTTGGCGTCGGTCTCGGCCATGTCGAGGTATCGCGTTTTATGGGTGATCTGGTAGGCCTGCACCCAGGCCAGTCCCCACCAGGCAGTGTCATCGTCGGAGGAGTTCTCGAAATTGGTGCCGGAGTTGAGGTCAAACGCCGTCTCGATAGCGGCGTCGTAACTGATGTCACCGGTGGTCTGCGCGTAGGTCTCGATGGTCGATAGCGCGACCGCGGCCTGCCACCAGGTGCTGCCGATCAGGCCGTTGGTGGCCTGGTATGAGGCGACCAGCTGCGCCATGGCGGCCCTGAGCGGGTTCTGCCTGTCGGCTGCCGCTGACGCACTCAGGGCGGCCAGCACGGTAGCGGCAACGGCAAGGGCGACGGCCGCGCTGGCGACGGCACGGATGCCTGGCCTGCGCCGGCCGACCCCGGCTGCCCGCCTCAAGCGTGGCAGCCTGGACAAAAGCAGGCGCTTTCTATGCCTTCAGTAATAGCAAGCTGATGAAGGAGCAAACCGGACACGAGGTCCACTGTAACCCACGCCCGCTAATTCCGGGCATGGTAGGACAGGATTACTGGGGACGCTCGCCGGACTACTCTGCTGCGGCGTGCCCGGCGGCTAGCAGCCAGTCGGAGACGTAGGCCAGGCTCTCGCCGGGTGAGAGGCCGGCGATCATCGCGCGCATCTCGGGAGAAGTCAGGGTGCGCAGAATGCCGACAAGGCGGATCGCCTCCAATCGCATCGCCGGGCTCGGTGCGCCCGAAGCCCGCCTGGCCAGGGCGGCCGTGATGGAGTCCTCGTACTCCTCCCACATCCGCAGCAGCCGGGAGTGGAGGGCAGGAGACTCTCCGTAGCCGCGGTGGAAGCCCTCGATGCCATCGCTGACCGGCTGCTTGCCGTCGCGTAGCAGCGCAGTCAGAGCGCGCGTCATCGCCTCGCCGGGACTGGTGCCCTCTGGCCGGGTCGCGATGGCGTCGAGGCACAGATCCAGCAGCCACGTGTCGGTGAAGACCAGGTCTTCCTTCGACCGGAAGTACACGAACAGCGTCTTGACCGACACGTTGGCGGCATCTGCGATCTCGGCAACCGTGACGCTGTCAAACCCGCGCTCCTCGAACAGCCGCTCGGCGGCAGCCAGGATCGACTGGCGGGTCAGCAACCTCTTCCGCTCGCGCAGCGGCAGGCCTGTTACGTCTGCGGTCTCAGTCATAGCTGCACTCTAGCACAAAAGTAACTCAGTGGAGTTTGACTTGCCTTACTTTAAGTAAGTGACTTACTTTAGATAGGAACTTACCCAAGTACGGAGATGGCAGCTATGACAACCACACCGACCATGCACCGGCGGCACAAGGCGAGCCCGTCAGGACCCGGCCTCCTCCGGCTCCTCGGCCCGCTCATGCTCGTCCTGTTCATCTCGAACCTGGACGCCACGATCGTCGCCACCGCGATGCCGACTATCGGCCGCAGCCTGGACGACATCGCGGGCGTCCCGTGGATTGCGACCGCGTACCTGCTGACGAGCGCGGTGACGACCTTGGTCCTCGGCAAGCTGGGGGACATGTACGGGCGAAAGGGGATCTTCCAGTTCTCCATTGCGGTGTTCCTGACCGGTTCAGCCCTGTCCGGCGCCGCGAGCAGCATGCTGTGGCTAGCGCTGTTCCGCGGCCTGCAGGGGATCGGCGGCGGCGGGCTGAACTCGCTCGTGATGGCGGTCATCGGAGATGTGGTTCCGGCACGGCAGCGCTCCAAATACCAGGCCATGCTCGGCATCGTGTCCACGCTCGCACTGATCGCCGGGCCACTGATGGGCGGCGTGTTCTCCGACGACCTGTCCTGGCGGTGGATTTTCTACATCAACATCCCAGTCGGCATCGTGGCCCTGATCGCCGTGGGGGCCTACCTGCAGTTGCCGAAGCCGGTTAGCTCCGGTCAGGTTGACGGCGCGGGCGCGGTGCTGGTGGCTGCGTTCACCACCGCCGTCCTGCTGGTCACCAGCTGGGGCGGAACGCAGTACCCGTGGACCTCGCCGGTGATCCTCTCCCTGATCGGTGTGGCTGGTGTCGCCCTGGTCGCCTACGTGCTCGTTGAGCGCCGGGTCGCTGAGCCGATGACTCCGCTGTACCTGTTCCGATCGTCGATCTTCGTCATCTCGGCTGCACAGTTTCTGATGGCCACGATGGTGCTCTTCGTCGCGATGCTGTTTATCCCGTCATTCCTGCAGGCCGTGCAGCACAAGTCGGCCTTCACCGCGGGCCTTTATGTCATCCCGTTGCTGGTCGGCCTAGTCGCCGCTACTGCTGTAGCGGGACCGGTCATCGCCAGAACTGGTCACTACAAGATCTACCCGGTGATCGGCGCGGTTCTGACCGGCGGCTCCATGTGGGCGCTTAGCCTGGCCGGCCAGACGAGCGGTGCGGTAGCCCTCATCCTGCCGATGATCTTCGCGGGCGCCGGGGTCGGACTCTTTGTCCAGGTCGCGGTCCTCGCGGGACAGAATGCCATCGAGTACCGCCACATCGGTGTCGCCACCGGCGCGCTCAACTTCTTCAAGTCGGTCGGCGGGGCCTTCGGCGCGGCGATCTTCGGTGCGATCCTCGCTCACGGGCTGGCCACCGGCCACAGCGTGCATGCCTACCGTGAGGTCTTCGCCTGGACCATCCCGGTAATGCTCGTTTCCCTCATCCTGGCCGTTCTGATGCGGGAGAAGCCACTGTCGGCGGAGATGATCGAAGTCGCCGAAGGCAAGGTCGAGGTACCTGAGTACTAGTCAGGCTGGCCGGCCGCACGTCGGCCGGCCAGCCTGAACAAGCGCGATCAGCTGAGGTCGAACCGGTCGAGGTTCATGACCTTGTCCCACGCGGCCACGAAGTCGCTCACGAACTTGGCCTGCGAGTCGTCGCTCGCATAGACCTCAGCGAGCGCGCGCAGCTCGGAGTTGGAGCCGAACACCAGGTCAACGCGACTGCCCGTCCATTTGACCTCACCCGTCGCGAGATCGCGGCCCTCGAAGGTCTGTGCGTCCTCGGACGTCGGCTTCCACGTCGTGCCCAGGTCGAGCAGGTTCACGAAGAAGTCGTTGGTCAGCGACTCCGGCGCTGCAGTGAACACGCCCAGCGGTGAGTGCTGGAAGTTGGCTCCCAGCACCCGCAGGCCGCCGACGAGCACGGTCATCTCCGGGGCGCTCAGGGTGAGCAGATTGGCACGGTCGAGCAGCAGGTACTCGGCGGGCAGCCGGTGGCCCTTGCCGAGATAGTTGCGGAACCCGTCCGCCGTCGGCTCAAGCACGGCAAAGGATTCCACGTCGGTCTGCTCCTGCAACGCGTCCGCGCGTCCGGGTGTGAAGGGCACCTCGACGTCGAAGCCGGCATTCCTGGCTGCCTGCTCGACCGCCGCGGCCCCGGCGAGCACGATGACATCGGCCAGCGAGACCCTCTTGCCCCCGGTCTGCGCGGCGTTGAAGGCCTCCTGGATCCCCGTCAGGGTGCGCAGCACAGTTGCCAGCTCGTCAGGGTTGTTGACCTCCCAGCCGGTCTGCGGCTCGAGCCGGATTCGCGCCCCGTTGGCGCCGCCGCGCTTGTCGCCGCCGCGGAACGTGGCAGCCGACGCCCACGCGGTGGCGACCAGCTGGCTGACGGACAATCCGGAGGCGAGGATCTGGCTCTTGAGGCCGGCGACGTCCTCCGGGCCGATGAGCTCGTGCGTGACGGCCGGCAGCGGGTCCTGCCAGAGCTGAACCTCGGCAGGGACCTCCGGCCCGAGGTAACGGGCCACCGGGCCCATGTCACGGTGCGTCAGCTTGAACCAGGCACGCGCGAAGGCATCGGCGAGCTCGTCCGGGTGCTCAAGGAAGCGCCGCGCGATCGGCTCGTAGATCGGGTCGAAGCGCAGCGCCAGGTCCGTGGTGAGCATGGTCGGCTTGCGGCGCTTCGACGCGTTCTCCGGCTCGGCAGGGTCCGGGATGATCGCCTCGGCGTCCTTGGCGACCCACTGGTGGGCGCCCGCCGGGCTGGTGTCGGGCTCCCACTCATAGCCGAAGAGGATCTCAAGGAAGCTGTTGCTCCACGTGGTCGGAGTGGGGGTCCAGGTGACCTCCAGGCCGCTGGTGATCGCGTCCCTGCCGCTACCGGTGCCGTAGCTGTTCTTCCAGCCGAGCCCCTGCTCCTCGAGCGGCGCACCCTCGGGCTCAGGCCCGACGTACTGCTCAGGGTCGGCTGCGCCGTGGGTCTTGCCGAAGGTGTGGCCGCCCGCGATCAGCGCGAGGGTCTCCTCGTCGTTCATCGCCATGCGGCGGAACGTCTCGCGGATGTCCCTGGCGGCGGCCAGCGGGTCCGGGTTGCCGTTCGGGCCTTCCGGGTTCACGTAGATGAGACCCATCTGGACCGCGGCCAGCGGATTCTCCAATTCCCGGTCGCCGGTGTAGCGCTCGTCGCCGAGCCAGGTGGTTTCCGGGCCCCAGTAGACGTCCTCGTCGGGCTCCCAGACGTCCTCACGGCCTCCCGCGAAGCCGAAAGTCCTGAAGCCCATCGACTCCAGGGCGACGTTGCCGGTGAGGATGATCAGGTCCGCCCAGGACAGCTTCCGGCCGTACTTCTTCTTCACCGGCCAGAGGAGCCGGCGTGCCTTGTCGAGGTTCCCGTTGTCCGGCCAGCTGTTGAGTGGCGCGAAGCGCTGCTGGCCTGCTCCGGCCCCGCCGCGACCGTCGCTGATGCGGTACGTACCGGCGCTGTGCCAGGCCATCCGGATCATGAACGGGCCGTAGTGGCCGAAGTCGGCCGGCCACCAGTCTTGCGAGGTGGTCAGCACCTGCTCGATGTCCCTCTTGACGGCCGCGAGATCGAGGGTCTTGAACTCCTCGGCGTAGTTGAACTTCCCGCCCATGGGATTAGCTACGTCTGGGTTCTTGGCAAGGATCTTCAGGTTCAGGCGGTTCGGCCACCAAACGCGGTTCCCTGCGCCCTCGGTCGGGTGGTTGGGGCGGGCGGCCGTCACCGGGCACCCTCCGCTTTCCTCGTTCATCTCGCCAACGACGGCGTTCGGCTGGTCAGTCACGGGAATCCTTCCAGAATCTTCAGGGCGTGTTCAGGAACTCGCTGCAGTCGCGCAGTCGGGGCAGGTGCCCCAGTAGATGACCTCGGCTTCGTCGATCGCAAAGCCGCTGTCGTCGGATGCGGTCAGGCACGGCGTGTCGCCGACGGCGCAGTCGGCGTCGGCGATGGCGCCGCACGACCTGCACACGACGTGGTGATGGTTGTCCGCAACCCGCGACTCGTACCGCGCCACGGAGCCCATCGGCTGGATCCTCCTAATCAGGCCAGCGACCGTCAGCGCGCGCAGGACGTCGTAGACGGCCTGATGGGACACCTCGCCGAGATCCTCGCGCACGATCCCGATGATCGAGTCAGTATCGGCGTGCGCGTGGTCGTACACCGCCGACAGGACCGCAACGCGAGGGCGTGTCACGCGCAGGTCAGCGCTCCGCAACAGGCGCTCGAACTCCGACGGCGTGGGCACGCTCTGAAGTTTGGCCCATTTTCTAGAATCAATCAAGTTTTGGGGGCGGCCAGCCGAGGGCTGCCACGGAGGACACCTGCCGGTCGACCCCGGCCGCAGGGCCACGCTACCGTTTTCAGGTGAGCGTCACCCCCCGCGCGCGCGCCGACGAGATGACACTGCTGGCGCTGGCCCGTGACGGCGACCAGAACGCCTTCGGCGAGCTAGCCGGCGCCCACCGCGCTGAGCTGCGCGCCCACTGCTACCGGGTGCTCGGGTCGCTGGAAGATGCTGAAGATGCCCTCCAGGAGGCGTTGCTGCGCGCCTGGCGGGGCCTTTCCGGATTCGAGGGGCGGAGCTCGGTGCGCTCCTGGCTGTACGCCATCGCCACCAACGCGGCCCTGGACGTCGCCCGGCGACGGTCGCGGCGGGAGCTTCCAGTCGGCTTCGGCCCCTCGGGCGCTCCGGATGCCGGCGTCAGCCCGTCGCAGGCCGAGCCTCTCTGGCTGGAGCCCTATCCAGACCGCTGGCTTGCCGATGACGGGTCCTCGTCGCCCGAAGCGCGTTACGAGCAGCGCGAGAGCGTGGAACTGGCATTCGTCGTCGCTCTGCAGTGCCTGCCGCCGCTGCAGCGAGCGGCGCTGCTGCTGCGCGAAGTGGCAGGCTTTCCGACCACCGAGATAGCCCGCCAGCTCGGCACGTCGGAAGCGGCGGTCAACAGCGCGCTGCAGCGCGCCCGCGCTGCTGCCCGTGACCGGCTCCCGGCCAGAAGCCAGCAGGCGACCCTCCGCCAACTAGGGGACGAGCGCGCCCGCGCCCTGGTCCAGCGATACGCCGACGCCCTGGAGCGCGGCGATGCCGACACCCTGATCAGCATGCTTACCGAAGAGGCGACCTGGTCCATGCCACCAGTGCCCACCTGGTACGGCGGCCACCAGGCCATCAGGGAATTCCTGCTTGGCGGGCCGCTCTGCGTGCGATGGAGGCACCGGGCTGCCGAGGCTAACGGGCAACTTGCTGTCGGCTGCTACATCTACGACTCCGGCAGCGACCGCTACATCCCCTGGGTCATCGACGTCCTGACCCTCGAGGGCGACAAGATCGCGGCGGTCACGGCATTCCTGAGCGCAGAGGCGCATGAGTCCGTCAGGCCGGAGAGCCGGGCGACCGGGACCGAACTGTTCTCGCGCTTCGGGTTGCCGGCCGAGCTCGGCCTGACTGCGCCTCGCGGCATCTGAAGATTTGGCGACTTGCCCGCGAGCGGCCCGGCAGCCAGGGCTAGCTTTGCCGGATGCTGAGATACCGGGGCGGCGCCGCCGCTGGCTCCGGCAGTTCGAGCGGGTGTTTCCCGGGCTGGATCGAGCCGAGAATCACCGGATGCCGGGCGCCGGTCGCGGCGGTGACGGAACCGGGCAGCCCGTTCCAGCTGAGGAAGCCGAGCACCGCGAAGGCGATGGCTTCCTTTGCCTGCGCCGGGATGCCGAGGTTGCCCGTGGTGAGCACGCGGACGCCGGGCACGGCGGCACGCAGCCAGCTCATGGTCGTCGGGTTGGAGCTGCCGCCGCCCGACATTATGAGCTCGGTGAGTCCGTGTTGTTCGGCGGCGCTGGCCAGCAGGTCGACCAGGAGCCTGGTCACGGTAGCGGACACGTCCGCAGCCGCCGGCTGAGGCTGTGTCCCGTCGAGCATGGCGCGCAGGTAGTGGGCGTTGAAGAGCTCTCTGCCGGTGGTGCGCGGGGGCGGCCGCAGGTAGTACGGCTCGGCCTTCAGCCGGGACAGCAGCGCCGTGTTAACGGTTCCGCGCGCGGCGATGGCGCCGCCGTCCTCGACGACCGTGAGGTTCGCTATGCCGCCCAGGTTGACCGCAGCGGCGGGACCTGCCCGGCCAGCCAGCAGGAGCTGGTCGAACATCGCGACCATCGGCGCTGCCTGACCGCCGGCGACAAGGTCACGGCTGCGCAGGTCCGAGATCACCGGCAGGCCAGTGCGTTCGGCCACTGCGGCGGAGTTGCCAAGCTGAAGCGTGCCGAGGGCGCGGCCGGCCTCGTCCACCCAGTGGAAAAACGTCTGGCCGTGCAGCACCGCGAGGTCAGCCTGCCCGGTGGCCAGTTGGCCGGCAGCCGCTACGAACGCATCGGCGTAAGCACCGCCGAGCTCTGCGTGCAGCCGGCACAGCTCGCCGGCGCCGGGCTGGCCTGGCGGCAGGGCCGCTACGATCCGCTCACGCAGTGCGTTCCCGAATGGCATGCTGAGCATGCCCCGGTACATGAGCCCAAGTTCCCGGCCGTCGAGCTCGAGGTCCGCGCACGCTGCTGCTCACGATGGGTCCTCTCGAAAGTTCTCGCGTGACCGGGAACGGCCCAGCTGAACCGGGCGTACCGCCGACGCTGGCTGTTACCTATCAGGAGCTGCCTGGCCGCCCAGCTGATCACTACCCGGTCATCTCACAGTTCCTGATGCGCCAGCTAGCGGGCGCCATCCCGCCCGGCCTGGCCATGGAGGTGCGCTCGTCGGCGGCCACTGCGTACTCGGCGGCAGGCGGCTGGGCAAAACTCACCGAGTCCGCCCCCGGATCCGCTTCCCCGGCAGGCCCGACTTCCCGCGTGCTGCCGCAGGCGCCAGTCCCGGCTGATACTGGCACACTCTTCGACCTTGCCTCACTGACCAAGGTCGTCGCCACGCTGCCGCTGGTGCTCCTGCTGCATCAGCGGCGCCGGTGGAGCGTCGACGATCCGGTAGCCCCATGGCTGCCCGGAGCGCCGGCTTCACCTGTCACCATCAGCGACTGCCTGCTGCACATCGCCGGTCTGGTGCCGTTCCGGCAGTACTACCTGACCTGCGCCGGGCCGGAAGAGATCAGGCGGGCCGTCATCGCCGAGCTAGCCGCTGCCGTCGGGCCGGTTAGTTACAGCGACGTGGGCTTCATGCTGCCCGGGTGGGCGGTGGAGAACTGTGCAGGCGAGTCCCTGGCGACGTTGTTCGCCCGCGAAGTGGCCAGGCCGCTGGGCATGACATCGACCGGCTACCTGCCGGCGGCGCCGCGACTGCGGATCGCTGCGACCGAAGCGGACGGGGATGTGCGAACAAGGGCCGGACTAGTCTGGGGCGACGTGCATGACGGCAACGCCTTCGCGCCCGGCGGCACCAGCGGTCATGCTGGCCTCTTCGGCACGGTCGCCGACCTGGGCAGATTCGCTGGCGCGCTACTCCGGCCAGACCAGCACCCTGTCTTGTCTGCCGAGACGATCGCGCTCATGACCAGCAGGCAGACGGGCCCTGACCAGGAGGCGCGGGTGCTGGGCTGGCGGGTGCGCCCGGAGAAGTGGGGCAGCTGGCCGGACGGAACGATCTGGCATACCGGTTTCACCGGCACATCGATGCTCATCGCGCCCGCGCTCGATGCCGCTGTCGTGCTGCTCACCAATGCCATCCACCCGGTGCGGCGCGCTGCCGAGACTGCGGAGTTCCGCGCGAAAGTACACCAGGAAGTCCTGGCGGCGCTGCGCACCGGGCCTGGCGGCGCCTTCCCTGACTCTCGTCGCTAATACCCCATGGGGGTATGATACGGTCTGACGATGCGGGTCCTGGATGCCCTGGGCCATGCCCTGGCCGTTGCCGGGACGATGGCCTGGGAGATCGCCTGGTCGCTGATACTCGGGTTCGCCCTGTCGGCGGTCGTCCAGGCTCTGGTCCAGCGCCAGACCATCACGCGCCTGCTCGGCGACGACAAGCCCAGGACGCTGGCCCTGGCCACGGGCCTCGGCGCGGCATCATCCTCATGTTCGTACGCGGCCGTGGCGCTAGCCCGTTCGCTGTTCCGCAAGGGCGCCAGCTTCACTTCGGCGATGGTGTTCGAGATCGCCAGCACCAACCTCGTCATAGAACTCGGGATCATCCTGGCGCTGCTGATCTCCTGGCAGTTCACGCTCGCTGAGTACGCGGGCGGAATCGTCATGATCGTGGTCGTTGCGGCGGCGTTGCGGCCGTTCGTGCGGCGGCAGCTCATCGACGCCGCCCGGGAGCAGGCCGACAGGGGGCTGGCCGGGTCGATGGAGGGCCACGCTGCCATGGAGATGAGCATCAGCTCCGGCGGCGGATTCTGGCGGCGGCTGACCAGCGCGCGCGGATTCACCGCGGTGAGCGAGATCTTCGTGATGGAGTGGGCGGCCGTCATCCGCGACGTGATCGGCGGGCTGCTGATCGCCGGCGCAGTTGGCGCCTGGGTACCCGGCAGTTTCTGGCGGCACCTGTTCCTGACCGGCCACCCACTGGCCGCCAGGCTCTGGGGCCCCCTGATCGGCCCGGTCATCTCCCTGCTCAGCTTCGTATGCTCGATCGGCAACGTGCCGCTTGCCGGGGTGCTGTGGAACGGCGGCATCAGCTTCGGCGGCGTGACCGCGTTCATCTTCGCTGACCTGATCATCATTCCGATCCTGGTCATTTACCGGAAGTACTACGGCACCAAGATGATGCTGAGCATCCTCGGGATCTTCTACGGGGCCATGGTCGTCGCCGGATATGTCATCGAGTTCCTGTTCGGCGCTCTGGGCCTGATCCCGCACGCACGGGCGGCCAAGGTCACCGAGCAGGCCATCCAGTGGAACTACACAACCATCCTCAACATCGTCTTCCTGCTCATAGCTGCCGCGTTGGTTGTGCACTTCTTCCGCGCCGGCGGCGGGCCGATGCTGAGGATGATGAACGGCAGCCCTGACGGCGATCTTCGGCGACCCGACGCCCTGACCCGGTTACGGGGTCACAGGCGCCGGTGCGAGCGCTGACCGGCTCGCAGTCACAGCTTGCAGCTCATCGAGGGACTCCCGGATGTGCTGCGGCAAGTCGCGCGAGTCGCTGTCACTCACCCAGCGGGCAAAGGCGACTTTGAAAACCGCGATTCCTGCCTCTGCGGTCAGTGTCGCGGCAGGGTCGGCAACTCCACGCCGGCGCAGCGCGCCCGCGAGCGCCGCGGCGAGAGACGCGAGCTTGATCAGCTCGCGCTCGCGCAGCTCAGCGTTCGCGTCAATGACCCGCTGGCGCCGCCAGGCGTAGTCGCGGCGCTCCTCGAACATCGGGCCGGTGGCTTCGAGTCCGGTGGCGATCGCATCGATCGGCGACGCCGACTCCGGCGCCGCTTCGACTGCGCCGACAGCGAGTCGCTCCAGCATCGCCGCGCCCCAGAACAGCACCTCTCGCTTGTCGGCGAAGTGCCGGAAGAATGTCCGTTCCGTCAGTCCCGCACGCGCCGCGATTTCCGCGACAGTCGTGTTCTCGAACCCTCGCTCGGCGTAGAGGGCGAGCGCTGCCTGCTCGAGTCTGCCCCGGCTGTCCGGCTCCCAACGCGCCATCTGCCGATCGTACTATTCCCGTGATGACAGTGGACGACATCAGCGCCAGACTGATGTCAGTCACTGACCTCAGTGGCGTTCCTCGATGCTGAGGATCATCGGCCCGCTGGAGGTCCCTCTTTCTTTCATGCGTCACTTCGTCACCGGCGCATCTGGCTGGATCGGCTCCGCCGTCGTTCCCGAACTCATCGACGCCGGTCATCGGATCGTCGGGCTGGCTCGCTCCGATGCCTCGGCTGCTGCCCTCACCGAAGC
>Ga0335072_10013496_pt1 | contig 11638 bp, 8 predicted proteins | sample Lox_Sample_21_FD_206725 | JGI IMG/M metagenome (GOLD analysis project Ga0335072, IMG submission 206725) | Soil microbial communities from Loxahatchee National Wildlife Refuge, Florida, United States - Lox_Sample_2.1 | ecosystem: Environmental > Terrestrial > Soil > Wetlands | place: USA: Florida...
TGCAGGGCGCGGCCATCATCAATCTCAAGCCGCTCCCGGGTGAGCTGCCGGTCTATGCGAGCCACTGGAACCAGCCGGCCCACGAAACCTTCGCCCTCATCGGCTTTTTGCCCAACCTCACCGGGACCGGTCACATCCTATTGCTGGAAGGGCTCGACGTGGCCGGCACCCAGGCTGCGGCGGAGATGCTGCTCCATCCCTCGGCGATCGCGCCCATCCTCAAACGCGCCACCCGTGCAGACGGCTCGCTGCGCAGCTTTGAGGTGTTGCTGCGTTCCACCAGCATCGAATCCAGCGCAACCGGCTCCCAGGTCATCGCCAGCCGGATTTATTGAGCGGCTCGTCACGCAGGATAAGCCCGGGCCCACCCCGATCAGCTATAGTGACGAGTGAAGCAAAACCGGTTTACCCGGGCCATCCGGGCAGCAAGCCGGTGGGAGCAACCACGTGAAACGAGCCGCTCGATTCAGTGCAGCACTATTCGCAGTGGCAATGGCCTTTACCGCCGTTGCGCAAGGAGAAGTGAAGATGTCGATATGGGGTCATACTGCAGATGGGGCGCCTGTGCCCATCTACACGCTCAGCAGCGGACAGATTGAAGTGCGGGTGATGGCGTGGGGAGCAAAGCTGGTCAGTATCAGGACCCCTGACCGCTCCGGGAAAATGGCCGACATTGTGCTCGGCTATGACTCGCTCCAGGATTATCTCAACGATACCAAGACTCATTTTGGCTCCGTGGTCGGGCGCTACGGCAACCGCATCGCGCTGGGCAAATTCACCCTGGACGGCAAGACCTATCAGATTCCCATCAATAACGGTCCTAATGCGCTCCACGGCGGCCCCATCGGTTTCGATCAGCACTTGTGGAAGGCGCACGAAGTGCCGAACGGCGTGGAGTTCACCTTGGTCAGCCCGGATGGCGATATGGGATTTCCGGGCACGCTTACCGCGCACGTAAAGTACACCCTGCAAGGCGATACCCTGCGCCTTGACTACTCCGCGACCACCGACAAGGACACGGTGCTCAACCTGACCAACCACGCCTATTTCAATCTGAACGGCAATGACCAGGGCAACATACTCGGCCAGAAGATCGAGATCAAAGCGGAGAAGTACACACCCGTCGACTCGGGGCTCATTCCTACCGGAGTGCTTGCTCCCGTGGCCGGCACGCCGCTCGACTTCCGCAAGCCTGAGGTCATTGGCGCGCGTATCGACGACAACTTCGAGCAGCTCAAGCTCGCCGGCGGTTACGACTTCAACTTTGTTGTCGACGGCCAGCCGGGGACGCTGCGGCCCGCTGCCATCGTGACCGATCCGGCCAACGGCCGCAAGATGACGGTCGAAACCACCGAACCGGGCATCCAGTTTTATTCCGGTAATTTTCTCGATGGCACCTTCACCGGCCGTCACGGCGTGAAATATGAAAAACACGCCGGCTTCTGCCTGGAGACGCAGCACTTTCCTGATTCGCCGAATCACCCGAACTTCCCAAGCACGGAACTGAAGCCCGGCCAGACCTTCCACTCCACCACCACGTTTACCTTCGGCGTCGTGAAGTAGGGCTATTCGCCCAGCCGGTCCCTCCGTATCGCTCGCGCGTCCATCCTTGCAATGTGCGTCTGTTGCAAGCGTGGGCGCGTTTACTTTTTCCCGTTGTCCTGGGCGTACTGCCTGAACCACCCCAGCCCCTCGGACGTGCCCGCGCGCGGAATATACTCGCAGCCGATCCATCCCGTATAGCCTGTCTGGTCGATTGCCTCAAAGACATATCCGTAGTTCACCTCGCCCGTGTCGGGTTCGTGGCGTTCGGGCACGCTCGCAATCTGAAAGTGGCCCACGCGGGTCTGCCTGGGGTCGGCAAGGTATTTGCGAATCTTCATCACCAGGTCGCCCTCGGCCACCTGGCAGTGGAACAGGTCCATCAGGATTTTGAGGTTCGGCGCGCCAATCTCCGCGGCAATCGCGTGCGCTTCTTCCTGAAGGTTCAGGAAAAATCCCGGAATATTGCGCTCCGCGATGGGCTCGATGAGCACATCCACGCCTTGCGCGCGCCCCTGCTCTGCAGCCCACGCAAGATTGGCTGCGTAAGTAGCGCGCATCTGCGCCCGGTCTGCTCCCGCTTGAACAAGGCCGGCCATGGCATGAATCCGCGGACATTCAAGCACCTGCGCATACGCGAGCGCGCGCAGAAAGCCGGAGCGAAACTCCTCCTCGCGTCCCGGCAGCGCGGTGCATCCGCGCTCGCCCGCCTGCCAGTCTCCCGGCGGCGCATTGAAAAGCACCAGCCGCAGTCCGTTCTCCTTCAGCAGAGCCGCGATCGTCTCCGCCGGATGACTATAGGGAAAGAGAAACTCGACCGCGGTGAAGCCGTCCTTTGCGGCGGCCGAAAAGCGGTCAAGAAAGCTGTGCTCGGGATACATCATGGTAAGATTGGCGGCAAATTGAGGCATGCATTCACTCCAAAGCAAGGCGGATGTCAACCGATGGCCGGCGCGCGCTCGTGAAGATACGCGCGAACGATGGAAAGAAAATCTGGATCGGGCTCAAGCCCCAGGCGCAGCGCGCGCGTGTTGTCAAAGATCGCCGGCCATCCACCCACGATGCGCGTAATCTGCTCATCCGGCTCAAAGCGCACCAGCCCGCGCGCTTCTTTGCCGGCCGCGGTTTCGAGTGCATCCAGCATCTCGCCAACCGTAACTGTGAGTCCAGGCATGTTCACGGCGATGCGTCCTCCCATTGCTTCGCGCGGCGCTTCAGCCGCGGCAAGCAGCCCGGCCACGGTACGCGCGGGCGAAGCCAGTGCAACCTTCATGTCGAGTGGCACCGGACAAACGGCGGGCTTGCCGTTGGCCGGCTCGCGAATAATGCTTGAAAGAAAGCCGGATGCAGCGCCATTGGGCGCGCCCGGCCGCACCACTACGGTCATCAGCCGCACGTTGCGCCCGTCGACGAAGCCCTTGCGCGTGCAGTCGGCCACCAGTTGCTCGCAGATGAACTTCTGCACTCCATAGGACGACTGCGGTGCGGGCAGTGTATCGTGGCGGATGACCGCGGGCAGCGGCAGGCCAGGGTCAGAGCCATAGACGGCAAGCGAGCTGGCAAAGACGAGCCGCGGCACATTGCCCGCGCCGCGCAGCGCGTCGAGCAGTGCCCGCGTCGAATCCAGGTTGGAGCGCATCCCGAGATCGAAGTTGGCTTCGCACTCGGCAGACACAGCCGCGGCCAGATGAAAGACCGCGTCGAAGGGCTCGCTGCGCCAGCCGATGCACTGCGCAATCAAGGCGCCCGTGGCCGCTCGCACGCGCGCATCGGCAACCAGATCCGCAGCAGGCGGATAAAGATCGGCCAGGACCATCTCTTCGATTGGCTTGCCGTCGAGCTGGCCGCGGTGCAGCAGCTCGCGGGCCAGGCGCGCGCCTAGAAAGCCCGCGCCGCCGGTAATAAGAATCTTCACCTGGCCATACCCCGTGTCCAGTTTGCCATCTTGTTATTTTGCGTGCGCGCTCAGCTTGTTGAGCACGCGTTTGAGGTCGTCGAGCTTTTGTCCGGCCTCAGCCAGCTTGCCCTCTGATGTGAGCCGCTGATAGTCGGCAAAGTCGCTGCCGGCCTGCGCAATGAGCGCATTCAGGCTCTCCGGGGCGGCCTGCGCTGTGGTTGTGCCCGTGGGGGCGGATGCTGTCTGTGCTGCCTCGCTCGGAGTGAGTGAAGAAGGCACGCCGCCAAAGAGCGACGCCATCGCCGACTCGAAGTTGGGTCCATAGGCGAGCCGGTCCTGCAGCGCGAGCACAACGATGCGCAGCTCCGGCATCGGGCTGCGCTGCGCCTGCAGATAGATGGGCTCGGCATAAAGCAGCGCCTTGCCGCAGGGAATCACCAGCAGGCTGCCGCGGAGCACGTGGGAGCCCTGCTGGTTCCAGAGCGTGAGCTGGCCGGAGAGCTGCGCGTTCTGGTCGATGCGCGCTTCGATCTGTTGTGGGCCGTCCACGAGCCGGGTCTTCGGAAAGTCGTAGACCACGGCGGTGCCGTAGTGAGCGCCGTCGCTGCGCGCGGCAATCCACCCAATCATGTTGTTGCGGTTCGCGGGTGTGAAGGGAAGAATCTCAACAAATTCCAGACTCGGTTCGCCGGGCAGCTTCATGAGCACAAAGTTCGGCTCCATGGGTTGCGCAGTCTGCTCGCCTTCATCGCCAACAGTGGTCTGCGTGGCCACGGTCCACAGGTCTTCGCGGTTGTAAAAGACCTCGGGATTGGTCATGTGATAGAGGCCGTAGACCTGCGCCTGCAGGCTCAGCAGCAGCTCGGGATACCGTACGTGCTTATGCAGCCACGCGGGCATCTCAGAAGCGTCTTTGAAAAGATCGGGAAAAATGCCGCGCCACGCCGCCAGAATCGGATCGGTGCTGTCGAAGACGTAGAACGTCGTCGTGCCGTCGTAGGCATCGATGACCACCTTCACGCTGTTGCGCATGTAATTCAGCGGATTGCCATTCAGCGAGGTCTGCGTGGAGTAGGGATAGGTATCCGACGAGGTGAACGCGTCGATAATCCAGTAGAGCCGCCCGTTTTCACCCACCACGATATACGGATCCTGGTCGAAGGTGAGGAAGGGCGCAATCGCATTGACGCGCGTCAGGATGTTGCGGCGCATCAGCAGGCGGCTCTGCGCGGTCACGTCATCGCTGAAGGGAAGCTTGGTGATGTCTCCGCGGTCGAAGGCGATGAACAGGCGCCGCAAAAAGCCACCCAGAACGATGCCGCCCGTCCCGCTGTACGAAGTCAGGTTGTTTGACTGCCCCTCGGGGTAGTTGAACTCCTGCTGATGCGTCTTTACGTACACGTCGGTGTTGGTCAGTTCGCCAAAATAAATCTCTGGCCGGGTCACCGTCAGCCCGGGCACAGTGCTCTGCACGGGCATGTTGGCGAGCTGTAGTGTAGGAAGGCCCTCGGGCGTGAATCCATTTACCGGATTCATGGTGATGCCGTAGCCATGCGTATAAATGAGCTTGTCGTTGATCCAGTTGAGACTGCTCTCAGGCAGCTTGTCCACGTTGAGCTCGCGCACCGCGAGCATCTCTTCGCTGAGCTTGCCGTCGATCTCGTAGCGGTCGATGTCGATGTCGGGAAAATCGTAGTAGGTGCGAATTTCCTGCACCTGGCGCAGAGTATCCTGCAGCGCCTGCACATCCCACAGGCGGATATTGTCCAGGGTCTGTTGATTGTTGGCCGGGTCGGCAGCGCCGGGATTGGTCTCGGCGGGGAACTCCTGCTGCGCGAAGCGGTCCAGGCCATAGGCTTCGCGCGTTTTCTCAATGTTGTTGGCAATGTAGGGCCGCTCACGGTCAAGCTGGTTGGGCTTGACCAGGAAATTGCTGACGTACCATCCAGCGATGCCGGCCACTACGTAGCACGCGATCGCGGGCGCGATGGCCGTGGCCAGCCACCGTCCCCCGGGGCGCAGCAGCCCGCCCGCGATGGCGATCACTCCGCCCAGCGCAAGCGCAGCGGCAATGAACGACATGCCGAGGATGTTTACGTGCGCGTCGGTATAGGTAACGCCGTCGAAGATGGTGTGATGTTCAAACAGCAGCTCGAAGCGGCCAATGTACTCGCGCAGCGCGAGCGCCAGCAGCAGGAATCCCCCGGCCATCGAAACGCCGCGCCACGGCAGCCGCACCGGTATGGTGCGATCGCGTTCCAGCGTGCGCGCTCCGCCGGCGGCCAGCAGAAACAGCGCTGAAGCGATGCAGATGAGCACCGCCAGCGTCAGCAGCCAGCCGGAGATAAGCTGCCACGCAGGCAGCGTGAACAGATAAAAATTGAGCGGCATTGAGAAAATCGGATCCACACCACCCATGCCGGCGGCCGGAGCATGCCAGTAGAGCGCGAGCGTGGGCCACTGCGATTGCATGGCCGCGCCGGTGGCCAGTGCGATCAGCAGCCCAAGTAAAAGGGCCGCGACGTGGAGCGCGCGGCCGACAGGCAGCTCCACCGGACGGCCGGCAATGAAGATGGTGTGCCGGTCCGGCAGCTCCGCGGCATGCGCGCGGCGCAGCAGCAGAAGCGCCGCATACAGGATGAAGAATGTGAGCCCTGCGAAAGCCGCGAACGTGCCCCATTGCAGCGTCCACGTTCTCCAGAAGACGCTTTCATAGCCGAGCGAGTGGAACCAGAGCAGGTTGACCCACCAGGAGATGGATGCATTGCCGGCGAGCAGAACGATGGCAGCGAAGGCAAAAAAGAAAAGTAAAACAAGACGCGGCCCGCGCCGGCTGTGGCGCGGCGGCCAATCGATAGTTTCGGGCATTTCCCACCCCGCTCAGGCGAAAACCGCACGCCGAGCTACGTAAGAATTGTACAGCGCGGGATGGAAGCGCCCGCCGCGGTTACAACAAGTCGTTGCGTCCCGTCAGCCCCAACTCCTTCACAATCTTGCCCACGTCCTGCGAGTGGTCGCGGTGGGCAATGAGCAGCGCGTCTTCCGTGTCCACGACAACCAGATTTTCTACGCCCACCAGCGCCACAAATTTCTTGGGGCTGAAGATGTAGTTGTCGGTCGCTTCAATGGCCAGATGTCCGCCCGCGTCGGCTACGTTTCCTTCCGCATCGCCGCGCAGCCGTGTCTCCAGCTGGTACTCGTAGAGCGACGCCCAGGAGCCCAGGTCGTTCCAGCTGAACTCTGCGGGCAGGCAATAGAGATGCGAAAGATGCTCGCCCTTGGCCGATCGCGGCTCCAGCACCGCGTAATCCACTGAGATGTTTTCACACTTGGGGTACAGCGCTCGAAAAGTATCGTCGAACTGTGGCGTGCCCCACGCCGCGGCAATGCCTTCGAGCAGCGGCGCGGTCTCCGGCAGGTGCTCGCGCACGGCATTAGCCAGCGTGCGCGCTGACCACAGGAACATCCCCGAGTTCCAGAAGTAGTTCCCCGCGGAGATGAACTCTTCTGCCTTGTTCTGATTCGGCTTCTCGGTAAAACGGCGCACGTGCAGCGCGGCGCCGTCGCGGGTCAGGTCGCCGGTCTCGATGTACCCATAGCCGGTCTCGGCGCGCACCGGCTCAATGCCCAGCACCACGATGTTGTCGCCTGCCCCTGCCAGCGCGATTCCTTTTTGCAGCGCCTTCAGAAAGCGCGGCTCGTCGGCGATAACGTGGTCCGATGGAAATACGCCCAGCACGGCCTCTGGGTTGTCGCGCTCGATAAGAAACGCGGCCAGTCCGCAGGCCGGAGCCGTATTGCGCGCAACCGGCTCGCGCACCAGCTGCTTCCGGGGCAGGCCGGGCAACTGGTCGGCGATCTCGCCGGCCAGAAACTCGTTGGTGATGATCCACGTTTTTTCCAGGGAAGCCAGCGGTTTGAGCCGCTCCACCGTCTGCTGGATCATGGAGCGCTCGCCGTCAAGCGCAAGCACCTGTTTGGCGCGGGCACGGCGGGAGCGCGGCCAGAAGCGGGTTCCGCTGCCTCCGGCTAATATCACTGGGCGAAAATCGATGGCGTTCGACATTGAAGGAATATCGTACTGGAACTGAGCCACATCTGCACAGGTCAGCTTTTAGAGAACCTTCCTTACCACTCATCTTTGCGCTCCTGCGCGTTCCTGTTCAGCTAAGACCGGGAGCCGCACCCCTGCCGCAGTTCATCCCCGAATCTCCTCAATTCTGCTAAAATGAAGTTGGTACCAAGGAGGGTCTATATGCGAGTGAGCGGAACCCAAAACGTGTAAGCCAGGCCTCCCCGGCCAGGTATGTTGCTCATTATAGAGATCCTTAGTCGACGGGTACGTATTTCCCGGGCGCCCTCATTCCGAGGTCGCGTGAGCGTAAATTCCTTCCTTGTAATTGTTTAGCTGTTCCCGATCCGCTTGCCTCAAATAGCGGTTGAGAAGCCCCAGGTCGCCTTCTTCCTTATAGTCTGAATCGACATACCGCTTCAGAATTGTTCCGTGGCTCGGATCCGCCACCTTTTCCAACTCAGAAAAAATGGGCTTCATCCTTTCGTGCGAAATCGTAGTCTGCGGGGCCGCCGTCTGGTTCCTGACCAGGCAATAGCACTCAAGGGCGAGGAAGCAGGCGAGATTGTACCGAATCTCGGTCTCCATGCTGCTGTTGGGCGTCGACTCCCACTTCGTCTGCCTTAGCGCCGTCCCACACAGTTCGATGGCTTGACGCAGGCCGGTTTGAAACGCCGCCGGCGGCGTCGACTGCGGCCAGTCTTTCGGCTTATACAAATCCGCCGCGATGATGGCCAGGTTGTAATATGCCCTCTGCTGCAGCGGCATCAATCGCACGCTCGTGTCGAACTCTGCTCGCGCATCAAGCCGAAAACGGTGTTCCCGGTCGTAGTCCTTTGTGTCACGGCAATGGTTGGCGCAGTTACAGAGCACCAGGCCCAGATCGTTGTGAATGGCAAAGTCGCTGGCGTGACTGTTCAGCCAGGACTGCAACAGGTGATGCGCCCGTTCCAGATCCTGCCATTGCCCGGATTTCAGTTGTTGCTCGAACTCATACTTCGAGGCGTAGAAATTTGCCAGGCCGCGCAGTGTCGCCGCTTGCTGGCTGCCGGTATCCCCATCCACACTGGCCACGCGGCCCTGCAGCAGCAGCAAATCAAAGCCCAGATAGCGGTCGGCCGACAGCACGCTCTGCCGTTTGACAACGTCCATCGTGCTATAGAGCTTTGTCCGCCAATCAGGCCATTTGCCATCGGTAAACTGTTCTTTTAATAAGTTGAAGGCCTGCGTTTGCGCCTGCCCCGCAACTGCAATCACGCCGTAGTCGTTTTTGAAGTTGTCGAGTTCTCGAATGTCGCGCTCGGCCTGCCGGGTGAACGACTGCGCCGTAAATCCGGCCGCTATGGCCTGCGCGATCGTAAAGATGCCGGCAATCGCGATCACCCATTCAAGGAAATCTTTCACATCTTCCTTGATCTTCTCCGACTCTACGGCATTCGCTTTATCCGCAAGAATCTCCTTCGAGTTTTCAGCCAGCCTGTCCAGGTTGTTCGATTCGTCCGCCAACCCCTTCAGCGTTTGCACCTCATCGCTGCTGAAAGGCGCCGCTGGCGCAGATTTGCCGGCTTGGCCAACAGGACCCTTCGCACTGCCGGCAGCCAGAGCCTTCAACCGCTCGATCTCATCGTTGCTGAAGGGTGCCGCCGGCACAGACTTACCGGCTTGGCCAGCAGAACCCTTCGCGCTGCCGGCAGCCAGAGCCTTCAACTGCCGGATCTCATCGTTCGATAACGATGGCCGGGGCGACAAAAGAACAAACGCCGCCCAGAGCGTGATCGCAGCCAGCAAAATCAGCGTGGTCCATGGGAGTTTTTCCGCAAAAAAACGGGACCACCTCGACCGGATCAGCTCCCCTCGGCTCGGAGGCTTCCATGGGTCCTTTTCCGATCGAGAAGTCATGGCCGCAAGCATACGGGAGGGCCGTCTCAAAATCAACGACCGCCCGTGGCTCTCTTGCCGGCTTCCTACGCTCTTTTCGGCATTTTCGGCAGACAAAAATCGACCCGTTCGAGACGGCGTAGCCAATGCAGGATCGCAGCCGCGGTCTCGAGGTTCGATTGTCCCTCAAACGACATCACGCCAGGCTGGTCAAAAACTCCTTCATGCGGCGCGTGCCCTCATCGATGCTCTGCTTGGTCACCGGGTAAGACAGGCGGATGTGCTCGGCCGTGCCAAAGGCTTCGCCGGGCACAGCAACCACGTGCGCCTTGTGGAGCATCTGCGTAGCCAGCTCGGTGGCTGTGCGGATGCCGCCCTTGCCCAGAAAGGCGCTAATGTTCGGGTACACGTAAAACGCGCCCTCGGGCCGCGTGCAGGTAACGCCGGGAATCTCAGCCAGCTTGGCCAGCATGTAATCGCGCAGCTCGATGAACTCCGTGCGAAACTCGGCCACGCACTGCTGCGAGCCGGCCAGCGCGGCAATCGCCGCCTTCTGCACCATGCTGGTGGCGTTCGAGGTCTGCTGTGACTGGAGCTTGCTCAGGTTGGCGACTACCGCCTTTGAGGCCAGCGCATACCCGGCGCGCCATCCGGTCATCGAGTAGGTCTTCGAGAGCGAGCCCAGAACGACCAGGTGCTCCTTGGCCCAGGTGAACGAGCCGCCCGACACCGGTTTGCCGGCATAGTTCAGATAGACGTAGCACTCGTCCAGAAGCAGAAAGATCCCGCGGTCGTGGGCCAGCCGCACAATCCGCTCCAGGTCCTCGGCAGAGACGACCGATCCGGCCGGGTTCGACGGCGAATTGAGAATAATGGCCTTGGTGCGCGGCGTGATGGCGCGCTCGATCGCATCCGCTGTAATGCGGAAGTTCTCCGCCTCGCTCGTCTCAAGGAAAATCACCTTGCCGCCCGCGTACTGGATGATGTCCTTGAAGCTCACCCAGTAAGGCACCGGCAGGATCACCTCGTCGCCGTGGTCCACCAGAATCTGGATGGTATTGAAGAGCGCGTGCTTGCCGCCTGTGGTAAAGATTGCCTCGTCCGTTGAATAATCCGAGCCAAAGTCGCATGCGTGCCGTTCCACAATGGCTTTGCGCACATCGGGAATGCCGGGCACAACCGTGTAACGGGTAAAGTTGGCGTCAATGGCCGCAATCGCCGCGTCCTTGATGTGGCGCGGGGTAGCAAAGTGCGGCTCGCCGGCGCCAAAGTCCACCAGGTTAGCGCCCTGTGCGCGCAGCTTGGCAGCCTCGGCAGCCACTGCCATGGTTGCGGAAACCTCAATGCGGCCGATACGGTCGGCAAAGACTTTTGCAGGAGCGGCAACGGTCATAATGCTTCTATTTTGACAGATAACGAAGCTGCGGGAAAGTTGCCGGCTCTCTCAGCTTTTCCCCATCCGCCCGCGCAGCCGTTTCAACACATTCGGCGGCACCAGCCCCGACACGTCGCCGCCAAAGCTGACAACTTCCTTCACCATCCGCGAGCTCACAAACGAGTAGCGCCCGGCCGGCTGCAGAAAGACGGTCTCGATCTCCGGCGCCAGCCGCCGGTTCATCAGCGCCATCTGGAACTCGTGCTCATAGTCGGAGATGGCCCGGATGCCGCGCAGCACTGCCGATGCGCCGATATGCTTTGCAAAATCGACCATCAGCCCGTCGAAGGTGTCAATGGAAACATTGCCCAGCGAGCGGGTCGCTTCTTTGAGCATCTCCACGCGCTCTTCCACCGTAAACAGCGGATTCTTAACCGGATTAACCAGAATGGCGATGGTGAGGTGGTCGAAGATCCGGGCGCCGCGCTGGATCAGGTCCACATGGCCGTTGGTCGGCGGATCAAAGGTGCCGGGATAAAGTGCCTTCACGGGCATCGGCGCGGGCTCCAAGCCGCATTCTATAGCAGTCCCAGAATCGGTAGAAACCGAAGGAACACACTTAAGTGGCCTATTCCTCGGGAAAAGGCCACACCCCACAGCTCTCAAAAGGAGTGGACGTGAACTCGGGAACTGCCCCTAGGATTTTGCCGCCCGGCGCTGGCGGCCGCTCAGCAGGTAGATGGCCGCCCGCAGCTCAAGCAGCGGATCGGCCGATGGTTCAATGCCCTCCACGCGCGGAATGGGATCGAAGATGATGTGCTTCTGCTGGGCCAGTGAGTCGGGCATCACGGCGTTCAGCTCCACCGTGCCAAAG